>VFQN01000027.1_pt1 | contig 357831 bp, 339 predicted proteins | sample 3512371 | NCBI WGS metagenome assembly VFQN01 (sample SAMN10412370, study PRJNA504923) | tailings metagenome | isolation source: Replicate 2 from Balatoc abandoned mine | place: Philippines: Itogon, Benguet | collected 2017-08-28 | reverse complement strand
TTTGAATCAACCTGGCTGAAGGCCTAGACCGTCAACTCCTTAGTCGAACGGCTAGCGGCATGCCGGGCGGTTTTTTTTTTGGCCGGGTGAGCGGACGGCGCTCACTGCTTGGGCTTGGCGCCCGCTGGCGCACTGGTCGCTTTGAAGGCCTCGCCATTGACCGTCAGGCCTTGGTGCGACAGCTTCGCGGCGCGTTTGTCTCCGATGCCGGGGACGCGCGCGATGAAGTCGTTCCAGTTCTTGAAGGGGGCGGCCTTGCGTTGTTCAAGGATCTTGCCCGTGGTGCTGGGGCCAATGCCTTTGATGCTGTCGAGGTCGGCTTGCGAGGCCTTGTTGACGTCGACGGCGGCGAAGCTGGTGGCGGCGCTCAGGGCGAGCAAGGCGGCGACGAGGAGTTTCTTCATGGGGGACCTTCCTGATGGTTTTGAGGGTTGAAATGCCTAAAGACATGGCCAATAGGCAGGGCAAATATAGCTATAAAGAATTATTTGAAATGATGGAGGCATCAAGCTTCGAGTGGTGTCCGGAAATGGCCTGTTCCGGTCGAAGCGCCGGGGGGCACGCGATGCCGATTCGGGTGCCCGTACCCGGTACGGGTAAGTCCCGTCGCTGGTGCGGGAACGCTTGTTGCATAGTCCCGGCACCTTCATTTAATTCAGGTGTCAACGATGAAATCGTTCTCCGTGCCCATGCAGGCGGTCGTGCTGGGGGCAGCCTTGGCTGTCACGACCGGTGGTCTTCAAGCGAAGACCTTCAAGTGGACGAGTGCCAGCGACATCCCGACCTGGGACATCCATTCCCAGAACAACGCACTGGCCAACGGCATCCATGCCTCGGTCTATGAGTCGTTGGTGTACTACAACAGCCGCACCTTCAAGCCCGAGCCGCTGCTGGCCACTGGCTGGAACCAGGTCTCGCCCACTCAGCTGCGGCTGACGCTGCGCACCGGCGTGAAATTCCACGACGGGTCCGACTTCACCGCCGACGACGCGGTGTTCTCGCTGCAGCGCGCAATGGCGCCGACCTCGAACTTCACGCCCTATATCCAGGGCATCGACCGCATCGTCAAGGTCAACAACAACACCATCGACATCTTCACCAAGGGCCCCAACCCGGTGCTGGTGAACCAGCTCACCGAGCTGCGCATGATGAGCAAGGCCTGGGCGGAGAAGAACAACTCCACCGCGCCCAAGGACATCAAGACCCAGGACGAGAACTTCGCCCACCGCAACGCCATGGGCACGGGGCCCTTCGTTCTCAAGGAGTGGGCGCCCGATCAGAAGATGGTGCTCACGCGCAACCCCAACTGGTGGGGCAAGGGCGCCGAGACCAACGTCACCGAGATCGTCTACACGCCGGTGAAGGCCACGGCCACGCGCATGGCCGCGCTGCTCTCGGGCGAGGTGGATTTCGTGCTGGATCCGAGCCCGCAGGACCTGCCGCGCCTGCGCCAGGACGGCAACCTCAAGGTCATGGACGGGGTTGAGAACCGCACCATCTTCTTCGGCATGGACCAGCACCGCGACGAGCTCGTGGGCAGCAACGTCAAGGGCAAGAACCCGCTGAAGGACGTGCGTGTGCGCAAGGCGCTGTACCAGGCCATCGACATGAACGCGATCGCGCGCGTCACGCTGCGTGGCCTGGGCCAGCCCACGGGGGCGCTCATCGCGCCGCAGGTGACGGGCTGGACGGAGGGTGTGCACCAGCGCTACCCGTTCGACGTGGCCGCCGCGCAGAAGCTGCTCGCCGACGCCGGCTACAAGGACGGTTTCGAGGTCGACTTCGCCTGCCCGAACAACCGCTACATCAACGACGAGGCGATCTGCCAGGCCGTGACGGCCATGTGGGCGCGCATCGGCGTCAAGGCCAAGCTGCGCACGCTGCCGCTGGCCACCTACTTCCCGATGATTCAGCGTTACGAGGCCAGCATCTACATGCTGGGCTGGGGCGTGCCCACCTTCGACGCGATGTACAGCCTGCAGTCGCTGGTGCGCAGCGTGGGCCAGGGCGGTGACGGCAACTACAACGTGGGCCGCTACAGCAACCCCAAGATGGACCAGATCATCGATCGCGCCAAGACGGAGACCGACCTGCTGATCCGCAACCGCCTGCTGACCGAGGCGCTGGAGCTGTCGAACGCCGACGTGTCGCACCTGCCGCTGCACAACCAGGTCATTCCCTGGGCGATGAAGAAGAGCATCAACGTGGTTCACCGCGCCGACAACCGCCTGGATTGGCGGCTCATCACGGTAAACTGAATCGGGTATTGACCAAAGAGGGTCGCCTCCTTCCGGGCGCGACCCTCTCTTGCTTTTTTCATCGATGTTCGCATTCATCCTCCGACGGCTCGCCCAGGCGGTGATCGTCATGGTCAGCGTGGCGCTGATCGCATTCATGCTGTTCCAGTACGTCGGAGACCCGGTGGTCTTCCTGCTCGGTCAGGACGCCACGCCGGAGCAGGTGCGCACCCTGCGCGCCGATCTGGGCCTGGACCAGCCCTTCTTCGTTCAGTTCTGGCACTTCCTGGTCAACGCCGCGCAGGGCGAGTTCGGCCTGAGCCTGCGCCAGGGCGCCAAGGTGTCGCGCCTCATCGCCGAGCGTTTCCCGGCCACGCTGGAGCTGTCCATGGTGGCGGCGGTGCTCGCGCTGCTGGTGGGCATTCCCATGGGCGTGTATGCGGCGCTCAAGCGCGGCACTTTCCTCAGCCAGGTCTTCATGACGATCTCGCTGCTCGGGGTGTCGCTGCCCACCTTCCTGATCGGCATCCTGCTGATCCTCGTGTTCGCGGTGCACCTGGGCTGGTTTCCCAGCTTCGGCCGCGGCGACGTGGTCGCGCTGGGCTGGTGGAGCACCGGCCTGCTGACGACCAAGGGATGGATCCACATCACGCTGCCCGCGATCACGCTGGCCATCTTCCAGCTCACCCTGATCATGCGGCTGGTGCGCGCCGAGATGCTGGAGGTGCTGCGCACCGATTACATCAAGTTCGCGCGCGCCCGCGGGCTCACCAATCGCGCGGTGCATTTCGGCCACGCGCTGAAGAACACGCTGGTGCCGGTGATGACCATCACCGGTCTGCAGCTCGGCGGCCTCATCGCCTTCGCCATCATCACCGAGACGGTGTTCCAGTGGCCGGGCATGGGCCTGCTGTTCATCCAGGCCGTGACCTTCGCCGATATCCCCGTGATGGCCGCCTACCTGTGCCTGATCGCGCTGATCTTCGTGGTGATCAACCTCATCGTCGATCTGTTGTACTTTGTGGTCGATCCGCGCCTGCGCGTGGAGAAGGCCGGAGGGCATTGATCATGAACGCCCACGCGCATCACTTCGTGTATTCGCTGCCCCCCAAGGGGGCGCAGGTCTCCCTTGCGGCGGCCCGGCGGGAGACCTGACATGAGCAAGTCCCGCTACAAGGTACATGGACCGGCGTTCGCGCACATCGCGGCTTTCCACCCCGAGCTCACGGCGCTGCGCCGCGACCTGCATGCCCACCCCGAACTCGGTTTCGAGGAGGTCTACACGGCCAAGCGCGTGGTGGAGTCGCTCAAAGTCTGCGGGGTGGACGAGGTCCACACTGGCATCGGCAAGACTGGCGTGGTGGCGGTCATCCGCGGTCGCCAGACCGGCAGCGGCCGCATGATCGGCCTGCGCGCCGACATGGACGCGCTGCCCATGACCGAGCACAACGACTTTGCCTGGAAGTCGGGCAGGCCCGGCATGATGCACGGCTGCGGCCACGACGGCCACACGGCCATGCTGGTGGGCGCGGCGCGCTACCTGGCCGAGACGCGGCAGTTCGACGGCACGGCCGTGCTCATCTTCCAGCCCGGCGAGGAAGGCTTCGCCGGCGCCAAGGCCATGATCGAGGACGGCCTGTTCGAGCGCTTTCCCGTGAACTCGGTGTTCGCGATGCACAACTGGCCGCAGATGCGCCCAGGCACGGTGGGCGTGAACCCCGGGCCCATGATGGCCTCGGCCGACCGCATCACCATCGAAGTCACCGGCAAGGGCGGCCATGGCGCGCACCCCTATGCCGCGGTCGACCCGGTGCTGGTGGCGGCCCACATCATCACGGCGGTGCAGAGCATTGTCTCGCGCAACGTGCGCGCGATCGACAGCGCCGTGATCAGCCTGTGTTCCATGCAGGCCGGAGACCCGGGCGCCTTCAGCGTGATCCCGGGCACGGCGCGCCTGATCGGTACCGTGCGCACCTTCAACCCCGAGGTGCAGGCCATGGTCGAGAAGCGCCTGCACGAGGTGTGCTCCGGCGTGGCCTTGGGCCTGGGTGCCTCGGCCCACCTGAACTACGAGCGCATCTACCCCGCCACCATCAATACGCGCGACGAGGCCCGCTTCGCGATGGAGGTGGCGCAAAGGCTGGTGGGCCACGAGCACGTGGACCGCAACATGGACCCGAGCATGGGCGCGGAGGACTTCTCCTTCATGCTGCAGGTCAAGCCCGGCGCCTACCTGCGCCTGGGGCAGGGCGCCGACAACGGGCAGGGCGCCTGCTTCCTGCACAACAGCCGCTACGACTTCAACGACGAGGTGTTGCCCTTGGGCGCCGCCTTGCACGCCAGCCTCATCGAACAAGGCATGCCACTGGCCAGCGAGGCCAGCGCGCCGCGCCAGGCCCTTTCCCAGTCCACCCCCTCACCCACCCCCGCAAGGAGCGACGCATGAATCTCAAAAAATCCTCGGCTGCCCTGCTCGTGGCCGCAGCCCTGGCGGCTGGCGCCGCCAGCGCCCAGACGGTGCGCATCGGTAACCAGGGTGATGCCCTGTCGATGGACCCGCACTCGCTCAACGAGTCGCTGCAGCTCACCGTGACGGGCAACGTCTACGAGCCGCTGGTGGCGCGCGACCGCAACCTCAAGCTGGTGCCCGGCCTGGCCACGAGCTGGAAGCAGACCTCGCCCACCGTCTGGCGCTTCGAGCTGCGCAAGGGCGTTGAATTCCACGATGGCACGCCCTTCACCGCCGACGACGTGCTGTTCACCTTCGCGCGCGCCGCGGGCGAAGGCTCGGACATGAAGAGCTACGTGAACGACGTGAAAGACGTGCGCAAGGTCAACTCGCACACGGTCGAGGTCGAAACCAAGGGCCCGTTCCCCATCCTGCCCGATGTGCTGTCGCTGCTGTACATCATGAGCAAGAAGTGGTGCGAGGACAACCAGGCCACGCGCCCGGTGGACCGCCGCAAGGGCATCGAAAACGCGGCCTCGTTCCGCGCCAATGGCACCGGCCCGTTCCGCCTGCGCGAGCGCCAACCCAACGTGAAGACCACCTTCCAGCGCAACGGCAACTACTGGGGCAAGATCGAAGGCAACGTCGTCAACGTCGAGTACACGCCCATCGGCAACGACGCCACGCGTGTGGCCGCGCTGCTGTCGGGTCAGGTGGACGTGATCGAGCCCGTGCCGCTGCAGGACGTGGCGCGCATCAACGCCAGCGGCAAGTCCAAGGTGATGCAGGGCCCCGAGCTGCGCACCATCTTCCTGGGCATGGACCAGAAGCGCGACGAGCTGCTGTACTCCAACGTGAAGGGCAAGAACCCGTTCAAGGACAAGCGCGTTCGCCAGGCCTTCTACCAGGCCATCGACATCCAGGGCATCCAGCGCACGGTGATGCGTGGTGCCTCCGCGCCCACGGCGTTGATGGTCGGCCCTGGCATCAATGGCTTCGACCCCGCCATGAACACCCGCCTGCCCTTCGACGCCGAGGCCTCGAAGAAGCTGCTGGCCGAGGCCGGTTACCCGAACGGCTTCGAGGTGACCCTGAACTGCCCGAACGACCGCTACGTCAACGACGGCAACATCTGCCAGGCGGTGGCCGCCAACCTGGCGCGCGTGGGCGTCAAGATCAACCTGCAGGCCGAGACCAAGGGCACCTACTTCCCGAAAATCCTGCGCCGCGACACCAGCTTCTACATGCTGGGCTGGACGCCGGGCACCTACGACTCGCACAACGCGCTCAACGCGCTCATGCGCTGCGTGGACGATTCCGGTTCGGGCCAGTTCAACCTGGGTTCCTATTGCAACCCCAAGGTGGATGAGCTGACCAAGCAGATCCAATCGGAGACCGACAAGGCCAAGCGCGACGCCATGATCCGCGAAGCCTTCAAGATCCATGCCGACGACGTCGGCCACCTGCCGCTGCACCAGCAGGCCCTGGCCTGGGGCGTGGCCAACAACGTCACGCTGGCCCAGCTCGCCGACAACTTCATGCCGTTCCGCTACATGTCGGTGAAATAAGGCCACCCCCGCGCCGCCTGCGGCGTCACCCCCCAAGGGGGGCGCCAGCAGCGGCCCGGCGGAGCCGGTTCCGCGCTGGCCCTGGCCTTCCGATCCGCCTCTTCTTTCGGGACATTGACTTGATCGCCACCATTCGCCGCGCGCTCGACAGCGACGTCGGGTACAGCTTTCGCACCTCGCCCACGGCCATCGTGGCCGCGCTGATCGCTGCCGTCTGCATCGTCTGCGCGCTCTTCGCCACCTGGATCGCCCCCCACAACCCCTTCGACCTGGCCTCGCTGGACCTGATGAACGCGCGCCTGCCGCCCGTGTGGCAGGAAGGCGGCAACCCACAGTTCGTGCTGGGCACCGACGACCAGGGCCGCGACATCCTCTCCGCGCTCATGTACGGCGCGCGCATCTCGCTTGCGGTGGGCCTGGCTTCGGTGGTGCTGTCGGTGCTCATCGGCGTGACCCTGGGCCTGTTGGCCGGCTTCGTGGGCGGCTGGCTGGACGGCTTCCTGATGCGCTTGTGCGACGTGATGCTGTCCTTCCCGCCCATCCTCATCGCGCTGCTGATCGCGGGCGTGGGCCGCGCGCTGTTCCCCAACGCGCACGAGACGCTGGCCTTCGGCGTGCTCATCATCTCCATCACCCTGGCCGGCTGGGTTCAGTACGCCCGCACGGTGCGCGGCTCCACGCTGGTGGAGCGCAGCAAGGAGTACGTGCAGGCCGCGCGCGTGACCGGCGTGGCGCCGCTGCGCATCATGGGTCGCCACGTGCTGCCCAACGTCATGGGCCCGGTGCTGGTGCTGGCCACCATCCAGGTCGCCACGGCCATCATCACCGAGGCCACGCTGTCCTTCCTGGGCGTGGGCGCGCCGCCCACCTCGCCCTCGCTGGGCACGCTCATTCGCGTGGGCAACGACTACCTGTTCTCGGGCGAGTGGTGGATCACCATCTTCCCCGGCCTCATGCTCATCCTCATCGCGCTCAGCGTGAACCTGCTGGGCGACTGGCTGCGCGACGCTCTCAACCCAAGGCTGCGCTGACCATGAGCCTGCTGCAAGTCAAGAACCTCGTCGTCGAGTTCCCCACGCGCCGCGGCACGCTGCGCGCGCTTGACGACATCTCCTTCGACATCGCGCCCGGCGAGATCCTGGGCGTGGTGGGCGAGTCCGGTGCGGGCAAGTCGCTCACCGGCGCGTCCATCATTGGCCTGCTGGAGCCGCCCGGGCGCATCGCCTCGGGACAGGTCCTGCTCGAAGGCCAGCGCATCGACAACCTGCCGAACGAAAAAATGCGGCGCATCCGCGGGCGCAAGATCGGCGCCATCTTCCAGGACCCGCTGACCTCGCTGAACCCGCTGTACTCGGTGGGCCGCCAGCTGATCGAAACCATCACCACCCACCTGCCGGTGAGCGCGGCCGAGGCGCGCGAGCGCGCGATCCAGCTGCTCCGGGACACCGGTATTCCGGCGGCCGAACAGCGCATCGACCACTACCCGCACCAGTTCAGCGGCGGCATGCGCCAGCGGGTGGTCATCGCGCTGGCGCTGGCGGCCGAGCCCCAGCTCATCGTCGCCGACGAGCCCACGACCGCGCTGGACGTGTCCATCCAGGCGCAGATCATCACGCTGCTCAAGAGCATCTGCAAACAGCGCGGCGCAGCCGTCATGCTGATCACGCACGACATGGGCGTGATCGCCGAAACCTGCGACCGCGTGGCCGTGATGTACGCCGGGCGCGTCGCCGAGATCGGCCCCGTGCACGAGGTGATCAACCAGCCGGCCCACCCCTATACCCGTGGCCTGATGGCCTGCATCCCCGACATGAGCCAGGAACGCGAGCGGCTGCACCAGATCGACGGCGCCATGCCGCGCCTCAACGCCATTCCCAAGGGTTGCGCCTACAACCCGCGCTGCGAGCGCGTGTTCGATCGTTGCCATGTCGAGCGCCCCGACCTCATGGACGCGGGCGCCACGCGCGCGGCCTGCTGGCTGCAGGCCTCGGGAGCCGTGGCATGAGCAGCACCACCGTGACCACCGACGCCGCCGCGCTGGTGCGCGCCACCGACCTGGCCAAGACCTTCGACGTCTCGCCCCCCTGGCTCAACCGCGTGCTGGAGCGCAAGCCGCGTCAGCTGCTGCGCGCCGTCGACGGCGTGAGCTTCGACATCCCGCGCGGCCAGACGCTGGCGCTGGTGGGCGAATCCGGCTGCGGCAAGAGCACCGTGGCGCGCCTGCTGGTGGGCCTGTACGAGCCCACGCGCGGGGGCTTCCAGTTCGACAACCAGGACGCGCACGCCGCTTTCAAGACGCCCGCCGGGCGCGTGCTGCGCCGGCGCATCCAGATGATCTTCCAGGACCCGTACGCCAGCCTGAACCCGCGCTGGCGCGTGCAGGACATCATCGCCGAGCCCTTGCGCGAGCACCAGATCGAAACCGATCCGGCGAAACTGCGCGACCGCGTCGACGAGCTGCTGCGCTCGGTGGGCCTGAGCCCGCACGACAGCCTGAAGTACCCGCACCAGTTCAGCGGCGGCCAGCGCCAGCGCATTTCCATCGCGCGCGCCCTCGCCACGCAGCCGGACTTCCTGGTCTGCGACGAGCCCACCAGCGCGCTGGACGTGTCGGTGCAGGCGCAGGTGCTCAATATCATGAAGGACCTGCAGCGCGAGCGCGGGCTCACCTACCTGTTCATCAGCCACAACCTGGCCGTGGTGCGCCACGTGAGCGACCAGGTGGGCGTGATGTACCTGGGCCGCCTGGTGGAGCTGGCGCCCAAGCACACGCTGTTCGAGAGCCCGCGCCACCCCTACACGCGCATGCTGCTCGACGCCATCCCCAAGATGCACGACACCGGCAAGGCGCGCACGCCGGTGCAGGGCGAGGTGCCCAACCCGCTGAACCCCCCGAGCGGCTGCGCCTTCAACCCGCGCTGCCCGCACGCCAACGACCGCTGCCGCCACGAGCGCCCGGTGCTGAAGGACATCGGCGGCATCCGCATCGCCTGCCACGCGGTGGAGGAAGGCCGGCTTTGACGCTCAGGCGTAGCGCTTGTTGCGCAGGTTGTTCTTCATCTCGCGCAGCAGCGGCTGCAGCTTGGCGCCGCCGATGCGCAGCGCCAGGCAGGTGGCCATGATGTCGATCACCATCAGGTGCATCAGGCGCGAGGTCATGGGGCTGTAGCGGTCGTATCCCTCGGGGTGGTCGGCCGCCAGGTGGATATGCCCGGCTTGTGCCAGCGGCGAGCCGCTGGTGGTGATGGTGATCACCGTGGCGCCGTGGCGGCGCGCGATGTCGGCCGCGTCCATCAGGTCGCGTGTGCGGCCCGAGTTCGACACGATCACCAGGCAGTCGCCCGGCCCCAGCAGCGAGGCGCCCATCACCTGCATGTGGCCGTCGCTGTAGGCCACCGCATTGATGCCCAGGCGGAAGAACTTGTGCTGAGCGTCCTGCGCGACGATGCCCGAGTTGCCCGCGCCGTAGAACTCGATGCGCCCGCGCGCCTTGCCCGTGGCCACGAGCGCATCCACGGCGCGCTCGATCGCGTGGTGCGAGGCGTCGTTGCGGTACTTGAGAAAGGCCGCCACGGTGTTGTCGATGAGCTTGACCATCACGTCGCTGGTCTTGTCGTCGGCGTCCACGCTGCGGTGGATGAAGGGCACGCCTTCGCTCACGGTGCCCGCCAGCTTGAGCTTGAAATCCGACAGGCCGTCGTAGCCCATGCTGCGGCAGAAGCGCACCACCGTGGGTTTGCTCACGTGGGCGCGCTCGGCCAGCTCACTCACCGGCAGGCTGGCGAAACTGCGCGGGTCTTGCAGCACGAGCTTGGCCACGCGCTGTTCGGCCGGGGCGAGCGAGGGCATCGAGGCCTTGATGCGGTCGAGCATGGCGTGTTACCAGGTGGTCCGAATGGCTGAAATTTTATTACCTGGCGGCGCCATAATCCGCCCATGAACCAGCTCGACGCCCTCAAACAGTTCACCACCGTGGTCGCCGACACCGGCGACTTTCGGCAACTGGCGGCCTACGCCCCGCGCGACGCCACCACCAACCCCTCGCTCGTGCTGAAGGCGGTGCAGAAGCCCGAGTACGCGCCGCTGCTGGCCGAGGCCATCGCGCGCCATGGCGCGGCCGACAAGGTGGAGCTGATGAACCGGCTGCTGGTGCGCTTCGGCGTCGAAATCCTCCGGCTCATTCCCGGCCGTGTGTCCACCGAGGTCGACGCGCGCCTGAGTTTCGACACCGCCGCCACGCTCGAGCGCGCGCGCCGCCTGATCGCCCTGTACCGCGCCGAGGGGGTGGACAGCGAACGCGTGCTGATCAAGATCGCCGCCACCTGGGAGGGCATCCGCGCGGCCGAGCAACTGGAGCGCGAAGGCATCCACACCAACCTCACGCTGCTGTTCTCCTTCCCCCAGGCCGTGGCCTGCGGCCAGGCCGGCGTGCGTCTCATCTCTCCCTTCGTGGGCCGCATCTACGACTGGTACAAGAAGCAGGCCGGCGCCCAATGGGACGAGGCCGCCAACGCCGGCGCCAACGACCCCGGCGTGCGCTCGGTGCGCCGCATCTTCGAGTTCTACAAGCGCCACGGCGTGGCCACCGAAGTGATGGGCGCGAGCTTTCGCAACGTGGGCCAGATCACTGCGCTGGCGGGTTGCGACCTGCTCACCATCAGCCCCGAGCTGCTGGCCCAGCTCGCGGCCAGCGAAGCGCCGCTGTCGCGCGCGCTCGACGCCGACGCGGCGAAGCGCCTGGACATCGCGCCCGTGCGCTACGACGAGGCGGGCTTTCGCTACGCGCTCAACGAAGACGCGATGGCCACGGAAAAACTGGCGGAGGGCATCCGCGCCTTCGCTGCCGACACGGTCAAGCTCGAAGCGCTGATGGTCTGAGCAAGGCGCCAACCGGCGCCCCCCAAAGAAAAACCCCGCGATCGCTCGCGGGGTTTTTCTTTGGAGACGGGCAGAGCGCCAGGGTGCTCTTACGACGCCGCCAGAGGGTGCAGGGCAAGGCGCAGACGCGCTGACAGTGGCATCGCCACGGCAAGCGGCTGCAACGCCGCCATGCGCCCTCTGGCAAGGAGCACTTACATGCCCATGCCGCCCATGTCGCCCATACCACCCATGCCGCCACCGGGCATGGCCGGCGCGTCTTCCTTCGGCGCCTCGGCGACCATGCACTCGGTCGTGAGCATCAGCGAAGCGACGGACGCGGCGTTCTGCAGCGCGGTGCGGGTCACCTTGGTCGGGTCCAGGATGCCCATCTCGATCATGTCGCCGTAGGTGTCGTTGGCGGCGTTGAAGCCGTAGTTGCCCTTGCCACCCAGCACGGCGTTGATCACCACGCTCGGCTCGCCACCGGCGTTGGCCACGATCTCGCGCAGCGGGGCTTCGATGGCCTTGAGGATCAGCTTGATGCCGGCGTCCTGGTCGGCGTTGTCGCCCTTGATGGCGCCAGCGGCCTGGCGGGCGCGCAGCAGCGCCACGCCGCCACCGGCCACGATGCCTTCTTCCACGGCGGCACGGGTGGCGTGCAGCGCGTCTTCCACGCGGGCCTTCTTCTCCTTCATCTCGACCTCGGTGGCAGCGCCGACCTTGATCACGGCCACGCCGCCGGCCAGCTTGGCCACGCGCTCTTGCAGCTTCTCGCGGTCGTAGTCGCTGGTGGCTTCTTCGATCTGGATGCGGATCTGCTTGACGCGGGCCTCGATGTCGGCCGCGGCGCCGGCGCCGTCGATGATGGTGGTGTTTTCCTTGCCCACTTCGATGCGCTTGGCCTGGCCCAGGTCGGCCAGGGTCACCTTCTCGAGCGTCAGGCCCACTTCTTCAGCGATGACCTTGCCGCCGGTGAGGATGGCGATGTCTTCCAGCATGGCCTTGCGGCGGTCGCCGAAGCCCGGCGCCTTGACGGCCACGACCTTCAGGATGCCGCGGATGGTGTTGACCACCAGGGTCGCCAGGGCTTCGCCTTCGACTTCCTCGGCAATGATCAGCAGCGGACGGCCGGCCTTGGCGACTTGCTCCAGCACGGGCAGCAGGTCGCGGATGTTGCTGATCTTCTTGTCGAAGAGCAGAACGAAGGGGTTGTCCAGCAGGGCGGCCTGCTTCTCGGGGTTGTTGATGAAGTAGGGCGACAGGTAGCCGCGGTCAAACTGCATGCCCTCGACGACGTCGAGCTCGTTGTCCAGCGACTTGCCGTCTTCCACGGTGATCACGCCTTCCTTGCCGACCTTGTCCATGGCGTCGGCAATGATCTTGCCGATGGACTCGTCGGAGTTGGCGGAGATGGCGCCGACCTGGGCGATTTCCTTGCTGGTGGTGGTGGCCTTGGAGGCCTTCTTCAGCTGCTCGGTCAGGGCCACGACGGCCTTGTCGATGCCGCGCTTGAGGTCCATGGGGTTCATGCCGGCGGCCACGTACTTCATGCCTTCGCGCACGATGGCCTGGGCCAGCACGGTGGCGGTGGTGGTGCCGTCACCGGCGTTGTCGCTGGTCTTGGAAGCGACTTCCTTGACCATCTGCGCGCCCATGTTCTGGAGCTTGTCCTTGAGCTCGATCTCCTTGGCGACCGAGACACCGTCCTTGGTGACGGTGGGGGCGCCGAACGAGCGCTCGAGCACCACGTTGCGGCCCTTGGGGCCCAGGGTCACTTTGACGGCGTTGGCCAGGATGTTCACACCCTCGACCATGCGCGCACGGGCGTCGCCGCCGAAAACCACGTCTTTTGCTGCCATGTTTGGCTCCTTCAGTACGAATCAGGGGGAGGGGAATTACTTCACGACGACCGCGAACAGGTCGTCTTCCTTCATGACGAGCAGCTCGTCGCCGTCGACCTTGACGGTCTGGCCGCTGTACTTGCCGAACAGCACGCGGTCGCCCACCTTGACGGTCAGGGCGCGGACTTTGCCGTCGTCACCGGTCTTGCCCGGGCCCACGGCCAGGACTTCGCCCTGATCGGGCTTCTCGGCAGCGGCGTCGGGGATGACGATGCCCGAGGCGGTCTTGGTTTCGCTGTCGACGCGCTTGACGACCACGCGGTCGCCGAGAGGCTGAAGTTTCATTGCATCTCCTGAATGGAAAAGAGGGCTAGGGGAAAAAGGGGGCCCCGGCTTGGAACCGGGGCACGGGCGCGGATGTTAGCACTCGGCGCCAGCGAGTGCTAATGATAAGGGCGGGCGTGACGGTTTCAAGAACCGTCCGCGCCGCCCGGGCTGCGGAAAGACACTGATCTTTCCCTTCCGTGCCGCTCGAGATTCATTTGGCCCAGATTATTTCGTATAGTGAAATGATGGGCGGTTGTGTCAACACCTTGCAGCCGACCCGAATCCTAAAGTGAGTGATGCCACTGACTCCTGGGTCTCGTCGGGGTACCGAACTGCGGGCCGCCATCGCCGAGTTGCCGCGCGTCGACCGATGCCGCCAACCTATCGTTTGGCAGTTGTGCAGCGGTTGCGGCCAGTCGTCATCTCGCCATACATGGTCGCACCTGGCCGAGATCGGTCCTTGTAAGAATGTTGGAGCGGTCGTTTAACGTTTGATCTGAGCGACGGACAGCGGCATAGCGCACTGGCCGTCCGCTCGAGCGAAGGGTTAGATCTCTCCGCGGACCACCGCTCTACAAGCTGAGTCCGGCGTACTTCAGTAGTAGAAGTTCCAAGCATGCGAGGAGCATCAGTTGAAGCATCAGGCGATTGCAGCGGCTGAGATACTCAGCGTAGGACATGCGATGCACCGCACCGGTGCCGCCGCTTCGGTAGGTAATCTGCGTTCGATCGTCGTTGAGCTTGAACCAGCGGTGATGTGACGCATTTCGAATTGTGCTGTCGTACTCGACCACTAGACCAGAAAGTACGCCGTTGTCGGCGAAGCAGTTCGTTCGATTCGCCTTGTTGATGCTGCGAAACTGTTTGAGATCCATCGCCTTCATCTGATCAAAAGATCGACTTGCGCGTATGTTGTTGAGAGCGGCTGGGATGTCAAGGTGAGAGCCGAGAGTCTCGAAGGCATTTCCGTAGAACATCTTGGTTCGGTCAAAGTCAGTCGATGTGGCAACAGCGTCTTCTGGAAGTGCGATCTGCTGTTTGACGTAGATGACCGTCTGGCTGAACTCTCCGAATGCCTTGAAGTACTCAGTGACGATATCGACGTAGGCCTCAAAGCGGTCGGTCTTCAGATCGGCGTCGTAGTGGGCAACAAGACGTGAATACTCAGACGGGTTCAAGGCGGCGGCGTACCTGAGCTCTTGCACCAATGGCTCAAGCCAAACCTTTGAGTTGGGTGCCATAAAGCGCATAAAGAATGCGAATAACGCATGTTCAAGAGTCTCGTCCGGTGCGAGAGGAGTACCCCAGAAGGTCTCGAGTTGTGCCGCAAGATTTGCGGCCTGTCCCGTTCGATGAAATCGCATGGCCCGCTGAAGCGTGCGCCAGTGCTCTCCGGCATACGGGAGCGTGCCCATTTCAACTGCGGAATCCAGAACCAATGGTCTGTCAGCGTCATCTGGAATCTTGAAGTTCTCCAGACTTGGTCGAGGGGCATCGAATGAAGGAAAGTACTTATCCTCGTGCAGCTTATCCTTTGCGATTGTGAAGCCGGCACCGATGTTGATTACTGCTCCCTCCCTGTCACCTTGCTCGCAGTTCTCGTCCCATCGAACCTTTACGTGAGGGGGCTGGTCAAGGATTAGAGTCAGGCGAACTTCTGTGCCGCAGTTGGGACAGGGGAAGCTGACAGGCTGTTCAAGTTCGTGTCCGACTTGAATACGCGCGGTGATAGGCTTGGCGCACGCCAAACATGTGATCCAGGTACGGCTAATCATTGGTAAGCAATCGAGCGCGAAAAGTCGGAGGGGGAGTTTGAGAGATCTAACGTTTGAGCTAACCGGACCGCGGAGGGACAGTTTCTACCATGGCCTGGAGCAGCCAGACGTTGGCTGCCGTAGCGGGTACGGTGGTTGAGCGAGGGGTTAGGCCGCATGCTCAGCGGGTGGTGCGCCGGGTATCTTGGGTGATACATCCAGAATGTCTTGGGCAATCTTTAGGAGTACGAAGTACGGGAGCGGTAGCCCGCCGATCTTGTACTTCATAAGGTGCCGGACGGGCGCGTCAAACGAGTTGTCAACTTCGCCACCGCCAGCCACCGAGGGGTGCGAGCCATCGAGCGTATTTGCTACACGTTTGACAATCATCTCGCGCGATATCGACACGGTTTCGAGCGGTCCTTGGTCACGGGGGAAAGACAAGCGGACTGCTTCTGCGCCAAGCCATTGCGTGAATCCGCACCGCGTCACTGTTTCTTCATTCATTGCCTTAATGAGAGGCAGATCGAAGGACGTGCCTACAACACAGAACTTGCCAAGTTCGATGAGCGGAGGTGACACCTTTACTGCGATTCCCGTCGCGAAGTCTCCTGTGCCTTGCTCCATCTCCGGGCCCGACGCAAGGTGTCCCTCGCTGGCGTACGTTCGGACACCTCCAGGCATGTACGAAAAGACAAACGAATGACCGCGGGCAGCGCGCAAGACCTTCTTTGCAGGCAAGCCGGTACGGAATTGGAGCGACTTCGAAAAGTCGGGAGCGAGCCTTTCTAGCGGCTTCTTTAGCTCTACCCAAAGCCGGAGCGAGTGCGACAAATCAAGCAGCGATACTTGGTCATAGTCTTTCACTGCTGCTTGGTAGTGACGACGAAGCCTCTCAAGGTGTAGCAGGACGGTGTTCATGCGGCCTAACGTTTGAGTTCATCCGAACGGTGCAAGAACTGCTGGGGCATTCGGACGGAACCACAATCATGATGTACACGCATAAGCTGGGGGTGGCCGCCGGTGGCACGACCAGCCCTCCGGATGCGATGGCATTTGAGAACTGAAGGTCAGGTTTGCGGAACGTGGGGGAAGGACCGCTCCGAGTAGGGAGCAGCCGGTTACGGACCGCGCGCGAACGTCTCAGCCCAGTCTGCAGTGGACCTACCGTTCAGGCAGCAGCGTTCTGCAACCTCAAAGCGGACGACTCCGGATGCTGCCGCGGGTGGCTTGACCTGTAGACTCCGGGCGCCACGCGGCTCGCGCGGCAATTCGCAATGAAAACAGGAGCTCTCGAAGCATGGCAACTGCAAAGAAGGCGGCCCCGAAGGCCGCCGCGAAGAAATCCGCTGTCAAGTCCAAAGCCGTGAAGTCCGCCCCCAAAGCGGCGGTGAAAGCTGCGCCAAAGGGCGCTGGCGTGCTGAAGCCGATCAAGGAAACCTTCAACAAGACGAGCCTGGTGAATCACCTGGTACAGGCCTCCGGCGCTGATGCCAAGACCGTCAAGAGCGTCCTGGGCTCGCTTGAGGCCACGATCCACGCGTCGCTGTCCAAGAAGGGTGCTGGCGCTTTCACCTGGCCCGGCGTGCTCAAGATCACCGCACTGCAGGTGCCAGCCAAGAAGGCGCGCAAGGGCATCGATCCGTTCACCAAGGTCGAGCGCATGTTTGCAGCCAAGCCGGCATCGGTGAAAGTCAAGGCGCGCTTCTTCAAGAAGGTGAAGGACGCCGCGCTGTAACCAGCAAGGCTTCCAAGGCAAAGGGCTCCCACGGGAGCCCTTTTTTCTGCGCGCTTTGAGTTTGCCCCTCGGTTTACCAATTGAGTACTATGGGCGCATGCCTAACCTCGCCCAAACCCTCAAGCAAGAGATTTCGCGCATTGCTCGCAAGGAGGTCCGTGAGGACCTAGCGGCGCTTCGCAAGTCCGTCACTGCCCACCGTTCCGAGATAGCCTTGCTCAAGCGGACAGTCAAGGAGCTCGGCACGCAACTAGCGAAGGAAATCGCTGAAGTGATTACCAAGGTCAAAAACATCTGCGATCGAGAGGCCAAACGGCTCTGATGCGGAACTTCGTCTCCATAGCAAGTCGACCAAGCAAGGTGTCCACTAGGCCAAGACCTGGCAATCGGTCGTTCTAGGCGGGAAAGTCGATCTGAAGAAGCTCCCTTACCCGATGCCCCTCGATCCTCCGCAGGGCAAGCAGTTCTTTCACGACTAGTTTCATTCTCTCGAAGTGTTGTTCGATGATGGGAGCGACATGCTGTATGGCATGCCACATGAACTCTTCGTCCTCCTGTTTCGAGAAGTCATCATCCACAGTGACTACGCGACGTACGAACGCCTGGCGATCCCGCCAAGCATTGCCAAAGACAAGCGAGCTCACTTCGGCGACGGCGTTGGGGTCGTTCAAGTCAATCTCTTCAACATACCCGGACTTCAGCAAGTAGTACTCAGCGGCAAAACCACCGCACGCCACATGCCGCTCCTTGTCTGGCGCGACTTCGCAACCCAGAGCAACTGCGAAGCCTCGTGTATCCCCTTCAAGAAACTCGATGGCGTCCACGTCACCGCCAAAGTGCAAGCACACGCTCGCATGCCCCACTTCATGCCAGGCCTTGAATTCGTCGCTGTTGATACGGACTTTCATACGAATCGGAGAGTGCGCCCAATTGCGTCGCCCATGAGTTGGCTGGATTGGGCTGCTGCCGGTTGCGTTGACACCGACCTAAGCTTATTGGGCTTGCTCGAACTGTACGGTACTGGGCTGCTGGGACGCAATTGACCGCAGGCTCCCCGATTCCGCCAGACGCGTGCTTCGGCGCTCTAGCTTCGCCGCCCCACTTGGCTTCATAGAGCGCTATCCCACAGTCCTAAGTCTCCCGCAGCTGCTTTCGTTCTGTCTCTACCCGACTTTGCGGCGGCAGTCGCGTGCCAGCTGCTCTTTGTATAGCCCAATCCAAGTGGCATCCAGTTTCAAACCTGATACTCTATGCAAAACGCTAGCGTTCTTCACACAGGAGTTCTCTTGGCCGTTACCAAAACCGAAGTCGTCAGCGTTCGCGTCCCGCCGGATGTGAAGGCCGCGCTCGTCATCGCCGCGGATCAGGAGCGACGCAGTCTGGCTTCCATGGTGGAGTTCATGGTGCTGGACTACTGCAAGACACACGGCATCGACCTCACACCGCCTCCTGCCGCCAAGAAGAGCAGGCCACGCAAATCAACCTAGAACAAGGCCTGCGCTGAAAAACATGACCGCTCTCTCCACGCTGCTTGATCACTTCCGCCAAGCCTCGCAGTCTGAACGCGAGAAAGGTACGTACTTCGAAGAGCTGATGCTCTGTTACCTGCGAAACGAGGCGACGTACCGTGAGCTCTACAGTGATGTTTGGACCTATGCGGAATGGGCCGAACTCCAGGGCCTGGATAAACGCGATGCCGGCATCGACCTTGTGGCCAAGACCCAGGGAACAGGTGAAATCCACGCGATCCAGTGCAAGTTATACGCTGCGGACTACCGCCTTCAGAAGAGCGACATCGACAGCTTCTTCACCGCCTCGGGAAAAAAACCCTTCGCCCACCGCGTCATCGTCAGCACGACGAACCACTGGACCACCCATGCCGAGGAGGCGCTGCGCGACCAGCAGCCGCCCGTTAGCAAGATCGACCTGAATGACCTCGAGAACAGCCAGATCGACTGGGCTAAGTACCAGCCCAAGTCGGCGCCGGTTCTGAAAGTCAAGAAGCAGCTTCGTCCGCACCAGGAGCGCGCGCTTGAAGAATCGTTGGCAGGCCTGCAAGCCGCTGACCGTGGCAAGCTCATCATGGCCTGCGGCACGGGCAAGACCTTCACCAGCCTGAAGATCGCCGAGGCCCTGGCTGGCAAGGGCAAGCGAGTCCTCTTCTTGGTGCCCAGCCTGTCCCTGCTGTCACAGACCTTGACCGAGTGGACCCAGGAAAGCACGACACCGCTGCACAGCTTTGCGGTTTGCTCGGACAGCGATGTAGGAAAGAAGCGCCAGAAGGACGATGACAGCGTCCAGACCTTCACCCATGAGCTGCGCTACACGTACCCCACCACGCTCAGCCCCAGGCAGGAGCAGACGATTCAGTTTCGCCAGTTTCTGGTCAAGCGAGCCACAGCCCAGGGCGTTACACCGGGCAGCCAGAAACGCTGCGAGGCCTTCCTCGCAGACGTTCGGCAAAAGGGGGAGGCGTACTTCGCAAAGTGCTTCCCCGAGGGGGAAACATCCGAACTCCTCAAACTACCCTGTGCAGATACCTTGCGCAAGTGGATGAAGCGCAGTCAGTCTTCTGGCAACAACCCTTATGCGCTCCTCGATCTGAGACCGCTGGTGCGGCGCCGCAAGCGGATCGATCCCGATGTCGATGCGGGCGTCGAGAAAAGTATCTCGAAATACTACCTCCAGAGGCATGGACTATCAGTAGCAGAGACGTTCCGACGCTACCTGCAGGATACCGCCCAAGAAGAGCGACTACTGGGTACGAAGATCGAGGTGGCCTCCTTGCGTTCGATGCAAAGGCGGGTCAACGATATCGATCCGTACATCCGAGACGTCAAGCGCTACGGCAGCGAGTTCGCCAGGAACAAGTGGCGCTACAGCCTCAAAGGGGATACCACGACCCGCGTTCTCGAGCGAGTTGAGATCGACCACACCTGGCTTGACATGTGGGTCCTGGACCCCGTGAGCGGCGTGCCGATCGGGCGGCCGTGGATCACTGTCGCCATCGACCGGTACTCTGGCTACATCCTCGGGTTCTATGTCTCCTTCTACGGACCTTCGGTGGCATCAGTTGCACACTGCATTCGCAACGCCATCTTCCCGAAGGAGGACCTGCTCAGTCTTGTGCCCAACCTTTCGCAGCCATGGACCGCCATGGGTGTTGCCGAGCAGTACGTCGTGGACAACGGTCTGGAGTTCCATGCGAAGGACTTCTTGCGCATCCTGTTCGATTTGCGCGCCGACCTGCTTTTCAATCCGGTTCGCAGGCCGTGGCTGAAACCGTCCATCGAACGCACCATGATGGAGGTGAATCGCATGTTGCCGGGCCGCGGGAAGGTCTACACGCCCACCAAGAACATGGTTCCGGTGTCGCCCAGTGACTCCGCGGCAATCCTCTTCGACGACCTGTGCGCTGGCTTGACGCAGTGGGCGGCAGACGTCTTCCCAAAGTCGGTTCACAACAAGAACCTGGTTCGTCCGCTGGACCTGTGGGAGGAAGGGCGTCGCAACAGTCCGATCCCGATGTTTCCACTCGGGTTTGAGCAGTTTGACATCACGGCAGGCCTCTCAACGCAGAGGACGGTGGACGGCGATGGTGTTTTCTTCAAGTACCTGCGCTTCAACAGCGTGGAGCTCCAGGACTACCTGCGCTCGCACGGGCGAAAGCTCAGACTCGAAGTGCGATTCAACCCAGACGATCTGGGGCGTGTGTTCGTGCACCTCCCGGCGGAAAAGCGCTGGCTGTCCGTGGCACTGCAGAGGCCGTCCAATGGCTACGGCGATGGTCTATCGCTGATCCAGCACGAGATCATTCGCGCTGAGGCGGGGAGGAACTTGCTTCGCCGCAACGTGGAAGAAGAACTGGCCAAGGCACAGGAGCGCCTCAGAGAGCACTGGGGCGATGCGGTAGCGCGCGGCGTGCGCGTGAAGCGGCACGCCTCCCTTGTCAGACTTCAAGGACTGAGCTCCGCTCGCCTGTCTGGTCAATCCCTACGCAAACACTGCGAGGTCGCAAGCGTTCCAGTCGCAAGTCCGCTGGCCGAGAGCCACTTGCAAAAGGTGATGCCCTTCAAGGCGTTCTCTATGGCGGAAGAACTCGAATGAGCCCATTTGAGCTTCCCCCCCGCCTGTCTGTTGAGGCCCTTCGATGTGCCAACGATATTCTGGACACCGTCGTGCCTCACACGGAGTTCGCGAACTCCTTGCAGGGGGCGCTAAAGATCGTTCAATGGATGCAGGAAGTCCGAATGCCGGGAGGCGTATTGCTGCTGGCCGACGCTGGCATGGGAAAAACGCTCTTTCTGCAAGTCCTCAAGCGCACCTTGACCGCCGAGGCGCCACCTTTGAAGACGACGCGTCCCGTACTTGAGATCAGTCTGGACAGCGCAGCTGACGTCCACCAGGTCGCGGCCAAGCTCTTGCGCGCGCTGGGCTATGAGATGCTGCCGATGCGCCCAACGCTTCTCAACATGACCGACCTGGTCGACAAAGCAATCGAACGTCTGCGGCCAACGGTGATGTTCATCGACGAAGGGCAGCATGTGTGCGAGGGAAACCGACAGAACATCGCCCGCACGCTCACGGATTGGCTCAAAGTCCGCATGGACAAGCACAACCTGCCCGTGATCATGGTGGGTACGCCCACGTTGGAGGGAATCTCAGAGATCAATCCGCAGTTCGTCTCCCGAGTGTCCCTCCGGTACTTTCTGAACGCCTTCGCATTTGACGACGAGTGGCGACGGGTACTGGGCGCAATCGCTCAGTCCGTGACGACGCTGGATCTCGAGAGTTTGTCGGCGACAGGGTTGTCGCGTCTGACGCATGAGGCAACACGCGGGAACCTGCGGCGCCTGAAGAAACTGCTCGTCTTCTCCTGTGTCCGAGCGATTGAATGCGGGGCGCAGGCACTCAAACTGGAACACCTGGCCGAAGGATATGTCGAGGCCTTTGGCGGTGCACCCGATGCGCCGAACCCGTTTCAGACCGCGATCGAGCGGGCAAGAAGAAGAGCCCCGCAGAGTTGTTGAGCGAGCCATCGTGTCTGAAACGGAACCCAGGCAGCTGCTCTCCCGCTCACTAACATCCTTCCACGACCGTGGTTCGTGTCATGAAGCTCCTTGCCAGCCCTGAACCGCTTTCGGAGGAAAGTCGCTCCTCTTGGATTCAGAGAATCTGCGGCGCGCACGACTACTCCATGAAGAGGCTCTGCCGTAGCGTGGAAATCGATTCGACCAGAATCGATTGGGATTTCGGCGTGGATGACGAAAGCTGGAAGCGGGTCATCTCGAACTCAGGACGCAGCGGCGAAAGCTTTGAGCACGGCGCGAGTGACTGGGCGCTACTTTGCGATCTGCACTGTGGGCCTATCAAGCCCTGGTACGTCAACGGCAAGCCATCCAGCAAATGGTGTCCCATCTGCCTGGCAGCTGATTCCACGCCGTATCTGCGGTGGTACTGGCGCATAGAGAGCCTCCATACCTGTCCCTATCATGACGTGGCGTTGTCAACCGCTTGCCCATGGTGTCACAACAGCGCGAACCTATCCGTGGCGGGCTTGGTGCCTTGGGGACCGCTCACGGGTGCGGCGAACCTGGCCGGATGTGCGTCGTGTGGCATGCCGTGCCTTGCGCCGGGAGACTCCGAGGCAACCCTGCCTCGTGATTCCGGAGCCTTGCATCGTATCTTCACGGACCCGGTCCATACATTGCGATCGGTGTTGAACCAAAGAGCGTTGGCAGCGTGGGGTGGTGGTGTGAGGAGGTCGAACCCTCAGCAGTCGCACCTGCTAGAAGCTGTGTCGAGAAGACAGTCACAGTTGCATCACTACTCGTGGGTGCCGGATCGCTCGCAGAAGAGGGGAGCGGACCTCATCCAGACGTTCTCGACGCCACGTCCGTTTCGGCTTCTGACCATGAATAGTCATTGGTCGAAATCAGAGAAGTATGAGGCATTCAAAAGCATGTTGAGAGGGTGTCGTGATCGGCCATTCAATGTGAATCTCCAGCCCTTCGTAACGCGCTCTCAGATATCGCGCAAGTTGACTTGTAGGGAGCATTTCTGGTCGCCCGAGGAGTCGGACCACTGGAGCTCGGATATGAACCAATACTATCGAATACGGTTGGCCAAGGCGCTATTGATCATCCGAAAGGAGCGCGCCCGTCACAGAAGTCGTGCCTTGCAAGGGTTGACCGTGATGCACGAGCAGTTGCAAATTGATGCGAACGCTGAGTTGTATGAGTGGGGCACTCGTGTCGACTGAGCCTGCCTTTCCGGTGCGCGACACTGTGCAGCCAGGCGAGTCGGGTCAAGGTTATGTGCTCAGGCTGGCAACAGCGAATGGCCTTCGTGGGTTGCCAGTGGTCAAGAGTGGCTTGGGACGATCTCGCTTTCAGACGCTGGACGGGGATGATGCGGCAAGGCTCTCGAAGTGGTTTGGCGCATCGGAAGAGGTTCTGTTGATGGCGTTGGGGCACATATCGCGAGGTGCGTCCGGCGAGGGTTTCTCGTATGCGGGACAAGAGATCGGTCGCAGCTACTTCCTCAACCGCGGGCACCCGCGGGTCTGTCCGCAATGCTTGACTCAAGATGGCTTCTGCCGCGTGGAGTGGGATTTCTCACTTGTCGTGGCGTGTCCACACCACAGTTGTCATCTTGCCGACAGGTGCGCGATGTGTGGCAGCGCGCTCGACTGGAATCGGCCAGGCTTGATGGCGTGCCGCTGCGGCATAGACATTCGCGGTTGGCCAACACAATCCCTGACACCGATTGCGCTGGAACGCTTTTTCGCTCAATGGGTGGCTGAGGCCATGAGCTTTGGCGCTGACGTCCGAGCACCTCTGGATCGGGTTGACCCAGCGCCCTTCGGCCTATTGAGACTGTTGCGCCCCTTGTCCCTTGGCGCGGGTCTGTCCCTCACCTATGCACTGGCGAGTCTGACTCAGCATCCGAAGAGCGGCGCAGTGCCGATCGCCAGGAAGAAGACCTCGATGCTTTACGCTTCGCAACTGATCAACGACGCAGAATTGCTTGTCCAGAGAATTCTCGGGGGCGAGCGCATCGAGCTCAAGGTCAGTCAGCGGACGGTGACGTTGGGGTTGCTGTTCGAAGCCATGAGCAGGGCGAGGTGCCCAGAAGACAGGTCCATGGCGTTTTCCGTCTTGAGTTTCGTGCTCAGGCAGGGTGGGCGTACATCGTGGTCGAGTCAGTACGGGCAGTTGTCCCAGATGGCGCTCTTTGATTGACGATCCCATCAGAGAAAGTCCTATGCGAACCAGTCAGGATCACCCACTTCGCATCAGCGAAGTCATTCTCCCTGACGTGGCGGGGAGAATCGGGATCACCTTCTGTCCGGGGAAAAAGGGGGAGAGCTTTACCGGCCCTGACTGGGACAGGGACATGGGGTTGGATCTGGATCGCGTTGTGCTGTGGAAAGCGACCAACGTCGTTACCCTGCTGGAGGATCACGAATTTGCGATGCTGGGTGTCCACGACCTAGGCCGTGAAGTTGAACGGCGAGGCATGAAGTGGCACCACCTCCCCATCGTGGATGGAAGTCCTCCGGACGCGCGTTTCAACGTTCTGTGGGCAAAGCTCAAGGCTTCGCTGGTCAAGGACATCCGAAACGGTGAGCATGTGCTCGTTCACTGTCGCGGAGGACTGGGGCGGGCCGGAACGGTCGCCACGCTCTTGCTGATCGAACTTGGAGTGAGCTGGCCTGATGCGCTGGCGATGGTGCGAGCGATCCGCCCTGGCGCCGTGGAGACGACTGCGCAAGAGGACTTCATTGCCAGATATCAACCAGAGCTCCCGGGCGAAATCGGTGACAGTCCTGTGCGCGAGAGCGGGGCGGTTGAACAAGACGGTGCCGAAGTCTCCTCGTACGAGCTGCTGGGCGTGCGTGACTTCGCCAGGCAGTTGAACGTTTCTATCCAGACGGTCCTGGAAGAAGAGGTAGCCGGGCGAATCATGTCGGTGCTGCCGCCTGCAGGCTCTGGAGCACGTTGCTTCCCGAGATTTCAGCTCAGCTCTCGACTGCGGCGGGGCCTACACCAGGAAGCAATCGCGATGTATCGCTCCCGTGGGTTGGACTTGACCCTCTACTGGGACTTCCTTCGAACTCGGCAAGAGGCATTCGGAGGCAATACCGCACTCGATTTCTTGCTCGATCTCATTGCCAGCCTATCCCCGCATGGGGTTGGCACGCAAGAAGCGGATAGGCTCTTCCTGGAGTTGGCAGAAGAAGATCTGCACCGGGCCACTTCGTGAGTTGGCTCTCCGCCGCGAAGAACTGGAACGGCGGACCATTGTCGGTATTCCTCGTTCAGTGCCAGCTTGATGGGTGCGCTTCGACGTAGCCGAAGCCGGCACGGCGCGCAGCACGCTACACTTGAATGTGAAAGCTACCCATAGCGAGGTGAAAAAGGTAGCGCCGCCCGCTGGTCGGGTCCCACCTGGAGTGGGAATTCGCTCCTTGAGCGATAGAGTACCCCGCATGCGGCGGCCACCTTCTGGGTGGCCGTTGTCTTTTGATGGGCCAACTTTCTCCCCGGCGGACCCTCGTTCTTAGGCCGGGCGCGCCGCGCAAGCCAATGGGCAGCAGTTGCCTAGCAGGGCAGTTCCCCACAGACGAGGTACTTTCCAAGGTGTGGGCTGCGCCGGAAACCGGTAGTCGTCTACTGCCGCGCAACCGCAACGGGTGCGCTACCTTTAGCGGTCTGAGCGCGGTCGCGGCCTGCCTTCTGCTTGGGAGTCGGCAAGACGATGTTCCTGGTCACTAACCGCTACGATCACAGGTAGTGGGCGCCACCGCTTTGCTGAAAACGAGAGCCCTCGGTGTCACAAGATCCACAAGAATGAGTCGTTAGTGGCTTAAAGATGGCAAGCATCCCGTCACATCTGACGACTTTTCTGAATGAAATCAACACGCATTCGGCCTCGGGGCGGGAATGCCAAGAGACTTTCCGCACGGGCGGTGGCCCCGGGGCCCGGTTCAGGGCGCGGCGGGCTTGGGCAGCCAGACGTGGAAGGTCGCGCCCTCGCCCGGCGCCGACGCGCCCCACAGCCGCCCGCCGTGGCTGTCGACGATCTGCTGGGTGAGCGCCAGGCCGATGCCGTCGCCCGCGATCTCGGGGTCTTCGCAGGCGCGGCCGAACATCTGCAGGATGCGTTCGTGCTGGCTGGGGTCGAAGCCGCGCCCGTTGTCCTGGATCCAGACGTCCCAGCCCGCGGCCTCCTCGCGGCAGCCGAAGGCGATGCGCGCGGGATCGCGCTGGGCGGAGTACTTCACGGCGTTGTCGATCAGGTTGACCCAGACCTCGTGGATCAGCACCGGGTCGGCCATCACCACGGGCAGGCTGTCCAGGCCGCTGAACTCGATGCGCCGCCCGGGGTGCGTGGCCAGGGCCTCCGCCACCAGCGGCTCGATGGTCTGGCGCAGGGCCAGGGGCTGCTTGTCCACCGCGTGGCGGCCCAGGCGCGAGAAGCGCAGCAGCGCCTCCACCAGGGTCTGCAGGTGGCGGCCGGCGGCGCGCACCTTCTCGCCGTACAGCCGGGCCTGCTCCAGGTCGCCGGCGTCCAGCATGCTCTGCAGGATCTCGGCGAAGCTCACCATGTGGCGGATCGGCTTCTTCAAGTCGTGCGAGATGGCGTGCGAGAAGTCGGTGAGCGTGCGGTTGGCCTCCTCGAGCTGGCGCGTGCGCTCGCCGACCACGCGGTTGAGGGTTTCGTTGGTGCGCTGGCGCTCCTCCAGCAGCTCGTAGTAGACGGTCACGTCCTGCACCGTCCAGGTGGCCGGCAGGCGGTAGCCCTCGCCGGTGAAGTCCGGGATGCCGCGGCAGCGCACCCAGCGCCGCTGGCCCTGGGCGCTGAGCAGCGGGAACTCCTCGTCGAAGGCCTCGCCGGTGCGCAGCGATTGCGCGAGCTTGTGGCGCAGGCCCTCGCGCCGCTCGGGCGGTACGGCCTCCATCAGTTCGGCGAAGTCGTGCGGGGCCTCGTCGGGCGCGCGGTCCAGCAGCTCGAAGACCTCGTGAGACCAACGCGTGCGCGCGCTCTCGTGGTCGTACTCCACGCGGCCCAGGCGCGCGAGCTTCTGCGCCGCATCCAGGTGGCGCTGCAGGCTGGCGTTGGCCAGCTCCAGGCGCTTGCGCTCGCTGATGTCGGTCTGGATCGAGAAGAAGGCCGCCACGTTGCCATGCCCGTCGTGGATGGGCTCGATGTTGAGCAGCACGGTGTAGGCCTGGCCGTCCCTGCGGTAGTTCACCAGTTCGACGCCCGACACCGCGCGCCCGCCCGACAGCGCCGTCTTGAGCTGCGCGGTGGCGCGCTGGCTGGTCAGCGGGCCGTGCAGGAACTCGCTGGCGCGCTTGCCCTGCACCTCGTCGAGTGGCCAGCCGGTGACGGCCGAGTAGGCGCGGTTGACCCAGCGGATGCGCTGATCGCGGTCGGTGATGACGACCATGTTGGCGCTGTGTTCGACGATGCGCTGCAGCACCTGCAGCCACGAACCGAGATTCTCAAAGCCGATGTCTGTTGCAAGCATGGCACCGTCCCCGCCGGGACGCCAGGTGGGCCCTCGCGGGCGGAAAACCGGCCGCGCCGCTGGCGCCAGGCCGGGTCGGCACGACCTTCCCCGGACCATCATGGCGCCAGCGGCGGTTTTCATGGGGGCGATCCCGCTGCCTTAGTGATCGAACGCACACCGGGGTGCCACAAAAGTCGTAGCGCGCGCGCCGGGCCGAGTCAACAATCGCGGCCATGCCTGCCCACGCCATGACCAAGGCTGCCGCGTCCGCCGGTGGCCGCTGCGACCTGTGCTCGACGCGCCAGCGCTGCATCGTCTCCAGCCTGCCGGCCGAGCGCATCGCCGCCTTGCAAGGTCAGATCGTCGAGCGCGCCGTGCCCCTGGGCGGACAGATCGAGGAGCAGGGCTTGCGCTCGCTCAGCGTGAAAGTGGTCAAGCTGGGCCTGTTCCAGGGCCTGCGGCGCGCGGCGCGCGGCGAGAAGCGGCCGGTCTGCCTGCTGGGCAAGGGCCAGGTGGCCGGGCTCAACAACCTGTACCGCCAGCCCGCCGCGCTCACGTTGGTGGCCATCACGCCGGCGCGGGTCTGCGAGATCCCGGTGCGGCTGGTCGATGAGATCGCCATGGGCGACCGGGGCTTTCGCCGCTGCCTGTTCCAGGCCCTGGCGCGCTACGTCGACAACCTGGCCGACTGGTCGCGCGTGCCGCGTGGCGGCAGCGTCACGGCCCAACTCGGCGAGGCGCTGCGCCTCATCGCGCACGAGGAAGGCCGCGCGGCGTTCCGCATCCCCAGCCACACCGAGCTGGCGCGCATGCTGGGCACGCGGCGCGAGACCATCGCGCGGCACATCGGCTTGCTGATCGAGGGCGGGCAGTTCGTGAAGATCGACCGCTGGCATGGCCGCCTGCTCGGGATGGGTGGCCCCGAGGGGGCCGACACCCAGGCCGGTACCCAGGCCGGCACGGCCTAGGCGAACACGCCCACGGCCGCGTCCAGGCGGCTGGCCTCGCCGCGCAGACTGTGCGCGGCGGCCAGCAGCTCTTCCACCAGGGCGGCGTTGCGCGCGGTCACCTGATCGAGTTCGGCCATGGCCTGGCCGACCTCGGCCACGCGGCTGGCCTGGTGTGTGGCAGCGGCGCCCATCTCGTCGATCAGCGCATGGGCGTCGCTCACGCGCCCGCTGGTGCGCGAGATGGTTTCGCCCGCGGCGTCGACCTTGCGCACGCCCGCCTCCACCGTGTCGATGGCCTGCGCGATCAGGGCGCGGATCTCGTGTGCTGCATCGGCGCTGCGCTGGGCCAGGCCGCGCACCTCGGCCGCCACCACGGCGAAGCCGCGGCCCTGCTCGCCGGCGCGCGCGGCTTCCACGGCGGCGTTGAGCGCCAGGATGTTGGTCTGGAAGGCGATGGCGTCGATCACGCCGATGATCTCGCCCATGCGCTGGCTCGAGCGGGCGATGCCGTCCATGGTGCCGACCACGTCCTTGACCGCATGGCCGCCCGCCAGGGCGACCTCGGAGGCTTCGCGCACGCGCGCGGCGGCGAGCTGCGCGGCCCGCGTGTTGCGCTGGATGCTGCCCGACAGCTCGTCCATGGAGGCCGCCGTCTGCCGCAGCGAGGCCGCGGCCTGGTCGGTGCGGTGGTTGAGGTCGTCGTTGCCGGTGGCGATCTGCTGGCTGGCCGCGGCCACGCGCGCGGCGCGGATGCCGACGTCGTCGACCAGGGCCTTCATGTTCTGCGCCGCCTGGTTCAGCGAGCGCTGCAGCCGGCCGATGGCGTCCAGGCGCCGCGCCGTGTGGGGCGGTGGCATCTGGCCGCAGGACAGGGCCTGGGCGTACTCGCCCAGCTCGCGCAGCGGGCGCCCGAACTGCGCGCGGTACCAGGCCAGGCCCAGCGCCAGCGCGCTGGCCTGTGCGGCCAGCAGGACCAGCGCGCCCGCGCCGGCCGGGACACCGGCCAGCAGCGGCGCCCAGCCCGCGGCGGCGCACAGCGCCAGCGGCAGCGCGGCGCGCGCGCCGGTGCTCAGCGTGCGTTCCCAGTCCAGCCAGGCCAGCGGGCCGGTGCGCACCAGCAGGCCCTGGCGAAAGCCGCGGCCCGCGGCCCGGCCTTCGCGAAAGCGCGCGTACCAGTGCTCGGCCTCGTCGATCTCGGCGCGCGAGGGCGTGGTGCGCACCGAGAGGTAGCCGCTGAGCCGGCCGTCGCGGTGCAGCGGCGTGACGTTGGCGCGCACCCAGTAGTGGTCGCCGTCCTTGCGGCGGTTCTTCACCAGCGCCGACCAGGCCTGGCCGCGCCGCAGCGTGCGCCACATGTCCTCGAAGGCCTGCACCGGCATGTCGGGATGGCGCACCAGGTTGTGCGGCTGGCCCAGCAGCTCGTCGCGCGAGAAGCCGCTGACGGTGACGAAGGCCTCGTTGACGTAGGTGATGCGGCTGTCGGTGTCGGTGGTGGACAGCAGCGTCATCCGTTCGGCGAGCGGGTACTCGCGTTGCGACACGGGGAGATTCACACGCATGGCGGCTCCTTGAAAAGAAGGGAACTGTGCTGCGGAGAATCGGCCGCCGTCGAAAGGGGTGAAGGCCGGAAACGGGGGGTGGATGGCGCCGCGCGACGCCTTGGTGATCGAACGCGCGGCGCGCGTGGCGGGGCCGCCACGCGGCGGCGCTCAGAAGTGCGCGAGGTAGCCGCCGTCCACCGCCACCACCTGGCCGGTGACGTAGCTGGCGGCGTCGGAAGCCAGGAACACCGCGGCGGCGGCGATCTCCTCGGGCCGGCCCCAGCGGCCCACGGAGGTTCGCCGACGCAGCCAGTCGGCCACCTGCGCGTCGTCCACCATGGCCGCATTGGTCTCGGTGGCGAAGTAACCCGGGGCGATGGCATTGGCCGTGACGCCGTGCGGCCCCAGCTCGGCGGCCAGCGCGCGCGTCATGGCCTCCAGGCCGCCTTTGCTGGTGGTGTAGGCCGCGTCGCCGGCGCGCGCCAGGGGGCCGGCGATGGAGGTGATGTTGATCAGCCGCCCATGGCCTTGTTGCCGCATGGGCTCGGCGGCCTCGCGGCACAGGTGCCAGGCGGCCACCAGGTTGGACTCGAGCATGTCGCGCAGGGCCTGGGCGGGCAGGGCCTGCAGCGGTTCGCGGCGGCGCTGGCCGACGGCGTTGACCACGATGTCCAGGCGGCCGGATTCGGCCAGCACGCGCGCCACGGCGGCGCTGGCGGCCGCGTGATCGGACACGTCGAAGGGCAGGGCGCGGGCGTTCGGGCCGATGGCCGTGGCCGCCGCGCGCAAGGCGGCGGCATCGCGCCCGCCGAGCCACACGCGTGCGCCGTGCGCGGCCAGGGCGTCGGCAATGGCGCGGCCCAGGCCACGCGCGGCGCCGGTGACGAGGGCCGTGCGCGCGCCCAGGTCGAACAGGGAGGGGGAAGCGGGCATGGCCGGGGATTATCCCGGCCGCTGCCCGCGGGGGCTGGCGCTCAGGCCGCCAGCGCGGCCATGGCCGAGACGGTGAACGCCGGGGCGGGCTCGGCGCCGTCGAAGGGCAGGGTGAAGTAGAAGGTGCAGCCGCGGCCCGGCGCGGTCTCGCACCAGATGCGGCCGTCGTGGCGCTCGATGATGCGCTGCGTCAATGCCAGTCCGGTGCCGTTGCCCTCGAAATCCATCGAGTGGTGCTGGCGCTGGAACATCACGAACAGGTTGTGCGCCTTCTCCAGGTCGAAGCCGGCGCCGTTGTCGCTGACGTAGAACATGTGCCCGCCCACCGGGTTGACCTTGCAGCCCACCTCGATGCGCGCCTTGGGGTGCTTGCGCGTGTACTTCACCGCGTTGTCCAGCAGGTTGCCCCAGGCCTGGGCCAGCAGCATGGCGTCGCCGCGCACCATGGGCAGATCGGGGTCGATGACCCACTCGATCTGGCGCTGCGCGTTCTCCTGGCGCAGGTGCGCCACCACGCCGTGCAGCAGCGGGCTCAGCGGCACGGGCTGCGATTCGATGGCGACGCGGCCCAGGCGGGCGTACTCCAGCAGGCCCTCGATCATCTGGCTCATGCGCTTGGTCGACTTGCCGATGGACTGCAGGCAATGCTGCACCATGGGCTCCTCGGATTCGCCGAGCTGCTCGTTGAGCAGGCTGGTGAAGCTGCTGATGTGGCGCAGCGGCGCGCGCAGGTCGTGCGAGACCATGTGCGAGAAGACGTCGAGGTCCTTGTTGGCGGCCACCAGCTGGCGCGTGCGCTCGGCCACGCGCTTTTCCAGCTCGCGGTTGAGGTCGTTCATCACGTCCTCGAGGTTCTTGGCCGCGGTCATGTCGCGCGTGATGCACGAGAGGCCGCGCAGCTCGCCCTGCTGGTTGCGCAGCGCGGTGACCACGGTGTGGGCCCAGAAGCGCGAGCCGTCCGAGCGCAGTCGCCAGCCGCGCGACTCCCATTGGCCGTGCGACTTGGCCAGGCGCAGCACCTGGCCCGCGTCGACCTCGTCCTCGCCCGCGTTGTCGCTGCTCATCAGCGTGTCGAAGCGCTGGCCCAGGATCTGCGGGCGCGGGTGGCCGTGCAGGCGCTGCGCGCTTTCGGTCCATTCGGTGATGCGGCCGGCGTCGTCGATGAAGTAGATGCAGTAGTCCTGCAGCGCGTCGACCATCAGGCGGTAGCGCTGCTCGCTTTCGTAGAGCTCGGTGGTGCGCTCGCGCACGCGGTCCTCGAGGTCGCGGTTGGCGTGGAGCACCAGCTCCTCGGTGCGGCGGCGCTCGCTGATGTCGTGCAGCTCGATCAGCAGGCCCTTGACCTCTTCGCCCTGCTGGTCAGGGATGTAGTGGATCTCGAAGTAGCAGCGCTGGCCGGCGGCATCCAGGCGCTCGGCCTCGAAGCTCTGGCGCTCGCCGCTGAGGGCGGCGGCCACGCGCGGCAGGATTTCGGGCAGCAGATCGGGGCGCACCACCTCGCTCAGGTGCGAGCCCACCATCTGCTCGGGCCGCTTGCCATAGCGCGCCGCGTGCGCCAGGTTGGCGAAGCGGCAGATCAGGTCCTTGTCGTAGTAGGCCAGGCGCGCGGGGACGCGATCGATGACGCCGCGCAACAGCGCCTCGGCGGGCGAGGCGGCGGCCGCGGGCGCCACGGGTTCGGGCACGGGCATCACCAGGCTGCTGCTGTGCAGGAAATGGCCATCGGCGTCGCGCACGGCCGAGGAGCTGAGGCGGGCGCGGAACACGCTGCCGTCGGCGCGGCGCAGGCTCGCGTCCAGCGTCTGTGGCTCGCCCGTCTGGCGCAGCAGGTCCAGGTGCAGGCGCGCCTGCTGCTGGCTGCCGTGGTCGGCCGGTTCGAACAGCCCCGACAGGGCCTGCGCGGGCGCGTCGGCATGGCCGAGCCAGCGCAGCAGGGTGCCATTGGCGCGCAGGCACTGCAGCTCGGCGTCCAGCGCGACGAGGCCGCACGGCGCCTGGTCGAACAGGCACTGGGCGCTGGCGCTGTCGCCGGCGGGGCCGGTGAGGGGCAGGTCGATCTCCATGGAGGCTCCGGTACGGTTGGCTCGGAAAAAAGGGGTCCTTGCCGGTGGATATCGGACGTCGAACGGAAAAATTCAGCCAGCCCGCCGAGCAATAGCGGGGTGTTTCCAGCGCATTTCCGCACGAAAAAGCCCCGCGGGCTCTCGCCGGCGGGGCTTCATGTGAGGCGTTTCGGCTTACTTCGGACCGACGCTGTGGGGTTCTCGCTGCGCGATCGCCGCGCTCACTTGAGGCCGGCCGCTGCGCGCAGCGTGGCGGCCTTGTCGGTCTTCTCCCAGCTGAACTCCGGCTCCTCGCGGCCGAAGTGGCCGTACGCGGCGGTCTTGCCGTAGATGGGGCGCAGCAGATCCAGCATCTGGATGATGCCCTTGGGACGCAGGTCGAAGTGCTCCTGCACCAGCTGGGCGATCTGCTCGTCGGGGATGACGCCGGTGCCTTCGGTGTAGACGGTCACGTTCATGGGGCGCGCCACGCCGATGGCGTAGGCGACCTGGATCTGGCACTGCTTGGCCAGGCCCGCTGCGACGATGTTCTTGGCCACGTAGCGCGCGGCGTAGGCGGCCGAGCGGTCCACCTTGGACGGGTCCTTGCCCGAGAACGCGCCACCGCCGTGCGGGCAGGCGCCGCCGTAGGTGTCGACGATGATCTTGCGGCCGGTCAGGCCGCAGTCGCCCTGCGGGCCGCCGATGACGAAGCGCCCGGTGGGGTTGATCAGGTACTTGGTGTCCTGCAGCCACTCGGCCGGCAGCACCGGCTTGATGATCTCCTCGATGATGGCTTCGTTGAAGCTGGCCTTCATCTTGGTGGGCGTCTCGCTCTGGTCGGGCGAATGCTGGGTGGACAGCACCACGGTGTCGATGCTGTGCGGCTTGCCGTCCACGTAGCGCATGGTCACCTGGCTCTTGGCGTCCGGGCGCAGGAAGGGCAGGCGGCCGTCCTTGCGCAGCTGCGCCTGGCGCTCGACCAGGCGGTGCGCGTAGTAGATGGGCGCGGGCATGAGCTCGGGCGTCTCGTCGCAGGCGTAGCCGAACATCAGGCCTTGGTCGCCGGCACCGATGTTGAGGTGATCGTCGGAGGCGTGGTCCACGCCCTGGGCGATGTCGTTGGACTGCTTGTCGTAGGCCACGAGCACCGCGCAGCCCTTGTAGTCGATGCCGTATTCGGTGTTGTCGTAGCCGATGCGCTTGATGGTGTCGCGCGCGACCTGGATGTAGTCGACGTGCGCGTTGGTGGTGATCTCGCCGGCCAGCACCACGAGGCCGGTGTTGGTCAGCGTCTCGGCCGCCACGCGGCTGCGCGGGTCTTGCGCAAAGATCGCATCGAGGATGGCGTCGGAAATCTGGTCCGCCACCTTGTCGGGGTGGCCTTCGGACACGGATTCGGACGTGAAGAGGAAGTCGCTCGCCATTTAAACTCCTGAGGTTGTCGGATCGGCGTTTGCCGGTCTGTCAGAAGTCGGCGAACGCTTTAGCGGTATTTGTGAATCGCCCCGCAATCAGTTCATCAACTCGGCGATCCGGCCATTCTAATTCAGCCGGCCCCGCTGGCGTCCCCCACTTGGTCACGCTGATCCGTCTTTTGTTTGTTTTGGGCAGCCGCCTGCCCCTGCCCCTGTTGCACGGCGCGGGGGTGATCCTGGGCTGGCTGAGCTTCCTGTTGTCGCCGCGCTACCGGCGCCGGCTGCTGGCCAATGCCCGCCAGGCGGGCATGCCGCCGGGCGTGGCCTGGCGCTCGGTGGCCGAGGCCGGCAAGCTGGTCGCCGAACTGCCCCGGCTGTGGCTGGGCGCGCCAGCGCCGGTGCGCTGGGATGGCGCCGAGCACATCGAAGCCGCGTCGGCCGCGGGGCGCGGCCTGCTGTTCCTGACCCCCCACCTGGGCTGCTTCGAGATCACCGCCCAGGCCTACGCCGCGCGCTTCGGCGCCAGCCGGCCCATGACCGTGCTGTTCCGTCCCGCGCGGCAACCCTGGCTGCGCGCGCTGGTGGACCACTCGCGCGAGCGCCCCGGCCTGCGCACGGCGCCCACCACCCTGTCGGGGGTGCGCCAGCTGGTGCAGGCGCTGAAGTCGGGCGAGGCCGTGGGCCTGCTGCCGGACCAGGTGCCACCCAAGGGCCTGGGCACCTGGGCGCCGTTTTTCGGGCGCGAGGCCTACACCATGACCCTGTCGGCCCGGCTGGCGCGCTCGGGCGACACCCAGGTGCTGCTGAGCTGGGGCGAGCGCCTGCCCTGGGGCCAGGGCTACGTGGTGCATGTGCGGCCCTTGGCCGAGCCGCTGCCGGCCGACCCGCAGGCCGCGGCCGCCGCCGTCAACGCGGCCATGGAATCCCTGGTGCGAGAATCGCCCGCCCAGTACCTGTGGTCCTACGACCGCTACAAGCCACCGCGCTGATGCCGACTTCCTCCCCGTCCCCTGCGCCCGCCCCCGACGCCGGACCGCCGGCGCGGCTGAGCAACCGGCTGGGCCTGGGCCTCATGCGCCTGATGGCGCGCCTGCCGCTGCCCTGGGTGCGTGCGCTGGGCTGGGCGCTGGGCAGCGTGCTGCACGTGGTGGCCACGCGGCGGCGGCGCATCGCACGCACCAACTGGGCCGCCTGCTTCCCCGACCATTCCGAGGCCGAGCGCGACGCCGCCATCCGGCGCCATTTCGTGTTCTTCGCCCAGGCCTGGCTGGACCGCGGCTGGCTGTGGGAAGCCCCGGCCCACGTGGTCAAGCGCCGCCTGCTGCTGCGCGGCGACCTCGAGGCCCTGGAGGGCCAGGCGCCCACGGTGATCTTCGCGCCCCATTTCGTCGGCATGGACGCCGGCTGGACGGCGCTGACCGCGCACCTGTCGCGCCGCTTCTGCGGCCTGTACGCCGAGCAGCTCAACGCCGACGTGGACCGCTGGATGGCCGAGGGCCGCCAGCGTTTCGGCAACCCGCACGTGGTGGGCAAGCGCCAGGGCCTGCGCGCCCTGGCCACGGCCCTGCGCGAGGGCCTGCCGCTGTACCTGCTGCCCGACATGGACCATGGCGAGCGCGACGCGGTCTTCGTGCCCTTCTTCGGCGTGCCGGCGGCCACGCTCACCTCGCTGCCGCGTCTGGCGCGTCTGGGCGGCGCGCAGGTGGTGCCGGTGACGGCGCGGCTGGTGCCCGACGGCTACGAAGTCACGGTGCATTCACCCTGGGCCGACTACCCCACGGGCGACGTGACCGCCGACACCGCCGAGATGAACCGCCGGCTCGAGGGCTTCATCGCCGAGGCGCCCGAGCAGTACTACTGGGTGCACAAGCGGTTCAAGACGCGCCCGCCGGGCGCGCCCGCCTTCTATCTGATGTGAATCACCCGCGCCGCGCTGCGCGCGGCCCCCTCCCGGGGGCGGCGCCTGCGGCCCGGCAAGGCCGGTTCCGCGGTGTCTGTGGGGCCGGCCGCTTCACTCGTCGCTGACGGCTGGGCCGGCCGCCTCATGCGTCCAGCGCCACAGCAGCATGGCCACTTCGTCCAGGCCCTGTTTCTTCAGCGCGGAGAACAGCCGCGCCTCGCCGCCGGCCGACTGCAGCTTGGCGATCGACAAGGCCTTGTTGGCCTCGGTGCGCGTGAGCTTGTCGGCCTTGGTGAGCAGCAGCAGGAACTTCAGGCCCTGTTCCACGCGCGGGCGGATGGCCTCCAGCAGGGCCTCATCGAGTTCGGTCAGGCCCAGGCGAGGGTCCACCAGCAGCACCACCGCCACCAGGTTGGGGCGGGTAAGCAGGTAGTTGGCCATCACGCGCTGCCAGCGGATCTTGGCCTCGCGCGGCACGGCGGCGTAGCCGTAGCCGGGCAGGTCGGCCAGCACGGCGTCGGTGGCACCCTGCTTGCCCAGGGAGAACAGGTTGATGCTCTGCGTGCGCCCGGGCGTCTTGGAGGCGAAAGCCAGGCGCTTTTGCTGGGTGAGCGTGTTGATGGCGGTGGACTTGCCCGCGTTCGAGCGGCCGACGAAGGCGATCTCCGGCACCTCGAGGGCCGGCAGATGCTCCAGTTGGGGGGCGGTGGTCAGGAAGCGGGCGGTGTGCAGCCAGCCGTTCGCCAGTCGTGGGTCGCGGCCGGGGTCCGCAGTGAGGTCGTGGGTCATTGGGAGCCAGTTTGGGAGCGCATTGTAAAATCCGCGGGTTTTGTCCAGCCGAGCGCCCCGAACGGGGTCCAGGCGCCCCACGTATTCGTCGACCGCACCGACAGCCCGACATGAAATTGCATGCCTCCCTCCTGGTCGCTGCCGCGGCCGCCGCCCTGTCCCTGAGCGCGCACGCGCAGTCGGCCAAGCCCGACCTGGCCAAGGGCTCCGCCTCTTATGGCGCCGTGTGCGTGGCCTGCCACGCGGCGGACGGCAATTCCACCACGCCGGCCAACCCCAAGCTCGCGCAGCAGCACCCCGAGTACCTCATCAAGCAGCTGCAGGAATACAAGTCCGGCAAGCGCAAGAACGCCATCATGCAGGGCATGGCGGCCTCGCTGTCCGACGACGACATGCGCAACATCGCCTATTGGCTGGCCTCGCAGAAAGCCAAGGAAGGCTTTGCCTCCGATGCCGAACTGGTGAAGCTGGGCGAGCGCATCTACCGCGGCGGCCTGGCCGACCGCGGCATCGCCGCCTGCGCGGGCTGCCACAGCCCGAACGGCGCGGGCATTCCCTCGCAGTTCCCGCACATCGCCGGCCAGCACGCCGAATACACCGAAACGCAGCTGCGCCATTTCCGCGACGGTTCGCGCGCCAACAACCCGCAAATGGCTGGCGTGGCCGCCAAGATGACCGACCGGGAGATCAAGGCGGTCTCCGACTACATCGCCGGTCTGCGCTGAAGCGCGTGGCGCGGCCGCGGCCGCGCCCCTTCGGCCCACCCGGGATATAAGCACTAAGTGATGTTTGGGCCCACAATGCGGCCCCGTCGCTCGATGAATTGAACCGCCGGCCATGAAAGCCATCTGATAGGGCGCTGTCCGCACGGGACGCGCCTTTTTTTCTGCCCCCACGTATCTCTCCCATGACCGTCTCCACCCAAGGCCTGGAATTGCGCTCCGCCCCGCGGCGCCTGAGCGACTGGGTCGAGCTGCTGTCGTCGATGCGCTTTGCCGTGTCGCTGCTGACGGTGATCTGCATCGCCTCGGTCATCGGCACGGTGGTCAAGCAGAACGAGCCCTACAACAACTACGTCAACCAGTTCGGCCCCTTCTGGGCCGACGTGTTCGCGGCGGCCAACCTCTACACCGTCTACAGCGCCTGGTGGTTCCTGCTGATCCTGGCCTTTCTGGTGGTCAGCACCAGCCTGTGCATCGCGCGCAACACGCCCAAGATCCTCGCCGACCTCAAGGCCTACAAGGAAAACATCCGCGAGCAAAGCCTCAAGGCCTTCCCGCACAAGGCGCAGGGCGAGCTGGCCGAAGCGCCCGAGGCCGCCGCCAACCGCATGGGCCAGGCCCTGCTGGGTTCGGGCTGGAAGGTCAGGTTGCAGTCGCGCGAGACGCCCCAGGGCACTGGCTGGATGCTGGCTGCCAAGGCCGGCGCCGCGAACAAGTGGGGCTACATCGCGGCGCACAGCGCCATCGTGATGGTGTGCATCGGCGGCCTGCTCGACGGCGACCTGATGGTGCGCGCCCAGACCTGGTTCAACGGCAAGCAGGTCTACCAGGGCGGCGGCCTGATCGCCGACGTGCCCGAGCAGTACCGGCTGTCCACCGCCAACCCGACCTTTCGCGGCAACCTGCTGGTGACCGAGGGCACCGCGTCCAGCACGGCCATCCTCACGCAGCCCGGTGGCGTGCTGTTGCAGGAGCTGCCGTTCTCGGTGGAGCTCAAGAAGTTCATCGTCGAGTACTACGACACCGGCATGCCACGGCTGTTCGCCAGCGAGATCGTGATCCACGACCGCGACACCGGTGAACAGAAGAACGCCCGCGTGGAGGTGAACCACCCGGCCTTCCACCGCGGCGTGGCGATTTACCAATCCAGCTTCGACGACGGTGGTTCTCGTGTGAAGCTCAAGGCCGTGCCCATCAATGGTCCGGGCAAACCCTTCGAGGTCGAAGGCACCATCGGTGGCTCCACCGAACTGAGCAACGGCGACCAGAAGCTCTCGCTGGAGTTCACCAGCCTGCGCGTCATCAACGTGGAGAACTTCGCCGCCACCGGCAGCGGGGCCGACGTGCGCAAGGTCGACCTGCGCGAGTCCATCGAAAGCCGCCTGGGCGCCGCGCACAAGACCGTGACCGAGAAGACCCTGCGCAACGTGGGCCCCAGCGTGACCTACAAGCTGCGCGACGCAGCAGGCCAGGCGGTCGAGTACCACAACTACATGCTGCCGATGGAGCTCGACGGCCAGCGCGTGTACCTGTTGGGCCTGCGCGAAACACCGCAGGACAGCTTCCGCTACCTGCGTGTACCCGCCGACGAGAACGACAGCCTGGATGGCTTCGTGCGGCTGCGCGCCGCGCTGAGCGACCCGGCGCTGCGCGCCGAGGCCGTGCGCCGCTACGCCGCGCAGTCGGTGGAGCCGGGCCGCGCGGACCTGGAGCAGGCCCTGGTGGCCTCGGCCTCGCGCGCGCTGGCGCTGTTTTCGGGCGCGGAACGCGTCACGCCGGTGGCGGACGCGGGGGCGACGAATGGCCTGAACCGCGCGAGCGCCATGAAGGGCGCCGACGGCAGCGCGCCCCGCGAGGCGAGCGGCGGCCTGCAGGCCGTGGCCGCGTTCCTGCAGGCCAACGTGCCCGAGGCCGAGCGCGAGCGCGCCAGCGACGTGCTGGTGCGCATTCTCAACGGCACCCTGTTCGAGTTGCTGCAGCTCAGCCGCGAGAAGGCCGGGCTGGCGCCGCTGGCGCGCGACGAACCCGCCCAGCGCTTCATGACCCAGGCGGTGATCAGCCTGTCCGATACCTTCTTCTACCCGGCGCCCATGGCCTTCGAGCTGACCGACTTCACCCATGTGCAGGCCAGCGTCTTCCAGGTGGCCCGCGCCCCGGGCAAGACGGTCGTCTACCTGGGCTGCCTGTTGCTCATCATCGGCGTCTTTGCCATGCTCTACGTCCGCGAGCGTCGCCTGTGGGTCTGGCTGACGCCGAGCGGGCAGGGGGCGCAGGCCAGCATGGCCCTGTCCACCAACCGCAAGACGCTGGACGCCGACCGCGAGTTCGACCAGCTCAAGACCCAATTGCTTTCCAGGTGACCGCATGAACACCACCACCGCCACGCAAACCATCACGCTCAAGAAGTCCTCGGGCGGCGCCGAACTGGCCCCTGGCTATTTCGCCCGCCGCAACCGCTGGGACTGGCTGTTCGCCGCGTTCGTGCTGGCCGGCGCCGTGCTGGCCTTCCTGCGCTACGGCGGCGCCATGGACATCTACGAGAAGTGGATCCTCGCCGGCACCGTGCCCAGCATGGTCGCCCTGGGCTGGTTCTGGCGCCCGCTGCAGAAGCTGGCGGCGGTGGTCGCGGCCTTTGCCCTGCTGGCCATCTGGCTGTACCAGGCCCCGGGCGGCGGCGCCGACCTGGCGCGCGGCGATCAGGTCTTCCTGCTCAAGTACTTCATTTCCAGCCAGTCGGCCATCCTGTGGATGAGCGTGCTGTTCTTCATGAGCACCGCCTTCTACTGGCTGGGCATGTTCACGCGCGCGGGCGATGCCCTTGAAGCGCTGGGCTCGCGCCTGGCCTGGGTGGCGGTGGGCCTGGCGCTCATCGGCTCGCTGGTGCGCTGGTACGAAAGCCACCAGATCGGCCCGGGCATCGGCCACATCCCGGTGAGCAACCTGTACGAGGTCTTCGTGCTGTTCTGCTGGATGACGGCGGCTTTCTACCTCTACTACGAGCAGCAGTACGGCACGCGCCGCATGGGCGCCTTCGCCATGCTGATCGTGAGCGCGGCCGTGGGCTTTCTGCTCTGGTACACGGTGGTGCGCGAGGCGCACGAGATCCAGCCCCTGGTGCCCGCGCTGCAGAGCTGGTGGATGAAACTGCACGTGCCGGCCAACTTCATCGGCTACGGCACCTTCGCGATCGCGGCCATGCTGGCTTTCGCCTACCTCATCAAGCAAAGCGCCGGCGAGACCCGCTGGTACAAGCTGGCGCCGCTGTGGGTGCTGGGCGTGGTGCTGTGCTTCGAGCCGCTGGTGTTCCGCCAGGGCGCCACCGACAAGGGCGGCGTCTATTGGTTCATCTACTTCGGCGTGTCGGCCTTCATCGTGGGCGGCATCCTGTCGGTGCGCGGCCGCATCGCCGAACGCCTGCCTTCGTTCGAGGTGCTGGACGACGTGATGTACAAGGCCATCGCGGTCGGCTTCGCCTTCTTCACCATCGCCACCGTGCTGGGCGCCCTGTGGGCCGCCGAGGCCTGGGGTGGCTACTGGAGCTGGGATCCGAAGGAGACCTGGGCGCTGATCGTCTGGCTCAACTACGCGGCCTGGCTGCACATGCGGCTGATGAAAGGCCTGCGCGGCACCGTGGCCGCCTGGTGGGCGCTGGTGGGCCTGGCCATCACCACCTTCGCTTTCATCGGCGTCAACATGTTCCTCTCGGGTTTGCACAGCTACGGCACCCTCTGAGTCCGGAACCGCGTAAGGTTCCGGCGGATCACACGACAGACGGGTGGCGGGCGCGGCATTCCTCGCGTCCGCGCGCCACTGAGGACACGGCCATGATCATCCGAACCGACCGCGACGGTTTCGTTCATCCGCGCAGCAGCGAAATCACCCCGCGCCACGCCTACCTGGGGCGCCGCCAATGGCTGGCCGGCCTGGCCGCCGCGGGGGTGGCCTGGGCTTCGCGCGATGCCTGGGCCCAGGCGTCGCCGACGCGCCCTGGCAAGCTGGCCGCCTTGCCGGGCAAGATGTCCACGGTGCCCGGGGCCACCACGGTGGAAAAACCCACCAGCTACGAGGACGCCACCAGCTACAACAACTTCTACGAGTTCGGCACCGACAAGAGCGATCCGCTGCAGTACGCGGGCACGCTCAAGACCCGTCCCTGGACGGTGGAGGTCGAAGGCCTGGTGAACAAGCCCGGGCGCTTCGATCTCGACGCCCTGCTCAAGCTGGCGCCCATGGAAGAGCGCCTCTACCGCCTGCGTTGCGTCGAGGGCTGGTCGATGGTGCTGCCCTGGCAAGGCTATTCGCTGGCCGAGCTGATCAAGCGCGTGGAGCCGCAAGGCAGCGCGAAGTACGTGGAGTTCGTGACGCTGGCCGACAGGCAGCAGATGCCCGGCCTGCGCGCCAACGTGCTGGAATGGCCGTATGTGGAAGGCTTGCGCCTGGACGAGGCGCAGCACCCGCTCACGCTGCTGGCTTTCGGCCTGTACGGCGAGGTGCTGCCCAACCAGAACGGCGCGCCGGTGCGCTTGGTGGTGCCCTGGAAGTACGGCTTCAAAAGCGGCAAGTCCCTGGTGAAGATCCGCTTCGTCGAGAAAGAGCCGCGCACCTCCTGGAATCTGGCAGCGCCGCAGGAGTACGGCTTCTTCTCCAACGTGAATCCGCAGGTGGCGCACCCGCGCTGGAGCCAGGCGACCGAGCGGCGCATTGGCGAGGGGGGGGGCCTGTTCGCCAAGCGGCGCCCGACGCTGATGTTCAACGGCTACGAAGCGCAGGTGGGCCAGCTCTACGCCGGCATGGACCTGCGCAAGTTCTACTGAGGCCATGGGCTCCGCCCGGCCGCCCGAAGGGGCCCACCCCGCGCCGCACGGAGGGCGTTCGCTGAGCCGCGCCGCGGTCCAGCGGGCGTTGCTGCACCCGCTGGCCAAACCCCTGGTGTTTGCCGTGTGGCTCCTGCCTTTCGCCTGGCTGTTCTGGGCCGCGGCGGCCGACCGCCTGGGCGCCAACCCCGCCGAGGCGCTGATCCGTTCCCTGGGCGACTGGACATTGCGCGCCCTGGTGCTGGTGCTGCTGGTGACGCCGCTGCGCGTCAGCCTGGGCTGGCCGGCACTGGCGCGCTTTCGGCGCATGCTGGGGCTGTTCGTGTTCTTCTACGCCACGCTGCACTGGTTGGCGTACGTCTGGTTCGATATGGGCTTCGACTGGGCCGAGGTCGTCGCCGACATCCCCAAACGCCCCTTCATTCTCGTGGGCACGCTGGCCTGGCTGCTGCTGCTCGCGCTGGCGGCCACATCCTTCAACCGCGCCATCCGCGCGCTGGGGGCGCCGCGCTGGCAGGCCCTGCACCGCTTGGTCTATGCGGTGGCGGTGCTGGCGGTGCTGCACTTCTTCTGGATGCGCGCGGGCAAGCACGACTTCAACGAGGTCGCGGTGTACGCGGTCCTCTTCGCCGCGCTGCTGGGCTGGCGCGCCTGGCGGCGCTGGGGCGCGCCTCAGGGCAGGGGCGTTTCCAGCCGCATCTGATCGGCGGCGGTTTCGCGCTGGCGGATCACGGTGGCCCGGGCGCCATCGACCAGCACCTCGGCGGCGCGGCCGCGCGTGTTGTAGTTGCTGGCCATGCTCATGCAGTAGGCGCCGGCCGACAGCACCGCCAGCCGGTCGCCGGCCTGCACCGCCAGCTCGCGGTCACGGCCCAGCCAGTCGCCGCTCTCGCAGACGGGGCCGACCACATCCCAGGTGAGCGGAGCGGTGTCGGCGCGCGCGCGCAGCGGTTCGATGCGGTGGTAGGCCTGGTACATCGCGGGGCGCGGCAAATCGTTCATGGCCGCGTCCACGATGAGGAAGTTCTTGTGTTCCCCGGGCTTGAGGTAGAGCACTTCGGTCAAGCAGACACCGGCGTTGCCCACGATGGAGCGGCCCGGCTCGATCAGGATCTGGCGGTCGCCGAAGCCGCGCGCGTCCAGGCGCTGCAGCAACTGCGCCCACAGCGCGTCGGCGGCGGGTGGCGTGTCGCCGCGGTAGTCGATGCCCAGGCCTCCGCCGAAGTCGATGTGGTGCAGGCGCAGGCCCAAGCCGAGGCCTTCGATGGCGGCGACCAGGTCGAGCACGCGCTCCAGCGCGTCGAGGTAGGGCGCCGCCTGCGTGATCTGCGAGCCGATGTGGCAGTCGATGCCGACCACCTCGAGGCCGCTGCACGACGCGGCCTGGCGGTAGGTGTCCAGCACCTCGTCGTGCGCGATGCCGAACTTGTTGTCCTTCAGGCCGGTGGAAATGTAGGGATGCGTTTGCGCGTCCACGTCGGGGTTGACGCGCACGCTCACGCGCGCGCGCCGCCCGACCGCGCGCGCGACCTCGTCGAGCACGGCCAGCTCGGCGCGGCTCTCGACGTTGAAGCAGCCGATGCCGACATCGAGTGCGCGGCGCATCTCGGCGCGGGTCTTGCCCACGCCCGAGAAGATGATGCGTTCCGGCGCGCAGCCCGCGGCCAGTGCACGCTCCAGCTCGCCGCCCGAGACGATGTCCAGCCCACAGCCCGCGCGCACCAGCGTCTGCAGGATGGCCAGCGAGGAGTTGGCCTTCATCGCATAGCAGATGAGGTGCGAGCGCCCGGCGAGACCACGCTGGTACGCGCCCAGGGCCTGCAGCATGGCGGCCTGGCTGTAGACAAAGAGTGGGGTGCCGTGGGCCCGGGCCAGGCTGTCGAGGCTCAGGTCCTCGACGTGCAGTTCACCGTGACGTTGCGTCAGGAAGGCGGGCAGGGGCGACAGGGGCATTGTTGGCGGGCTTGGGCGTGGTCTCGGGGCTCTTGGGGGGCGGCAGATAGAGCGGACCTTTCTGGCCGCAAGCCGCCAAGCCCGACAGCAGCAGCGACAAGGCCATGACCCGAGCGGGGCCTGAACAGCGACCTAGAATGCGCAGCCACCCAAACATCCGCGCATTGTATGACCGACCTCGAATACCAGGATCGCGCCGAGGCCCTGTTGCGCGCCATCGAACTGAACTGCGACCGCATCAACGAAGACACCGATGCGGACATCGACAACCAGCGCGTGGGCGGCATGATCACACTCACCTTCGCCAACCGCAGCCAGATCGTGATCAACCTGCAGAAGCCGCTGCAAGAGGTGTGGATGGCCGCACGCGCCGGCGGTTTTCACTACAAGCACGATGGCCGCGCCTGGCAAGACACCAAGGGCAACGGCGAGTTCTTCGAGAATCTGTCGCGTTACGCGAGCGAGCAGTCGGGCCAGGCGCTGCGCTTCAGTTCCTGAACAGGTCCAGGATGCTGCGCCGGTTTTCCACCGGTGGCTGCGGCGGCGGCGGGGCCATCGGCACGCCATTGGCATCGACCGCCGCACCGGCGGGCGCGCCAGGCCAGGGATCCGCCAGGCCCAGGCCATGCACGCCATTGCCCGGGCCGTATTCTTCGTAGTACCACTCGCCGCCGATGTTGACCACGCCGGGCGGCGCGCTGTAGGTGGTCACGGGCACGTTCTTCAGCATCTCCTGCATGAAGGAGATCCAGATCGGCAGCGCCAGGCCGCCGCCGGTTTCTCGGCTGCCCAGGTTGCGCGGCGTGTCGTAGCCCACCCAGGCCGCGGCGGCCAGCGTGGGCTGGTAGCCGACGAACCAGGCGTCCACCGCGTCGTTGGTGGTGCCGGTCTTGCCATACAGGTCGGGCCGCTTGAGGGTGGCCTGCGCGCGCGCGGCGGTGCCTGAGCGGGTGATCTCCTGCAACAGGCTGTTCATGATGAAGGCGTTGCGCGGCTCGATCGCCTGTGGCGCGTTGTCCAGTGTGGTCTGTGGTGCTTCGAACAGCACGCGCCCGCGCGCGTCCGTCACGCGGGTGATCAGCAGGGGCGTCACCCGGTGGCCGCCGTTGGCGAACACCGAATAGGCCGTGACCATCTGCAGCGGCGTGACCGAACCGGCGCCCAGCGCCATGGTGAGGTAGGGCGGGTGCTTGTCGGCCTCGAAGCCGAAGCGCGTGACCCAGTTCTGCGCGTTTTGCGTGCCCACCAGCTGCAGCACGCGAATGGACACCATGTTCTTGGACTTGGCCAGCGCGCGGCGCACCGACATCGGGCCTTCGAACTGGCCGTCGTAGTTCTTCGGCTCCCAGGGCTTGCCGCCCGTTTCGGCGGCGGAATAGAACAGCGGCGCGTCGTTCACCACCGTCATCGGCGTCAGGCCCTTTTCCAGCGCGGCGGAATAGATGAATGGCTTGAAGCTGGACCCCGGCTGGCGCCAGGCCTGGGTGGCGTGGTTGAACTTGTTCTTGTTGAAGTCGAAGCCGCCGATGACGGCCGCGATGCGGCCGTTGCGCGGGTCCAGCGCCACGAAGGCGGACTCGACCTCGGGCAACTGCGTCACGCGCCAGGATTTGTCGCCCACCTTGACGATGCGCACGACGGCGCCGGGGCGCAGCTTGATGTTTGGCCCGGCCTTGTCCGACAGGCCGCTCTGCACCGGCTTGAGGCCTTCGCCGGTGATCTCGATCGGGTCGCCGTCCTGGCGCACCACCACCACCTTGCGGGGGTCGGCCTGGAGCACCACGGCCGACAGCAGGTCCCCGTTGTCGGGGCGTTCCGCGAGGGCTTCGTCGATGGCCGTGTCGCGTTCCTGCGCGTCCTCGGGCAGGTTGATGAACAGCTCCGGGCCGCGGTAGAACTGCCGGCGCTCGTAGTCCAGCACGCCCTGGCGCACGGCGCGGTAGGCGGCTTCCTGGGCGCGCGGGTCGATGGTGGTGGACACCACCAGGCCGCGCGTGTACGCGGCCTCGCCATACTGGGCCACGATGGCCTGGCGAACCATCTCTGCCGCAAACTCCGCGCGCAGGCTGTCCTCCATGGCACCGCGGTGGACCTTGACCTCCTGGGCCTTGGCTTCTTCGGCCTGTTGGGCGGTGATGAAGCCGTTTTCGACCATGCGGTCGATGATGTACAGCTGGCGCGTGCGGGCGCGCTTGGGGTTGCGGACCGGGTTGTAGGCCGAAGGCGCCTGCGGCAGGCCCGCGAGCATCGCGGCCTCGGCGATGGTCACGTCCTTCAGCGGTTTGCCAAAGTAGATCTGCGAGGCCGACGCGAAGCCATACGCCCGCCGGCCCAGGAAGATCTGGTTCATGTAGATCTCGAGGATCTGCTCCTTGGTGAGCATGTGCTCCAGTTTGAAGGTGAGCAGCACCTCGTAGATCTTGCGCGTGTAGCTCTTCTCCGCCGACAGGTAGACGTTGCGCGCCACCTGCATGGTGATGGTGGAGGCGCCCTGGCTCTTGGCCTCGCGCAGGTTGGCCAGCGCGGCGCGCACCATGCCGCGGTAATCCACGCCGCTGTGCTCGAAGAAGCGTGCGTCTTCGATGGCCAGCACCGCGTGTTTCATCACGTCGGGGATCTGGTCGATGGTCAGCAGGTTGCGCCGCTCTTCACCGAACTCGCCGATGAGCTGGCCATCCACGGCGAGCACGCGCAAAGGCAGCTTGGGTCGGTAGTCGGCCAGGCCCGTGACGTCCGGCAGATTGGGGTAGGCCACCGCCAGGGCGATGCCAAGGGCCATCAGCATGGCCGCAACACCTGCCGCCGCCAGTCCGGCGACAACCACCACCAAGCGACCGATCCAGATGAGCGTGCGGGGCGCCGCAGATACTGCCTTGGCAGGAGCCGCGCGAGAGGGCTGGGATTCTTGGGGCATGCGAACTCGGACTGGAAACGTGCCGCATTTTAGAAGTCGGGCAAGGTGCCGACATGGAATGAACGGAACGTAGGGGTTTGGGCTTGTAGACCGGATTGTCGGTGGGGGTTCAGACCATCGCGTCGGCCCTTCATCCCGTCGGCTTTTGACAACGTTTCGATTTGTGCGTTTGGCAAAAAATCTTTGCCGCTCAATGGGCTTACTGCTAGCATTGAAGTGAATTCTTAAGTCTGGCGTAGTACATCGCCATGCGATTTGGGGGCCATCTTGATCTCACTGGGATCGCTATTCAGCCGAGAGCCAGCGCCGCTGCTGGGCATTGACGTGAGTTCGTCGAGCGTCAAGCTTGTCGAACTCAGCCGCAACCGCGCCGGCGAGTTCGTGCTGGAGCGGTGTGCCATGGAACCGCTGGAACGCGGCTGGATCACCGACGGCAACATCGAAAAATTCGATGAGGTGGCCGACGCGGTGCGCCGGGTGGTCCGCAAGAGCGGCAGCAAGACGAAAAACGTGGCCCTGGCGTTGCCGGCCTCGGCGGTGATCACCAAGAAGATCGTGCTGCCGGGCGGCATGAGCGACAAGGAGCTCGAGGCGCAGGTCGAGTCCGAGGCCAACCAGTACATTCCGTTCTCGCTCGACGAGGTGAGCCTCGATTTCTGCGTTGTCGGCCCCAGCGCGACGTCCGTGGGCGACGTCGAGGTGCTGATCGCCGCCTCCCGCAAGGAAAAGGTATCCGACCGGCAGGGTCTGGCCGAAGCCGCGGGGCTCAAACCCGTGGTCATGGACGTCGAATCCTATGCGTCGCGGCTGGCCGCTGGCCGCGTGATCGAAACCTTGCCGAACCAGGGAGTGGACGCGCTGGTGGCGCTGTTCGAGATCGGCTCCATGACCACGAGCCTGCAGGTCATTCGCAACGACGAAGTGCTCTACGAGCGCGACCAAGCGTTTGGGGGCGGTCAGCTCACCCAGCTCATCATCCGCCAGTACGGCTTTTCGCCCGACGAGGCGGAAGCGAAGAAGCGCTCGGGTGACCTGCCGGAGGACTACCAGAGCGCGGTGCTGGAACCGTTCATCGAGAGCCTTGCCCAGGAAATCGGTCGCGCGCTGCAGTTTTTCTTCACCAGCACGCCGTACAACAAGATCGACCACATCCTTCTGGCCGGTGGCAGCGCCGCCTTGCTGGGGCTCACCGAGGCGGTCACCCACCAGACCTCGTTCGCGTGCATGCTGATCAACCCGTTCGATGCGATGGAGCTGGGGACGGGTGTGCAGGCCCGAAAGATCTCGCGTGAGGCACCGGCCTACCTGACGTCCACCGGGCTGGCGCTGCGGAGGTTCTACCAATGATCCTCATCAACCTGCTGCCCCATCGCGAGGCAGCGCGCAAGCGCCAGAAGGAACAGTTCTATACGCAGCTGGGCTTGTCGGCGCTGCTGGGCGGCATCATCGGTGGCGCTGTCTTCACGTGGTATCAGGGCCAGATCTCCATCCAGCAAGACCGCAACCAGTTCCTGACCCAGGAAATCGCGAAGCTGGACGCGGAAATCAAGGACATCGCCACGCTGCAGCAGCAAATCGCGTCGCTGCGGGCGCGTCAGACCGCCGTCGAGGACCTTCAGGCGGGGCGCAACCTGCCGGTGTACCTGCTGGAGGAACTCGTCAATCAACTGCCCAAGGGCGTTTTCCTGCGGTCGATGAAGCAGGAAAACATGAGCGTGCTGTTGACGGGCACCGCGCAGTCGCAGGAGCGCGTGTCCGAGCTGTTGCGCAATCTGTCGAACAACAGCCCCGCCTTGACGCGTCCTGAGCTGGTGGAAATCGTGTCCGCCAACGCGGCCATCAGTGGCGCCGATGCGCGACGCGTGGCCAACTTCACCATGCGCGTGACCTTGCGCAAGCCGGCGGTCACGCCGGCGCCGGCCACGCCAGCCACCGCACCCGCGGCGGGCAAAGTCTGACCCGGGGTGGCGTGATGGCGAAGAAGTCGAGCATCAATATCGATCTGAAGGGCGTGCAGGACAAGCTGCGTGCCCAGTTCACCGGCCTCGATCCCAACGACCCGTCCTTGTGGCCGGCGCTGCCCCGAAACCTGCTGTTCGTGGCCGTGTGTTTGGGCGTCGTGGCCGCGCTGTGGTTCGTCTGGCTCAAGGGCGTCGACGAGGAGCTGGTGGCCGAGAAGGCCCGCGAGGAGCAACTGCGCACCACCTACCGCAGCAAGCTGGTGCAGGCCGTCAACCTCGACGCCTTGCGCAAGCAGCTGGAGCAGGTGCAGCAGTACGTGACGCAGCTGGAAAAGCAACTGCCCAGCAAGGCCGAAATGGACGCCTTGTTGTCCGACATCAACCAAGCCGGTCTGGGGCGCAGCCTGCAGTTCGAACTGTTCCGTCCCGGACAGGTGGTGGTCCGTGAGTACTACGCCGAGCTGCCGATCGCCATTCGGGTCACGGGCAAATACCACGACGTCGGCCTGTTCGCCGCCGATATCGCCAACCTGTCGCGCATCGTTACCTTGAACAACCTCAGCCTGACGCCCATCGCCACCCGCGACGGTTACTTGACGATGGATGGCGTGGCCAAGACCTTCCGGTACCTGGACCCCGAGGAAGTCGCGGCCCAGCAAAAAGCGAAGGGGGCAAAGAAGTGAGCCGCCTCGCCCCCTATTCCTTGTTGGTCCTGGGCCTTGTGTTGGCGGGTTGCACGTCGTCCGGGCAGGACGAGCTGCGGTCCTGGATGCAGGCCGAGCGCAATTCGATCAAACCGTCGGTGCAGCCGATTCCCGAACCCACGCGGTTCGAGCCACAGCCCTACAGTGTCGAGCGCGAAACGCCGCCGTTCAGCACGGAAAAACTGGCCAGCCTGCTGCGCGGCACGCAAACGGCAAGCGCCGCCAATGCCGCGCTGATCGAGCCCGAACTGGCGCGTCGGCGCCAGCCGCTCGAAGCCTTCCCCTTGGACTCCATGACCATGGTCGGCAGCCTGGACCGTTCGGGGGAACTGGTGGCGCTGATCAAAGTGGACCGCTTGCTGTACCAGGTGCGTCAAGGACAGTACCTGGGACAGAACTTCGGACGCGTAACCCGCATCACCGAAACCGAAGTCGCCTTGCGCGAAATCGTGCAGGACCCGTCGGGTGAATGGATCGAGCGCCCCACGGCGCTGCAGCTAGTAGAGGACGCTAAATGAACAAGCCAGAACAGGCGACCGCTGGAACGGCGTGGGGGCGGAGGATGGTCAAGGGGGGGCTGGTTCTCGGTCTCGTCCTGTCGGCCTGCTGGGCGCAGGCGCAGTCTGCCATCCAGTCGGTCACCGGAGGTATTCAAAGCGGTGCCGAGGTGGTCCGGATCAACCTGTCGGAACCCCTGAAGGCCACGCCATCGAGCTTCACCGTGCAGTCGCCCGCGCGCATCGCCCTGGACTTTCCGGGCGTGGCCAATGCCATGGGGCGCAGCACTGTTGACATCAACGAAGGCAATCTCCGTTCGGCCACCGTGGTCCAGGCGGGCGAACGCACACGGGTGGTGATCAACCTCAAGCAGCCGGCGCCGTTCCAGACGCGCGTCGAAGGCAACAGCCTGCTGGTGGTCATGGAGCGTCCCGAAGCGGTGACGGCCCAAACCAATCCGCCGACGCATTTTGCCGAGAGCCGCAACCTGGACGTGAGCTCGCTGCGCGACATCGACTTCCGCCGCGGCACGGGCAATACGGGGCGTGTCGTCGTCGAGTTGCCGAACAACCAGGTCGGTGTCGACATCCGCCAGCAAGGCACGGGCCTCGTGGTGGAGTTCCTGAAGAGTTCCCTGCCCGAGGGCCTGCGCCGCCGCCTGGACGTGACCGACTTCGGCACGCCGGTGCAGTCGGTGACCACCACGCAGACGGGCGACCGCGTGCGCATGGTGGTGGCGGCGGCGGGCAACTGGGAGCATTCCGCGTACCAGAGCGACAACCAGTTCGTGCTGGAAGTGCGCGAGCAGCGCGTGGATCCCAACAAGCTCAGCCAAGGCCCGGGCTACACCGGCGAGAAGCTGTCGCTGAACTTCCAGAACATCGAAGTCCGTGCGCTGCTGCAGGTCATCGCCGATTTCACGAACTTCAACATCGTGACGTCCGATTCCGTGGCGGGTTCGGTCACCCTGCGCCTGAAGGATGTGCCCTGGGATCAGGCGCTGGACATCATCATGCAGGCCAAGGGCCTGGGCCTGCGCAAGTCGGGCAACGTGCTGTGGATCGCCCCGCGCGATGAAATCGCGGCCCGCGAGAAGCAGGAGCTGGAAGCGCGCGCCACGGTGGAGAGCCTCGAGCAGGTGCGCACGCAATCGTTCCAGATGAATTACGCCAAGGCGGCCGACATCGCCACGCAACTGACGGCTGTGTCATCGTCGGTCAGCAGCGGAGGCAATTCCAGCAACGCACGCATCCTGTCCCCCCGTGGCAGCGTGATCGCCGAGCCGCGAACCAACCAGCTTTTCGTGACGGACATCCCTTCGCGCCTGGCCCAAGTGCAGGAGCTGATCACCAAGCTCGATATCCCGATCCGCCAGGTGCTGATTGAGGCGCGCATCGTGGAAGCCGACGACGACTTCAGCAAATCCATCGGCGTGCGCCTGGGCGGTGGCGTGCGGGAATTCGGTGTGGGCTCGGCCAATGGCAACCCGGTGCGTGGCAACTTCGGCAGCAACTACGGGGCCGTGACCACCGGACCGTCTCTGACCTCCGCCCCCTTCGTGAACCTGCCCGCCTTGCCCCCGTCCGGTCAGGCTGCGTCCTACGCCCTGTCGCTGTTCAGCCCGAACGCCTCGCGCTTCCTGGCGCTGGAAATCTCGGCGCTGGAATCCGATGGCAAGGGCCGCGTGGTGTCTAGTCCCCGCGTGGTCACGGCCGACCAGGTGAAGGCGCTGATCGAGCAGGGCACCGAGTTCCCCTACCAGACGGCCACGTCCAGCGGCGCCACGGCCATCGCGTTCCGCAAGGCCAACCTCAAACTGGAGGTCACTCCGCAGATCACGCCCGAGGGCAACATCATTCTCGATCTCGACGTGAACAAGGACACCCGCGGCGAAACCACTTCCGAGGGTATCGCCATCGACACCAAGCACGTGCAAACCCAGGTGCTGGTGGAGAACGGCGGCACGGTGGTGATCGGCGGCATCTTCGAGCGCACCGAGCGCAACCAAATCCAGAAGGTGCCGCTGCTGGGCGATCTGCCCGCCGTGGGCAACCTGTTCAAGTCGCGCAACCAGATCGATCAGCGTTCCGAGCTGCTGATCTTCATCACGCCGCGCGTCCTGGGGCGCACCGCCATCAACTAATTGAACCCCACGCAGTCGGTCTTCCTGGTCGGGCTGCCTGGATCGGGCAAATCCACCGTCGGGCGCCAGCTGGCCCGGCGGCTGGGTTTGCCTTTTGTCGATTCCGATCACGTGATCGAGCAACGCATAGGGTCGAGCATCCGGGCGTTTTTTGATCGCGAGGGGGAGGCGGCGTTCCGGGATCTTGAGGCACAGGTCATTGATGAAGTCACCGCCGGTCCGTTGGCGGTGATCGCCACCGGTGGCGGCGCCGTGCTGCGCCCGGAGAATCGGGTGCACCTGCATGAGCGCGGCCGCGTGGTCTATCTGCGATCGACGCCGGAGGACCTTTTTCGCCGTCTGCGCCACGACCGCCACCGTCCGCTGTTGCAGGTGGCCGATCCCTTGGCCCGGCTCAAGGACCTGTACGCGCAGCGGCACCCGCTGTACGCGGAGACGGCGCATTTCGCCATCGACACGGGACGCCCCTCGGTGGCCACGCTGGTCAACATGATCCTGATGCAGCTGGAGTTGGCCGGGCTGGTGTCCAGCGCCCCGCCTCCGGACGGGGCCGACACGTCGCCGTGAGGGGCGCCGGCCGCCCGTGAGGGGCGGCATACACTCGGGCCATGTCCCCCGCCATTTCAACCACCGAGACCCAGCGCGTCGCCATCGACCTGGGTGAGCGCAGTTACGACATCCACATCGGCGCCGACCTGATCGGCCATGCCGGCACCTTCGCCGGCCTGCCGACGGCGAACACCGGCGTGATTGTCACCAACGAGGTGGTGGCGCCGCTGTACCTGGCGTCCCTGCGCGCGGCGCTGAGCGGGCGCCATGCGCGTGTGCTGGACGTGGTGCTGCCCGACGGCGAATCGCACAAGCATTGGCAGACGCTGCAGACCATCTTCGATCGCCTGCTCGAGGCCGGCTGTGACCGCAAGACGGTGCTGTACGCGCTGGGCGGGGGGGTGGTGGGCGACATGACCGGTTTCGCGGCCGCCTGCTACATGCGTGGGGTGCCCTTCGTGCAGGTGCCCACCACCTTGCTGGCGCAGGTGGACTCGTCGGTGGGTGGCAAGACGGGCATCAACCACCCCCTGGGCAAGAACATGATCGGCGCCTTCCACCAGCCGCTCAGCGTGGTGTGCGACCTCGACGCGCTGCGCTCCCTGCCCGACCGTGAGTTCAGTGCCGGCATGGCCGAGATCATCAAGTACGGACCCATCGCCGACATGGCCTTCCTCGGTTGGATCGAGGACCACATCGAGGCCCTCATGGCGCGCGATCCGGCGCATCTGGCGCACGCGGTGCGGCGCAGCTGCGAGATCAAGGCCCAGGTGGTGGGCGCCGACGAACGCGAATCGGGGCTGCGCGCCATCCTGAATTTCGGCCACACCTTCGGCCATGCGATCGAGGCCGGCATGGGCTATGGCGCCTGGTTACACGGCGAGGCCGTGGGCTGCGGCATGGTGATGGCGGCCCGCCTGTCGCAGGCGCTGGGTTTGGTGGACGAGGCGTTCGTCGAGCGCCTGAAGCGCCTGGTGGTCCGCGCCGGCCTGCCGGTGGTGGCGCCGGTGCTCGATCCCGCGCGCAATGCCGAGCGCTACCTTGAGCTGATGCGTGTCGACAAGAAGGCCGAGGCGGGGGAGATCCGCTTCGTGCTCATCGACCCACCGGGCCGGGCCTCGATGCGCCCGGCCAGCGATGCCGTCGTGGCGGGGGTGATCGCGCGAAGCTGCCAGCCGGTATGAGCCTTGCACCGTACGCCAGCGATCCGGCGCGCAGCCGTGGCCGGCGCCACCCGGAACCCCCCGCCCCCACGCGCACCGATTACCAGCGCGACCGCGACCGGGTGATCCATTCGACGGCGTTCCGTCGACTGGTCTACAAGACGCAGGTGTTCCTCAACCACGAGGGAGACCTGTTCCGCACCCGCCTGACGCACTCGCTGGAAGTGGCCCAGCTCGGCCGCAGCATCGCGCGGTCGCTGGGGCTCAACGAAGACCTGGTCGAAGCCATCGCGCTCGCACACGACCTGGGCCACACGCCCTTCGGCCACGCCGGCCAGGACGCGCTGCACGCCGCCTTGCAGGCGCTTGGGCCCGATGGCCGCGCGCCCGACGGCTGGGGCTTCGAGCACAACCTGCAGAGCCTGCGCGTGGTGGACGAACTCGAGGAGCGCTACCCCGCGTTCGACGGCCTGAACCTGTCCTTCGAAACGCGCGAAGGCATTCTGAAGCACTGTTCACGGCACAACGCCGAACGCCTGGAGCGGCTGGAGCCCGGCGGCGTGGCGGCGCGCTTCCTGCGCGGCGGCGCTCCTTCGCTCGAGGCGCAGTTGTGCAACCTGGCCGACGAGATCGCCTACAACGCGCACGACATCGACGACGGCGTGCGCTCGGGCCTGCTCTCCCTGGAGCAGCTCGAATCCGTGGAGCTGTTCGACCACTACCGCCGCCAGGCCCTGCGGGAGCACTCGCAACTGCAGGGGCGCCGGCTGTTGTTCGAGAGCATCCGCCGCATGCTGAGCGACCAGGTCTACGACGTGATCGCCGCAACGCGCGGGCGCCTTCGCGACTCGGGCGTCGCCTCAGCCGACGAGGCGCGCACCCAGGCGGCCCTGGTGGCTTTCTCCGACGCCATGCGCGAGCGCAGCCGCGCGCTCAAGGCCTTCCTGTTTCGTAACCTCTACCGTCACCCGCAGGTGGTCGAGACCACTGGCCGCGCGCGCCAGGTGATCGGCGATCTTTTCACGCGCTACCTGGCCGAGCCTGGCGAGATGCCCGAAGCCCATGGGCAACGCCGGCACATCGAGCGCGCGGTGGCCGACTACATCGCCGGCATGACCGATCGTTTTGCCATCCGCGAGCACGAGCGCCTGTTCGGCTCGGTACTGTTTCCATGACCGCCATACCACCGCCCGAGTCCCATCCCGTTCGCGCTGCCGCCCTGGTCGTGGCGGTGGGTGTCACCTGTGCCCTGCACATCGGCAAGCTGCCCGTCGCCATTCCCGCGTTGCAGACCGGGCTGGGCGTGAGCCTGGTGCAGGCGGGCTTCCTGCTTTCGCTCGTGCAATTGGCCGGCATGGCGCTGGGTCTGTTCGTGGGCTTGGCGGCTGACCGCATCGGACCGCGCCGGATCATGCTGGTCGGCCTGGTGGCCCTGGCACTGGGCAGTGCCTGGGGCGCGACGGCCGGCTCGCCGGCCGACCTGCTCGCCTCGCGCGCGCTGGAAGGCCTGGGGTTCCTGCTTGCCGTGCTGCCGGCGCCGGGCCTGATCCGCCGCCACGTGGCCGAGCCGCGCCTGCTGGCCAAGGCCTTGGGCTGGTGGGGCGCCTACATGCCACTGGGCACGGCCCTGGCCTTGCTGTTCGGCGCACCGGTCATCGAGTGGCTCGGGTGGCGCGCCGTCTGGCTGGGGCTGACGGCCTGCTCGCTGCTGGCGCTGGTGGCCCTGTGGCGCGGCTTGCCGTCCGACGCGGCGCTGGCGGGGCAGGGCGCGCCGCTGGGCCCGCGCCTGCGCCGCACGCTGGGTGCGCCTGGGCCCTGGCTGGTGGCCGTGGCTTTCTTCCTGTACTCGGGGCAGTGGCTGGCGGTCGTGGGCTTCTTGCCCACCATCCTGGCCCAGGCCGGCGTGAGTGGCTTGCTGGCGGGCCTGCTCAGCGCGGCCGCGGCGGCGGTGAACATGGGCGGCAACATCGGGGCTGGTCGCTGGATCGCGCGCGGCGGCCGCCCCCGCGTTGTGATGGGCTTCGCCTACATCGCCATGGGCCTGGGGGCCCTGTTGGCCTTTGGCCTGAGGGGCGCGCCCGTGGTGCAGTACCTTGCTGTGCTGGCCTTCTCGGGCCTGGGCGGGCTTATCCCGGGCACCCTGTTCGGCTTGGCGGTGCGCCTGGCACCGGGTGAAGACACCATTTCCACGACGGTGGGCTGGATGCAGCAGCTATCGGCACTGGGGCAGTTTGTCGGACCGCCGTTCGTGGCCTGGGTGGCCACGCAAGTGGGCGGGTGGCAACTCACCTGGGTCGTCACCGGCGCGGCCTCCCTGCTGGGCCTCTGGGTCGCGCACCGCATCCAGCGCACGCTCCCGGCTTGACGGGGGGCTGGCCGGCTCTGGGGCCTCCCCCACCTTCCATGCTTTAATTGGGGTCAGATTCCAATTGAATTGAGCGCCATGGCCCGATTGCCCCGTTTGACCGTCGCTGGCTACCCGCACCACATCATCCAGCGCGGCAACAACCGCCAGCCCATCGTGCGCGACGACGAAGACCGGGACGCCCTACTCGAACTGATCACCACCCGCGCTCGCCAACACGGCGTGGCGCTGCACGCCTGGGTGTTGATGGACAACCACTTCCACTTGTTGGCCACACCGGAAACCGTGGAGGGTGTGCCCCGCTGGATGCAGGACGTTGGCCGCAGTTACGTGCGCCGCTTCAACGATCGCCACCAGCGCACGGGCACCTTGTGGGAAGGGCGCTACAAGTCCACGCTGGTGCAGACCGAGCGCTATTTCCTGGCTTGCATGGCCTACATCGAGCTCAATCCGGTGCGCGCTGGCATGGTCATGGAGCCCCGGCAGTACCCCTGGTCCAGCCATCTGCACCACATTGGGCAGCGCGTGGACCGCCACCTCACGCCCCATCCCGTCTATTGGGCCCTGGGCAACACGCCCTTCGCGCGTGAGGCCGCTTACGCCGAGTGCGTGCGGACAGGCCTCGGCGCGCCACAGCAAAAAGCCATCACCGACGCCTCTTTGCATGGTTGGGCCTTGGGCGACGACCGCTTCGTCGAGGCGTTGCAGAAGCAGACCAGTCGCCGGGTGTCGCGTGCGGCGCGGGGTCGCCCGCCGGGGGCGCCTGCACCCAAGACCGAGGGCTGATCGCGCAAGCGCCGTCGTGTCACCTTCGGTTCTTTTGATATGTCCCTAATTATTATGGAGAGGTATCGGTCGGCGAATTAATTAGAATCTGACCCCATTAAAAATGCTTGGCACGCATGGTGCAATGCAATAAGCTCCGCGGTCCAACGGATTCGCCCCACAGACGAGAAGGAAGCGCGCCATGAACACGGCTGCCGAGAAAGCGCATTTGCAACAGCACGGCCTCTATGACCCGGCGAACGAGCACGACGCCTGCGGCGTCGGTTTCGTGGCCCACATCAAGGGCGAAAAGAGCCACGCCATCGTCGAGCAGGCACTCAAGATCCTTGAGAACCTGGACCACCGCGGTGCGGTGGGCGCCGACAAGCTGATGGGCGATGGCGCGGGGCTGCTGATCCAGATGCCCGATGCGCTGTACCGGGCCGAGATGGCCGCGCAGGGCGTGACGCTGCCGCCCGCGGGCGAGTACGGCGTGGGCATGATCTTCATGCCCAAGGAACACGCCAGCCGCCTGGCCTGTGAACAGGAAATGGAGCGCGCCATCGCCGCCGAAGGCCAGGTGCTGCTGGGCTGGCGCGAGGTGCCCGTGAACGCCGACATGCCCATGTCGCCCACGGTGCGCGCCAAGGAGCCGATCATTCGCCAGGTCTTCATCGGCCGTGGCAACGACGTCATCGTGCAAGACGCGCTGGAGCGCAAGCTGTACGTGATCCGCAAGACCGCCAGTGCCGCCATCCAGCGCCTCAAGCTCACGCACTCCAAGGAGTACTACGTGGTGAGCATGAGCAGCCGCACCGTGGTCTACAAGGGCCTGCTGCTGGCCGATCAGGTGGGCACCTACTTCAAGGACCTGCAGGACCCGCGCTGCGTGTCGGCCCTGGGCCTGGTGCATCAGCGCTTCTCCACCAACACCTTCCCCGAGTGGCCGCTGGCCCACCCTTACCGCTACGTCGCGCACAACGGCGAGATCAACACGGTCAAGGGCAACTACAACTGGATGAAGGCGCGCGAGGGCGTGATGAGCTCGCCCGTGCTGGGCGCCGACCTTCAGAAGCTCTATCCCATCAGCTTCGCGCACCAGTCCGACACCGCCACGTTCGACAACTGCCTCGAGCTGCTGACCATGGCGGGCTATCCGCTGTCGCAGGCCGTGATGATGATGATCCCGGAGCCCTGGGAGCAGCACACCACCATGGACCCGCGCCGCCGCGCCTTCTACGAGTACCACGCGGCCATGCTCGAGCCCTGGGACGGCCCCGCCTCCATCGTGTTCACCGACGGCCGCCAGATCGGCGCCACCCTGGACCGCAACGGCCTGCGTCCCTCGCGCTACTGCGTCACCGACGACGACCTGGTCATCATGGCCTCGGAATCCGGCGTGCTGCCCGTGCCCGAGAACAAGATCGTGCGCAAGTGGCGCCTGCAGCCCGGCAAGATGTTCCTTATCGACCTCGAGCAGGGTCGCATGATCGACGACGAGGAGCTCAAGGCCAACCTCGCCAACAGCAAACCCTACAAGCAGTGGATCGACAACCTGCGCATCCGCCTGGACGACGTCGAGCACCCGGTGGCCGGCGAGGCCGCGCAGGAGTTGCCCGTGGCGCAGACGGAACCCCAGGCCGCCGGTGTGGAGCGCGTGTCGCCCGAGCTGCTGGACCGCCAGCAGGCCTTTGGCTACACGCAGGAGGACATCAAGTTCCTCATGAGCCCGATGGCCGCCAACGGCGAGGAGGGCATCGGCTCCATGGGCAACGACAGCCCGTTGGCCGTGTTGTCGAGCAAGAACAAGCCGCTCTACAACTACTTCAAGCAGCTGTTCGCGCAGGTCACCAACCCGCCGATCGACCCGATCCGCGAAGCGATCGTGATGTCGCTGGTGTCCTTCATTGGCCCCAAGCCCAACCTGCTCGACATCAACCAGGTCAACCCGCCCATGCGCCTGGAGGTGAGCCAGCCCGTGCTGGACTTCGCCGACATGGCCAAGCTGCGCAACATCGAAGCCGTGACGCAGGGCAAGTTCCGCAGCGTCACGCTGGACATCACCTACCCCGCGAGCTGGGGCCGTGAAGGCGTGGAGGCCAAGCTGGCCTCGCTGTGCGCGGCCGCGGTGGACGCGATCAAGGGCGGCAAGAACATCCTCATCATCAGCGACCGCGGCATCGGCCCGGCGCAGGTGGCCATTCCCGCGCTGCTGGCGCTCTCGGCGATCCACCAGCACCTGGTGCGTGAAGGCCTGCGCACCAGCGCCGGCCTGGTGGTTGAAACCGGCACCGCGCGCGAGGTGCACCACTTCGCCGTGCTCGCCGGTTACGGCGCCGAGGCCGTGCACCCCTACCTGGCGATGGAGACCCTGGTGGCCATCCACAAGGACCTGCCGGGCGATCTGAGCGCCGACAAGGCGATCTACAACTACACCAAGGCGATCGGCAAGGGCCTGTCCAAGATCATGTCCAAGATGGGCGTGAGCACCTACATGAGCTATTGCGGCGCCCAGCTGTTCGAAGCCATCGGCCTCAACAGCGACACCGTGGCCAAGTACTTCACCGGCACCGCCAGCCGCGTGGAAGGCATCGGCGTGTTCGAGATCGCCGAGGAGGCCATCCGCATGCACAAGGCCGCCTTCGGCGACGACCCGGTGCTGGCCACCATGCTGGACGCCGGCGGCGAGTACGCCTGGCGCACGCGCGGCGAAGAGCACATGTGGTCGCCCGACGCCATTGCCAAGCTGCAGCACAGCACGCGCGCCAACAGCTGGAACACCTACAAGGAATACGCCCAGCTCATCAACGACCAGAGCCGCCGCCAGATGACGCTGCGTGGCCTGTTCGAATTCAAGCTGGACCCGAGCAAGGCCATCCCGCTGGACGAGGTGGAGCCCGCCAAGGAGATCGTCAAGCGATTCGCCACCGGCGCGATGTCACTGGGCTCCATCAGCACGGAGGCACACGCCACCCTGGCCGTGGCCATGAACCGCATCGGTGGCAAGAGCAATACCGGCGAAGGCGGCGAAGACGAGCGCCGCTACCGCAACGAGCTCAAGGGCATCAAGATCACCAAGGGCGAGACGCTCAAGTCCATCATCGGCGAGGACGTGGTCGAGGTCGACCTGCCGCTGGAAGACGGCGACAGCCTGCGCTCCAAGATCAAGCAGGTGGCCTCGGGCCGTTTCGGCGTCACCGCCGAGTACCTGCAGAGCGCCGACCAGGTGCAGATCAAGATGGCCCAGGGCGCCAAGCCCGGCGAGGGCGGCCAGCTGCCCGGCGGCAAGGTGTCCGAGTACATCGGCAAGCTGCGCTACTCGGTGCCGGGCGTGGGCCTGATCAGTCCGCCGCCGCACCACGACATCTACTCGATCGAAGACCTGGCCCAGCTCATCCACGACCTGAAGAACGTGGCGCCGCACGCCAGCATCAGCGTCAAGCTGGTGTCGGAAGTGGGCGTGGGCACCATCGCCGCGGGCGTGGCCAAGTGCAAGGCCGATCATGTGGTGATCGCCGGCCACGACGGTGGCACCGGCGCCTCGCCCTGGTCGTCCATCAAGCACGCGGGCAGCCCCTGGGAGATCGGCCTGGCCGAGACCCAGCAGACCCTGGTGCTCAACCGCCTGCGCAGCCGCATCCGCGTGCAGGCCGACGGCCAGATGAAGACCGGCCGCGACGTGGTCATCGGCGCCATGCTGGGCGCGGACGAGTTCGGCTTCGCCACCGCGCCGCTGGTGGTCGAGGGCTGCATCATGATGCGCAAGTGCCACCTCAACACCTGCCCGGTGGGCGTGGCCACGCAGGACCCGGTGCTGCGCAAGAAGTTCTCGGGCAAGCCCGAGCACGTCGTCAACTACTTCTTCTTCGTCGCCGAGGAAGCGCGTCAGATCATGGCGCAGCTGGGCATCCGCACCTTTGACGAGTTGATCGGCCGCGCCGACCTGCTGGACACGCGCGCCGGCATCGCCCACTGGAAGGCGCGCGGCCTGGACTTCAGCCGCCTGCTGGCCTTGCCCGCCGTGCCGGCCGACGTGCCGCGCCTGCACACCGAGCAGCAGGACCACGGCCTGCACAAGGCGCTGGACAAGGTGCTGATCGAAAAGTGCCGCCCTGCGATCGAGAAGGGCGAGCGCGTGCAGTTCATCGAGGTCGCGCGCAACGTGAACCGCTCGGTGGGCGCCATGCTGTCGGGCGAGCTCACCAAGCACCACCCCGAAGGACTGCCGGACGACTCCATCCGCATCCAACTGGAAGGCACGGGCGGCCAGTCCTTCGGTGCCTTCCTGGCCAAGGGCATCACGATGTACCTGATCGGCGACGCCAACGACTACACCGGCAAGGGCCTGTCGGGCGGCCGCGTGGTGGTGCGCCCCAGCATCGACTTCCGCGGCGAGGCCACGCGCAACATCATCGTGGGCAATACCGTGCTCTACGGCGCCACCACGGGCGAGGCCTTCTTCGCCGGCGTGGCCGGCGAGCGCTTCGCGGTGCGCCTGTCGGGCGCCACCGCGGTGGTGGAGGGCACCGGCGACCACGGCTGCGAGTACATGACCGGCGGCACCGTGGTGGTGCTGGGCAAGACCGGCCGCAACTTCGCGGCCGGTATGAGCGGTGGCGTGGCCTACGTCTACGATGAGGACGGCCGTTTCGCCGAGCGCTGCAACACCGCCATGGTGAGCCTGGAGCCCGTGCCCACGGCCAAGGAACAGGAGGCCACGTCCAGCGCAGGTGCCTGGCACCGCGGCCAGACCGACGAGGCCTTGCTCAAGAAGCTTCTGGAGGACCACAACCGCTGGACCGGCAGCAAGCGCGCGCGCGAGCTGCTCGACAACTGGGCCACGGCGCGCGGCAAGTTCCTCAAGGTCTTCCCGAACGAGTACAAGCGCGCCCTCGGCGAGATGGCCGCGAAGCAGACGGCCGCCGCCGCGACCACGAAGGCGCAAGGCTCGGCCAAGAAGGCCACCGCACCCGCGAAGTAAGCCCACGAGAAACAGCCCCACGAGATACAGGACAGCACCATGGGAAAAGTCACCGGCTTCATGGAATACGAGCGCATCGAGGAGGGCTACGCGCCCGTGCCCGATCGCCTGAAACACTACAAGGAGTTCGTTGTCGGGCTCGATGACGCGCAGGCCAAGGTCCAGGGCGCGCGCTGCATGGACTGCGGCACGCCGTTCTGCAACAACGGCTGCCCGGTCAACAACATCATTCCCGACTTCAACGACCTCGTTTACCAGGGCGACTGGAAGAACGCGATCACGGTGCTGCACAGCACCAACAACTTTCCCGAGTTCACCGGCCGCATCTGCCCCGCGCCCTGCGAGGCCGCTTGCGTGCTCAACGTGAACGACGACCCGGTGGGCATCAAGTCGATCGAGCACGCCATCATCGACCGCGCCTGGGCCGAAGGCTGGGTGGCGCCGCAGCCGGCCAAGCACAAGACCGGCAAGAAGGTGGCCGTGGTGGGCTCCGGCCCCGCCGGCATGGCGGCCGCGCAGCAACTGGCGCGCGCCGGCCACGACGTGACCGTGTTCGAGAAGAACGACCGCGTCGGCGGCCTGCTGCGCTACGGCATCCCCGACTTCAAGATGGAGAAGTCGCACATCGACCGCCGCGTCGAGCAGATGCAGGCCGAGGGCGTGGTCTTTCGCACCGGCGTGCTGGTGGGTGCCCTGCCTGAAGGCAGCAAGGTCACCAACTGGGCCAAGGAAACCGTCAGTGCCGAGCAGCTCAAGGCCGAGTTCGACGCCGTGCTGCTCACCGGCGGCGCCGAGCAGAGCCGCGACCTGCCCGTGCCAGGCCGCGAGCTGGACGGCATCCATTTCGCCATGGAGTTTCTGCCCCAGCAGAACAAGGTCAACGCGGGCGACAAACTCAAGGGTCAGCTGCGTGCCGACGGCAAGAAGGTCATCGTCATCGGCGGCGGCGACACCGGCTCCGACTGCGTGGGCACCAGCAACCGCCACGGCGCCACCAGCGTGACCCAGTTCGAGGTCATGCCCCAGCCGCCCGAGCAGGAGAACAAGCCCCTGGTCTGGCCCTACTGGCCGCTCAAGCTGCGCACCAGCTCCAGCCACGAAGAGGGCTGCGCACGCGAGTTCGCCATCTCCACCAAGGAGTTCGTCGGCAAGAACGGCAAGCTCACGGGCCTGAAGACCGTGCACGTGGAGTTCAAGGACGGCAAGTTCGTCGAGGTGCCGGGCACCGAGAAGGAATACAAGGCCGACCTGGTGCTGCTCGCCATGGGCTTCACCAACCCCGTGGCCACCGTGCTCGAGGCCTTTGGCGTCGACAAGGATGCGCGTGGCAACGCCAAGGCCACGACCGACTTCACGGGCGGCTATGCGACCAACGTGCCGAAGGTGTTCGCCGCCGGTGACATGCGCCGGGGCCAATCGCTGGTGGTCTGGGCCATCCGCGAGGGCCGCCAGGCGGCCCGGTCGGTGGATGAGTTCCTGATGGGGTATTCCGACCTGCCCCGCTGACCCCCAGCGGCGCGTCGCGCCAGTCCTTCGGGACGCCAACACCCGCGGCCCGGCGACGCCGGTTGCGCGGTGTTACCGGGTGCAAGAGGCGGAAGCCCGTCCCATGCGAATCCCGTATCATGCAGCGGCCGGGTTTTCACCCGGCTTTTGCTTGATGAGCACCACACCCTCCGCCCCCCTCGTCGAACTGCGCGACCTCACCTTCGGCTATGGCCCGCGGGTGATCCTCGACAACATCTCGATGACCGTGCCGCGCGGCAAGGTCACCGCGCTCATGGGCGCCTCGGGTGGCGGAAAAACCACGGTGCTGCGCCTGATCGGCGGCCAGATCCGTGCCCAGCGCGGCCAGACGCTGTTCGATGGCGCCGACGTCACCACCATGGACCAGGGCTCGCTGTACGCGGCGCGCCGGCGCATGGGCATGCTGTTCCAGTTTGGCGCGTTGTTCACCGACATGAGCGTGTTCGACAACGTGGCCTTCCCGCTGCGCGAGCACACCAAGCTGCCCGAGGTGCTGGTGCGCGACATCGTGCTGCTCAAGCTCAATGCCGTGGGCCTGCGCGGTGCGCGCGACCTGATGCCCAGCGAGCTGTCGGGCGGCATGGCGCGGCGCGTGGCCCTGGCGCGCGCGATCGCGCTCGACCCCGAGCTCGTGATGTACGACGAGCCCTTCGCCGGCCTGGACCCGATTTCTCTGGGCACCGCTGCGCGCCTGATCCGCGAACTCAACGGCGCGCTGGGCCTGACCAGCATCGTGGTCTCGCACGACCTGGACGAGACCTTCGGCATCGCCGACCAGGTCATCGTGCTGGCCAACGGCAAGATCGCCGCCCAGGGCACACCCGACGAAGTGCGCCACAGCACCGACCCGCTGGTGGCGCAGTTCGTCAACGCCCGGGCCGACGGCCCCGTGCGCTTCCACCACCCCGCGCCCGCGCTGGCCGAGGACTTCGGCAACGGAGCCGCCTGATGCTCAAGGCACTGCACCCTGCCCACGTCGGCCGCGCCGTGCGCCAGCACATCACCGCGCTGGGCCATGGCGCGCGGCTGTTCCTGCGCCTGCTGCTCCTGGGCGGGGCGGCGCTGCGCCGCTTCGGTCTGGTGCGAGACCAGATCCACTTCCTGGGCAACCACTCGCTGTCCATCATTGGCGTCTCAGGCCTGTTCGTGGGCTTCGTGCTGGGCCTGCAGGGCTACTACACGCTGCGCATCTACGGTGCCACTGAGGCCCTGGGCCTGTTGGTGGCGCTGTCGCTGGTGCGCGAGCTGGGCCCGGTGGTGAGCGCGCTGCTGTTCGCCGGCCGCGCGGGCACCTCGCTCACGGCCGAGATCGGTCTCATGAAGGCCGGCGAGCAGCTCAGCGCCATGGAAATGATGGCCGTGGACCCGGTGCGCCGCGTGCTCGCGCCGCGTTTCTGGGCCGGTGTCATCACCATGCCCTTGCTGGCGGCCGTGTTCAGTGCGGTCGGCGTGATCGGCGGCTGGGTCGTCGGCGTGGGCCTCATCGGTCTGGACGGCGGCGCTTTCTGGAGCCAGATGCAGGGCGGGGTGGACGTCTGGGACGACGTCGGCAATGGCGTCATCAAGAGCGCCGTGTTTGGCTTCGCCGTGACCTTCATCGCGCTGCTGCAGGGCTACCTGGCCCAGCCCACGCCCGAGGGCGTATCGCGCGCCACCACCCGCACGGTGGTCATGGCCTCTCTCACGGTGCTGGGCCTCGATTTCGTGCTTACCGCCATGATGTTCAGCATCTGAGGATGCGTCGGAGAAAGACCATGACCTCTTCCAAGAACGATTTCTGGGTTGGCCTGTTCGTGCTCATTGGCGGCGCGGCCATCCTGTTTCTCGCGCTGCAGTCGGCCAACCTGCTGCAGATCAACTTCGAGCCCACCTACCGGGTCACGGCGCGTTTTGACAACGCGGGCGGCCTGAAGACCGGTGCGGCCGTGCGCTCGGCCGGGGTGGTGGTGGGGCGGGTCGAGACCATCGGTTTCGACGACAAGACCTTCCAGGCCAGCGTCGGCTTGACGCTGCAGAAGCGCTACGCCTTCCCGCGCGACAGCTCCATGAAGATCCTCACCAGCGGCCTGCTCGGCGAGCAGTACGTGGGCATCGAGCCCGGCGGCGACCCGGAAAACCTGGCCGATGGCGCCCTGGTCACCCAGACGCAGTCGGCCCTGGTGCTGGAAAACCTGATCGGCCAGTTCCTGTTCAGTCGTGCGGCCGAAGGTGGTGAGAAGAAGTCCGAACCCGGCGCCCAATAAATAAAGAGCAGTCCACGACTGGGAGACCCCATGACCCCCGCACGTTCCACCCCCCGCCCCGCGCTGGCGGTGGCCGCCGCCCTGGTGCTGCTGGCCGGCTGCGCCACCGGCCCCGATGCCAACCCGAAGGACCCGCTGGAGCCCCTGAACCGCGGCGTCTACCGCTTCAACGATGCGATCGACACGGCGGTGCTCAAGCCCGTGGCCACGGCCTACGTCGACATCACGCCCAGCCCGGTGCGCACGGGAGTCAACAACTTCTTCGGCAACCTGGGCGACCTGTGGTCCGCCGTCAACGCCGGCCTGCAGCTGCGCCCGCGCGAAACCGCCGACAACCTGCTGCGTTTCGGCGTCAACACCGTGCTGGGCTTGGGCGGTTTGCTCGACATCGCCGGTGAGGCCGGCATTCCGCGCACGCGCATCGACTTCGGCCAGACCCTGGGCCGCTGGGGCGTGCCGCCGGGCGCCTACGTGGTGTTGCCGTTCTTCGGCCCGTCCACCGTGCGCGACACCGGTGGCCTGGTGGTGGACTGGGAGGGCGATCTGGTGGACCATGTCAACCACATTCCCACGCGCAATTCCCTCTATGCCTTGCGCGTGGTGGATACGCGCGCCGGCCTGCTGCGCGCTGGCGAGTTGTTCGAAGGCGCCGCGCTCGACAAGTACAGCCTCATGCGCGACTTCTACCTGGGCCGCCGTCAGCGTCAGATCGACGACATGATCGACAAAGGCATTGGCACGGGCGATGGGGAATAGGGCGATAGTGGGCGCTTGCTGCTGAAACGCCTCGTCACGATCCCTCGCGAACCCGTCACATTCGACGGGCGCCGCCTCGCCACAATGCGGGCTCACGGGCCACAAGCCCGGAAAGGACTTTCATGATTCTTCTGCACCGACGTTCCTGGCTGGCCGGCATCGCGCTGGCCCTGACCGCCTTCACCTTGCCCGCCCGCGCCGCCGAGGCCCCCGACGCCATGGTCAAGCGCCTGTCCACCGAGGTGCTCGACCTGATCAAGGCCGATCCCGCCATCAAGGCCGGCAACATCGACCGCATCATGGCCGTGGTGGACGAAAAGATCATGCCGAACGTGAATTTCACGCGCATGACCGCTTCCGCCGTGGGCCGCCATTGGCGCCAGGCCACGCCCGAGCAGCAGCAGCGCCTGCAGGCGGAATTCAAGGCCCTGCTGGTGCGCACCTATTCTGGCGCCCTGAGCGAGGTGCGCGACCAGACCCTCAGCTTCAAGCCCCTGCGCATGCAGCCCGGTGACACCGAGGTGGTGGTGCGCTCCGAGGTGCGTGGCCGCGGCGAGCCCATCCAGCTCGACTACCGCATGGAAAAGGCCGGCGATGGCTGGAAGATCTACGACCTGAACGTACTGGGCCTGTGGCTGGTGGAGACCTACCGCACCCAGTTCGCCCAGGAGATCAATGCCAAGGGCATCGACGGCCTGATCCAGACCCTGGCGCAGCGCAACAAGGCCGGCGGTACCACCGCCAAAACCAACTGATGGGCGAGGCCCGCCTGCCCGAGCGGCTGACGACAGCGGAGGCCGCGGCCACGCTGGACGGCCTGCGCCGCGCGCTGGCCGCGCAGCCGGGGGGCGCCTTCACGGTCGACGCCGGCGGGCTGCGCAGCTTCGACTCGTCCGCGGTGGCCCTGCTGCTGGAGTTGCGGCGCGAGGCCCAGCGCGCCGGGCGCTCGCTGAGCGTGACCCACTGGCCGCCGCGCCTGCGCGACCTGGTCGCCGCCTACGGCGTGCAGGAACTGCTGCCCGCCTGAAACGTTGCCGGGGCACCCCTTCGCCAGCGCGGGCGAGGGGCCAGCCGTAGAATCCCCCGTTCCCCGCCCGCCACGGATGTCCCGTGCCTCGGGCCGGATTCGCGGTAGCTGCGCATGCCAGCCGTCTCATTCCAGAACGTATCCAAAACCTACGCCACCTCGCGTGGCGACCTGCACGCCCTGCGTTCGGTCAGTTTCGACATCGAGCCGGGTGAATTCTTCGGTCTGCTGGGCCCCAACGGCGCGGGCAAGACCACGCTCATCAGCATCCTGGCCGGCCTGGCGCGTGCCACCGAGGGCCGCATCACCGTGCACGGCCACGACGTGCAGACCGACTACCAGGCCGCGCGCCGCCAGCTCGGCGTCGTGCCGCAGGAACTGGTGTTCGACCCCTTCTTCAATGTGCGCGAGGCGCTGCGCATCCAGTCGGGCTACTTCGGCATCCGCCACAACGACGACTGGATCGACGAGCTGCTCAGTGGTCTGGGCCTGGCCGACAAGGCCACGGCCAACATGCGCCAGCTTTCGGGTGGCATGAAGCGGCGCGTGCTGATCGCCCAGGCGCTGGTGCACAAGCCGTCCGTCATCGTGCTCGACGAGCCCACCGCCGGCGTGGACGTGGAACTGCGCCAGACGCTGTGGCAGTTTGTCTCGGGCCTGAACAAGCGCCTGGGCAGCACCGTGCTGCTGACCACCCACTACCTGGAAGAGGCCGAGGCCCTGTGCAGCCGCATCGCCATGCTCAAGCTGGGGCAGGTGGTGGCGCTGGAGTCCACCTCGGCCCTGCTGGCGCGCGCCGCGGCCAACGTGCTGCGCTTCAAGACCGACACAGCCCTGCCGGCCGACATCGCGGCGCAGGCGCGCATCACGGGCCGCGTGGTGCAACTGCCCGCGCTGGATGCGCGCGCCGTGGAGCACGTGCTGTCGCGCCTGCGCGAGGCCGGCGTCATGCCCGAGGACATCGAGGTGCGCAAGGCCGACCTGGAGGACGTGTTCCTCGATCTCACGGGCAGCGGCGCATCGGCGATCCCCGCCCAACAGGCGCTGAAGGCATCGGTATGACTGGCTGGCAAACGCTTTTCTACAAAGAGGTGCTGCGCTTCTGGAAGGTCGCTTTCCAGACCGTGGCCGCACCCGTCATCACCGCCTTGCTGTACCTGGCGGTGTTCGCGCACGTGCTCGAGGGTCGGGCCGTGGTTTATGGCGAGGTGAGCTACACCGCCTTCCTGGTGCCGGGCCTGGTGATGATGAGCGTGCTGCAGAACGCCTTCGCCAACAGCAGTTCGTCGCTCATCCAGAGCAAGATCATGGGCAGCCTGGTGTTCCTGCTGCTCACGCCGCTGTCGCACCGCGCCTGGTTCGTGGCCTACGTGGGCTCGTCCATGGTGCGCGGCCTCGCCGTGGGCCTGGGCGTGCTGATCGTGGCCTGGTTGTTCGCGCAGCCCGGTTTCGTGGCGCCGCTGTGGATCCTGGTGTTTGGCGTGCTGGGTGCCGCGCTGATGGGCACGCTGGGGCTGATCGCCGGCCTGTGGGCCGAGAAGTTCGACCAGATGGCCGCGTTCCAGAACTTCATCATCATGCCCATGACCTTCCTGTCGGGCGTGTTCTACTCGATCCATTCCCTGCCGGCGTTCTGGCAGAGCGTGAGCCACCTCAACCCCTTCTTCTACATGATCGACGGCTTCCGCTACGGCTTTTTCGGCCGCAGCGACGTCTCGCCCTGGCTGAGCCTGGCGCTGGTGGGCGGAGCCCTGCTGGCGGTCAGCGCCCTGGCCCTGCACCTGCTCAAGACCGGCTACAAGGTCCGCCACTGATCCCATGACCGCCGAACAACTGCAATCCCTCATCGCCGGGGGCCTGGCCTGCCATCACATCGAGGTGACGGGCGACGGCCGCCACTGGTCCGCGGTCATCGTGTCGCCGGCTTTCGAAGGCAAGCGCCTGATCCAGCGCCACCAGGCCGTCTACGCCACGCTGGGCCAGCGCATGCACACCGACGAAGTGCACGCGCTGTCGATGCAGACCCTCACCCCCGCCGAATGGGCGGCCCAACACTGACACCATGGACAAACTGCTGATCCGCGGCGGCCGCAAGCTCAGCGGCGAGGTGCCGATTTCTGGCGCCAAGAACGCCGCGCTGCCCGAACTGTGTGCGGCCCTGCTCACCGAGGAGGCCGTGACGCTGACCAACGTGCCGCGCCTGCGCGACGTGGCCACCATGCGCCAGCTGCTCAACAACATGGGCGTGCGCACCGACACGCTGGGCGAGCGCGGGGGCATCCGCTTGCAGGCGCCGGACGGTCTGAACCCCGAGGCGCCGTACGACCTGGTGAAGACCATGCGCGCCTCGGTGCTGGTGCTGGGGCCGCTGCTGGCGCGCTTCGGGCGCGCGCGCGTCTCGCTGCCCGGCGGCTGCGCCATCGGCTCGCGCCCGGTCGACCAGCACATCAAGGGCATGCAGGCCATGGGCGCGGAGATCGTGGTCGAGCACGGCTACATGGTGGCGCGCCTGCCCCAGGGCCGCTCGCGCCTGCACGGCGCGCGCATCGCCACCGACATGGTCACTGTCACCGGCACCGAGAACTTCCTGATGGCCGCGGCCCTGGCCGAGGGCGAGACCCTGCTGGAGAACGCCGCCCAGGAGCCCGAGGTGACCGACCTCGCCGAGATGCTGATCCGCATGGGCGCGAAGATCGAAGGCCACGGCACCAGCCGCATCCACGTGCAGGGCGTGGACCGCCTGCGCGGCTGCGACCACCAGGTGGTGGCCGACCGCATCGAGGCCGGCACCTTCCTGTGCGCCGTGGCCGCCACCGGCGGCGACGTGCTGCTGCGTTGCGGCCGCGCCGACCACCTCGACGCGGTGATCGACAAGCTCACCGAGGCGGGCGCGGAGATCGAGGCGGGCGCCAACGCGGCCGGGCCTTTCATCCGCATCCGCGCCTCGGGCCGCATGAAGGCGCAGAGCTTCCGCACCACCGAGTACCCGGGCTTTCCCACCGACATGCAGGCGCAGTTCATGACCGTCAACTGCATCGCCGAGGGCACCAGCAAGGTGACCGAAACCATCTTCGAGAACCGCTTCATGCACGTGAACGAGCTGGTGCGCCTGGGCGCGCGCATCCAGACCGAGGGCAAGGTGGCGATGGTGGAGGGGGTGCCGCGCCTGTCCGGCGCCACCGTGATGGCCACCGACCTGCGCGCCTCGGCCAGCCTGGTGATCGCCGGCCTGGTGGCCGAGGGCGAGACCACCGTCGACCGCATCTACCACCTGGACCGCGGCTACGACCAGATGGAAGTGAAGCTGCGCGCCATCGGCGCCGACATCGAGCGCGTCAAATGAGCCCGTCCATCACGCTTGCCCTGTCCAAAGGCCGCATCTTCGACGAGACCCTGCCGCTGCTGCGCGCGGCCGGCATCGAGGTGCTCGAAGACCCCGAGAAGTCGCGCAAGCTCATCCTGCCCACCAGCCAGGCCGACGTGCGCGTGGTGCTGGTGCGCGCCACCGACGTGCCCACCTACGTGGAGCACGGCGGCGCCGACCTCGGCGTGACCGGCAAGGACACGCTGATCGAACACGGCGGCCAGGGCCTGTACCAGCCGCTGGACCTGAACATCGCGCGCTGCCGCGTCAGCGTGGCCGTGCGGGCCGACTTCGACTACGCCTCGGCCGTGCGCCAGGGCTCGCGCCTGCGTGTGGCCACCAAGTACACCGCCATCGCGCGCGAGTTCTTCGCCAGCAAGGGCGTGCACGTGGACCTGATCAAGCTCTACGGCAGCATGGAACTGGCCCCGCTCACCGGCCTGGCCGACGCCATCGTGGACCTGGTGTCCACCGGCAATACGCTCAAGGCCAACAACCTGATCGAGGTCGAACGCATCATGGACATCAGCTCGCGCCTGGTGGTCAACCAGGCCGCGCTCAAGCTCAAGCAGGCGCGGCTGCGCCCGCTCATCGACGCCTTCGCCCGGGCCGTGGAGCCCGCCACCGCATGACCCTGACCGCCCAGCCCCTTCGCCTGTCCACCACTCAGCCCGATTTCGAGGCGCGCTTTGCCGAGCGCCTGCATTGGTCGAGCGAGACGGACCACGCGATCGAGCAGCGGGTGGCCGACATCCTGGCCGACGTGCGCCAGCGCGGCGACGCGGCCGTGCTGGAGTACACCGCGCGCTTCGACGGCCTGCAGGCCAGCGGCGTGGACAAGCTCGAACTCAGCCAGGCCGATTTCAAGGCCGCCTTCGACGCCTTGCCCGCCGCCCAGCGCGAAGCCCTGCAGTCCGCGGCCGCGCGCGTGCGGCGCTACCACGAGGCGCAGAAGAAGGCCAACGGCGAGAGCTGGAGCTACCGAGACGAGGACGGCACCCTGCTCGGCCAGAAGGTCACGCCGCTGGACCGCGTGGGCATCTACGTGCCCGGCGGCAAGGCGGCCTACCCGTCCAGCCTGATCATGAACGCCGTGCCCGCGCACGTGGCCGGCGTGCCCGAGATCGTCATGGTGGTGCCCACGCCCGTGCGCGGCAGCGTGGCGACCGGTGGCGTGGAAGGCGGCAGCGGCGCCGCCACCGCCACGCGCGGCGAGCGCAACGAACTCGTGCTGGCGGCGGCCCACGTGGCCGGCGTCACGCGCGCTTTCACCATCGGCGGCGCCCAGGCCGTGGCCGCGCTGGCCTACGGCACCGCCACCGTGCCCAAGGTCGACAAGATCACCGGCCCGGGCAACGCCTACGTGGCCAGCGCCAAGAAGCGCGTCTTCGGCACCGTGGGCATCGACATGATCGCCGGCCCGAGCGAGATCCTGGTATTGGCCGACGGCAGCACGCCGGCCGACTGGGTGGCCATGGACCTGTTCAGCCAGGCCGAACACGACGAGCTCGCGCAGAGCATCCTGCTGTGCCCGGACGCGGCCTACATCGAGGCCGTGATGGCCGCGATCCACCGCCTGCTGCCCACCATGCCGCGCGCGGCCATCATCGCCAAGAGCCTCAACGACCGCGGCGCGCTGATCCTCACGCGCGACATGGACGAGGCCTGCGCCATCAGCAACCGCATCGCGCCCGAGCACCTGGAGGTGTCCAGCGCCGAGCCGCACCGCTGGGAACCGCTGCTCAAGCACGCGGGCGCCATCTTCCTGGGCGCCTACACCAGCGAAAGCCTGGGCGACTACTGCGCCGGCCCCAACCACGTGCTGCCCACCAGCGGCACCGCGCGCTTTTCCTCGCCGCTGGGTGTGTACGACTTCCAGAAGCGCAGCAGCCTGATCGAGGTGAGCGAGCGGGGCGCGCAGACCCTGGGCACCGTGGCCGCCGAACTGGCCTACGGCGAAGGTCTGCAGGCGCACGCGCGCGCCGCCGAACTCCGCCTGCCCACCGTACCCCCGATGCGAGGCGATCCCCGATGAACAGCCCCGTGAACCCCAACCCGCTCGCGCGCATCCGCCAGGACATCCAGTCCATGCAGGCCTACGCCATCCAGGAATCGGCCGGCCTGGTCAAGCTGGACGCGATGGAGAACCCCTTCCCCCTGCCGCCCGAGCTGCAGGCCGAGCTGGGTCGGCGCCTGGGCGCCGTGGCCATCAACCGCTACCCTGGTGCGCGCATCGACGAACTCAAGCGCGCGCTGGAGCGCTACGTGGACCTGCCCGCCGGCCACGCGCTGATGCTGGGCAATGGCTCCGACGAGCTGATCTCCCTGCTGGCCATGGGCTGCGACCTGCCCGGCGCCAGCCTGCTGGCCCCGCTGCCCGGCTTCGTGATGTACGCCATGAGCGCGCAATTGCAGGGCCTGGCCTTCCACGGCGTGCCGCTCACCGCCGACTTCGCGCTCGACGAGGCCGCCATGCGGGCCGCGATGCGCGCGCACCAGCCCGCCATCACCTACCTGGCGTACCCGAACAACCCAACGGCCAACCGCTTCGACCCGGACGTCATGCGCCGCCTCATCGCCGAGGCCGCCCGCTTCGGCGGGCTGGTGGTGGTGGACGAGGCCTACCAGCCGTTCTCCAGCCACACCTGGCTGGACGAGATGCGCGCCCGGCCCGAGGCCAACGCGCACGTGCTGCTCATGCGCACGCTCTCCAAGTTCGGCCTGGCCGGCGTGCGCATCGGCTACCTGCTGGGCCCGGCGGCCCTCGTGCACGAGTTCGACAAGCTGCGCCCGCCCTACAACGTGAGCGTGCTCAACGCCGAGTGCGCGCTGTTTGCGCTGGAGCACGCCGAGGTGTTCGCCCAGCAAGCGGGTGTGATCCGCGAGCAGCGCGACGCGCTGATGGCCGCGCTGGCCCGCCTGCCCAAGGTTCAGGCCTTTGCCAGCGAGGCCAACATGGTGCTGGTGCGGGTACCCGACGCGCAGCGCGCCTTCGATGGCCTCAAGGCACGCGGCTTGCTGGTGAAGAATGTTTCTAAAATGCACCCGCTGCTGGCCCAGTGCCTGCGGCTCACCGTGGGTACCCCCGACGAGAATGCCCGGCTCATCCAGGCCCTGCAGACCGCCATATGACCTCCACCACGCCCACTTTCCCCACGCCGGGTCCCGGTGACCGCGCCGCCCAGGTGCAGCGCAACACCAACGAAACGCAGATCGGCGTGCGCATCAACCTGGACGGCAGCGGCGTCGCCGTGCTGTCCACCGGCATTGGTTTCTTCGACCACATGCTCGACCAGATCGCGCGCCACGGCCTGATCGATCTGGAGATCATCGCCAAGGGCGACCTGCACATCGATGGCCACCACACCGTGGAAGACGTGGGCATCAGCCTGGGCCAGGCCTTCGCCAAGGCCGTGGGCGACAAGAAGGGCATTCGCCGCTACGGCCACGCTTACGTGCCTCTCGACGAGGCGCTCTCGCGGGTGGTGATCGACTTCTCCGGTCGCCCTGGCCTGCACATGCGCGTGCCCTTCAAGGCCGGCATGATCGGCGCCTTCGACACCCAGCTCACCTACGAGTTTTTCCAGGGCTTCGTGAACCACGCTGGCGTCACGCTGCACGTGGACAACCTGCACGGTGAGAACGCGCACCACCAGGCCGAGACGGTGTTCAAGGCCTTCGCGCGCGCCGTGCGTTTCGCCCTCGAGCGCGATCCCCGCCTGGGCGACGTGATCCCCTCCACCAAAGGTTCGCTCTGAACCCGTTCCCTTCCCCGTGATGAAAGCCAGGACGGTCGCCGTCGTCGACTACGAGAGCGGCAATCTGCGTTCGGTGTCGCAGGCCGTGCTGCACGCCGCGCGCGGCAGCGGTGTGGAAGTGGTCGTGACCCAGCGCGCCGAGGATGTGATGGCCGCCGAGCGCGTGGTGCTGCCTGGCCAGGGCCACATGGGCGACTGCATGCGCGCGCTCGCGGCCTCGGGCCTGAAGGACGCGGTGCTGCACGCCTGCGCGCACAAGCCGCTGTTCGGCGTTTGCGTGGGCATGCAGATGCTGCTGGACCGCAGCGACGAAGGGCCCACCGAGGGCCTGGGCCTGATCCCCGGACGGGTGGTGCGTTTCGAGCTGGAAGGCCAGCGCCAGCCCGACGGCAGCCGCTACAAAGTGCCGCAGATGGGCTGGAACCGGGTGTTCCACGACCTGGGACGCGGCGTGCACCCCTTGTGGGCGGGCATTGCCGACGGGGCCTACTTCTACTTCGTGCACAGCTACTACGCGCGGCCCGAGCGGCCCGAGCACGTGGTCGGCGAAGCGGACTACGGCGGCCGCTTTGCAGCTGCGGTGTCGCGCGCTAACATTTTTGCGACCCAGTTTCACCCCGAAAAGAGCGCGGACCAAGGTCTCGCGCTCTACCGCAACTTCCTCCACTGGAACCCCTGAGCCGCGCACCCGCGCCTGCCCAAGACCATGCTGCTGATTCCCGCCATCGACCTCAAGGACGGCCACTGCGTTCGCCTCAAACAGGGCGACATGGACCAATCCACGGTGTTCAGTGACGACCCGGCCGCCATGGCGCGCAACTGGGTCGACAAAGGCGCGCGCCGCGTGCACCTGGTCGACCTGAACGGCGCCTTCGCGGGCAAGCCGAAGAACGAGCAGGCCATCCGCGCCATCCTCAAGGAGATCGGCAGCGAGGTGGATGTGCAGCTCGGCGGCGGCATCCGCGACCTCGACACCATCGAGCGCTACCTGGACGCCGGCCTGCGCTACGTGATCATCGGCACCGCGGCGGTGAAGAACCCCGGCTTCCTGCAGGACGCCTGCACGGCCTTCGGCGGCCACATCATCGTGGGCCTGGACGCCAAGGACGGCAAGGTCGCCACCGACGGCTGGAGCAAGCTCACCGGCCACGAGGTGGTCGACCTGGCGAAGAAGTTCGAAGACTACGGCGTCGAATCCGTCATCTACACCGACATCGGGCGCGATGGCATGCTCAGCGGCATCAACATCGAGGCCACGGTCAAGCTGGCGCAGTCCCTGTCCATCCCGGTCATCGCCTCGGGGGGGCTGTCCAAGCTCGACGACATCCGCCAGCTCTGCGCGGTGGAAGACGAAGGCGTGGAGGGCGTGATCTGCGGCCGCTCCATCTACAGCGGCGACCTCGATTTCGAGGCCGCGCAGCAGCTCGCGGACGAACTGAATGGCTAATTTGCGCCCCCACGCTCATCCCTTCGTGTGTTCGCTGCCCCCCGAGGGGGGGCGGCCTTGCGGGGGGCGGCCCGGCGCCGTGGCCTGATGCTCGCCAAACGCATCATCCCCTGCCTGGACGTCACCGGCGGCCGTGTCGTCAAAGGCGTGAACTTCGTCGAACTGAGGGACGCGGGCGACCCGGTGGAAATCGCGGCGCGCTACAACGAGCAGGGCGCCGACGAGCTCACCTTCCTCGACATCACCGCCACCAGCGACGGCCGCGACCTGATCCTGCCCATCATCGAAGCGGTGGCCTCTCAGGTCTTCATCCCGCTCACCGTGGGCGGCGGCGTGCGCACGGTGGAAGACGTGCGCCGCCTGCTCAACGCGGGCGCCGACAAGACCAGCTTCAACTCGGCGGCCATCGCCAACCCGCAGGTCATCCGCGACGCCTCCGACAAGTACGGCGCGCAGTGCATCGTGGTCGCCATCGACGCCAAGTGCCGCGCCGACGGCCAGGGCTGGGACGTCTACAGCCACGGCGGCCGCAAGAACACCGGGCTCGACGCCGTGGCCTGGGCCAGGCAGATGGCCGATTTCGGCGCCGGCGAGATCCTGCTCACCAGCATGGACCGCGATGGCACCAAGTCGGGTTTCGATCTGGCGCTCACGCGCGCCGTGGCCGACGCGGTGAGCGTGCCCGTCATCGCCTCCGGCGGCGTGGGCAACCTGGACCATCTGGCCGACGGCGTGCAGCAGGGCGGCGCCGACGCCGTGCTGGCCGCCAGCATCTTCCACTATGGCGAATACACGGTCGCGCAGGCCAAGGCCCGCATGGCCGAGCGCGGCATTCCGGTGAGGTTGTGATGGACTGGCTCGACGCCGTGAAATGGGACGAGCAGGGCCTGGTGCCCGTGATCGCGCAGGAAGCCGCCACCGGCGACGTGCTGATGTTCGCCTGGATGAACCGCGAAGCCCTGCACAAGACCGCCGAACTGGGCCGGGCGGTGTACTACAGCCGCTCGCGCCGCAAGCTCTGGTTCAAGGGCGAGGAGTCCGGCCACGTGCAGACCGTGCACGACATCCGCCTGGACTGCGACAACGACGTGGTGCTGCTCAAGGTCACGCAGCTGGGGCACGAGCCGGGCATCGCCTGCCACACCGGCCGACACAGCTGCTTCTTCCAGCGCCACGAGAACGGCCAATGGGTCACCGTGGAGCCGGTCTTGAAAGACCCGGAATCCATCTACAAATAGGCATGAGCGACGCACGGCCGTCCGACGTCGCTCGCACCGCAGCGCGCTGCGCGGAGGTATCCAATTGACCAGCACCGACGATCTGGCCCGTCTGGCCGCCGTGATCGAGAGCCGCAAGCCCGCGAACGGCGGTGATCCCGAGAAAAGCTACGTCGCGCGCCTGCTGCACAAGGGCCCCGAGGCCTTCCTCAAGAAAATCGGCGAGGAAGCGACCGAGGCCGTGATGGCCGCCAAGGACCTGGAGCACGGCGGCAGCGACCGCCAGAAGCTGGTGAACGAAACGGCCGACCTCTGGTTCCACAGCATGATCGCCCTGGCCCATTTCGGGCTCGGGCCGTCCGACGTGGTGGCCGAGCTGGTGCGCCGCGAAGGTCTGAGTGGCCTGGAAGAAAAAGCCCTGCGCAAGGTGCGCGAACGCGAAGCGAAGGAGTGATGCCATGAGCGACGTGATCGACGTGGAAACCACCGACAACGAGAAAGCCCAGTCGCTCAAGAGCGTGGGCTGGCTCAGCTACATCCTGCACCTCATCGTGGCGGTCGGCGCGGTGCTGCCCTCGGCGCAGCCGGGCATCGCGCTGCTCATCGTGGCGCTGATCATCGACCTGGTGAAGCAAGGCGAGGCCGCCGGCACCTGGCAGGCCAGCCACTTCTCCTGGCGCATCCGCTCGGTCATCTGGGCCGCCATCCTGTACGTGGTGACGATCCCCCTCTGGCTGCTGCTCTTCGTGCCCGGCTGGATCGCCTGGTGCCTGATCTCGATCTGGTTTCTCTACCGCATCGTCAAGGGCATGGTGAACATGAACGCCAACCGCCCCATGCCGCAATAAGCCCACCGACCCATGAGCGCACACGACCCGAACTGCATCTTCTGCAAGATCGTCGCCGGCCAGATCCCGTCCCGCAAGGTCTACGAGGACGATGAGGTGTTCGCCTTCCACGACATCAATCCCTGGGCGCCGGTGCATTTCCTCATGGTGCCCAAGGCGCATATCCCCTCCATGGCCCAGGTCGGGCCCGAGCACGAGCGCCTGATGGGCCGCCTGCTCACCCTGGCCCCCAGGCTGGCGATGGAGCAGGGCTGCAACCCTTATCCCGAAGGCGGATTCCGCATCGTGTGCAACACGGGCCAGGAGGGTGGACAGGAAGTCCACCACCTGCACCTGCACGTCATCGGCGGCCCCCGCCCCTGGGTGCGGGGCTGATCCCTGTGGCCCGCGGTGTCATGCCGGGATGGCCGGTTGAACCCCGGGTGGCGGCTTAGAATCCCAGGATTGCGCGCGCGCTCACCCCACCTCTCTGGAGATTGACATGGGTACGTTTTCCATCTGGCACTGGCTCATCGTGCTGCTCATCGTGGTCATGGTGTTCGGGACCAAGAAACTCAAGAACATCGGCTCCGACCTCGGCGGCGCCGTGAAGGGCTTCAAGGACGGCATGAAGGAAGGCGGCCAGAACCCCGCCGACACGGCCGCTCCCACGGCCCAGGTCACGCAGAACAGCTCTGCGGACAAGGGCACCATCGACGTCGAAGCCAAGCAAAAGAGCTGAGGCGCCTCGCCGCGCCCCTTCCTGGCCCGTGATCCCCACGGGCGCACCGGGCGGGGCCGCTGGCGCAGCGGCTGATCCATGATCGACCTCGGCATATCCAAGCTCGCGCTCATCGGGGCAGTGGCGCTCGTCGTCATCGGCCCCGAGAAGCTGCCGCGTGTGGCACGCACCGTGGGTGCGCTGCTGGGCAAGGCCCAGCGCTACGTGGCCGACGTCAAGGCCGAGGTCAACCGGTCCATGGAGCTCGAAGAGCTCAAGAAGATGAAGGACTCCGTGGAGACCGCGGCGCGCGACGTGCAGTCTTCCGTGGAGTCCGGTGCCAGCGATTTCGAGAAATCCTGGTCGGATGCCACCGCCGGCCTCGACAACGAACCCCTGCGCGAGCCCACCGAGGCGGACGCCATGAACGCCATCGGGCAAGGGGTGTACCCGGTCTACCGACACCCGAAGAAGAACTTCCGCCTGAAGCAGAAGGCCGTGCCGCAGTGGTTCAAGGCGCGCACGGGCGTGCGCACCCGCACCCAGTCGGGCGCCGCGCGCGTGGCGCGTTTCCGGCCCCGCCCGTCCAGCAAGCCCTGATGTCCAACAAGCCCGATTCCGACGACGAGCTGGCCGGTACCGAACAGCCTTTCGTGCAGCACCTGATGGAGCTGCGCGACCGCCTGATCTACAGCATCATCGGCCTGGCCGTGTGCATGGCCGCGCTGGCCCTGTGGCCCGGCCCCAGCGGCCTCATCGACCTGATCGCCATTCCCATCCGCGCCCACATGCCGCCCGAGGCGCGGCTGATCGCCGTGGGCGTGTTCTCGCCGTTCTTCGTGCCGCTGAAGGTGCTGGCCATGGCGGCGGTGCTGCTGTCGCTGCCCTGGTGGATGTACCAGCTCTGGTCCTTCATCGCGCCGGGCCTGTACAGCCACGAGAAGCGTTTCGCCGTGCCGCTGATCACCCTGGGCAGCCTGCTGGCCTACGCGGGCATTGCGTTCGTGCAGTTCTTCGTGCTCGACAAGATGTTCGGCTTCATCCAGAAGTTCACGCCGGCCAGCGTGGCCGCCACGCCCGACATCGCTTCCTACGTCGAGGCGATTCTGGGCCTGTACCTGGCGTTCGGCCTGGCGTTCCAGGTGCCCATCGTGGTGGTGCTGCTGGTGAAGATGGGCATGGTGTCGGTGCAGAAGCTGCGGGATTTCCGCGGCTACTTCATCGTCGGCGCCTTCATCGTCGCCGCCATCGTCACGCCGCCCGACGTGATCTCGCAGCTGGCGCTGGCGGTGCCCATGATCGTGCTGTACGAAGCCGGTATCTGGGGCGCGCAGCTGTTCGTCAAGCGCACGCAGGCCGAGGGCGAAGAGGCCAGCGACGAGAAGACCGCGTCCTGACGGCGGACGCGGCGCAGGCCAGGGGCCTCAGCGGCGGTTGATGGTCTGCTGCGCGATGTTGCGCCGGCCGGGCGTCACGTCGATCTGCATCGACGCTTCGCGGCGCAGCACGTCGAGCCGGGCCTTCTCGCCCGGCGGCAGCGCCGCCACGGCCGCCAGCAGCTGCGGCACGTTCTTCACTTCCTGGCCTTTGACGGCCGTGATCACGTCGCCCGGGCGAATGCCGGCCTGGGCCGCCGGGCCGTTCTGCAGCACGCCGGTGATGATGACGCCGCTGCGCCGGCCCACGCCGAAGCTCTCGGCGAGTTCGGGCGTGAGGTCCTGTGGCTCCACGCCGATCCAGCCGCGCGTGACCTTGCCCTCCTTGACGATGGCCTCCATCACGCTGCGCGCGGTGGACGTGGGGATGGCGAAGCCGATGCCCATGGAGCCGCCCGAGCGCGAGTAGATGGCGGTGTTGATGCCCATCAGGTGCCCCTGCACGTCGACCAGGGCGCCGCCCGAGTTGCCGGGGTTGATGGCCGCGTCGGTCTGGATGAAATTCTCGAAGGTGTTGATGCCGAGCTGGGTGCGGCCCAGGGCGCTGACGATGCCGCTGGTGACGGTCTGGCCCACGCCGAAGGGGTTGCCGATCGCCAGCACGGGATCGCCGACCTGCAGGCCGTCGGAGTTGCCCAGGGTGATGACGGGGAGGTCGGGCAGCTCGATCTTGAGCACCGCGAGATCGGTCTCGGGGTCGGTGCCGATCACCTTGGCGGCGGCCTGGCGGCCGTCGTTCAGGCTGACCTGGATCTCGTCGGCTTCCTCGACCACGTGGTTGTTGGTGAGCACGTAGCCGGCGGGGCTGACGATCACGCCCGAGCCCAGGCCAGTCTGCGGCTGGCTGTTGGCCTGGTCGCCGAAGAAGAAGCGGAACCAGGGGTCGACGCTGTGCGGGTTGTTGGCCGGCGCCTTGCTGGTGTTGATGCTCACCACTGGCGGCGAGGCGGTCTTGGCGGCGGCGCGCAGGCTCACGGTGCCTGGGTCGGCCGCGGCGGGCGCGCTGGACGGCGCTTCGAACACCGGCACCACCGAGGGCAGCGAGCGCCGGCCCAACCACTGCGGCTGCAGCGTGGCCACCACGAAGAACACCGCCACCAGCACGGTGACGGTTTGGGCAAACACGAGCCAGAGTCGTTTCATGGAAAAGTCGGCGGAGGAAAGAGTGGAATTGTCCCGCATTCGGCTGAGGGGTATGTGGCTGTCAGAATGCCGCTTTTCAAGCCGCCGCGCGCAGGCTTCCCCCCATGAGCACCACCCGAGACACCCTGGTTCACGCCTTTGACGCCTTGCTGCAGCCCGCGCCGTTCAAGGACTACGGGCCCAATGGCCTGCAGGTGGAGGGGCGGGCGCAGGTTCGCCGCCTGATCAGCGGCGTCACCGCCAGCCTGGCGCTGATCGAGGCCGCGATCGAGGTGCAGGCCGACGCCATCTTCGTGCACCACGGGCTGTTCTGGCGCGGCCAGGACGGGCGGGTCACCGGCTGGATGAAGCAGCGCCTGTCGCGCCTGCTGGCGCACGACATCAACCTGATCGCCTACCACCTGCCGCTGGACGCTCACCCCACGCTGGGCAACAACGCGCAACTCGCCCGGGTGCTGGACATCGCGCTGGAGGACGGCGTGCGCTTCGGCGACCAATCGCTTGGCTTCGTGGGGCAGCGCCCCGCAGCACCGGCCGAGGCGCTGGCGGCCCATGTGGAACAGGCCCTGGGGCGGCCGGTGACGCTGGTGGCGCCGCCGGGCCACACGGTGCGCCGCATCGGACTGTGCACGGGCGGGGCCCAGGGCTACTTCGAGGCCGCCATCGCGGCCGGTGCCGACGCCTTCATCACCGGCGAGATCTCCGAGCCCCAGGCCCACTACGCCCGCGAATGCGGCGTGGCCTACCTGGCCTGCGGGCACCACGCCAGCGAGCGCTATGGCGCCCCCGCCGTCGCCGCCCACGTGGCCTCGGCGCTGGGCCTCGAGCACCGCTTCATCGACATTCCCAACCCCGCGTGATGGCGAAGCGCCCGGTCCTGATCAGCATGGGCGATCCCGCGGGCATCGGCCCCGAAATCGTCTGGCGCGCCTTGCGCGAGCGGCCCGCGCTGCGGCGCGAGGTGGTGGTGGTGGGCGACATGGCCTGCCTGCGGCGCGCGGCGCGGTTGGGCGTGGTGCCCGACTCGGCCGAGAGGGGGCTGGTGCTGGCCGAGCTGGAAGAACCCGCCGAATGGGCCGGGCTGCCGCCCGGCGCCGTGGGCGTGTGGCAGGCGGGAGACGCGCTGGTGCCACCGGCCTGGGGCCAGGTGAGCGCGGCGGCGGGCCGGGCGGCGGCGGCGGCCATTCGCCAGGGGACCCAGGCGGCGCTGGACGGCCGGGCGCGCGCCCTGGTCACGGCACCCATCCACAAGGAGGCGCTGGCGGCGGCCGGTGAACCTTACCCCGGCCACACCGAGCTGCTGCAGGCCCTCGCGGCGCGGCACCAGGGCGTGTCCGCGGCGGCATTGCCGGTGCGCATGATGCTCAGCGCGCCCGGCCTGGCCACGGTGCTGGTGAGCATCCACGTCTCGCTGCGCGAGGCCCTGGCCGCGGTGACGACCGACGGTGTGCTGGAGACCATCCGCATCACCGACGCGCATTTCCGCCGCGCCGGCCTGGCCCAGCCCCGCGTTGCGGTGGCTGGGCTGAACCCGCACGCGGGGGAGGGTGGGTTGTTCGGGCGCGAAGAGATCGAAGCGATCGAGCCTGCTGTGCGGGCGGCGCGCGCCCAGGGCATCGCGGCCAGCGGGCCGCACCCGCCGGACACGGTGTTCATGCGGGCGCGCCAGGGGGCCTTCGACGTGGTCGTGGCGATGTACCACGACCAGGGGCTCATTCCCGTGAAGCTGCTGGGCCTGGAACACGGCGTGAACACCACCCTGGGCCTGCCGTTCGTGCGCACCAGCCCGGACCATGGCACGGCGTTCGACATCGCCGGCAGCGGGCGCGCCAGCGCGGACAGCCTGCTGGCAGCCATCGACGCCGCGCTGGCCGCCGCCCCGGAGGGCGGGGGCCTTACTTCTTGAGGCTGTCGCGGATTTCGCGCAGCAGGACGATGTCCTCGGGCGGCGCGGCGGGCGCTGCGGGGGGCGCCGGCGGGGTTTCGCGCTTGAGGCGGTTGACCTGCTTGATCATCAGGAAAATGATGAACGCCAGGATGAGGAAGTTGATGGCCACGGTGATGAAGCTGCCATACGCCAGCACCGGCACGCCAGCCTGTTTCATGGCCGCCAGGGTGCGGGCCGTGCCCTCCGGTGCCGTGCCCAGCACCAGGAACAGGTTGCTGAAGTCGAGCTTGCCGAACACCAGGCCCACCACCGGCATGATCACGTCGTCCACCAGTGAGCCGACGATCTTGCCGAAGGCGCCGCCGATGATCACGCCCACGGCCAGATCGATGACATTGCCCTTGACGGCGAACTCCTTGAACTCCTGCATCATGCCCATGTGCCTTCTCCGGGGGGGTAGTGGTCGGGCGCGCATTGTCACACGCGAATTCCGGCGCGCCCCGGTGGTGGGCCCCGGGCAAAACCCGGCTGGACCCTTGACATGGTCCAGTACAATGCCGGGTTGTCCCTGATTCCCCTCCCGCAAGACGAGAAAGTCCCCCATGAGTGAAGCTCCCGCCAACCAAGGCAAGGCCGCTGTGGACAACAGTCGCCGGACCTGGCTGATCACCTCCTGCGCCATGGGTGGCGTGGGTGCCGCGGCTGTCGCCGTGCCCTTCGTGAGTTCCTTCCAGCCTTCCGAGCGCGCCAAGGCCGCGGGCGCGGCGGTTCAGGTGGACGTCTCCACCATCGCCCCGGGCGAGAAGCGCATCGTGGAATGGCGGGGCAAGCCGGTGTGGGTGATGCGCCGCACGCCCGAGCAGCTGGCGACGCTGGAGAAGGACGAGGCCCAGCTGGCCGATCCGAAGTCCGAGCGCACCGCGTTCCCCACGCCCGAGTACGCCAAGAACCGCACCCGCTCGATCAAGCCCGAAATCCTCGTGGCCATCGGCATCTGCACCCACCTCGGCTGCTCGCCTGGCGACAAGTTCACGCCCGGCCCGCAGCCCTCGCTGCCGGACAACTGGCTGGGTGGCTTCCTCTGCGCTTGCCACGGTTCGACGTTCGATCTGGCCGGCCGCGTGTTCCAGAACAAGCCCGCGCCCGACAACCTCGAGATCCCGCCGCATTACTACGTCTCCGACAACATGCTGCTGATCGGCGAGGAAAAGCCGGCCTGAGGCCGCGCCATCGAGCCTGAACACCCACGGAACATCGAGGCACGCAAGCCATGGCCGAATTCAAAGAAATCTCCCCCGACGCACCGCTGAGCCAGAAGGCGCTGAACTGGGTCGACAACCGGTTCCCGCTCTCCAAGCTCTACAACGAGCACCTCGCCGAGTACTACGCGCCGAAGAACTTCAACTTCTGGTACTTCTTCGGTTCGCTGGCGCTGCTGGTGCTGGTCATCCAGATCGTCACCGGCATCTTCCTGGTGATGCACTACAAGCCCGACGCGAACGTGGCCTTCGCCTCGGTCGAGTACATCATGCGCGACGTGCCCTGGGGCTGGCTGATCCGCTACATGCACTCCACCGGCGCCTCGGCATTCTTCGTGGTGGTCTACCTGCACATGTTCCGCGGCCTGCTGTACGGCAGCTACCGCAAGCCGCGCGAGCTGGTCTGGGTGTTCGGCTGCGCGATTTTCCTGTGCCTGATGGCCGAGGCCTTCATGGGCTACCTGCTGCCCTGGGGCCAGATGTCCTACTGGGGCGCCCAGGTGATCGTGAACCTGTTCTCCGCCATTCCTTACATCGGTCCTGACCTGGCCCTGCTGATCCGCGGCGACTACGTGGTGGGCGACGCCACGCTGAACCGCTTCTTCAGCTTCCACGTCATCGCGGTGCCGCTGGTGCTGCTGGGCCTGGTGGTGGCGCACATCATCGCCCTGCACGAAGTGGGCTCCAACAACCCCGACGGCGTGGAAATCAAGGCCAACAAGGACGCCTCGGGCAAGCCGGTTGACGGCATCCCCTTCCACCCCTACTACACCGTGCACGACATCCTGGGCGTGGCGGTCTTCCTGATGGTGTTCTCGGCCGTGGTGTTCTTTGCGCCCGAGTTCGGTGGCTACTTCCTGGAGTTCAACAACTTCATCCCGGCCGACCCGCTGACCACGCCGCTGCACATCGCACCGGTCTGGTACTTCACGCCGTTCTATTCGATGCTGCGCGCCATCACCGCCGAGTTCATGTACGTGCTGGTCGCCTGCGTGGTGCTGGCCGCCGTGTTCGGCCTGATCAAGGCCCGCGTCAGCGCGGCGCTCAAGGGCGTGATCGTGGTCGCCGCCCTCCTGGTGTCGGCCGCCATGCTGACCTACGACGCCAAGTTCTGGGGCGTGATCGTCATGGGCGCCGCCGTGATCATCCTGTTCTTCCTGCCCTGGCTCGACAACAGCCCGGTCAAGTCGATCCGCTACCGCCCGAGCTGGAACAAGTGGCTCTACACCGTGTTCGTCATCAACTTCTTCGTGCTGGGCTACCTGGGCATCCAGGCGCCTTCGCCGATCGGCGAGCGCGTGTCGCAGGTGGGCACCCTGTTCTACTTCGGCTTCTTCCTGCTGATGCCGTGGTGGAGCCGCCTGGGCGAGTTCAAGCCGGTTCCCGACCGGGTGACCTTCCAGCCGCACTGAGCCAACGCGACGACATCCGGAGAGTGAACGTTATGAAAAAGATTCTTCTGGGCATCGCGTTGTCCCTGGGCCTGAGCGGCGCCGCCCTGGCCGCCGGCGCCGGTATCCCGCTGGACCGCGCCCCGCAACGCACCAACGACATGGCCGCGCTGCAGAACGGCGCCAAGCTGTTCGTCAACTACTGCCTGAACTGCCACTCGGCGGCCTTCATGCGCTACAACCGCCTGCGCGACATCGGCCTGAACGACAAGCAGATCGCCGAAAACCTCACCTTCGCCACCGACAAGATCGGCGACACCATGAAGGCGGCCATCGATCCCAAGATGGCCAAGGACTGGTTCGGCAAGGTGCCGCCCGACCTGACCCTGGTGGCCCGTTCGCGCGCCAGCTCGGCCGGCAGCGGCCCCGACTACCTCTACACCCTGCTGCGCACCTACTACCGCGACGACACCAAGCCCACGGGCTGGAACAACAAGGCCTTCCCCAATATCGGCATGCCGCACCCCCTGTGGGAGCTGCAGGGCGAGCGCAAGCCCGTCTACGACAAGGTGGAGAGCCACGGCCACGAAGTCGAGGTGCTGCGCGGTTGGGAACAGGTCAAGCCTGGCACCATGACTCCGGCCCAGTACGACCAGAACGTCGGCGACCTGGTGGCCTACCTCCAGTGGATGGCCGAGCCCGCCGCGAAAAACCGCGTGCGCATCGGCGTGTGGGTGCTCATCTTCCTTGGCTTCTTCACCGTCGTCGCCTGGCGCCTCAACGCCGCGTACTGGAAAGACGTCAAGTAAGCCTTCGTCTCGGGGTGCGATCCACCCCTTTTCGCCCACAGTGGCTTGCGATGCCGACGCGGCACAATCGCAAGCCACTGTTTTCTGTTTCAGGAGACGCCAACCATGATGGTTTTGTACTCGGGCACCACCTGCCCCTATTCGCACCGCTGCCGCTTCGTGCTGTTCGAAAAGGGCATGGACTTCGAGATCCGCGACGTCGACTTGTACAACAAGCCCGAAGACATCGCCGTGATGAACCCGTACGGCCAAGTGCCGATCCTGGTCGAGCGCGACCTGATCCTGTACGAGTCGAACATCATCAACGAGTACATCGACGAGCGCTTCCCGCACCCCCAGCTCATGCCGGGTGACCCGGTCGATCGCGCGCGCGTGCGCCTGTTCCTGCTCAACTTCGAGAAGGAGCTGTTCACGCACGTGTCGGTGCTCGAATCGCGCACCAGCAAAGGCAATGAGAAGGCGCTGGAGAAAGCCCGCTCGCACATCCGCGACCGCCTCACGCAGCTCGCGCCCGTGTTCATGAAGAACAAGTTCATGCTGGGCGACAACTTCTCCATGCTCGACGTGGCGATTGCGCCGCTGCTGTGGCGCCTGGACTTCTACGGCATCGAGCTCAGCAAGAACGCCGCGCCGCTGCTGAAGTACGCGGAGCGCATCTTCTCGCGCCCGGCCTACATCGAGGCACTGACGCCGTCCGAGAAGGTCATGCGCAAGTAAGGCGCGCCCGTTCCGCCGCAGCGCCATGACCCAGGCAGAGCCACCGGTCCCGTCGACCCGCCCCTACCTCATCCGGGCGCTGTACGAATGGTGCAGCGACAACGGGTACTCGCCCTACATCGCCGTGCACGTGGATGCCTCGGTGCAGGTACCGATGGAGTTCGTGCGCAACGGCGAGATCGTGCTCAACGTGAGCATGGAGGCCACCAAGGACCTGCGCCTGGACAACGAGTACATCACCTTCAAGGCGCGGTTCGGCGGCGTGTCGCGGGAGATCGTGGTGCCGATCACCCACGTCATCGCGATCTACGCGCGCGAGAACGGGCAAGGCATGGCCTTTCCCGCGCCGACGCCCTCGCAGCCGCCGGCGGCTGCGGAGCCTGCCCCGCCGTCGTCGCTGCGGGCCGTCACGCCCGACGACCCGACCCCGCCCGAGCCGGGCGGCGACGGTCCTGGCCGTCCGGGTGGCCGGCCGCAGCTCAAGCGGGTGAAGTGAACCTAGAATCGCTGCCCCAGGCCGCTTTAGCTCAGTTGGTAGAGCAATCGCCTTGTAAGCGATAGGTCGTCCGTTCGAGTCGGACAAGCGGCACCACCCGGTCTTCCGGCGGGCGCGCTCATCGGCCTGGCGTTTGGACTTTGATGCGGATTGCGCTAACCTGCGCCCCGCTTTCGTGCAATGCGTCACGCAGCGCAGGCAACAGCTGCCGCAACTTGGCCGCCGCCGCGCTGCTTCGAACCAGCAGGCACCACTCGGTGTCCTGCAGGGGCCCGGCGGTGACCTGGGTGCGCAGGGCATGGGGAATGCGCTCCCGAACAAGATCGAGACAGCGCTGCGACTGGCGGATCCTGGCCTGCAGTTCGGCCAGGCCAGGCGCGGCGCCAACGGCCTCCTGCAGGCTGAAGACGGAGGGGGATTGTCGGGTCGGCATGCGGTCATTCTGACCGAGTCGGTCGTGCCGCGTCGAGCGGGTCGCTCAGCAAAGGAACACAGCCGTGCACATCATCATCACCGACGCCTGGCTCGCCCGCCGCCAGGCCCTGCACCTGAACGGCTGGAAGCTGATCGCCGTGGCCGTGCTGGCCGTGCTGGGCCTCATGTTCGGCGCGGTGGCCACCTACCACTGGGTGTTCCTGGAAGGCATTCGCCAGGGCTGGCCCGGCTTCGCTTCGGTGGCGCGACTGGTGCACCGCGACGACCCCGGCCAGCGCGACGCCTACCTGCGCGCCAACCTCGATGCGATGGCGCGCAAGCTCGGCGAGATGCAAGCGCGCATGATGCAGATCGACTCGCTCGGTGAGCGCGTCGCCGGCCTGGCCGGCCTGGAGCCCGCTCAGGCGCGGCCACCGCTGCCCGGTTCGGGCGGTGTGCTGGTCTCCAACCGCTCGCTCACGCTGGAGGAGCTCGCGCGGGAGATGGAGGCGGCGGACGCGGGCAGCGGCGCTCGCGTGGACTGGCTCACCGCGATCGAATCGCGTCTGTTCGACCAGAAAATCCAGAGCACCCTGATACCGACGGAAAAACCCGTGGTGGACGGGCGGGTGGGCTCGGGCTTCGGCTTTCGCATCGACCCGATCAACGGCCAGTCCGCCCTGCACACGGGCCTGGACTTTCCCGCGGAGACGGGCACGTCCATCGTGGCGGCCGCCGGTGGCGTGGTCATCGCGCAGGAGTACCACGCCGCCTATGGCAACCTGGTGGAGATCGACCACGGCAACGACCTGGTGACGCGCTACGCCCACACCTCCAAGGTCTTCGTGAAGAAGGGCGACATCGTCAAGCGCGGTCAGAAGATCGCCGAGGTCGGCTCGACCGGGCGCTCCACCGGCCCGCACCTGCACTTCGAGGTGTGGGTGGCGGGCGTGCCGCAGAACCCGCAGAAATTCCTGCAGGCCGGCGAAACCCTGGCCCGCTCGCCCCCCGGGCCGAACGCCCCACGCGCGCGCTGAAACGCGCCGGGGCCGGCCGCTAAAATGCCGGTTTCGCGCTTGAAAGCCGCGTGTTCGCCGGCATGTAGAGGCCTTGTGCCCCGTTGTCGCAGGCCGTGGGCGCGCAAGCGTCCTTCCGATCGATCCTTGCTGTCCACGCCAGCGCCTCGCGGCCTGGCTTCCCGGACGCCCTCATATGGCCACCAATTTCCTCACCAAGCTCTTCGGAAGCCGTAACGACCGCCTGCTCAAGCAGTTCCGCAAAACGGTCGAGCGCATCAATGCCCTGGAGCCGCAGTTCGAGAAGCTCGGCGACGACGAACTCAAGGCCAAGACCGAGGCCTTCCGCCAGCGCCTGGCGCAGGGTGAGACGCTGGACGCCCTCCTGCCCGAGGCCTTCGCGGTCGTGCGCGAGGCCAGCAAGCGCGTCATGAAGATGCGCCATTTCGACGTGCAGCTCATGGGCGGTATCGCTCTGCACAGCGGCAAGATCGCCGAGATGCGCACCGGCGAGGGCAAGACGCTCACGGCCACGCTGCCGGTTTACCTGAACGCCCTGGCCGGCCAGGGCGTGCACGTGGTGACGGTCAACGACTACCTGGCCAACCGCGACGCCCAGTGGATGGGCAAGCTCTACAACTTCCTCGGCCTGACGGTGGGCGTGAACCTGCCGCAGATGCAGCGCGAGGAGAAGCAGGCCGCCTACCGCGCCGACATCACCTACGGCACCAACAACGAGTACGGCTTCGACTACCTGCGCGACAACATGGTCTACGAGGCCGCGGACCGCGTGCAGCGCCCCCTGCACTACGCGATCGTCGACGAGGTGGACTCCATCCTGATCGACGAGGCCCGCACGCCACTGATCATCAGCGGCCAGGCCGAAGACCAGACGGCCGTCTATGTGGCCATCAACCGCCTGGTGCCGCACCTCAGCCGCCAGGAAGGCGAGGCCGACCCGCGCACCGGCGAAGGCGTGATCAAGCCGGGGGACTTCACGCTCGATGAGAAGGCGCGCTCGGTGCACCTCACCGAACAGGGCCACGAGAACGCCGAGGCCCTGCTGTCCAAGGCCGGCCTGCTGCCCGAAGGCGCCTCGCTGTACGACCCCGCGAACATCGCGCTGCTGCACCACCTGGTGACCTCGCTCAAGGCGCACCACCTGTTCCACCGCGACCAGCACTACGTGAACCAGAACGGCGAGATCGTCATCGTCGACGAGTTCACGGGCCGCCTGATGGCAGGCCGCCGCTGGAGCGACGGCCTGCACCAGGCGGTTGAGGCGAAGGAGGGCGTGGGCATCCAGCCCGAGAACCAGACCCTGGCCTCCATCACGTTCCAGAACTACTTCCGCCTGTACGGCAAGCTGTCCGGCATGACCGGCACGGCCGACACCGAGGCCTACGAATTCCAGGAGATCTACGGCCTGGAGACGGTGGTGATTCCGCCCAACCGCGTCAGCAAGCGCCAGGACCAGCTCGACCGCGTCTACAAGACCACCAAGGAAAAGTACGACGCCGCGATCGCCGACATCCGCGAATGCCACGAGCGCGGCCAGCCGGTGCTGGTGGGCACCTCGTCGATCGAAAACTCCGAGATCATTGCCCAGCTGCTCGACGCGGCGAAGCTGCCGCACCAGGTGCTCAACGCCAAGCAGCACGCGCGCGAGGCGGACATCATCGCGCAGGCCGGTCGGCCAGGCGCCATCACCATCGCCACCAACATGGCGGGCCGCGGCACCGACATCGTGCTCGGTGGCAACCTTGAGAAGATGGTCGAGGCCGTGATGGCCGACCCCTCGCTGGATGAGGCCACCCGCGCCGCGCGCGCCGAGGCGCTGCGCGCGCAATGGCAGGCCGACCACGAGAAGGTGGTGGCGCTCGGTGGCCTGCGCATCATCGCCACCGAACGCCACGAGTCGCGCCGCATCGACAACCAGCTGCGCGGCCGCTCGGGCCGCCAGGGCGACCCGGGGTCCAGCCGCTTCTACCTGAGCCTGGACGATCCGCTGATGCGCATCTTCGCGGGCGACCGCGTGCGCGCCATCATGGACCGCCTGAAGATGCCCGAGGGCGAGGCGATCGAGGCCGGCATCGTCAACCGCAGCATCGAGAGCGCGCAGCGCAAGGTCGAGGCGCGCAACTTCGACATCCGCAAGCAGCTGCTCGAGTACGACGACGTCGCCAACGACCAGCGCAAGGTCATCTACCAGCAGCGCAACGACATCCTCGACGCGCAGGACCTGCGCGCGCAGATCGACGCGCTGCGCGACGGCGCCATGACCGACCTGGTGCACCAGTACGTGCCCGAGGAAAGCGTGGAAGAGCAGTGGGACCTGCCCGGCCTGGAGAAGGCGCTGCGCGAGGAGTGGGCGGTGGACGTGCCGCTCGCGAGCTGGGTGGCCGCGTCGGAGGCGGTCGAAGCCGAGAACATCGCCGAGCGGGTGTGCGAGGCCGCGAAGGCGGTGTTCGTGTCCAAGGTCGACCAGGTCGGCGAGCAGAACTTCACCTCGTTCGAGCGCGTGGTGCTGCTGCAGACCATCGATTCCCAGTGGCGCGAGCACATCGCCGCGCTGGACTACCTCCGCCAGGGCATCCACCTGCGCGGCTATGCGCAGAAGCAGCCCAAGCAGGAGTACAAGCGCGAGGCCTTCCTGTTGTTCGGCCAGCTGCTCGACTCCGTGAAGAACGACGTCACCCGCATCCTCATGAACGTGCGCGTTCAATCGGCCGAGCAGATCTCGCAGGCGGCCGAGCAGCTGGAAGAGCGCGCCGAGGCCATCAGCAACGTCACCTACACGGCGCCCACCGAGACCGGTGAGGCCGAGACCCGCCCCGAGGCCGCCGTCGCCCAGGCGATGGCGGGCGAGGTGCCGCGCGTGGGGCGCAACGATCCTTGTCCCTGCGGCAGCGGCAAGAAGTACAAGCACTGCCACGGCAGGCTCGACTGAGCGGCTGGCGCCCTGGCCAGCCGTCCCCTTCCCGATCCGAGAACCTTTCATGCCTGTCCAGCTCTCCAGTCCCGCCGTGGCCGATCTGCTGCCCATCGCGGGCGTGCGCATCGGTGTCGCCGAAGCCGGCATCCGCAAGGCCAACCGCAAGGACCTCACCGTGTTCCTGCTCGATGAGGGCAGCGCGGTGGGCGCGGTGTTCACGCGCAACCGCTACGCGGCGGCTCCGGTGCAGGTGTGCCGCGAGCACCTGGCCAGCGGCCAGGGCGTGCGCGCGCTGGTGATCAACACAGGCAACGCGAACGCAGGCACGGGTGAGAGCGGCCTGGCCGACGCGCGCCAGACCTGCAACGCGCTGGCGCGCTCGCTGGGCCTGCACCACGAGCAGGTGCTGCCGTTCTCCACCGGCGTGATCATGGAGCCCCTGCCCATGGACCGCCTGCTCGGCGGCCTGCCGGCGGCGCTGACCAGCGCCTGTTCGGCGCAGCACGACTCCGGCGCCCAGTGGCTGGCCGCGGCCCAGGGCATCATGACCACGGACACCCTGCCCAAGGCCGCCAGCGTGTCCTTCGAGCTGGAGGGCCGCGCGCTGCGCGCCACTGGCATCGCCAAGGGCGCCGGCATGATCCGGCCCAACATGGCCACCATGCTGGGCTTCCTGGCCACCGATGCGGCAGTGGCGCCCGAACTCATGAACGAGCTGGCCCGCCGCCTGGCCGACGCCTCGTTCAACCGGGTCACGGTCGACGGCGACACCAGCACCAACGATTCTTTCGTGGTCATCGCCACCGGCCAGGCGGGCCATCCGCCGGTGACCGACCTGTCCAGCCCGTCGGGCCGCGCCCTGCTGGACGCGCTCACGCCCCTGGCCCAGCGCCTGGCGCACGCCATCGTGCGCGACGGCGAGGGCGCCACCAAGTTCATCACCATCCGCGTGGAGGGCGGCCGCGACACGGCGGAGTGCCTGCGCGCGGCCTATTCGGTGGCGCATTCGCCGTTGGTCAAGACGGCCTTTTTCGCCAGCGACCCCAACCTGGGCCGCATCCTCGCAGCGGTGGGCTATGCGGGCATCGACGACCTGGACGTGGGCGGCATCGACCTGTGGCTGGGCGACGTGCACGTGGTGACGCGTGGCGGACGCCACCCCAAATACCGCGAAGAAGACGGTCAGCGCGTGATGAAGCCGGCGGAGATCGAGGTGCGCATCGGCCTGGGCCGCGGCACGGCCAGCGACACCGTCTGGACCTGCGACTTCAGCCACGAGTACGTCACCATCAACGCCGACTACCGCTCATGAACCCCTCGTTCGAGCGCCTGATGCAGCGCGCCGAAGCCCTGATCGACCGCATCGAATCCGTGCTGCCGCGGCCGCTGTCGGCGCCGGACTGGTCGGCGTCCCACGCGTTCCGCTACCGCAAGCGCAGCAGCGGCCATGGCCTGCTGGAGCCCGTGCGCCACGTCGCCAGCATTGCACTGGACGACCTGAAGGAAGTGGAGCCGCAGAAGGAGCGCATCCAGCGCAACACCGAGCACTTCGTGAAGGGCCTGCCGGCCAACAACGTGCTGCTGACGGGCGCGCGCGGCACGGGCAAATCCTCGCTGGTCAAGGCCTGCCTCAACGCTTATGCGGCGCAGGGCCTGCGGCTGATCGAGGTCGACAAGAGCGACCTGGTCGACCTGCCCGACATCGTCGAGGTGGTGGCCGGCCGGCCCGAGAAATTCATCGTCTATTGCGACGACCTCAGCTTCGAGGACGGCGAGCCCGGCTACAAGGCGCTCAAGTCCATCCTCGACGGCTCGGTCTCGGCCTCCAGCGCCAACGTGCTGATCTACGCCACCAGCAACCGCCGCCACCTGCTGCCTGAGTACATGAAGGAGAACCTCACGTACACGCACACGGCGGACGGCGAGGTGCACCCTGGCGAGGTGGTCGAGGAAAAGATCTCGCTGTCCGAGCGCTTCGGCCTGTGGATCAGCTTCTACCCCTTCAGTCAGGACGAGTACCTGGCCATCGTCGCGCAGTGGCTGTCGTCCTTCGGGGTGGCGGCCGGGGCGATCGAGGCGGCGCGGCCGCAGGCCCTGGTGTGGGCGCTGGAGCGGGGCTCGCGCAGCGGCCGCGTGGCCTACCAGTTCGCGCGCGACTACGCCGGCGCGCACGGCGCCGAGGCCGGGGCGTGAGCGCCGAGGTGCTGGTCGTCGACGGTGGGCGCGAGGCCGTCGCCGCCCAGGGCGCGACGGACGTGGCCGTCGGCGTGCTCATTGACGATCAGGGGCGCTTCCTGCTCACCTCGCGCCCCGCGGGCAAGGTGTACGCGGGCTACTGGGAATTCCCGGGCGGCAAGCTCGAGGCCGGTGAGACCGTGGAACAGGCGCTGCGGCGCGAGCTGCAGGAAGAGATCGGCCTGACCATCGGGCCGGCGCAGGTCTGGCGCGTCCAACTGGTCGACTACCCCCACGGGCTCGTGCGCCTGCACTTCTGCAAGGTGTTCCAGTGGTCCGGGGAGCTGCAGATGCACGAGGGCCAGGACAGCCGCTGGGAGCGCCTGCCGGTGCGGTGCGAACCCGTGTTGCCCGGCACGGTGCCCGTGCTGCGCTGGCTGCAGGAAGAGGCCGACGCCGCCTGAAGCGCGGCGCGGTTCAGCGCGGCGACTCGGCGTCCCAGTCGTTCACTGGCGTGCCTTTGTCGGGCAGGGCGTACTGCTCGCTGGCCCAGGCGCCCAGGTCGCCTTGCTTGCAGCGCTCGCTGCAGAACGGGCGCCAGCGGTTGCTGGGGGCGTAGACGCTGTCGCCGCCGCAGGCCGGGCAGCGCACGATGCGGGGCTCGACCGGCTCGGCCATGGCCTCAGGCGCACAAGGCGAGCTCGAAGCTCGCGTCCTCGCCCGCCGGGTGCAGGCGGTGGTCCTCGCCCAGGCGCATGAGGCGCACCGAGAACATCAGCCGGTTGCCGCTGATTTCGGGAACCAGACCGGACGATGGGTCGATGCGCAAGCGCAGCAGCTGAAAGGTGCGCCCCTGGGGCAGGTTCTGCTGGAACTGCCCGCCGCTGGACACCACCTTCTGCGGCGCGCCGGTCTCGCGCATCATCTTCAGCAACAGCACCACGGCCTCGGCCAGCGGCGCCAGCGTGCGCGACCAGGCGCTCAGGTCGGCCTGGCGCTGGTCGGTGGCCAGGTGCTGCCAGTGGAAGTAGGCCGGCAGGTCGAATTCGCAGGTGCCACCGGGGATACCGATGCGGCTACGGATGGCCATCAGCCAGTCGTTCTCGGTGAGCGCCTGGCCCGGCTTGCCGGGCACGTCGGCGATCTGCGAAAAGCAGGTGTCGAGTTGGGTGATGGCGGAATCGAGCGCCGACTCGGAAATGGCGGGGTTGCCCCGAAAGCCCGCCAGCGCCTGTTTCTGCCGGTCGAGGTCTTTGAGCACGTCCGATTTCATGTCGGCGCGCGAAGCCACGTCCATGATCTCGAACAGCGTCTGGATCGCGTAGTGGTGATCCAGTGGGTGGTCGCGTGGCACGAGCGCGGCGAGGCGCTTGAACAGCTGCTCGAGCCGCAGGTAGGTGCGGATGCGTTCGTTGAAAGGGTATTCGTAGAGGATCACGGGCTCGCGGCGCGTGGGGCCGTGTTGGCCGCGCATGGACGGATCATAGCCCGAAGCTTGCCGATAGCCGGTCAACCAACCCATGCAAACGGTCGAGATCGTCCTCGTCGTTGAAGATCACCGCGTCGGCCACCGCCAGGCGCAGCGCCCGGGGGCTCTGGCTGCGCAGCACGCCATCGAGCACCGCGTCGTCCCAGCCGCTGCGGGCGCGCACGCGGCGGCGCTGCGTGGCCTCGCTGCAGTCGACCACGAGTACTCGGTCGAGCTGGGGCCGCCAGCGCGGCGATTCGGCGAGCAAGGGCACGTCGAACACCACGCAAGCCTTGTTGCTGAGCGTCACGCGCAGGGCGATCTCACGCGCGACGATGGGATGAACGATGGCTTCGAGCCGTTGGCGGGCGTCGGGGTCGGCGAACACCAGCTCGCGCATGCGGGCGCGGTGCAGCGCGCCATCGCTGTCGATGAAATCCGGGCCGAAGCCGTCGCGCACCGCGGGAATGGCCGCGCCCCCGGCCGCCGTGCTGGCGCGGGAGATGGCGTCCGCGTCGATAAGCTCCGCGCCGAGCGCCTGCAACCGGGCGCCGACCGTGCTCTTGCCGCTGCCAATGCCGCCCGTGAGGCCGATGCGCCAGGACGGTCGCGCGGCGCTCACAGGCCGACGGCGGCCAGGATGGCCGAGGGACCGAACACCATGGCGGTGAGCCCGCCCAACGCGAGGAAGGGGCCGAAGGGCACATAGCCGCCTTCGCGCAGGCGGCCCACCAGCTTGATGCCAATGCCGACGACCGCGCCGATCACCGAGGCCATGAGGATGATGGGCACCAGCGCTTGCCAGCCGAACCAGGCGCCGAAGGCCGCGAACAGCTTGAAGTCGCCGTAGCCCATCCCCTCCTTGCCGGTGAGCAGCTTGAAGGCCCAGTAGACGAGCCACAAGGACAGGTAGCCGCCGACCGCCCCCCAGACGGCATCGGCCAGGTGGGTGGGCGTGACGCCGAGTGCCGCGGCGACCAGGCCCGCCCACAGCAGGGGCAGCGTGATGTCGTCGGGCAGCAGGGTGGTGTCCCAGTCGATGCAGGCGAGCGCGACCACGGCCGCGGCGAACCCACACCAGGCCAGGCCGGCGGCGTTGAGGCCCCAGTGCCAGCCTGCCCAGGCGAACAACGCACCGGTGGCGGCTTCCACCAGGGGATAGCGCGGCCCGATGCCCGCGCCGCACTGGCTGCACCGGCCACGCAGCGCGAGGTAGCTCAGCACGGGGATGTTCTCGTACCAACGGATGGCGTGGCCGCAATGCGGGCAGGCCGAGCGCGGCACCAGGAGGTTGTAGCGGTCTGCCGGTGCCTGGGCGTCTCGCGCCGTGCCCTGCAACTCCGCGCATTCGGCGGCCCATTGCCGCTCCATCATCTTGGGCAGGCGGTGGATGACGACGTTCAGGAAACTGCCCACGAGCAGGCCGAGCACGCCCAATAGCGCCGCGGCGGGCGCACCGGTGGCCAATTCCGCCATCAGACCACCTGGCCGAGCTTGAAGATGGGCAGGTACATCGAGACGACGATGCCGCCGATCACTGTGCCGAGTACGACGATGATGATCGGCTCCATCAGGCTGGAGATGCCGGCCACCATGTCGTCGACCTCGGCCTCGTAGAAGTCGGCGGCCTTGCCCAGCATGTGGTCGATGGAGCCTGATTCTTCGCCGATCGCGCACATCTGCAGCACCATCGAGGGAAAGATGTTCGCGTTGGTCATCGCGGCCGTGAGGCTGGTGCCGGTCGACACCTCCTGCTGGATCTTTTCGGTGGCGATGGCATAGACCGAGTTGCCCGAGGCGCCACCCACTGAATCGAGCGCTTCCACCAGCGGCACGCCCGCGCCGAACATGGTGGCCAGCGTGCGTGTCCAGCGCGCCACCACCGATTTCTCGATCAGCTCGCCGAAGATGGGCAGCTTGAGCAGCACGCGGTCCATGAATCGCTGGACCTTTTCGTTGCGCTTCCAGGCCTGCAGGAAGAAGTAGAGGCCGCCGCCGAGGCCACCGAAGATGAGCCACCAGTACTGGACGAAGAACTCGCTCATGGCGATGACGAACAGCGTGGGCGCGGGCAGGTCGGCGCCAAACGAGGTGAACACCTCCTTGAAGGAGGGGATCACAAAAATCATGATGACGGCCACCACCACGAAGGCCACGATGATCACGGCCGTGGGGTACATGAGGGCCGACTTGATCTTCGACTTCAGCGCCTCGGTCTTCTCCATGTAGGTGGCGAGGCGGTCGAGCAGGTCTTCCAGGATACCGGCCGCTTCGCCCGCCTCGATCAGGTTGCAGTAGAGGCTGTCGAAGTACATCGGGTGCTTGCGGAAGGCCGCGCTCAGCGAGGTACCGGTTTCCACGTCGGCGCGAATGTCGTTGAGCAGCCGCGTGACGTTGGGGTTGGGGTTGCCGCGGCCCACGATGTCGAAGGACTGCAGCAGTGGCACGCCGGCCTTCATCATGGTGGCCAACTGGCGCGTGAAGATCGCGATGTCCTTCGGCTTGATGCGCTTGCCCGAAGACGTGCGGCGCTTCTTGATCTTGATCGGGATGATGCCTTGCCGGCGCAGCGTGGCCGTCACCTGGTTTTCACCCTGGGCGCGCGTTTCCCCGCGCACCGCCTTGCCGTTGCGGTCTTTGCCCTCCCATTCGAACACGAAGTCCTTGACGCTCTTTCTTGCGACGGTGGCCATGGAATTCCTCAGGGGGCTGTGGGTGAGCGGTGGGTCATTCGTTCGTCACGCTGAGGACTTCCTCGAGCGAGGTCTGTCCCAGCTTGACCTTGAGCAGGCCGGACTCCCGCAGCGAGCGAACGCCTTCCTTGCTGGCCTGCTGCGCGATGTCCAGCGAGGTGCCGCCGCGCAGGATGATGCGCTGGATCTCTTCGGAAATCGGCATCACCTGGTAGATGCCGACGCGCCCCTTGTAGCCGTTGTTGCAGGCCGAGCAGCCCACCGGCTTGTAGGGCGTCCAGGTGCCGTCAAGCTCTTCGGGCTTGTAGCCGGCCTCGAGCAAGGCCTTGCGGGGAACGTCCAGCGGCGCCTTGCAGTTGGGGCACAGGCGGCGGGCCAGGCGCTGGGCGGTGATGAGGATCACGCTGGAGGCGATATTGAACGTGGGGATGCCCATGTTCATCATCCGGGTGAGCGTCGTCGGTGCGTCGTTGGTGTGCAGCGTCGACATGACCATGTGGCCGGTCTGCGCGGCCTTGATCGCGATGTCGGCGGTTTCCAGGTCGCGGATCTCGCCGACCATGATCACGTCCGGGTCCTGGCGCAGGAAGGCCTTGAGCGCCACCGCGAAGGTCAGGCCCGCCTTCTCGTTCATGTTCACCTGGTTCACGCCGGGCAGGTTGATTTCGGACGGGTCTTCGGCCGTCGAAATGTTCACGCCGGGCTTGTTCAGGATATTCAGGCAGGTGTAGAGCGAGACCGTTTTGCCGGAGCCCGTGGGACCGGTGACCAGCACCATGCCGTAGGGGCGCTGGATGGCTTCCAGCAGACGCTCTTTCTCTTCCGGTTCATAGCCCAGGGCGTCGATGCCCATCTTGGCCTGACTCGGGTCGAGGATACGGATCACGATCTTCTCGCCAAACAGCGTGGGCAGGGTGCTGACGCGGAAGTCGATGACGCGGTCGGGCCCGACCTTGAGCTTCATCCGACCGTCTTGCGGGACGCGCTTCTCGGAGATGTCCATCCGCGAGATGACCTTGATGCGCGAGGCCAGCTTTTCCTTGATGGCGATCGGCGGCGAGGCGATCTCGCGCAGTTCGCCGTCGATGCGGAAGCGCACACGGTACTGGTGTTCGTATGGTTCGAAGTGCAGGTCGGACGCGCGCATGTTGAACGCGTCGATCAGCATCTTGTGCAGGAACTTGACGACCGGGGCGTCGTCGACTTCGCTGGCCTTTTCAGCGGCATCGGCGGTGGTGGTTTCGGCCGCCAGTTCATCGAACTCGACGTCGCCGACGATGTTCTCCATCGCCTCGGTGACTGATTTGGTCTGCGTCTCGACCAGGCGGCTGAGCTTGTCGAACTCTGCGATGACCCAGTCCACGCCCATCTGCGTGGCGAACTTGATCTTTTCGGCCGCCTGCTGGTCGGACGGATCCGCCGTCGCGACGATCAGGCGGTTGTTGCGCTTGCTGAGGACGACGATGCGGAAGTCGGCGCAGATCTTGGCGTCCAGCAAGCCAGCGGGCAGCCGCTGCACATCGATGGCATCGAGGTCGAGCAGGGGGGCGGCGAAAGCCACCGACATGGTGTGTGCCAGGTCCGTTGGCGACACCGCGCCGGAGCCGGTCAGCTCGGCAATAAAGCTGGTTCGGCTGCTTTGGGCCTTGCGGTAGAGGTCCTCGGCCGCGCGCTGGTTGAGCTTGCCCGCGGACACGAGCGCGCGCCCAAGCCCCGGAAGGGCCATGGACGGACTGTCCTGGTTCACCGAATCAACTGACGCCATATGTCCGTAATCTAACGGAAATCAACAACTTGGACGTCACAATTGACGCCAGTTATCCGGAAAACAGGGGCTCACGTCGATTGACGTTGTATCCGCGTTGCGTCGGGCGCGCCACCAACTGGGGAACGTGGAGCGCCCACTGGCGCCGCGCGGCGCTCGCTGATGTGACCAGATGATGGTCGGGGTGAGAGGATTCGAACCTCCGGCCTCTACGTCCCGAACGTAGCGCTCTACCAGGCTAAGCTACACCCCGTGTGGATCAGCGGATCCTTTGGCTGATGACGGCGCCAGAGCCGTGAACTTCAGGAGCGACGCTCCAGCAGTGCAGCCGCCAATTGTAGCAAAGCCTCTTGGTGCGGATTCGACGGCAGCGTGGCCGCGGCGTCGAGCGCGCGCTGCGCCTCGGCGTGCGCCGCCGCCCGTGCGGTGTCCAGGGCGCCGGTGCCCAGGATGATGCGCTGGATGTCCGGCAGGTTCTCGATGCGGCCATGTTCGATGGCGTCGCGGATCAGCGCGCGCTGGGCGTCGTTCCCCGCTCGCAAGGCGCAGATGATGGGCAGCGTGACCTTGCCCTCGCGCAGGTCGTCGCCCAGGTTCTTGCCGAGTTCGTCGGCGCTGCCCTCGTAGTCGAGCACGTCGTCGATGACCTGGAAGGCCGTGCCCAGGGCCTGGCCATAGGTGGCGCAGGCATGTTCGACGGCCGGCCCCGCTTGCGCCAGGATCGGGGCGAGCCGCGCGCTGGCCTCGAACAGCTTGGCCGTCTTGGAGCGGATCACGCGCAGATAGGACGCCTCGTCGATCGAGGCGTCGCGCATGTTCATGAGCTGCAGCACCTCACCCTCGGCGATCACGTTGGTGGCGTCCGACAGGACCTCCATCACGCGCATCTGGTTCACGTCGACCATCATCTGGAAGGCGCGCGAGTAGAGGAAATCGCCCACCAGCACGCTGGCGGCATTGCCGAACGTCTGGTTGGCCGTGGCACGGCCCCGGCGCAGCGTCGATTCGTCGACCACGTCGTCGTGCAGCAGGGTGGCGGTGTGGATGAACTCCACCACGGCCGCCAGCGTGTGGCGGTGCGGGTGCTCGCAGGACAGGGCGCCGCTGACCAGCAGCAGCAGGGCGGGGCGCAGGCGCTTGCCGCCGGCCGAGATGATGTACTGGGCCACCTCCCGCACAAGGGGTACGTCGGTGGTCAGGCGTTCGTGGATCACCCGGTCAACCGCGGCCATGTCGGCGCGGATCAGCTCGAGCGGGTTGTTCGTCGACAAGGCAAGGGACAAGTGAGGGGGCCCGTGGTCGGGTGGCGTTGGGCGGCGCTGGATTATAGGAAGGCCGTCCGCCTGCCCTTGGGCCCCTGGGTCTGCCCGGGCGGCACGGACGGGCCAGTTTGCCGGGTGGTTCGCGGAAGGCTATAATCCGCAGTTCGGTGGAAATCCGTCTGCCGATGCCTTCGTGGTCAGCCGGCTGTCTCGGCCGGGCTCTGCAGGAAGGCCAACTTCAAGAGGTTCCTATGTACGCGGTCATAAAAACCGGTGGCAAGCAGTATCGCGTGGCTGCCGGCGAAAAAATTAAAGTAGAACAGATTGCTGCGGACGTGGGCCAAGAGATTGTGTTCGATGAGGTTCTGGCTGTCGGCAACGGCACCGAGCTGAAAGTGGGCACTCCCTTGGTCTCCGGCGCATCGGTCACGGTCAAGGTGGTGGCGCACGGTCGTCACGACAAAGTGCGCATCTTCAAGCTGCGCCGTCGCAAGCACTACCAGAAGCGCCAGGGTCACCGGCAGAATTTCACCGAGATCGAAATCGCCTCGATTTCGGCCTAAGGAGCAGGCAAGATGGCACAGAAAAAAGGCGGCGGCTCTACACGCAACGGGCGCGATTCCAAGCCCAAGATGCTGGGCGTCAAAGCGTTCGGCGGCGAGCTGATCACGGCTGGCTCGATCATCGTGCGTCAGCGAGGCACCAAGTTCCACCCCGGCACCAATGTCGGCGTCGGCAAGGACCACACCCTGTTCGCCACCGTGGACGGCCATGTGCAGTTCGCGGTCAAGGGTGCGCTGGGTCGTCACGTGGTCAGCGTCACCCCGGCCTGATCCCGCACGATCCTCGCGCAAGGGGCCCGCGCATGCGGGCCTTTTTGTTGTCTTCGGGCTAGCATTCGCATTCAACCCCCATGAAGTTCGTTGATGAAGCCACCATCGACGTCGCCGCAGGCGATGGGGGGAATGGGTGCGCGTCGTTCCGGCACGAGAAGTACAAGGAGTTCGGCGGCCCCGATGGCGGGGACGGCGGGCGTGGTGGCCACGTGTTCATGCTGGCCGATGCGAGCCTGAATACCCTGGTGGACTTCCGCTACACCCGGCGCTTCGAAGCGCAGCGCGGCGAGCACGGCAAAGGCTCCGACATGTTCGGTGTCAAGGGCGATGATGTGGTGCTCAAGGTGCCGGTCGGCACCATCGTGTCCGACGCCGAGTCGGGCCAGGTGCTGTGCGAGCTGCTGCAGGCCGGTGAGCAGGTGATGATTGCCAAGGGCGGTGATGGCGGCTTTGGCAACATGCACTACAAGAGCTCCACCAACCGCGCGCCGCGGCAAAAGACGCCCGGCTGGCCCGGCGAACGCAAGGCGCTCAAGCTGGAGCTCAAAGTGCTGGCCGACGTGGGGCTGTTGGGCATGCCCAACGCGGGCAAGTCCACCCTGATCGCCGCCATCTCCAACGCCCGACCCAAGATCGCCGACTACCCCTTCACCACCTTGCACCCCAACCTGGGCGTGGTGCGGGTGGGTCCCGAAAAGAGCTTCGTGGTGGCCGACGTGCCCGGCCTGATCGAGGGCGCGTCCGAGGGCGCGGGCCTGGGCCACCAGTTCCTGCGCCACCTGCAGCGCACGCGGCTGCTGCTGCACCTGGTGGATGCGGCGCCGTTCGACGAGGCCGTCGACCCGGTGGCGCAGGCCAAGGCGATCGTGGCCGAGCTCAAGAAATTCGACCCCGAGCTGCACGCCAAGCCCCGCTGGCTGGTGCTCAACAAGGTGGACATGCTGCCGCCCGAAGAGCGCGAGGCCCGCGTCAAGGACATCGTCAAACGCCTGCGCTACAAGGGTCCGGTGTTCGAGATCTCGGCGCTGACGCGCGAGGGTTGTGAGCGGCTGGTGCAGAAGGCCTACGAGCATATCGAGGCACAGCGGCAGCAGGCCATCGGGCCCGTCGAGATCGATCCCCGTTTCGCGCCGGGCGGCGGCGACGACTGATCCGAATCCATCACACCATGAGCCAGGTCATCGACAGCACGGCCAGCGAAGCGGCCGACCTCGTGCGCCACGCGCGGCGCATCGTCGTCAAGGTGGGCTCCAGCCTGGTCACCAACGAAGGCCGGGGCCTGGACGAAGGGGCCATCGGCCACTGGAGCCAGCAGCTCGCGGCCCTCGTCCAGCAGGGGCGCGAGCTCATCATGGTGAGCAGCGGTGCCATCGCCGAGGGCATGAAGCGCCTGGGCTGGAGCAGGCGGCCGCACGAGATCAACGAACTGCAGGCCGCCGCCGCCGTGGGCCAGATGGGCCTGGTGCAGATGTATGAGACGCAGCTGCGCGCCTGCGGCGTTGGCAGTGCGCAGGTGCTGCTGACCCACGCCGACCTGGCCGACCGCGAACGCTACCTCAACGCCCGCTCAACCCTGCTGACGCTGCTGCAGCTCGGCGTCGTGCCCGTGATCAACGAGAACGACACGGTGGTCAACGACGAGATCAAGTTCGGCGACAACGACACGCTGGGCGCGCTCGTGGCCAATCTGGTCGAGGCCGACGTGCTGGTCATCCTCACCGACCAGAAGGGCCTCTACACCGCCGACCCGCGGCGCGATCCCGAGGCGCGCTTCGTGCACGTGGCGCGCGCGGGCGATCCGGCGCTGGAGGCCATGGCCGGTGGCGCAGGCAGTGGCATCGGCAAGGGCGGCATGATCACCAAGATCCTGGCCGCCAAGCGCGCGGCGGCGTCGGGCGCTTCCACGGTCATCGCCTGGGGGCGCGAACCCGACGTGCTGCTGCGCCTGTGCGCCGGCGAGGCCATCGGCACGGCCCTGGTCGCGCAGACGGCCAAACACCAGGCGCGCAAGCGCTGGATCTCGGACCATTTGCAGTTGCGCGGCGCGGTGGTGGTGGACGACGGCGCGGCGGCCAAGATCGCGCGCGAAGGCAAGAGCCTGTTGCCGATCGGCATGACCGCGGTGGAAGGCGACTTCTCGCGCGGCGACGTGATCGCGGTGCGCGATGCGCGTGGCCAGGAGGTGGCGCGCGGGTTGGCGAACTACGCCAGCTCGGAAGCGCGCCTGCTGTGCCGCAAGTCCTCGGCCGATTTCGAGCGCCTGCTGGGCTACGCCGCCGAGCCCGAGATGATCCACCGCGACAACCTGGTGCTCAGCCGGGGCTGAGCCGGCTCAGCGCAACCGGTAGGGGTGCTCGCCCCGCAGCGTCTGGAGGATCTGGCGCGGCGACCCGTTCGGGGCTCTCCCGTCGCACAGGCCGGACTGCGCGAGTTTCAGAGCGCGCCGGGTGCTGCCCCGCGTGTCCAGAGGCTGCCAGTCGTCCGAGGCGCTGGTGCGCCAGCTCGCGCTGTCCGGGTCCCAGCGGCCATAGACCTTGACCTCGGCCGCATTGCACCGCACCCCCTCGTAGAGCGCATTGAGGGCCCCGCTGCGGCTGCGCGCCACGAAGACGTAGCGCACCACACCATCGGCGCCCACGCTCAGCGTGTCCGGGTCGATGCCGTATTCGAAGGACGAGCGGTCTTCGATGTCGACGGTGACGAGCCGGTCGGTGCTGAAGCGCGCCGGCAGGGCCACCTCGCCCTCCTTCCAGGTTTCGGGTTCGCGGTACGGGTACTGGGCCCAGAGCGGGCCGCCCATGGAGGCCAGCGCGACGGCACAGGCCGCCGCGCGGAAGAACCGGCTGTTCATTTGGGGACGGCGCCCTCGGGGCGAATGCTGGGTTGGGGCCCGGGGTCGAAGCTGGCGCCGGGGGGCAGTTCCAGGCCGGGCGGCGCCTCGGTGGCGGGAAAGCCGTCGACCGGGCGATAGCCGCGCCCCGGGTGGTGGCGTGGGTAGCGGCCACGACCGCCCTCCTGGCGCGGGACGTAACGCGCCAACTCCGTCAAGGCCATCTCGTAGACGCCGCGCTTGAATTCGACGACCACGTCCAGCGGCACCCAGTAGTCGTTCCAGCGCCAGGCGTCGAACTCGGGGTGGCTGGTGGCGCGCAGGTTCAGGTGCCAGTCCTGCGCAACGAGGCGCAGCAGGTACCAGATCTGCTTCTGCCCCTTGTAGTGGCCGCGGGCGTCCCGCCGGATGAAGCGGTCAGGCACTTCGTAGCGCAACCAGTCCTTCGTGCGGGCCACGATGGCCACGTGCTCGGGGCGCAGTCCGACTTCCTCGTGCAGTTCGCGGAACATCGCCTGTTCGGGCGTTTCACCGCGGTCGATGCCCCCTTGCGGGAACTGCCAGGAATGGGAGCGGATGCGCTTGCCCCAGAACACCTGGTTTTTCTGGTTGAGCAGAATGATGCCGACATTGGGCCTGAAGCCCTCTCTGTCAAGCATAATCAACCTCGATTTTTGAACTGCGACCATTATGCATCGCACCCCGCGCCCAGCGAAGTGATCGCACACCGCACGGCCCCGCGTCCCGCCTAGGGATATACCCGCAAGCGGTGCCGGCGCCACCCCTCCTGAACCCCCTTTCGCGCACCGCCCGGTGCAGGCCCCTTCATGAAAGCCAGCCAGTTCCTGATCACGACGCTCAAGGAAGCGCCTGCCGACGCCGAGGTGGTGAGCCACCGCCTCATGACCCGCGCCGGCATGATTCGCAAACTGGGAGCGGGCATCTACAACTACATGCCCATGGGGCTGCGCGTGATCCGCAAGGTCGAGCGGATCGTGCGCGAGGAGATGAACCGCGCCGGTGCCGTGGAGCTCACCATGCCGGTGGTACAGCCGGCCGAGTTCTGGCAGGAGAGTGGCCGCTTCGAGAAGATGGGCCCCGAGCTGATGCGCGTGAAGGACCGCCACGACCGCGACTTCGTGGTGCAGCCCACGAGCGAGGAGGTGGTGACCGACATCGCGCGCCAGGAGCTGCGCAGCTACAAGCAGCTGCCCAAGAACCTGTACCAGATCCAGACCAAGTTCCGCGACGAACGCCGGCCGCGCTTCGGACTCATGCGTGGGCGCGAGTTCATCATGAAGGACGCCTACAGCTTCGACCGCGACGAAGCCAGCGCCAAGCGCAGCTACGAGGTGATGGCCCAGGCCTACCGCCGCATCTTCGACCGCTTTGGCCTGAAGTACCGCGCGGTCGCGGCCGACAGCGGCGCCATCGGCGGTGACCTGAGCGAGGAGTTCCAGGTGATCGCTGCCACCGGCGAGGACGCCATCGTCTACTGCCCTGGCAGCGATTACGCCGCCAACCTGGAAAAGGCCGAGGCGCTGGCGCCCCAGGGGTCGCGCCCCGCGCCGGCCAACCCACTGACGCGCACGCCCACCCCCGGCAAGAGCACCTGCGCCGACGTGGCGCAGTTCCTGGGCGTTCCGCTGGCCACCACGGTCAAGTCCATCGTCCTGGCCACCGACACGCTCGACGACGCCGGCGCGGTGAAAGCCTCCAAGGTGTGGCTGCTGCTGCTGCGCGGTGACCACGACATGAACGAAGTCAAGGTGGGCAAGGTGCCCGGCCTCGACCAGGGTTGGCGCTTCGCCACCCCGCCCGAGATCGAGTCGCACTTCGGCTGCCGCCCGGGCTACCTGGGCCCCATCGGGCTCAAGCGGCCGGTGGAGCTGGTGGTGGACCGGGAGGTCGCCGTCATGGCCGACTGGGTTTGTGGCGGCAACGAGGCCGACGTGCACCTCACCGGCGTGAACTGGGGCCGCGACCTGCCCGAGCCCACGCGCGTGGCCGACATCCGCAACATCGTCGAGGGTGACGCCTCGCCCGACGGCCAGGGCGTGCTGGCGATCGAGCGCGGCATCGAGATCGGCCACGTGTTCTACCTGGGCACCAAGTACAGCCGTTCGATGGCCGCCACCTTCCTCGACGAGGACGGCAAGCCCAAGCATTTCGAGATGGGCTGCTACGGCATCGGCATTACGCGCCTGCCGGCGGCGGCCATCGAACAGAACCACGACGAGCGCGGGATCATCTGGCCGGACGCGATCGCGCCGTTCACTGTGGTGGTGTGCCCGATCGGCATGGACCGCAGCCCGGAAGTCAAGGCCGCGGCGGACAATCTCTACTCCCAACTGCTGGAGCAAGGTGTGGATGTGATCCTGGACGACCGTGGAGAACGCCCCGGGGCGATGTTCGCCGACTGGGAGCTCATCGGCGTGCCCCACCGCATCACCCTGGGCGACCGGGGCGTGAAGGCCGGTCAGGCCGAGTACCAGCACCGGCGGGACAGCGCGGCCACGGCCGTGCCGCTGGCGGAAGTGGCGGCCCACGTGAAGGCCCGCCTAACGGCATGAACGCAGGCGGCTGGACCCGGCGCGACGGGCTGGCCGCCATGGCCGCTCTGGTGGGCGGGGCTTGGCTGCCGCCGGTTGCTCGGGCCGGCCAGCTGGAGGAGCCCCTGGCCGATTCCGTGCGCACGGCGCTGAGCGCGGCCGTCGCCAACGACACGCCTCCGGTACCCGAGTTCTTCGACACCGAGCGCCGGTTGGCCTATCTGCGCTGGCTGGGCGCCAACAGCGAGCGCCTGCGCCGCCGCAAGCCCGACTTCCAGACCCGCATCGAGTTTCTGCAAACCGTGTGGTACGAGACCCGCCGCGCGGGGCTGGACACCACCATGGTGCTGGGCCTGATCCAGGTGGAGAGCGGTTTCCGCAAGTTCGCCATCTCCAGCGTGGGCGCGCGCGGCTACATGCAGATCATGCCGTTCTGGTCGCGCCTCATCGGCGACGGCGATGTGGGCAGCCTGTTCCACATGCAGACCAACCTGCGCTTCGGCTGCGTGATCCTGCGGCACTACCTGGACCGCGAGCGCGGCAATGCCTTCATGGCCCTGGGTCGCTACAACGGCAGCCGCGGCAAGAGCGAGTACCCGAACGCCGTGCAGGCGGCGGCGCGCCAGTGGGCGCACCCCGACGCCTGAAACCCCCTACTGAAGGAAGCCGATGCGGCCCTTCGCCGGCCCGCCGCGTGGCAGGTCCTCGGGTTCGAGGCGGTAGCGCTGGTCCAGGCGCGCGTTGCCGAAGGCGGTGACGAGCGCGCGGCGCATGTCGCGCGGCGGCAGGCCGCCCAGCACGTCCAGCACGTCGGCGGGCACCTCGGGGTCAAAGCGCTGGCCCCAGTCGTGCTCGCCGCGGATGCCCCGGTAGAGGTTGGCCGCGATCTTGCGCGCCGCCTCGGGCGAGGGCGGCTGGATCTCGAACACGTTCATGCGGTTGAGGATGGGCTCGGGGATGGCGCGCTCGTCGTTGGCCGTGGTGACCCAGATCACCTGGCTGGCGTCGATCGCCACCTCGGCGAACTCGTCGACGAAGTGCTGCGCCGTGTCGTGTTCGAGCAGGCTGTAGAGCGCGCCCAGTGGGTCGTACTGCGCGTCGGCGCTGGCCTTGTCGATCTCGTCCACCACGATCACCGGGTTGGCGTACTGGCCATCCACCAGCGACTCGAACACCTTGCCGGGGCGGGCGCCCTTCCATTGGGACGAGGACCCCGACAGCAGCCAGCCGGCGGTCATGCTGCTCATGGGCACCAGGTTCATGCTGGTGCCCAGCAGGTCGGCGAGCTGGCGTGCGAAGTGGGTCTTGCCCACGCCGGGCGGGCCCAGCAGCAGCATCGGCGTCACCTCCAGGCTGTCGCGGCTGTCCTGGCTCAGGGCCACATGGCGTTTGACGTCGTCCAGGGCTTCGCCGAAGTTGGGCATGAGTTCATAGAGCGACGCCATGTCGGGCAGGCCGGAGGGCTTGACGGCGAAGCGCTGCGAGCCGCGCTCGAGCATGCGCTGCCAGGTGTTGCGAAGGCCCTCGTGCTCGCGTTCGTTGCCGCTGGCCTGCAGTTTGGCCAGCTTGCGCTCGACTTCGTCCGTGTTGAACACGCTGCGCATCTGGGCGATGGGCAGGCCCAGGGGGGATGGCGCGACCAGGCTGCGTGAGCTGCTCATGGAACTCTCCTTCGAACGCGGCGGTGAGGACATTCAAGCACGGTGCGTGCCACTCCGGCTCGCTGATAAGGACCGGAAACAGCCCGCTGGCGTTCACTTTCGTGCAGAGCGTGCAAAAAGCACGAAGCCGCCCGGTGGGCGGCTTCGGTGGAGATACGGATGGGGGTTCAGTTCTGCGCGCTGAGTACCTGCTGCAGCTCGCCCGACTGGTACATCTCCATCATGATGTCCGAGCCGCCGATGAACTCACCCTTGACATAGAGCTGCGGGATGGTGGGCCAGTTGCTGTAGTCCTTGATGCCCTGGCGGATGGCGTCGTCTTCGAGCACGTTGACGGTGGTCAGCGTGCGGGGGTCCACGCCGCAGGCCTTGAGGATCTGGATCGCTCGGCCCGAGAAGCCGCACATGGGGAAGCTGGCGCTGCCCTTCATGAAGAGCACGATGTCGTGGGATTTGACCAGTTGGTCGATGCGGGTCTGGGTGTCGCTCATGTCGTGGTCCTGCTGGCGGGGCGCACCCCGGTAAGAGGGGGAATTATCGCGCCGCCGGCCAGCGCCCGCCGCTGCAGCGCACGATGCCCGCCAGGTCGGTGCGGCCACCCACGGCCTCGAAGCCGGCGGCGCGCAGCAGGGCCTGCACCGCTTCGGCCTGGTCGTGGCCGTGTTCGAGCAGCACCCAGCCGCCCGGCGTCAGGGCGCCCGGGGCCTGGGCCACGATGGCCCGGATGTCGTCCAGCCCGTCGGCGCCCGAGACCAGGGCCGACAGCGGCTCGTGGCGCAGGGCCGCCAGGTGCGGGTCGCCGGCGGCGATGTAGGGCGGGTTGCTCAGGATCAGCTCGAAGCGCTCCCCGGGCACGGCGGCCAGCCAGGCGCCGGCCGCGAAGCGCAAACTCAAACCCAGGCGCTGGGCGTTTTCGCGCGCCAGGGACAGGGCGGCCTCGCTGGCGTCGGTGGCGGTCAGGCGCAGGCCAGGCGCGGCGTGCAGCAGGGCCAGGGCGATGGCGCCGCTGCCGGTGCCCAGGTCGATGGCCCGGGCATCGGGCGGCAGGCCGGCCAGCAATTCCAGCGCCCAGTCGACCAGGGTTTCCGTGTCGGGGCGCGGGGCGAGGGCGCGCGGGTCGGACCGCAGCACCAGGCCGTGGAAGCCCTGCTCGCCGCGCAGGTAGGCCATGGGTTCGCCGTCGCGGTGGCGTCGGGCGAGCGCAGCCAGACGGGTACGGGCGCTGTCGTCCAGCGTGAGTTCGTCGTGCGCTGCGAGCCAGGCGCGCGCCTGCGGGTCGCGGCCCAGGGCCAGCAGCAGCAACTGCTGGGCCTCCAGGCGCGGCACGCCGCTGGTCACCAGGGCGCGCAAGGTGTCGGCGATGGTCACGGGATGACCCTCCGCGCTGCGCACCGCGGGGCTGAGCGGCTTGGGACCGGCGCGGTGGCGCTCACGCCGCCGCCTGTTCCAGTTCGGCCAGCAGCTCGGCGCCGCGCGCCACCTGCAAGGCGTGCACCACCTCGTCGAGTTCGCCTTCCAGCACGCTGGAGAGCTGGTAGAGCGTGAGGTTGATGCGGTGGTCGGTGAGCCGGCCCTGCGGGAAGTTGTAGGTGCGGATGCGGTCGCTGCGGTCGCCGCTGCCGATCAGGCCCTTGCGCGTGGCAGCTTCCTTGGCGGCGCGCTCGGCGCGGTCCTTTTCGCGCAGCCGCGCGGCCAGCACCTGCAGGGCCTTGGCCTTGTTGGCGTGCTGGCTGCGGCCGTCCTGGCATTCGGCGGTGATGCCCGTGGGCAGGTGCGTCACGCGCACGGCCGAGTCGGTCTTGTTGATGTGCTGGCCGCCCGCGCCACTGGCGCGGAAGGTGTCGATGCGCAGCTCGGCCGGGTTGAGCTCGATGGTGGCGGCCTCGTCGGGCTCGGGCATGACGGCCACGGTGGCGGCGCTGGTGTGGATGCGGCCCTGGCTTTCGGTGGCGGGCACGCGCTGCACGCGATGGCCGCCCGATTCGAAGCGCAGCCGCCCGTAGGCGCCGTCGCCGTCGATGCGCAGCACCACCTCCTTGTAGCCGCCCAGTTCGCTGGGCGATTCGCTCATGAACTCGACGCGCCAGCCCTGGCGCTCGGCGTAGCGGCTGTACATGCGGGCCAGGTCGCCGGCGAACAGGGCCGATTCGTCGCCGCCAGCGCCGGCCCGGATCTCCAGGAAGGCCGGCCGGGCGTCGTCGGGGTCGCGCGGCAGCAGCAGGGTCTGCAGCTGGCCGTCCAGCGCGGACAGGTCGGCGGCGCAAGCGGCGATCTCCTCTTGCGCCATGGCGGCCATCTCGGGGTCGCGCAGCAGGTCCCGCGCGGCCTGCTCGTCGGCTTCGCGGGCGAGGAAGCGGTCGAACACGGCCACCACCTCGCTGGCCTCGGCGTGCTCGCGGCTTAGGGAACGAAAGCGCGCGATGTCTTCCACCACGTCGGGCGCCGAGAGCAGGGCGTCGAGTTCGTGGAGGCGGGCGCGCTGTTTCAGCAGGGCGTGGCGGACGAAGGGTTTCATGGGCGGTGCCCGGCCGAAGCGCCCGTGGCTGGACGCGCCACGGCCACCGCGCGCCGGGCGGGCTAGGAGCGGGGGTCTTGGGGCGGCCGGCCGTCGCGCAGGAACAGGCGCGAGACGGTTTCGGCCGTGGCCGCGCGCGCGGCGGCGTCGCCGCTGTGCAGCTCGGCCAGGGTGCCGTGCAGCATCTTCTGGGTGAGGCCTTTGGAGAGTGCTTCCAGCACGGCCTCCACGGGCTCGCCGCGCGCCAGCAGGCGCTTGGCGCGGCCGAGTTCGTGGGCGCGCCAGGCGTCGGCCTGGGCGTTGATCTGCTGGATCAGCGGCACCACGCCGTTGGCCGGGTCGCGCCGCTCCATCCAGTGCATGAAGCTCAGCACGCCGGCGTCGATGATGGCCTCGGCCTGCGCCACGGCGGCCAGGCGGTTGTCCTTGCCGGTCTGCACCACGGTGGCGAGGTCGTCCACGGTGTAGAGATAGACGTCGTCGAGCGCCTTCACCTCGGCCTCGATATCGCGCGGCACCGCCAGGTCGACCATGAACATGGGGCGGTGCTTGCGCTTCTTCAGCGCGCGCTCCACCGCGCCCAGGCCGATCAGCGGCAGGGTGCTGGCGGTGCAGCTCACCACCACGTCGAACTCATGCAGGTGTTCGGGCAGATCGGCCAGGCGCATCACCTGGGCGCCGAAGCGGCTGGCCAGCTTCTCGCCACGCTCCATGCTGCGGTTGGCGATGGCCATGGCCCGGGGCGTCTTGGCCGCGAAGTGCGTGGCGGCGAGTTCGATCATCTCGCCCGCGCCGACGAACAGCACGCGCACCTCGCGCAGGTCCTCGAACAGTTGCGAGGCCAGGCGCACGGCGGCGGCCGTCATGCTGATGGAGTGCGCGCCGATCTCGGTGGAGCTGCGCACCTGCTTGGCCACGGCGAAGGAGCGCTGGAACAGCTGGTGCAGCGTGGTGCCCAGGGCGCCGGCCTCGTCGGCGGCGCGCACCGCGTCCTTCATCTGACCCAGGATCTGGGCCTCGCCCAGCACCATGCTGTCCAGGCCGCTGGCCACGCGAAAGGCGTGGCGCGCGGACTGGTCGTCGCGCAGCACGTAGGCGTGGTCGCGCAGCACCTGGGTGCTCACGCCACCGGCCTGGGCCAGCCAGTCCAGGGTGGGGTCCAGCACGGCCGGGTCGCCCGCGCCGTAGAGCTCGGTGCGGTTGCAGGTGGACAGCAGGGTGGCCTCGGGCTGGCGCGGCAGGGCGCTGCGCAGGGTGTGCAGGGTGGGCTGGATCTGGTCGAGCGCGAACGCGAAACGGCCCCGCAGATCGAGCGGGGCCGTCTGGTGGTTGATGCCGAGCGTCCAGACAGACATGGCCCGGATTATAAAATTTGTTGCTTATGGACGGCCTTGATCCTTCTCAATGACGCCGGCACTGCTTCTGGGGCATGTGCTGGGCCTGATCGCGCCGGCCGTCGGGGTGGCGCTGGTGCTGTGGTTGGGCCTGCGGCTGCGCCGCGCCGGGCGCTTCGGACGCGGCACACAACTGGCCGTGCTGGTCACTGCCGGCGTGCTGGTGCTGCTGGCCGGGCTGATCGCCTTCGGCCGCGACGGCAAGGTGGCGACCTACGCCGCCCTGGTGCTGGCGCAGGGCAGCCTGGCCTGGTGGCTGCGGGGCCGATAAGGGTCCCCCCGCGCTTCGTGCGACCCCTGACGGCAACACCAGTGGCTCGGCGAAGCCGGTTCCACGGTGCCCCTGGGTTCGACCGCTTCTCGCGCCCCGCTTCTCAGGTGCTGGGCGCCAGCAGGTCGACGCGGTCCGTGATGATCCCGTCCAGCCCCAGGTCGATCAGCCGCTGCGCCGCCCATTCGTCGTTCACGGTGTAGGCCAGCGCGCGCCAGCCCTCGGCGCGCGCGAGGTCCACCAAGGCCCGGTCCCACAGGGCGTGGTTGCACACCAGGGCCACGCAGCCCAGGTCGCGGGCCACGCGCTGCCAGCCATCCCAGGGGGTGTCCAGCAGCAGGCCACGCGGCAGTTCGGGGGCCGTCTCCCGCGCGCCTTGCAGCGATTCGGGGCGGAAAGAGGTCAGCAGCGGCGGGTCGCCTGGCTGGCCGGCCCACAGGCGCCGCGCCTCGGCGGCCACGGCGCGGCCGGTGGCCAGTTCCTGCCCCGGCGTGGGCTTGATCTCGATGTTGAGCCAGTGCCGCTGCGCCTGGCAGTGGCGCGCCAGCGCCTCCAGCGTGCACGGCGGCTCGCCCGCGAAGGCGCGCGAATGCCAGCCGCCGGCGTCGAGCCGGCTCAGCTCGGCCCAGGGCCGATCGCCGGCCAGGCCGTGGCCGTTGGTGGTGCGCTCCAGCGTGGCGTCGTGCAGCAGGAAGACCACGCCGTCGGCGCTGAGCTTGGCGTCGCACTCGTACATGCGGTAGCCGTGCGCCGCGCCCAGGCGGAAGGCCGCCAGGGTGTTTTCCGGCGCCAGCTTGCCGGCGCCGCGGTGCGCGATCCAGCGCGGGTAGGGCCAGGGGGCGGCCACGCTCAGGCCTCGACCCGCTGGCCGGACGCCGCGTCGAACCAGTGCAGCCGGTCCTCGCGCGGGCGGGCGTGGATGGTGCTGCCCACGGCCGGCGCGCCCTCGTCTTCGTGCGTGCGGATGATCACGGCCTCATCGCCCAGGCGGCAGTGCACCAGGCGCTCGGCGCCCAGCAGCTCCACCGTCTCCACCTGCAGCGCCCAGCCCTCGGGGCCGACGTCCAGGTGCTCGGGGCGGATGCCCAGGAGGCGGCCCTCGCGCCCGCCCGGGGCCTGCTTGAGCAGGTTCATGGGCGGCGAGCCGATGAAGCTGGCCACGAAGGTGGTGGCCGGGCGGTTGTAGACCTCTTCCGGCGTACCGAACTGCTCCATGTGGCCGGCGTTCATCACGATCATGCGCTGCGCCAGCGTCATGGCCTCCACCTGGTCGTGGGTGACGAACAGGCTGGTGATGCCCAGCTCGCGGTGCAGCTTCTGGATCTCGATGCGCGTCTGCGCGCGCAGCTTGGCGTCCAGGTTGGACAGCGGCTCGTCGAACAGGAAGACCTGCGGCTGGCGCACGATGGCGCGGCCCATGGCCACGCGCTGGCGCTGCCCGCCCGAGAGCTGGCGCGGCTTGCGCTCCAGCAGGTGGCCCAGTTCCAGGATCTGGGCGGCCTTGTCCACGCGCGCCTTGATCTCGTCCTTGGGCACCTTGGCGATCTTCAGGCCGTAGGCCATGTTGTCGAACACGCTCATGTGCGGGTAGAGCGCGTAGTTCTGGAACACCATGGCGATGTCGCGCTCGGCCGGCTCCAGTTGATTGACCACGCGCGGGCCGATACAGATCTCGCCGCCCGTGACCTCCTCCAGGCCGGCGACCATGCGCAGCAGCGTGCTCTTGCCGCAGCCCGAGGGGCCGACGATGACGATGAACTCGCCATCGGCGATGTCGGCGCTCACGCCGTGGATCACCTGCAGGGACTGCTTGCCCTGTCGGTATTGCTTGATGACGTTCTTGAATTGCAGCGTTGCCATGGAGCGTCTCTTTATTTCTCGGTGTCGACCAGGCCCTTGACGAACCATTTCTGCATGAGCATGACCACGATGGCCGGTGGCAGCATGGCCAGGATCGCCGTGGCCATGACCACGTTCCACTCCACGTAGACCTCGCCGAAGATGGCGCGCTTGATGCCCAGCACCACGGGGTACATGTCCTCGCTGGTGGTCACCAGCAGCGGCCAGAGGTACTGGTTCCAGCCGTAGATGAACTGGATGACGAACAGCGCCGCGATCGAGGTGGCCGACAGCGGCACCAGCACGTCCTTGAAGAAGCGCATCGCCCCGGCGCCGTCGATGCGCGCGGCTTCCACCAGCTCGTCGGGCACGGTCAGGAAGAACTGGCGGAACAGGAAGGTGGCGGTGGCCGAGGCGATCAGCGGCACCGTGAGGCCGGCGTAGCTGTTGAGCATGCCCAGGTCCGACACCACCTCGTAGGTGGGGCCGATGCGCACCTCCACCGGCAGCATCAGGGTGACGAAGATCATCCAGAACACCAGGCCGCGCGCCGGAAAGCGGAAGTAGACGATGGCGAAAGCCGAGAGCAGCGAGATCGCGATCTTGCCGATGGCGATCACCATGGCGCAGACGAAGCTGACCCACAGCATGGGCGCCACCGGCGCGATGGTGGAGCCGCTGTAGGTCTTGCCGCCGAACAGCGCGAGCCGGTAGGTTTCCAGGAAGTGCGTGCCGGGCACCAGCGACAGCGGGTTGCTGCTGGCGATCTGCTCGGCCGTCTGGGTGGAGCCGACGAAGGTGATGTAGACCGGAAAGGCCACCACCAGCACGCCGATCAGCAGGATCAGGTGCGAAACGAAGGTGAGGACGGGGCGTCGTTCGATCATCATGTCAGTACTGGACTTTCTTCTCGACGAAGCGGAACTGCAGCACCGTCAGCGCGATGACGATGCCCATGAGGATGACCGACTGCGCCGCCGAGCCCCCCATGTCCAGGGCCTTGAAGCCGTCGTAGTAAACCTTGTAGACCAGGATCGCCGTGTCCTTGCCCGGGCCGCCGTGCGTGGTGGCGTCCACGATGGCGAAGGTGTCGAAGAAGGCGTAGACGACGTTGATCACCAACAGGAAGAAGGTGGTGGGCGACAGCAGCGGGAAGACGATGGTCCAGAAGCGCCGCCAGGGCGAGGCACCGTCGATGGTGGCGGCCTCGATCAGCGACTGCGGGATGGACTGCAGGCCCGCCAGGAAGAACAGGAAGTTGTAGGAGATCTGCTTCCACACGGCGGCCATCACGATCAGGGCCAGGGCGTGGTCGGCGTTCAGCAGGTGGTTCCAGTCCAGCCCCAGCCAGCGCAGGGCGTGGGCCACCACCCCGTAGGGCGAGGCGAACATGAACAGCCACAACACGCCGGCCACCACCGGCGCCACGGCGTAGGGCCAGATCAGCAGGGTCTTGTAGACCGAGGCGCCGCGCAGCACGCGGTTGGCCATCACGGCCAGCAGCAGGGCGATCACCAGGCCGAAGCCGGCCACCATCGCCGAGAACAGGGCGGTGACCTTGAAGGAGGCCAGGTAGCCCGGGTCGTCGAACAGGCGCTGGAAGTTGGCCAGGCCCACGTACTCGGTGGAGATGCCGAAGGCGTCCTGCTGCAGCACGCTCTGGTAGAGCGCCTGGGCGGCGGGCCAGAAGAAGAACACCAGCACCACCGCCATTTGCGGGGCCACCAGCAGCCAGGGCAGCCAGGCGGATCGGAACCGGACGCGTTTTTCCATGGGGGTTTCGCGGGCTAGGGGAGGGGCGACGCTACAACAAAAACCGCCCCGCCCGGGTCGCGCCGGTGCGGGGCGGGCAGGGCGCCTGGGGCGCCCGGCGGGCCATCACTTGCCCTTGTTGGCGGCCTCGAAGCGGATCAGCAGCTCGTTGCCGCGCTTGACGGCGTCGTCCAGGGCCTGCTTGGGTGCCTTGCGGCCGGCCCAGACCTGCTCGAGTTCCTCGTCATTGATGGTGCGGATCTGCACGAAGTTGCCCAGGCGGATGCCGCGCGACTTGTCGGTGGTCTTGCGGATCATCTGCTCCACCGACACGTCGGTACCCGGGTTCTGCTTGTAGAAGCCCGACTTCTCGGTGAGCTCATAGGCCGCCTTGGTCACCGGCAGGTAGCCGGTGCGCTGGTGGCTCTTGGCGGCTTCCTCGGGCTTGGACAGGAAGGCGAAGAACTGGGCCACGCCCTTGTACTCGGCCTCCTTCTTGCCCGACATCACCCACAGGCTGGCGCCGCCGATGACGGTGTTCTGGGGCGCGCCGGCCACGTCGGGGTAGTAGGGCAGGGTGCTGATGCCGCCGGTGAACTTGGCGTTGCGCTTGACGTTGCCGTACAGCGCCGAGGAGCCGGTCACCATGGCGCACTCGCCCGAGACGAAGGTGGCGTCGGCGGCGTTGCCGCGGCCCTTGTAGACGAACAGGCCGGTCTTGGCCATGTTGGCCAGGTTTTCGATGTGGCGCACGTGCAGCGGGCTGTTGAAGCTTAGGCGGGTGTTGAGGCCGCGCATGCCGTTGCCCAGGGTGGCGAACTCGGTGTTGTGCCAGGCCGAGAAGCTCTCCAGCTGGGTCCAGCTCACCCAACTGGTGGTGAAGGGGCATTTGTGGCCCGAGGCCTTGAGCTTGCCGGCCGCCAGGGCCACCTCGGGCCAGGTCTTGGGCGGCTTGTCCGGGTCCAGGCCGGCGGCCTTGAAGGCGTCCTTGTTGTAGTGGAAGACGGTGGTCGAGCTGTTGAAGGGGAAACTCAGCATCTGGCCATTGGGCGCGGTGTAGTAGCCGGCCACGGCGGGCACGTAGGCGTTCGGGTCGAAGGTCACGCCGGCCTTCTTCATCACCTCGCCCACGGGCACGATGGCCTGGCGGCTGGCCATCATGGTGGCGGTGCCGACCTCGAAGACCTGCAGGATGTGCGGGGCATTGCCGGCCCGGAAGGCCGCGATGGCGGCGGTCATGGACTCGTCGTAGCTGCCCTTGAAGGTGGGCACGATCTTGTACTGGGTCTGGCTGGCGTTGAAGTCTTTGGCCAGGTCGTTGACCCATTCGCCCAGGGCGCCGCCCATGGAATGCCACCACTGGATCTCGGTCTGGGCGTGGGCGGGGCCGGCAAGGGTGGCGGCCAGGGCGACGGCACCGGCCAGGGGCAGGAATCGGTTTTTCATGAAGGCTCCTCGGGTAGGGGATGCTGCGGAAGCCGCAGGCTATCGGTCTGGTGTGACGGATCGATTGCACAGGTGTTGCCCGCGTATGACAACGGGGGGTTTCCATAAGGAAGGGATGGGATGTTGCGCTGCGATACCATCCCCGCCTCGGTGCCCTATGACGGTGCCGGGTGCCCCATGAACGCTCCCACTCCGCTCACGTTGCTCGCCACCGCCACGGACGATACCCCCCGCTTGCGGGAGATCCCTTACAACTACACGTCCTTCTCGGATCGCGAGATCGTGATCCGGCTGCTGGGCGAGCGCTCCTGGTCCCTGCTGGACCAGCTGCGCGGCGAGCGCCACACCGGCCGTTCGGCCCGCATGCTGTACGAGGTGCTGGGCGACATCTGGGTCGTGCAGCGCAACCCTTACCTGCAGGACGACCTGCTGTCCAGCGCCAAGCGCCGCGGCCAGCTGGTCGACGCCCTGAACCACCGCCTGGCCGAGGTGCAGAAGCGCCGCACGCCCCAGGACGACCCGGCCCGCGACGCCCTGGTGGGCGAGCTGCTGGTGGCCGCCCGCGCCGCCGTCGAGGCCTTCGCCCGCTCTTTCGACGAGGTCGCGGCCCTGCGCCAGCGCGCCCAGAAGGCCCTGGGCCGGCTCACGGCCAGGGACAACATCAAGTTCGACGGCCTGTCGCGCGTCTCGCACGTCACCGACGCCACCGACTGGCGCGTGGAATACCCCTTCGTGGTGCTCACCCCCGACACCGAGACCGAAATGGCCGGCCTGGTGCAGGGCTGCATCGAGCTGGGCCTGACCATCATCCCGCGCGGGGGCGGCACCGGCTACACCGGCGGCGCCATCCCGCTGACCTGGAAGAGCGCGGTCATCAACACCGAGAAGCTCGAGGCCATGACCGAGGTGGAATGGGTCAAGGTGCCCGGGCACGACGAGCCGCTGCCCACCATCTGGACCGAGGCCGGCGTGGTCACGCAGCGCGTGGCCGACGCGGCCGAGCGCGCCGGCCACGTGTTCGCGGTCGACCCCACCAGCGCCGAGGCGTCGTGCATCGGCGGCAACGTGGCCATGAACGCGGGCGGCAAGAAGGCCGTGCTGTGGGGCACGGCGCTGGACAACCTGGTCAGCTGGCGCATGGTCACGCCCCAGGCCGAGTGGCTGGAGGTGATCCGCCTGGACCACAACCGCGGCAAGATCCACGACGCCGAGGTCGCCACTTTCGAGTTGCGCTACTTCGCGCCCGACGGCAAGACCCCGCGCCGCACCGAAACCCTGGCCATCCCGGGCAAGACCTTCCGCAAGGAAGGCCTGGGCAAGGACGTCACCGACAAGTTCCTCTCGGGCCTGCCCGGCATCCAGAAAGAGGGCTGCGACGGCCTGATCACCAGCGCGCGCTGGATCGTGCACCGCATGCCCGAGCACACCCGCACCGTGTGCCTGGAGTTCTTCGGCAACCCCAAGGACGCCGTGCCCAGCATCGTCGAGATCAAGGACTTCATGTTCGCCGAGCAAAAGCGCTCGGGCGTGGTCCTGGCCGGCCTGGAGCACCTGGACGACCGCTACCTGAAGGCGGTCGGCTACGCCACCAAGAGCAAGAAAGGCAATGGCGGCCTGCCCAAGATGGTGCTGATCGGCGACATCGTGGGCGACGACCCGGACGCGGTGGCGCGTGCCACCAGCGAGGTCATTCGCATCGCCAACACGCGCCACGGCGAGGGTTTCACCGCCATCAGCCCCGAGGCGCGCAAGAAATTCTGGCTCGACCGCAAGCGCACGGCCGCCATCAGCAAGCACACCAACGCCTTCAAGATCAACGAAGACGTGGTGATCCCGCTGCCGCGCATGGGCGAGTACACCGAGGGCATCGAGCGCATCAACATCGAACTCTCGCTGCGCAACAAGATCCGCCTGGCCGACGAGCTGGAGGCCTTCTTCCAGCGCGGCAGCCTGCCCCTGGGCAAGGGCGACGACGCCAGCGAGATTCCCACCGCCGAACTGATGGAAGACCGCGTGCAGCAGGCCCTGGCCCTGGTGCGCGAGGTGCGCGCCCTCTGGGCCGGCTGGCTGCAGGACGTGGACCGCCTGTTCCCGCAGCTGCAGGACCACAGCCTGCGCGCGAGCTGGAAAACCCAGATCCGCGCGCCGCTGCAGCAGCTGTTCGCCGGTGCCGCCTTCGGCCCCCTGCTGGCCGAGTGCAACGCCATCCACAAGCGCGTGCTCAAGGGCCGCGTCTGGGTGGCCCTGCACATGCACGCGGGCGACGGCAACGTGCACACCAATATCCCGGTGAACAGCGACGACTACGAGATGCTGCAGACCGCGCACGAGGCGGTGGACCGCATCATGGTGCTCGCGCGCGGCCTGGATGGCGTGATCTCGGGTGAGCACGGCATCGGCATCACCAAGCTGGAGTACCTCACCGACGAGGAGCTCAAGCCGTTCGCCGACTACAAGGCCAGGGTGGACCCCGAGGGCCGCTTCAACAAGGGCAAGCTGCTGCGCGGCGCCATGGACGGCGTCCACACCGCCGACCTCTCGCGCGCCTACACGCCCAGCTTCGGTCTCATGGGGCACGAGTCGCTGATCATGCAGCAGAGCGACATCGGCGCCATCGCCGATTCGGTGAAGGACTGCCTGCGCTGCGGCAAGTGCAAGCCGGTCTGCGCCACCCATGTGCCACGCGCCAACCTGCTCTACAGCCCGCGCAACAAGATCCTGGCCACCTCGCTGCTGATCGAGGCCTTCCTGTACGAAGAGCAGACGCGCCGCGGCGTGAGCATCCAGCACTGGCAGGAGTTCGAGGACGTGGCCGACCACTGCACGGTCTGCCACAAGTGCCTCACGCCCTGCCCGGTGAAGATCGACTTCGGCGACGTGACCATGAACATGCGCAACCTCTTGCGCAAGATGGGCCAGAAGAGCTTCCGTCCCGGCAATGCGGCGGCCATGTTCTTCCTCAACGCCACCCAGCCCGAGACCATCAAGCTCATGCGCACGGCCATGGTCGGTGTGGGCTTCAAGGCGCAGCGCCTGGCCAACCAGCTGCTCAAGCGCGTGGCGCGCAGGCAGACCAGCGCGCCGCCGGCCACCCTGGGCCCGGCGCCCATCAAAGAGCAGGTCATCCACTTCATCAACAAGAAGATGCCGGGCGGCCTGCCCAAGAAAACCGCGCGGGCGCTGCTCGATATCGAGGACAAGGACTACGTCCCCATCATCCGCAACCCGCAGGGCACCACGGCCGAGACCGAGGCGGTCTTCTACTTCCCCGGCTGCGGCTCGGAGCGCCTGTTCAGCCAGGTTGGCCTGGCCACCCAGGCCATGCTCTGGCACGCCGGCGTGCAGACCGTGCTGCCGCCCGGCTACCTGTGCTGCGGCTACCCGCAGCGCGGCTCGGGCCAGTTCGACAAGGCCGAGAAGATCATCACCGACAACCGCGTGCTGTTCCACCGCGTGGCCAACACGCTCAACTACCTCGACATCAAGACCGTGGTGGTGAGCTGCGGCACCTGCTACGACCAGCTGCAGGGCTACGAATTCGAGAAGATCTTCCCGGGCTGCCGCATCGTCGACATCCACGAGTACCTGCTGGAGAAAGGCATCCGCCTCGAATCCAAGGGCGCCTACCTGTACCACGACCCCTGCCACAGCCCCATGAAGCTGCAGGAGCCCATGAAGACCGTGAAGGCGCTGGTGGGCGAGCAGGTGCTCAAGAGCGAGCGCTGCTGCGGCGAGTCGGGCACCCTGGGCGTCACGCGCCCCGACGTGTCCACCCAGGTGCGTTTCCGCAAGGAAGAAGAGATCCGCAAGGGCGAGGCGGCGCTGCGCGCCAGTGGTGCCGTCGGCGCCGAGGACAACGTCAAGATCCTCACCAGCTGCCCGAGCTGCCTGCAGGGCCTCACCCGCTACGGCGACGACCTGCAGAATGGCCTGCTGGAGGCCGACTACATCGTCGTCGAGATGGCCCGCCACATCCTGGGCGAGAACTGGCTGCCCGAGTACGTGGCCCGCGCCAACCAGGGCGGCATCGAGCGCGTGTTGGTATGAGCACCCCCCTGCGCCGCTTCGCGTCTTCCCCCCTGAAGGGGGGACCGCGCCCACGGCCCGGCGAAGCCGGTTCCGTGGCGCGCCGGGGTTCGACCCGGGCGCGCGCTGGCTATTGATTTCTGGAGACGATATGGCCGGCCTGGACCGCAACACCCCCACCCCGCAGGACATCACCGTGCACGGCGCCTCGCGCGTGCTCGAGGTCGCCTTCTCCGACGGGCAGACCTTCCGCATCCCCTTCGAGCTGATGCGCGTCTATTCGCCCTCGGCCGAGGTGCAAGGGCACGGCAAGGGCCAGGAGGTGCTGCAGACCGGCAAGCGCGCGGTGCGCCTCGTCTCGCTGGCGCCAATCGGCAACTACGCCGTGCAGCCCAGCTTCGACGACGGCCACGATTCCGGCATCTTCACCTGGGATTACCTGTACTTCCTGGGCTCGCAGCAGGCCCAGCTCTGGGCCGACTACGAGGCCCGGCTGCAGGCCGCGGGCGTGGGCCGCGACGACCCCATGCCGCTCAAGGGCGGCTCTGGCGGCGGCCACGGCTGCGGCCACCACTGAGGGCCGGCGCCATGGCACAGACCCATTTCGGCTTCCAGTCCGTCGACGAGGGCGACAAGGCGCGGCGCGTGCGCGGCGTGTTCGACTCCGTCGCCTCGCGCTACGACGTCATGAACGACCTGATGTCGGGCGGGCTGCACCGGCTCTGGAAGCGCTACGCCGTCACCGTGGCCAACGCCCGGCCCGGCCAGCAGGTGCTCGACATCGCGGGTGGCACCGGCGACCTCTCCCTGGCCTTCGCGCGCCAGGTCGGCCCCACGGGCCGCGTGGTGCACACCGACATCAACGAGGCCATGCTGCGCGAGGGCCGCACCCGGCTGCTGGACGCTGGCGTGGTGCTGCCCACCATGGTCTGCGACGCCGAGAAGCTGCCCTTCGCCGACGCCAGCTTCGACATCGTCTCGGTGGCCTTCGGCCTGCGCAACATGACGCACAAGGAACTTGCGCTGGCCGAAATGCATCGGACGCTCAAGCCCGGCGGCCGGTTGCTCGTTCTGGAGTTTTCCCGGGTGGCCCAACCGCTGGAGAAGGCCTACGACTGGTATTCGTTCAATGTGCTGCCGAAGCTGGGTCAGCTGGTCGCGGGGGACGCCGAGAGCTACCGCTACCTGGCCGAGTCCATCCGCATGCACCCGGACCAGGAGAGCCTGCGGCAGATGATGAAGGGGGTCGGCTTCGGACACGTCGACGTGCACAACCTCACCGGGGGTGTCGTCGCCTTGCACCTGGGCATCAAGTGTTGATCGGGCGCTCTCTCGGCCCCCGGCGTCGGAATCGTTGCAATCGGAGACACATGGCATGAAGAAACACAAACTCTGGTCCTTTCTGCTGGCCTGCGCCCTGGCCGTCGGTTCCGCCGACGTGATGGCCAAGCGCCTGGGCGGCGGCGGGTCCTTCGGCAAACAGTCCGGCAACGTGACGCAGCGCAGCACCGCGCCAACCCCGCCCAACCAGGCGCCCGCCCAGCAGGCCACGCCGGCGCCCACGCAGAACGCCGCTGCCCAGCGCCCGGCCAACGCCGCCCCGGCCGCCGCGCCCAAGCGCCCCTGGGGGGCCATGCTGGGTGGCCTCGCGGCCGGCCTGGGTCTGGCCTGGCTGGCCTCGGCCCTGGGTTTTGGCGAGGCCTTCGCGCAGTTCCTGTTGTTCGCCCTGCTGGCCGTGGTGGTGCTGGCCGTCGTCGGCATGGTGATGCGCCGCAAGGCGCCGGCCCAGGCCGCCGGCCGCAGCGATGGCCTGGCGTACCAAGGCGCGGCCGGTGCCACGGCGCGCGCGCCGCTCGACCTCGAGCCGGCCACGCCGGCCAGTTACAGCCCCAAGAACGTTGGCAACGACGCCTCGGCCCGCCCCTGGGAGCGCAGCGCGCCCGCCTCGCTCGACAGCGGCCACGGCTCCATGATCGGCTCGGCCCTGCAGGGCCGCCAGACCTGGGGCATCCCTGCCGGGTTCGATACGGAGGGCTTCCTCAAGGCCTCCAAGGCCAACTTCGTGAACCTGCAGGCCGCCTGGGACAAGTCCGACATCCCCAGCCTGCGCGCCATGATGACCGATGAGATGCTCGAGCAGATCAAGGGCCAGCTGGCCGAGCGCGAGCGCAGCGGTCCCGGCGCGGCCCACCACACCGAGGTGGTGATGCTCGAGGCACAGCTGCTGGGCATCGAAGAGCTCGACGGCGAGTACATGGCCAGCGTGGAGTTTTCCGGCCTGATCCGCGAGGAGCCTTCGGCCGGCCCCAACCCCTTCCGCGAGGTCTGGAACATCACCCGGCCCAAGAGCGGTCCGGGCGGCTGGCTGGTGGCTGGCGTGCAGGCCCTGCAGTAAGCCGACGCGGCGCCGGCGCGGCGCCCGTTATCCGTCAGAATCGGGTGGTCATGGCCCATGTACCACCCGATTCCGTTTCTGGTGCCGGCCCGGCCGGCCCGCAAGGCCCGGCCGGCGCGCCGACCGATCCGTTGCGCTCCATCCTGCAGGCCCTGCGCCCACCCGGCTGGGTGATCGACGAGCTGCAGAACAAGCTGGTGCTCTTCCTCAACCACGTGCTGCAGCAGGAGCCGGCGGCCACCGAGCGGCTGCGCCGCCAGGCCGGCAAGCCGCTGCGCGTGCAGTGGGGCGATTTCCATTTCTGCGTGGCGCCCACGCGCGCCGGCCTGCTGGAACGTGTCGACCCCGTGCAGCACCCGCCCGAACTCACCGTGAGCCTCACCCAGACCTCGCCCGCCGAGTTGGCGCGGCGCATGCTGGCCGGCGAGAAGCCGGCCGTGGACATTCAGGGCGACGTGCAGTTCGCTGCCGAAGTGGCCTGGCTGGTGGACAACGTGCGCTGGGACGTGGAGGAAGACCTCTCGCGCCTGATGGGCGACGCGGCGGCGCACACCCTGGTGGGCTTCGCGCGCCAGGCCGCGCAGGCGCTCAAGGGCTTCGTCGCCCGCATGCCCCGCCCGCCGAGCGCCGGCGGGGGCGCCGCATGATCGCGGCCCGACCGGCCGGGGGCGACCGCACCGCCTGGCACCGCGCGGAGGCGTTCGAGTGACCCGGTTCCTGCGCGGCGGCTTCATCGTCTGGGTGGTGCTGCGGTACGGGCTCGACGAGCTCGTGCTCTCCAGCTTCGATCACCCGTGGATCCGCCGGCTCACCCGCGTCGTCTCCACCGGCCGGCGCCTGGACAGCCCGCGCGGTCAGCGCCTGCGCGAGGCGCTCGAGCGCCTGGGCCCGATCTTCGTGAAGTTCGGCCAGGTGCTGTCCACCCGGCGCGACCTGCTGCCGCCCGACATCGCCGACGAACTTGCCCGCCTGCAGGACCGCGTGCCGCCGTTCCCCAGCGAGATCGCCATCGCCACCATCGAACGCGCCTTCGGCCGCCCGCTCGACGAGGTGTTCAACCACTTCGAGCGCGAGCCCGTGGCCAGCGCCTCCATCGCCCAGGTGCATTTCGCCACCCTGCGCGGCGGCCGCCAGGCCGGGCGCGAGGTCGCCGTCAAGGTGCTGCGACCCAACATGCTGCCGGTGATCGAGAAGGACCTGGCCCTCATGCGCCTGATGGCCGGCTGGCTGGAGCGCCTGTCGGCCGATGGCCGGCGCCTCAAGCCACGCGAGGTGGTCGCCGAGTTCGACAAGTACCTGCACGACGAGCTGGACCTGCTGCGCGAGGCCTCCAACGCCGCCCAGCTGCGCCGCAACATGGCCGGGCTGGACCTGGTGCTCATCCCCGAGATGGTCTGGGACTGGTGCCGCAACGACGTGATGGTGATGGAGCGCATGAGTGGCGTGCCCATCAACCGCGTCGACGAGTTGCGCCGCCTGGGCGTGGACATCCCGCGCCTGGCGCGCGACGGCGTGACCATCTTCTTCACCCAGGTGTTCCGCGACGGTTTCTTCCACGCCGACATGCACCCGGGCAACATCCAGGTGAGCGTGGCGCCGGCCAGCTTCGGCCGCTACATCTCGCTCGATTTCGGCATCGTCGGCACCCTGACCGAGCACGACAAGGAATACCTGGCGCAGAACTTCACGGCCTTCTTCCGGCGCGACTACCGGCGCGTGGCCGAACTGCACATCGAATCGGGCTGGGTGCCGCCGGAGACCCGGGTCGACGAACTGGAATCCGCGATCCGCGCGGTCTGCGAGCCCTATTTCGACCGCCCGCTGAAGGAAATCTCGCTGGGCATGGTGCTGATGCGACTGTTCCAGACCTCGCGGCGCTTCCAGGTCGAGATCCAGCCCCAGCTCGTGCTGCTGCAGAAGACCCTGCTCAACATCGAAGGCCTGGGCCGCGAGCTCGACCCCGAGCTGGACCTGTGGGCCACCGCCAAGCCTTTCCTGGAAAAGTGGATGCTGGAGCAGTTGGGGCCGCAGAAGCTGCTGGCCCAGCTCAAGGCCGAGGCGCCCCAGTACGCCAAGCTGCTGCCCGCGCTGCCCCGACTGATGCACGACTACCTCAAGCACCGGCCGAACGAGCTGCGCAAGGAGCTCGACGTGCTGCTGGCCGAGCAGCGGCGCACCAACCGGCTGCTGCAGGGCATCGTCTACGGTGGCATCGGTTTTGCACTGGGGCTGGTGCTGACCCAGCTGCTGCTGCGCGTGCGCCTGTGGTGAGCCGGCCGGGCCGGGCCAGGGAATACCCCCGGAATTTATAATCGCCGGCTTTGTCCGCCGTTTCCGGGCGGGCGCGTCCTTTTCCTATCCATTCCCCGCCGCGCTTGGCGCGACCCGCGACGCATGAAGCGGTCGAACCGAGAAACACCGCGGAACTGGCTGTGCCAGGCCGCGGGTGTAGCCCCCTCGAGGGGGTCGCGCGCAGCGTGGCGGGGGTGATTCGAGTACTTATGCCCATCTACGCCTACAAGTGCGAGTCCTGTGGCCACGCCAAGGACGTGCTCCAGAAAATCTCCGACGCTCCGCTGAGCGTGTGCCCCGCCTGCGGGGCCGACGCCTTCCGCAAGCAGCTCACCGCCGCCGGCTTCCAGCTCAAGGGCTCGGGCTGGTACGTGACCGATTTCCGCGGCGGCAACGGCAGCGGCGCCAATTCCGGCGTGGCGGCCGCCCCGAGCGAGGGCAAGCCCGCCGATGGCGCGGCCAGCGCCGCACCGGCCGCGGGCGCCAAGACCGAGTCGTCGGCCGCGCCGGCCCCGGCTCCTGCCCCCGCGCCGGCCACGCCGTCCACCCCCAGCACCTGATCGGGTCCGCATGACCGCCCTGCGCAAGTGGCTGTTCTCGGGCCTGCTGGTCCTGGTGCCGCTCATCGTCACCCTGTGGGTGCTCGATTGGGTGGTCGGCACCCTGGACCAGACCCTGAACATCCTGCCCACGTCCTGGCGCCCCGACGCCTGGCTGGGCGTGCACGTGCCCGGGCTGGGCGTGCTGTTCGCGCTGGTGATCGTGCTGTCCATCGGCGCGCTGGCCTCCAACATCATCGGCAACAAGCTGGTGCACTGGTGGCACGCGCTGCTGCACCGCATTCCTGTGGTGCGCTCCATCTATTCGGGCGTGAAGCAGGTGTCGGACACGCTGTTCTCCGAGAAAGGCAACGCCTTTCGCAAGGCGCTGCTGGTGCAGTGGCCGCATGAGGGCATGTGGACCATCGCCTTCCTCACCGGCTCGCCCCAGGGCGACCTGCTGGAGCGGCTGCAGGCCCGGCCCGGCAGCGACTCGCCGCAAGACGAGTTCCTCAGCGTCTACGTGCCCACCACGCCCAACCCCACGGGCGGCTACTTCGTGCTGCTGCGCGCGCGCGACTGCGTCGAGCTCGCCATGAGCGTGGACGAGGCCCTCACCTACATCGTGTCCATGGGCGTCATCGTGCCCGGCGGCCCCCGCAACCCCAAGATCCCGCTCGCGGCCGAGGCCGAGACGCAACCCTGAGAAAGAAGACCCCATGTCCATGCGAAGCCACTACTGCGGTCTGGTGACCGAAGCCCTGATGGGCCAAACCGTCACGCTGTCGGGCTGGGTGAACCGCCGGCGCGACCACGGTGGCGTCATCTTCATCGACCTGCGCGACCGCGAAGGCACGGTGCAGGTGGTCTGCGACCCCGACCGCCCCGAGATGTTCAAGACGGCCGAGGAGGTGCGCAACGAGTTCTGCGTGCAGGTGGTCGGCCTGGTGCGCGCGCGCCCCGAGGGCACCACCAACGACACCATCAAGAGCGGCAAGATCGAGGTGCTGTGCCACGAGCTCAAGGTGCTCAACCCCTCGGTCACGCCGCCCTTCCAGCTCGACGACGACAACCTGTCCGAGACCACGCGCCTGACGCACCGCGTGCTCGACCTGCGCCGCCCCTACATGCAGCGCAACCTGATGCTGCGCTACCGCGTCGCCATGGAAGTGCGCAAGTTCCTCGACGCCAACGGCTTCATCGACATCGAGACGCCAATGCTCACCAAGAGCACGCCCGAGGGCGCGCGCGACTACCTGGTGCCCAGCCGCGTGCACGACGGCATGTTCTTCGCGCTGCCGCAGTCGCCCCAGCTGTTCAAGCAGCTGCTCATGGTGGCCGGCTTCGACCGCTACTACCAGATCACCAAGTGCTTCCGCGACGAGGACCTGCGCGCCGACCGCCAGCCCGAGTTCACGCAGATCGACATCGAGACCTCGTTCCTGACCGAGCAGGACATCCGCGACATGTTCCAGGGCATGATCAAGACGGTGTTCCAGAACGTGCTCGGCATCGACCTTGGCGAGTTCCCGGTCATGCCCTACGCCGAGGCCATGCACCGCTACGGCTCGGACAAGCCCGACCTGCGCGTGACCATGGAGTTCACCGAACTCACCGACGTCATGGCCGACGTCGACTTCAAGGTGTTCAGCGCGCCCGCGCAGATGAAGAACGGCCGCGTGGTGGCCCTGCGCGTGCCCGGCGGCGGCGAGATGAGCCGCAGCGAGATCGACGCCTACACCGAGTTCGTCAAGATCTACGGCGCCAAGGGCCTGGCCTGGATCAAGGTCAACGACATCACCAAGGGCCGTGACGGCCTGCAGAGCCCGATCGTGAAGAACCTGCACGACGCCGCGCTCGATGCGGTGCTGCAGCGCAGCGGCGCGCAGAACGGCGACATCCTGTTCTTCGGTGCCGACAAGGCCAAGGTGGTCAACGACGCCATCGGCAACCTGCGCATCAAGATCGGCCACAGCGAGCTGGGCAAGAAGAACGGGCTGTTCGAGGACCGCTGGGCCCCGATGTGGGTGGTGGACTTCCCCATGTTCGAGCACGACGACGAGGAAGACCGCTGGACCGCGGTGCACCACCCCTTCACCGCACCCAAGGACGGCCACGAGGACTTCATGGTCAGCGACCCGGGCCGCTGCATCGCCAAGGGCTACGACATGGTGCTCAACGGCTGGGAAATCGGCGGCGGTTCGGTCCGTATCCACCGTGCCGATGTGCAGGCCAAGGTCTTCGACGCGCTCAAGATCGGCCCCGAGGAGCAGCGCCTGAAGTTCGGCTTCCTGCTCGACGCGCTGCAGTACGGCGCGCCGCCGCACGGCGGCCTGGCCTTCGGCCTGGACCGCATCGTCACGCTCATGACGGGCGCCGAGTCGATCCGCGACGTGATCGCCTTCCCCAAGACCCAGCGCGCCCAGTGTCTGCTCACGCAGGCGCCCAGCCCGGTGGACGAGAAGCAGCTGCGCGAGCTGCACATCCGCCTGCGTAACCCCGATTCGGTCAAGAACAGCTGAGATCCTTGTAGGACCAGGCCGCAAAAGGCGCCTTCGGGCGCCTTTTTCGTGGGAACCTGCGTATCCTTGGGCGATCGCACTATCGGTTTTTCCGATCGATTGTCCCAACTGCCTGGAAAGGAGCCCACCATGGCCGACGCCACCACCGAAACCAGCAAGAAAAAACTCGTGCGCGATCTGCAGCGCGTCATCACCGACGCCGAAGAGCTGCTGCAAGCCACCGCCAACGAAACCGAGGGCAAGGTGATCGAGATGCGCGAGCGCATCCGCGAGAACCTGATCGCCGCCCGGCACAAGCTGGGCGACATCGAGGAAACCGTCGCCGCCCGCACCAAGGAAGCCGCCCGCGCCACCGACGAGTACGTGCACGAGCACCCCTGGCAGGCCATCGGCACCGCCGCCGGCGTGGGCCTGCTGATCGGCATGCTCATCGCCCGGCGCTGAGCGCCGCCATGGAGCCGTCCGCTCAACGCCTCTCGGCCTCCGTGCGCGGGCTGGCGGCCACGCTGGTCGAGTTGGCCCAGGTCCGCCTCGAACTGTTCAGCGTCGAGGCCCAGGAGGAGGTGCTGCGCCTCGCCGGGCTGGTGGCCTACGGGGCCATCGCCCTGGTGTGCCTGGCGCTCGGCGTGGGCTTCCTGGCCATCCTGATCACCGTGGCCCTGTGGGATGAACACCGGCTGGCGGCGCTGGCCACCTTCACCGGCCTGTTCCTGTTCGTCGGCCTGCTGGCCATCTGGCAGGCGCGTGCGCGCTTGCTGCGTGGCTCGCGGCTGTTCTCGGCCAGCATCGACGAGCTGCGCCAGGACCGCGAGGCATTGGACCCATGAGAGCCGCTCGACCGCCCGCAGGGGCTTGCACCGCGGCCTCTGGCGCGCAGGCGATCCCATGAGCCTCCCGCGCGCCGAACAGCTCAGGCAGCGCCATCTGGCGCTGCGCCGGCGTTCGCGCACGCTGCGCGTGCGCGCCGGGATGCAGGCCGAGTCCCTGCACCCCCTGTTCGGTTGGGCCGACCGGGTGCAGGACGCCTGGCGGTGGCTGCGCGGCTGGCCGCCCCAGCTGACCCTGCCCCTGGCCGCCGTGGCCGGGCTGTGGCTGGCGCGCCGCCCCAGCCGGCTGGTCTCGCTGCCGCTGCGCGCGCTGTCCCTGTGGCGTCTGTGGCAGCGCTTCGGCGCGGCCCGCCGTGGGCGCTGATCCGGCGCGGGCCTTCAAGGTCCCGCAGTCGGTGCTGGTGGTCATCCACACCCCGGCTTTCGAGGTGCTGCTGATCGAGCGCGCCGATGCGCCGGGCTTTTGGCAGTCCGTGACCGGGTCCAAGGACCGGCCCGAGGAACCCTTCGAGCTCACCGCCGCGCGCGAGGTGAGGGAGGAGACCGGCCTGGACGCCGCCGCGCCGGGGCACGCCCTGCGCGACTGGGGCCTGGAGAACGTCTACGAGATCTACCCCCAGTGGCGGCACCGCTACGCGCCGGGCGTCACGCACAACACGGAGCGCGTGTTCGGCCTGTGCGTGCCGCGCGCCGCGCCGGTGCGGCTGAGCCCGCGCGAGCACCGCGACCAGGTCTGGCTGCCCTGGCGCGAGGCGGCGCAGCGCTGCTTCTCGCCCTCCAATGCCGAGGCCATCGGCTGGCTGCCGCGCCTGGGTGGGGTACCGAGGCAGTAGCGCCATGCCGTCCGGCCGTGGGGCGGGGGCGCCCGCGCGGGGCCTGTGGCCCGTGCGATCATGCGCGCCATGAGCATGGTGCGCGTAGCGACCTACAACATCCACAAGGGCGTTCAGGGCCTGGGCCCGGCGCGCCGGCTCGAAATCCACAACCTGGTGCACGCGGTCGAGCAGTTCGACGCCGACATCGTCTGCCTGCAGGAGGTGCGCAGCCACCACCGCAAGCTGGAACGCTACTTCACCCGCTGGCCCGAAATGGACCAGGCCGGCTACCTCTCGCCGGAAGGCTACGAGGCCGTCTACCGCAGCAACGCCATCACGCGCCACGGTGAACACGGCAACGCCCTGCTGTCGCGCTGGCCGGTGGTGGGCGTGGGGCATTCCGACGTCTCCGACCACCGCTTCGAGCAGCGCGGCCTGCTGCACGTGCACCTGCTGGTCGATGGCCTGGAGCTGCATGTGGTGGTGGTGCACCTGGGCCTGGTGCACGCCAGCCGCGAACGGCAGGTGCAGCGACTGGGCCAGTTCATCGCCCGCGAGGTCCCCGCCGGCGCGCCGCTGGTGGTGGCGGGCGACTTCAACGACTGGAGCGCGCAGCTGCTCAAGCCCATGGCGGCGCTGGACCTGCACACCTTCGAAGGCATCCGCCTGCCCACCTTCCCGGCGCGGCTGCCGCTGCTGCACCTGGACCGCATCTTCTTCCGTGGTCTGCGCCCGGTCTCGGCCCACGTGCCGCATGGGCGCGCCTGGCGCCGCATGTCCGACCACCTGCCGATCATCGCGGACCTCGAATTCCCGTGAAACGCCTGCACGCGACGATGAAGGATGGGCACCAGCTCGTGCTGCTGGTGGGCGGCGACGAGCTCTTCCCCGCACTGGCCGAGGCCATGGACGCGGCGCGCCAGGTGGTGCACCTGGAGACCTACATCTTCGAGTTCGCGGGCTCGGCCTTGCAGGTGGCCGAGGCGCTGGAGCGCGCCGCGCGGCGCGGCGTGGCGGTGCGCCTGGTGGTCGACGGCGTGGGCACGCCGTCGATTCCCGAAGAATGGCGCCAGCGCTTTGGCGCCGCCGGCGTGCAGTGGCGCATCTACTCTCCCCTGGGCCGCCTGGGCCTGCTGTTCCCCCGCCTGTGGCGCCGCCTGCACCGCAAGCTCTGCGTGGTGGACGGCACGGTGGGCTTTTGCGGTGGCGTCAACATCATCGACGACCGCGACGACGTGTCGCTGGGTCGGCTCGACGAACCCCGGCTGGACTACTCGCTGCGCGTGGCCGGGCCGCTGGTGCAGGACATGACGGAGACCATGGAGCAGCTCTGGTGGCGCCTGCAGGCCGTGCGGGCGGCGCGTCAGCGCGAGTTCTCGGCCGCCTGGCAGGCGCTGCGCGGCTCGAGCGCCTCGGGCGATTTCTCCAAGCTGCTGCGCAAGCTGGAGACGCGGGCGCGCGGCCTGGCGTCCGGCGGCGAGGACGACACCGGCAGCGCGCTGATGGGCGTGGACGACGCGCGCGCCGCGCTGCTGCTGCGCGACAACGTGGCGCACCGCCACGACATCGAGCGCGCCTACCTCAAGGCCATCGGCGAGGCGCGCCAGGAGGTGCTCATCGTCAACGCCTACTTCATTCCCGGGCGCCGGCTGCGCAAGGCCCTGCTGATGGCCGTCGGGCGCGGCGTGCGCGTGCGCCTGTTGCTGCAGGGGCGCTACGAGCACTTCCTGCAGTACCGCGCCGCGCGGCCCGCGCTCAAGCGCCTGGTGAACGCGGGCCTGGAGGTCTGCGAGTACGCGCCCAGCGCGCTGCACGCCAAGGTGGCCGTGGTGGACGAGCGCTGGGCCACGGTGGGCTCCACCAATCTGGACCCGCTGTCGCTGCTGCTGGCGCGCGAGGCCAACGTCATGAGCACCGACCGACGCTTCGCGGCGCTGCTGCGCGCCCACCTCGACGACATCGTCTGCCACCGCAGCACCCCCATCCACGCGGAGGCGCTCAACAGCCGGCCCTGGGGCCAGCGCATCCTCGACCGCATCGCCTTCGGCATCATGCGCACGGTGCTGTTTCTCACCGGCCACCGCTATTGAGGCGGCCGTGGCCGCCCCCACGTCCCTGATATGCAGGACCTGATCGTCCAGCGCCCCGAGGGCCTGTACTGCCCGCCGGGCGATTTTTTCATCGACCCCTGGCGCCGCGTCGACCGCGCGGTGATCACGCACGCGCACGCCGACCACGCGCGCACCGGGCACCGCCACTACCTCGCGGCCGCGCCCGGCGCCGGGCTGCTGCGTGCGCGGCTGGGGGAGGGCATCCCCCTGCAGCCGATGGACTACGGCGAGGTGGTCACGCACCGCGGCGTGCGCATCAGCCTGCACCCGGCGGGCCACGTGCTGGGCTCGGCCCAGGTGCGCCTGGAACACCAGGGGCAGGTGTGGGTGGCCAGCGGCGACTACCGGCCCACGCCCGCCCACGGCGTGCCCGACCGCACCTGCGCGCCGTTCGAGCCGGTGCGCTGCGACACCTTCATCACCGAGTCCACCTTCGGCCTGCCCATCTACCGCTGGCGGCCCGACCACGAGCTGTTCGCCGAACTCAACCGCTGGTGGGCCGACAACGCGGCCGTCGGACGCGCCAGCGTGATCAGCTGCTACAGCCTGGGCAAGGCGCAGCGCCTGCTGGCGGGGGTGGACCCGTCCATTGGCCCCATCGTCTGCCACGGCTCGGTGGAGCCGCTCAACCGCGCCTACCGCGCGGCGGGCGTGGACCTGCCGGCCACGCTCGCGGCGGAGGGCACGCACGATCCGGCGGACCTGCGCCGCGCCCTGGTGCTGTGCCCCGGCAGCGCCCTGTCCTCGCCCTGGATGCGCCGCTTCGGTGACACCAGCGACGCCTTCGCCAGCGGCTGGATGCAGATCCGCGGCTGGCGCCGTCGCCTGGGCCATGACCGCGGCTTCGTCATCAGCGACCACGCCGACTGGCCCGGCCTTCTCTCGGCCATCGGCGCGACCGGCGCCGGGCGCGTGATCGTCACGCACGGCAGCGTGCCCACCCTGGTGCGCTACCTCCAGGAGCAGGGCCTGCGGGCCGAAGGCTTCAAGACCGAGTACGGCGACGGCGCCGACGATCCGCCCGCCGCGCGCGCGGAGTCCGCCGCATGAAGCGCTTCGGCGCGCTGTTCGCCGAACTCGACGCCAGCACCGCCACCCACGCCAAGGTGGCGGCCCTGGTGCGCTACCTGCGCGAAGCGCCCGACGAGGACGCGGCCTGGGCGGTCTACTTCCTCGCGGGCGGCAAGCCGCGCCAGCTCATCCGCACCGCGCAGCTGCGCGCGCTGGCGCTGCGGGCCTCGGGCCTGCCCGAGTGGCTGTTCGAGGAGAGCTACCAGGCGGTGGGCGACCTCGCCGAGACCATCGCCCTGGTGCTGCCCGCGCCGACCGAGGGGGGCGCCGAGCTCGGCCTTCACGGCTGGATGACCCAGCGGCTGCTGCCGCTGCGCGGCGCCGACGAGGCCACGGTGGCGGACGCGGTGCTGGGGTGGTGGGGCGAGCTCGACAGCCTGGGCCGCTTCCTCTTCGTCAAGCTGGTGGGGGGTGGTTTTCGTGTCGGCGTGAGCCAGCTGCTGGCGCAGCGCGCCGTGGCCGAGTTCGCGGGCCTGGACCCCAAGCTCGTGGCGGCCCGCATGATGGGCTACACCAGCGGTCAGCGCGCGCCCACGGCGCAAGCCTGGCGCGCCATCGTGGCGCCGGCCGCGGGCGAAGGGGCGGCCGCGCGCGACCCGAGCCAGCCCTACCCCTTCTTCCTGGCGTCCGCGCTCGCGGGCGCGCCCGAGGCCACGCTGGGCGAGGTGGGCGACTGGTTCGCCGAGTGGAAGTTCGATGGCATCCGCGGCCAGATCGTCAAGCGCGCGGGCCGCGCCTGGGTCTGGTCGCGCGGCGAGGAACTGATGACCGAGCGCTTCCCCGAGCTGGAGCGCCTGGCCGCGGCCTGGCCCGACGGCACGGTGGTCGACGGCGAGATCGTGGCCTGGGACGCGCTGGCCGCGCCACTGCCGGGATTCGAGACGCTGGGCCGGCCCGCGCCCTTCGCCACGCTGCAGCAGCGCATCGCGCGCAAGACGCTCACGGCCCGCGTGCTGGCCGATGCGCCCGTGGGCTTCATCGCCCACGACCTGCTGGAGTGCGGCGGACAGGACCTGCGCGGCCAAGCCCAGCACGCCCGCCGCGCCGCCCTGGAGGCCCTGGCGCGCGCCTGCGCCCCGCCGCTGCCCTGCTCGCCGCTGCTCGACGCGCCCGACTGGGCCACGCTGGCCGCCTGGCGCGCGCGCTCGCGCGAACTCGGCGTCGAAGGCCTGATGCTCAAGCACCGCGACGGTGCCTACGGCACCGGGCGCGTGAAGCGCTCGGGCGAGGGCGAGCGGCTGGCCTGGTGGAAATGGAAGATCGACCCGTTCACGGTGGACGGTGTGCTGATCTACGCCCAGGCCGGCCACGGGCGGCGCGCCTCGGTCTACACCGACTACAGCTTCGCCGTCTGGAACCGCGCACCGCGCGATCCGGCCGAGGCGCAGGCGGTGGTGGACGCGATCGCCGAGCGCCGCCCGGCCAACCCGCAGGGCCTGCAGCTGGTGTCTTTCACCAAGGCCTATTCCGGGCTGAGCGACGCCGAGTTCCAGGCCGTGGACGCCGTGATCCGCGAGACCACGCTGGAGCACTTCGGCCCCGTGCGCAGCGTGCGCCCGACGCTGGTGGTGGAGCTGGCCTTCGAAGGCATCGCGCGCAGCAAGCGCCACAAGAGCGGTGTGGCGCTGCGCTTCCCGCGCATGCTGCGCGTGCGCGGCGACAAACCCCTGCACGAGGCCGGCACGCTGGGCGAGCTTCTGGCCTTGCTGCCCGGCGCCTGATCCCCTCGGTGGGAGACTTGGTGCGCCTGTGGCACGGGCTGGGCTAGTAGTTGCGCCCCGCCTTGTACGCCGCGTGCGTGCGCGCGCGCAGTGGCGCCACGCGTTCGATGGCGGCCTGGGTGCGTGCCACCTGGGCGTGCGTGATCGCCAGGCCCAGGGCATCGGCCGCGTCCTTGCCGGGCAGGCCGGGCAATTGCAGCAGGCGCTTCACCATTTCCTGCATCTGTTCCTTGGTGGCTCGACCGTGGCCGGCCACGGCCTTCTTGAGCTGCAGCGCGGTGTATTCGGCCACGCCCAGGCCATTGGCCACCAGGGCGGTGAGGCAGGCGCCGCGCGCCTGACCCAGCAGCAGCGTGGCCTGCGGGTTCACGTTGACGAACACGATCTCGCACACCGCCACCTCGGGCTGGTAGCGGCGGGTCACCTCGGTGATGCCGTCGAACAGCACCTTCAGCCGTTCGGGCAGCAGGGCGCCATCTTTCGGGCTGGTCTGGATGGTGCCGCTGGCCACGTAGGCCAGGCGCGGGCCTTCGGTGTCGATGACGCCAAAGCCGGTGCACTGCAGGCCGGGGTCGATGCCGAGGATCCTCATGCGGCGCTTCCGTGCGGGCTCACAGGCCGAAGGTCCAGCGGACCGAATGGAAGAAGACCGGCGCCGCGAAGCACAGCGCGTCCACGCGGTCGAGCAGGCCGGCCGCGCCGGTGACCGAGCGGCGCTCGCCACCCCAGTTCGTCACCCCGCGGTCGCGCTTGATGGCCTTCATCACCAGGTGGCCCAGCGAGCCCGCGGCACAGGCCACCAGGGCCATGGCCAGGGCCGGCAAGGGCTTGAAGGGGGTGAAGCCCGCCAGCAGCGCGCCCAGCAGGCCGCCGGCCAGCAGACCCCAGCCCCAGCTGGCCCAGTGGAAGCTGGCGCTGATGGCCGGCGCCACCGGGCGCTGGCGGCCCCGCGCGGTGAGGTGCTGCACCAGCATGCAGGTCTGCACCACCAGCACCAGGAAGAAGACCAGGAAGGCGTTGTTGCCCAGCCAGCGCGGGAACTGCAACAGCAGCAGCGCCGGCACATGGCTCAGGCCGTAGACGCAGACCATGATGCCCCACTGCAGCTTGGCGTTGCGCTCCAGGAAGCGCTGCGGGTCGCCGCGCAGCGCGCTCACCACGGGCAGCGCCAGGAACACGTAGACCGGCACGAAGACCGTGAACAGGTTGAACTGCGCGTTCCACACCAGCGCGTACTGGGTCGGCAGCACCACGAAGAAGGCCAGCACCAGGCTGCGGTGGTCGCCGCGCCGCGTGGGGGACAGGCTGATGAACTCGCGCAGCGCGAAGAAGGAGAGCACGCCGAACAGGGCAATGGACGGCCCGCGGCCCATCACCCAGCCGATCCAGAACACGACGGCCATCAGCCAGGAGATGCGCAGCAGGTCGGCGTTGTCGTGGCGGCGGCGGGTCAGCGCGGCGTCGTCGCCGTGCGCGCGGCGCTCGCGCAGCGAGAGCAGCACCCCCGCGACGGTGGCCAGGGCCAGCAGGCCGAACACCACTAGGAACAGCAGACCGACCTGCTGGTCGGAGGTGAGGCCGCGCAGGAAGCCGGTCATGGGATCGCCCGCCGGGCCGCCCCAAGGGCGGTCTGCTCCCCCGCGGGGGGCAGCGAATACACGAAGTGACGAGCGTGGGGACCCATCAGACGTCCCTCAGCGCCATGACGGCCAGGCGCGCGCGCGCCAGGAAGTCGGCGCGCGGCTCGTCGGCGCCAGGCTTCACCGGTTCGCCGAAGGTCACGGTGCACAGCACGGGCACGGGCACCACCTCGCCCTTGGGCATCACGCGCTGCACGTTGTGGATCCAGGTGGGCACGAGCACCACCTCGGGGAATTTCATGGCCAGGTTGTACAGGCCGCTCTTGAAGGGCTGGGGGTCTTCCTCGAAACCGCGCGTGCCCTCGGGGAAGAGGATCAGCGAGTCGCCGCTCTGCAGGGCGGCGATCAGCGGCGCCAGCGGGTCCTCGTCGCCCTTTCTTTCGCGTTCCACGTAGACGGCGTTGAACACCTCGGTGGTGATCCAGCGCTTGAGCGGCGAGGCGGTCCAGTAGTCCTTGGCGGCGATGGGCCGCGTGATGCCGCGCAGTTCCTTGGGCAGCGCGGCCCAGATCAGCACCAGGTCGGCGTGGCTCTGGTGGTTGGCGAAGTAGATGCGCTGCTCGGCCTTGGGCGGCGCGCCGTACCAGCGCGCCTGCGCGCCCGTGAGCAGGCGAACCAGGCCCAGCAGGAGGTAGCCGACGGCGGGGGCCAGTACCCTCATCGACGCGCCTCGGCTGCCGCCACAGCGAAGACCGAACCCAGACACACCACGGAACGGGCTGTGCCGGGCCGTTGGTGTCGTCCCCCTCGGGGGGAAGGCGCGAAGCGACGCAGGCGGGTCATGGAATTTTGACGTCGCCCATGCGGGCGACGATGGTGGCGGTGCGGCGCGCCAGGTAGGCCGAGCCCTGGCGCGTTTCGAAGAAGCGCGGCGAGGGCAGCATCACCGCCAGGCGGGCGGCCTCGTAGGCGCTGAGGCGCGCGGCCGGCTTGTTGAAGTAGCGCTGCGCGGCGGCCTCGGCGCCGAACACGCCTTCGCCCCATTCCACGCTGTTGAGGTAGATCTCGAGGATGCGGCGCTTGTCCAGCACCAGTTCGAGCATCAAGGAGAGCACCAGCTCCTGGCCTTTGCGCAGCAGCTTGCGTTCGCCCGACAGCAGCAGGTTCTTGGCGAGCTGCTGGGTGATGGTGGAGCCGCCCACCACCTTGGCCTCGCGCACGGGGCGGTTGGGGCTGTGCGCGGCGCGGCGCTCGGCCTGCTCCTGGCGGCGCTCGTTTTTCTGCCAGGCCTTTTCGATGGCGGTCCAGTCGACGCCGCCATGGTCGAAGAAGCCGGCGTCCTCGGAGGCCACCACGGCGCGCCACAGGTTGGGGCTGATCTGCTCGCCGTCGACCCAGCGCTGGCGCCAGCGCCACGGGGTCTCGCCGCGCGCGCTGGCGGTGGCCACGCGCCAGGCCTCGGAGCGCTGGAAGGCGGTGCTGTGCGGGTCGAGCACGGCCATGAGCGCGATGCCGGCCAGGAAGTACAGCTGCAGGGCCAGCCCCGCGAGCACCAACCACAGCAGCCAGCGACCGAAGGCGCGTACCACTACTGTCCCGACAGTTGGGTCTGCAGGCCGTCCTCGCGCGTGAAGCGAAAGCGCGAGACGACCACGATCTGGTCGGCCTGGCGGCGCATGGCCTCGTTGAAGCGGCCGAAGGCCAGGCCGCGCACGATGGCCTGGGCGCGGCTGTCGAGCAGGCGGTTGCCCGAGCCCTGCACCACCTCGGTGTCGAGCACCTGGCCGGTGTGGTTCACGGTGATGACCATGGTGAGTTCGCCGTAGAGCTTGCGCCCGGCGGCCTCGGGGAAGTTGGCCGTGCCGTGCTGCTCGATGCGCCGGCGCAGGCCGTCGTAGTACACGGCGTAGACGGCCTCGCGCGTGGCCGGGCTGATGTAGCGTTTGCGCGGCCGCGCGTTTTCCTCGTTGATGCGTTTCTCGATCTCGGCCAGCACGCGCACCAGGGCCTGGCGCCGCTGTTCCTGCTCGCGGGCTTCGGGCGTCTGGCGCTGGGCCGCGGGAGCGGGCGGTGGCATGGTGGCCAGCGCGCGGCGCACCTGCGCGAGCAGCTGCACCTGCTGCTCCATCAGGGCCTCCATGCGGCGCAGTTCTTCGTCGGGCGTGTCGCCCAGCCGGGCGATGGCGGCGGGGGGCAGCGGCGAGGTGGCGCGCCCGCGCTCGGCGTCGCCGCCGCCGGCCAGCGCGGCCTGGGCGATGGCCTGTGCCTTCTCGGGGCGCTGGTCGCTGCGCGCGTTGACCAGGATCACCTCCAGCGGCGTGTCCTTGAACACGCGGTCGAAGCGCTCGGGGTCGGCGAAGCGCACCGCCAGCAGGGCCGCGTGCACCCCGAGCGAGACCAGCAGCGCGAGCTGCAGCGTGCTCAGGTTCCTCAGGGTGCGGACGGCCTTGGCGCGGGCGGCGGATTTCACGCGGGGGATTATCCGTTCTGCGTTCCACCGGGGGGCGTTTCGCCCGCCGCGGCGTCGTCCAGGTCGATGGCCAGCGCCACCGGGGCGCCCAGCGGCTCTTCCTCGTCCTCCTCGGCCTCGGACTCGAGCGCCGCGGGGTCCTCCACGGGCTGGTCGAGCCGCTCGATGACCGTGCCGCTCAGCTCCAGGGTGATGTCGTCGATGGCCCCCAGCCGGATGCGCAGGTGGGCACCGCGCTGCAGGCCATCGGCGCCCAGCACCGGCAGCACCAGGGGCAGGGTGTCGGCGCGCACCAGGCCGTCCTTGATGAGCGTGGCGGTGAGCTCGGTGATGCCGTTCTGGCGCAGGTACTGCAGCGTCCAGTAGCGTTCCATGCCGCCCTGGAAGCCGTTGTAGGCGGTGTGGGCGGCGTCGAAGGCGCTGACCACGGCGAGCAGGTTGGCGTCCTTGGGCTTGAAGGGCGCGGCCAGCGCGGCGGTCTTGCCGTGGCGCGCGCAGGCCACGATCTGCCATTGGTTCACCAGGTCGACGTAGCGGCGCAGCGGCGAGGTGGCCCAGGTGTACGCCTTCACGCCGATGCCCGCGTGCGGCAGGGCCTTGGTGCCCATGCGCACCTTGATGCCCGGCAGCAGGCTGGCCTGGCTGCGGTAGATGCCGGGCACGCCGCACTCGGCCAGCCACAGGCCCCAGGTCTTGTTGGCCAGGATCATGGCCTCGGCCACCATCAGGTCCAGCGGCGCGCCGCGCGAGCGCGTGCCGATGAGCACGCGCTCGTCGCCGGCGGGCTCGTCGCCCTGCACGCCCTCCAGCTTGAAGGTGTAGTCGGGGCGCGTGAAAGTCTCGGGCTTGCCGCGCGCGATTTCGCGCTGCGCCTTGTGTTCGCGCGCGAAGCGGTGCAGGAAGACCAGCGCGGGCTGCAGCCCGGCCAGCTCGGCCGGGGCCTGGGCGTTGGCTTCGCCGGCGAGCCAGGCCTCGGTGACGATCGTGTCGAGCCGGTCGTGGCGCAGGTTGTGGGCGATGGGCACGCGCTCCAGTGCGGTGCGGCTGGGGCCCACGGCCAGCGTGGCCTCGTCGATCTCCACGTACAGCGAGACGGCCGGGCAGTCGCGTCCGGCCTGCAGCGTGTAGGCGTCGACCACCGCGTCGGGCAGCATGGTGATCTTGTGGCCGGGCATGTAGACGGTGGACAGGCGCGTGCGCGCCAGCTCGTCGAGCGGGTCACCCGGCGCGATGGCCAGCCCCGGCGCCGCGATGTGGATGCCCAGCGTGACCGTGCCCGAGCCCAGGCCCTGCACGGAGAGCGCGTCGTCGATTTCGGTGGTGGCGGAGTCGTCGATGGAGAAGGCCGCCACGGCCGCCAGCGGCAGCGCCTCGGCCACCGGCGGGGCGCTCAGCGCGGGGAAGCCCGTGCCTTTGGGGAAGTGCTCGAACAGGAAGCGCTGCCAGTGGAACTGGTAGGCGCTGCGGATGGCCCCCGCCTGCTGCAGCAGCACCAGCGGCGCGGTGTGGCTCAGGCGCGCGGCCTCGACCACGGCCTTGTACTCGGGGCCGTTCTTGTCGGGCTTGAAGAGGATGCGGTAGAGCTGCTGGTGCACCGGCTCGGGGCAGCGGCCCGCCACCAGCTCGGCGGCCCAGGCCTCGATGCGGGCCTGCAGCTCCTTCTTCTTCTCGATGGCGGCCAGGGCCTGGGCCACGATCTCGGGCGGGGCCTTCTTGAAGCGGCCCTTGCCGGCGCGGCGGAAGTAGTGCGGCGCGTTCTGCAGCGTGAGCAGCGCCGCCACCTGCTGGGCGGTGCCGGCCTGGGCGCTGAAGTACTCGCGCGCGAGGTCGGCGAAACCGAACTCGTCCTCGGGCGCGAATTCGTAGGCGAGTTCGAGCTCCATGCCCTCGGCCAGCGAGCCGGCCTCCTTCAGGAGCTCGGCGGGCGCGGGTTTTTCGAACCGCAGCAGCGCGTTGGCCGCTTTCACTTTCACCCGCTTGCCGGAGTCGAGTTCCACCTGGAGGGAACTGTCGGACTCGGACAGCAGGCGGCCGGTCAGGAACTTGCCGGCCTCGTCGAACAGGATGTGCATGGGCGCAATTGTCCCATTCCGCCCATCCCGTCCGGCTCAGGCCAGCCGCAGAAAGCCGAACACCGCGTCCATGTGGGCCTCGAAATCGCTGATCGCGTGGTCGCCGCCTTGCAGCAGGCGGATGTCGCCGCCCGCGCAGAAGGCCTGCATCTCGCGCCAGTCCAGCACCTCGTCGCCCTTGGCGATGAGCGCGAACAGGCGCTCGGGCGTGGCCGGCGACAGGCGCGCGATGTCGCTCTCCAGCACCCGCAGCTCGTCCACGAAGCCGGGTTCGAAGAAGAAGCGCTCCTCGGGGTTCTGCCAGGTGGTCTGTTCGCCGATGTGGGTGGCCAGGTCGCGCGCGGGATGGGCCGCGGGGTTGAGCAGCACCGCCCGGCAGCCGGTCTGCAGGGCGAACCAGCGCGCGTAGAACCCACCCAGCGAAGACCCCACCACCGCCGTGCGCCCGCGCGGCCAGCCGGTGGTGGCCTGGCGGATCCATTCGGTGGCCGCGCGGGGCGAAGGCGGCAGCTGCGGGCACCACCAGGTCACGGCCGGGTGCGAGCGGCGCACGCGCTCGCCGACCAGTCGGGCCTTCATCGACAGGGGCGAGGACCGGAAGCCGTGCAGGTAGAGCAGGTGGGTGGTGGGGAGGGGGTGCATCGACTGAGGATAATCGCGGCCCATGGCCGTCGTTCTCGACAAACCCAGTCTGCTGCAGCGCGCGATCCCCTTCATGCGGGGCTTCGACTGGCCGCTGATCGCCATCATTGGTTGCATGGCCGCCCTGGGCCTGGTCACCATGTACTCGGTGGGCTTCGACCACGGCTCGCGCTTCTCCCAGCACGGCCGCAACATGCTGATCGGCGCCACCGTCATGCTGGTGTGCTCACAAATCCCGCCGCAGCGCCTGATGAGCCTGGCGCTGCCGCTCTACCTGGTGGGCGTGGCCTTGCTGCTGGGGGTGGAGTTCGCCGGCATCATGCGCAAGGGCGCCCAGCGCTGGCTCGACATCGGCGTGACGGTGATTCAGCCCAGCGAGATCATGAAGATCGCCATGCCCATGATGTTGGCCTGGTGGTTCCACCGCCGCGAGGGCCAACTCAAGCCCATGGACTTCGTGGTCGCGGGCGGGCTGCTGGCCGTGCCCATCGGCCTGATCCTGCTCCAGCCCGACCTGGGCACCACGTTGCTGGTGCTGGCCTCCGGCCTGGCCGTCATCTTCTTCGCCGGCCTGAGCTGGAAGCTGATCGTCCCGCCCGTGGTGCTGCTGGGCATCGGCGTGGTGGTGCTGATCTTCAACGAGTCGGCCTGGTGTGCGCCCGGCGTGGATTGGCAGGTGCTGCACGAGTACCAGCGCCAGCGCGTGTGCACCCTGCTGGACCCGACCACCGACCCGCTGGGCAAGGGCTTTCACATCATCCAGGGCATGATCGCCATCGGCTCGGGCGGCGTCTGGGGCAAAGGCTTCATGCAGGGCACGCAGACCCACCTGGAGTTCATTCCCGAACGCACCACCGACTTCATCTACGCCGCCTTCTCAGAGGAGTTCGGCCTGGTGGGCGTGCTGGTGCTGCTGGCCGGCTTCACCGCGCTCATCGGCCGCGGGCTGATCATCGCGGCCGAGGCGCCCACGCTGTTCTCCCGCCTGCTGGCGGGCGCGCTCACGCTGAATATCTTTGTCTACGCCTTCGTGAACATGGGCATGGTCAGCGGCATCCTGCCCGTGGTGGGCGTGCCGCTGCCGTTCGTCAGCTACGGCGGCACCGCCATGGTGACCATGGGCGTGGGCCTGGGCATGTTGCTGGCCATTTCGCGCGCCAAGCGCCTGGTGCCCTCATGACCGACGCACCGGAGCGCGGCGGCGATCACGCCGTGGCCGTCATCGGCGCGGGCCTGATGGGCGGCGCCATGGTCGAGCGCCTGCGCGAGCGCGGCTGGGCCGTGGCGGTGCGCGACGTCGACCCCGCCTGCGCCGAACGCGCCCGCGCGGCCGGCGCCACCGTCTGCGCCAGCGCGCGCGCCGCCGCCGGGCGCCTGGCCGACGGCGGCGTGCTGGCCCTGGTGGTGGTGGACGCCGCGCAGTGCCGCGAGGTGCTCTGGGGAGAGCAGGGCGCCGCCGCCGCGCTGCGGCCGGGCCAGACCCTGCTGCTGTGCCCCACCATCGCCCCGGAGGACACCGAGGCCATCGCGGCGCGGCTGGCGTCCCAGGGCGTGGACACCATCGACGCCCCCATGTCCGGCGGCCCGGCCCGGGCGCGCGCCGGTGCCATGAGCCTGATGCTCGCCGGCCCCGAGGCCACGCTGCAGCGCCACGCGGGCCTGCTGGCCGACCTGTCCGACAGCCAGTTCCGTGTCGGCGCCCGCGTGGGCGACGGTGCGCGCACCAAGCTGGTGAACAACCTGCTGGCAGGCATCAACCTGGCGGGCGCGGCCGAGGCCCTGGCCCTGGCCCAGCGCCTGGGGCTGGACCTTTCGCGCACGCTGGACGTGATCGAGCGCTCCAGCGGCCAGAGCTGGATCGGCACCGACCGCCTGCGCCGCCGGCTGGCCGGCGACATGGCGCCGCGCGCCCACATGAGCCTGCTGGCCAAGGACACCCGCCTGGCGGTGGCCGCCGGTCGGTCCACCGGCCACCAGGGGGTGCTGGGCCCGCAGGCCGCCGCTGTCTTCGCCGCCGCGCTGGCGCAGGGCATGGCCGGCCAGGACGACGGCGCGCTGCTCGACTGGATGCGCGAGCACCCGGCGGGACTGCCCCCGCCGGAACCTCAGCCAGAACCAAAGCCCTGACGCCCACAGGCGGGCGGGCGGTTCCTACAATGCCCGGATGATCGCCCGCGAACCCACCCTGGCCCGACTGGCCACCGCCGAGCAGTTGCTGCTCGAACCCTTCGGCCTCACCACCGCTCACCTGCACCAGGCGCTGGCGGAGATCCGCTCGCACGGGGTGGACGACGCCGATCTCTATTTCCAGGCCACGCGCAACGAGGGCTGGAGCCTGGAAGAGGGCATCGTCAAGACCGGCAGCTTCCACATCGAGCAGGGCGTGGGCGTGCGCGCGGTCAGCGGCGAGAAGACCGCCTTCGCCTACTCCGACGACCTGTCCTGGGACTCGCTGCTCGACGCCGCGCGCACCGTGCGCAGCATCTCGGGCCAGGGCCAGACGAAGAAGGTCAAGGTGGCGGCGCGCAAGGTCGCTCCCTCGCGCTCGCTCTACGCCGATGTGGACCCCATCGCCTCGCTGGACAGCACCGCCAAGGTGGCGCTGCTTGAAAAAGTGGAGCGCCTGGCGAAAGCCAAGGACCCCCGCGTGGCCCAGGTGATGGCCGGCCTGGCCGCCGAGCACGACGTGGTGCTGGTGGCGCGCGCGGACGGCACGCTGGCGGCCGACGTGCGCCCGCTGATCCGCTTGTCGGTCACGGTCATCGCTGAACAGAACGGCCGGCGCGAGATGGGCAATTCGGGTGGCGGTGGCCGTTTCGGCCTGGCCTACTTCGACGACGCCATGGTGCAGTTCTACGTCGACGAGGCGGTGGAGCAGGCGCTGACCAACCTCGAATCGCGCCCCGCGCCGGCGGGCGAGATGGTGGTGGTGCTGGGCAGCGGCTGGCCCGGCATCCTGCTGCACGAGGCCGTGGGCCACGGACTGGAAGGCGACTTCAACCGCAAGGGCAGCAGCGCCTTCGCTGGCCGCATCGGCCAGCGCGTGGCGGCCAAGGGTGTCACCGTGCTCGACGACGGCACCATCGCCGACCGCCGCGGCTCGCTCAACGTCGACGACGAAGGCCATGTGTCGCAGCGCAACGTGCTCATCGAGGACGGCATCCTGCGCGGCTACATCCAGGACGCGATGAACGCGCGTCTGATGGGCGTCAAGCCCACCGGCAACGGTCGGCGCGAGAGCTACGCCCACACGCCCATGCCGCGCATGACCAACACCTACATGCTCAGCGGCGACAAACACCCCGACGAGATCGTCGCCAGCATCAAGAAGGGCCTGTACGCCACCAACTTCGGCGGCGGCCAGGTGGACATCACCAGCGGCAAGTTCGTGTTCTCGGCCAGCCAGGCCTTCTGGGTCGAAAACGGCAAGATCCAGTACCCCGTGAAGGGCGCCACCCTGGTCGGCAACGGCCCGGACGCGCTCACGCGCGTGAGCATGATCGGCAGCGACATGAAGCTCGACAGCGGCGTGGGCACCTGCGGCAAGGAAGGCCAGAGCGTGCCCGTGGGCGTGGGCCAGCCCACGCTGCGCATCGAGGCCCTCACGGTCGGCGGCACGGCTTGAGCGCGGGAGCGCCGGGGCCGGTGCCGTTTGGCGAGGCCCTGCGCTTCTGGCTCAAGCTCGGCTTCATCAGCTTCGGCGGCCCGGCGGGGCAGATCGCGGTGATGCACCGCGAGCTCGTGGAGCAGCGGCGCTGGATCAGCGAGCGGCGCTTCCTGCACGCGCTCAACTACTGCATGCTGCTGCCAGGCCCCGAGGCCCAGCAACTGGCCACCTACATCGGCTGGCTGCTGCACCGCACCTGGGGTGGCATCGCGGCGGGCGCGCTGTTCGTGCTGCCCTCCCTGCTGCTGCTCATCGCCCTGAGCTGGGCCTATCTGGTGTATGGCCAGGTGGGCTGGGTGGCGGGCCTGCTCTATGGCATCAAGCCCGCCGTGGCGGCCATCGTGGTGCAGGCGGTCTGGCGCATCGGCGGCAAGGTGCTGCGCTCGCCGCGCCGGGCGCCCTGGCTGTGGGCCATGGCGGTCGGCAGCTTCGCCGCCATCGCCGTCTTCCAGCTGCCGTTTCCGCTGGTGGTGCTGTCGGCACTGGTGCTGGGTTGGCTGGGCGGGCGCTTCGCGCCTTCGCAGTTTCTGCCCGCCGGCGCCGAGGCCGCGGCCGCGGTGGCACCAGCGCGTGCGCCGCCGGTGGCGCTCATCGACGACCACACGCCACCGCCGGCGCACGCGCGCTTCTCGCGAGGCCGCTTGGCGCGCGTGCTGCTGGTGGGCGCGCTCCTGTGGGCGCTGCCCATGGCGGCGCTGCTCGCCTGGCAGGGCGAGCAGGGGGTGCTGGGCGCCATGGGCCTGTTCTTCTCCAAGGCCGCGCTGCTCACCTTCGGCGGCGCCTACGCGGTGCTGCCTTACGTCTACCAGGGCGCCGTGGTGCAGCACGGCTGGCTCAGCGGGCCGCAGATGATCGATGGCCTGGCCCTGGGCGAAACCACGCCGGGGCCACTGATCATGGTGGTGGCGTTCGTCGGTTTCCTGGGCGGCTGGCACACCGAGGTGCTGGGCCCCGAGGCCCGCTTCTGGGGCGCTGCGCTGGCGGCGGCGGTGGTCACCTGGTTCACCTTCCTGCCTTCGTTCGTTTTCATCCTCGCGGGCGGCCCGCTGGTGGAGAGCACGCATGGGCAGGTGCATTTCACCGCGCCGCTCACCGCCATCACGGCGGCGGTGGTGGGCGTGATCGCCAGCCTCGGCGTGTTCTTCCTGGCCCACATCGCCCGGCCCTTGCCCGGCGGGCCGGTCGATGCCACCGCGCTGGTGATCGCCGCGCTCGCGGCCCTGGCGCTGGTGCGCTTCAAGCTCGGTGTCATCCCGGTGATCGCGGCCTGCGGCGCGTTGGGGGTGTTGCTCAAAACCAGCGGCTGGGCGGCCTGAGGGGCGGGCGCCACAGGCCCTGTGCTACATTGCGTGCCATGCCTTCGCGCGCCGTTTACTTTGCTTTTTACTTTTGGTTCTCTGTCCCCGGCGGACGAGAGGCGAAGTCGTAAGCGCGCCAAGCATCTCGAACAACAACCGCCGGAGCCTCAAGCCCGGCGGTTTTTTTTCGCCCCATCCATTTTCTCTAGACCCACCCAGGAGCCCGTGATGAACGCCAAAGCCACTTCCGCCGCCAGCGACGCCTGGTATGCGCGTCCGCTCGACAAGACCAGCGAGACCGACGACCAACGCATCCAGAAGATCACCGTGCTTCCCCCGCCCGAACACCTTATCCGCTTCTTCCCTATCGCCGGCACGGCGACGGAAGACCTCATCAGCCAGACGCGCCAGCGCATCCACCGCATCCTGCACGGCAAGGACGACCGGCTGCTCGTGGTCATCGGCCCGTGCTCCATCCACGACCCCGGCGCGGCCCTGGACTATGCGCGGCGCCTGAAGAAGCTGCGCGAACAGCACGCCGATACGCTGGAGGTCGTGATGCGCGTGTACTTCGAGAAGCCGCGCACCACGGTGGGGTGGAAGGGCCTGATCAACGACCCCTACCTGGATGAGAGCTACCGCATCGACGAGGGCCTGCGCATCGCGCGCCAGCTGCTGATCGAGATCAACCGCCAGGGCTTGCCGGCGGGCAGCGAGTTCCTCGACGTGATTTCACCGCAGTACATCGGCGACCTCATCAGCTGGGGCGCCATTGGCGCGCGCACCACCGAGAGCCAGGTGCACCGCGAGCTGGCGTCGGGCCTGTCGGCGCCGATCGGCTTCAAGAACGGCACCGATGGCAACATCAAGATCGCGACCGACGCCATCCAGGCGGCGGGCCGCGGCCACCATTTCCTGTCGGTGCACAAGAACGGTCAGGTCGCTGTCGTGCAGACCAAGGGCAACCGGGACTGCCACGTGATCCTGCGCGGCGGCAAGGCGCCCAACTACGACGCCGCCAGCGTGGCCGCCGCCGTGAAGGACCTGGAGGCGGCCAAGCAGGTGCCTCGCCTCATGATCGATTTCAGCCACGCCAACAGCAGCAAGCAGCACGAGAAGCAGCTCGGCGTGGCGCGTGACGTGGGCGCGCAGATCGCGGGCGGCTCCCGGTCCATCTTCGGCGTGATGATCGAAAGCCACATCGAGGCCGGCGCGCAGAAGTTCACCCCCGGCAAGGACGACCCCGCGGCGCTGCAGTACGGCCAGAGCATCACCGACGCCTGCCTGGGCTGGGACGATTCGGTGCAGGCGCTGGAGATCCTGTCGCAGTCGGTGCTGGCCGCGCGGCGCCGCGCGGGCTGAGCCGTCCAGGGGGTTCGCGCCGTGCCGCGCCCCGGCGCGCGGCACAATGGCTCGACAACACGCCTTGCGGAGATCCACATGCGCAGCCAAGTCATCATCACCTGGGGCGAGCCCGCCACCTACCGCATCGACCTGGAAGAGGTGCAGCCCATGCCGCACGACCAGGCGCGGCACTGGCTGGACGAGCAATTCACGCGGATGGGCTGCGAGCCGATCCGCCCCACGGGCAAGGTGCTCACGGCCGACAAGATCCTGTGCATCGCGCAGGCCGCTGGCCAGCCGCGCTTCCAGGACGCGGCGCACCGCGACTGGGCCCTGGCCTTTGCTCGCGCGGCCAGCGCAGCGCTGGCCAAGCCGCTGGTCACGGTGGATGTGCCGGCGCAGTCGCTGAGCTACTGAGCCCGGCGCGTGGCCATCAGCCGGCGAGCGCCTTGAGCAGGCGCTCGTGAATGCCGCCGAAGCCGCCGTTGCTCATGCACACGATGTGGTCGCCGGCCTGCGCGGCCCGCACGACCTGGTTGACGACCGTTTCGATGTTCGCGCCGACCTGCGCGCGCGCGCCCATGGGGGCCAGCGCCTCGGCAGCGTCCCAGTCGAGCCCGCCCGAATGGCAGAAGGCCAGATCGGCGTTTTCCAGGCTCCAGGGCAGCTGCGATTTCATGGTGCCCAGCTTCATGGTGTTGCTGCGTGGCTCGAACACCGCCAGGATGCGCCCGCGCGGCTGGCCGAGTCGGCGCGCCAGGCCGTCGAGGGTGGTGCGGATGGCCGTGGGGTGGTGGGCGAAGTCGTCGTAGACCGTGATGTGCCCGCCCGCACGCGCCACGGTGCCGCGCACCTCCATGCGGCGGCGCACGTTCTGAAAGTGGGCCAGCGCCTGCGCGGCCTCGGCCGGCGGCACGCCGAGGTGATCGGCCGCGGCGATGGCGGCGAGCGCGTTGAGCTGGTTGTGCACGCCACTGAGCGCCCAGCGCACATGGCCGACCGCCTGGCCGCGGTACAGCACGGCGAAATCGTGCGGCTCGCCCTGCGCGGTGAAGTCGCTCACGGCGGCGCCGAAGCTGCGCAGCTCGCTCCAGCAGCCCTGGTGCAGCACGCGCTCCAGGCTGTCCTCCAGGCCGTTGACCACCACGCGGCCACTGCCCGGCACGGTGCGCACCAGGTGGTGGAACTGCCGTTCGATGGCCTTGAGGTCGTCGAAGATGTCGGCGTGGTCGAATTCGAGGTTGTTGAGGATGGCCGTGCGCGGGCGGTAGTGCACGAACTTGCTGCGCTTGTCGAAGAAGGCGGTGTCGTACTCGTCGGCCTCGATGACGAACGGGGCCCTCGCGCCCGGGGACGGACCTGCGGCGCGATGGGCCTGGCCTTCGCCCAGCCGCGCTGACACGCCGAAATTCATCGGCACCCCACCCACGAGGAAGCCGGGTTGGTGCCCGCAGGCCTCCAGCACCCAGGCCAGCATCGACGTGGTGGTGGTCTTGCCGTGCGTGCCGGCGACGGCCAGCACGTGGCGGCCCTGCAGCACGTGCTCGGCCAACCACTGCGGTCCGCTGGTGTAGGGCGCGCCGGCCTCCAGGATGGCTTCCATCAGCGGGAACTTGGGCGCGCCGTCCGCCAGGCGCGCGCGGCTCACCACGTTGCCCACCACCCAGATGTCGGGGTTCAGCGCCATCTGGTCGGCACCGAAGCCTTCGATGAGGTCGATGCCCAGCGCGCGCAGCTGGTCGCTCATGGGGGGGTAGACGCCGGCGTCGCAACCGGTCACGCGGTGGCCCGCCTCGCGGGCCAGGGCCGCGACACCGCCCATGAAGGTGCCGCAGATGCCCAGGATGTGAATATGCATGCGCGGATTCTAGGTTTTGCCCACGGGGCACAATCCCCGGATGCTCTCGCGAGACGACACCGCCGCCGAGATCGCCGCCGTGGCCGCGCGCCTGGTGGTCGACGAAGGCCAGGACTACGCCGCGGCCAAGCGCGCCGCCATCCGCCAGCTGGGCCTGCCGGCCCGAACCCCGCTGCCCGACAACGACACGCTGGAAGCGGCCGTGCGCGAGCACATCGCCGTGTTCTGCGCCGACACCCAGCCGGCCGAGCTGCGCGCGCTGCGGGAACTGGCGCTGGTCTGGATGGATCGACTCCAGTCCTTCCGCCCCCACCTGGGCGGCGCCGCCTGGCACGGCACGGCCACGCGCCACAGCGACCTCCACATGCACCTTTTCTGCGACGACCCCAAGCAGGCCGAATGGGCCTTGATCGACCACAAGGTGGACTACCACCCCGGCACGGCCAGCGGCTGGCGCGGTGAGGCCGTCGACGCCCTGACCGTGCGCACGCGCAGCGAGGCACTGGGCCAATGGGTGCTCATGCACCTGCTGGTGCACGACCTGGACGACCTGCGCGGCGCCCTCAGGCCCGACAGCCAGGGCCGCAAACCGCGCGGCGACGCCGCCGCGCTGCGTGAGCGCCTGATCGCCGAGGCGGGGGAGGGCGCCTGATGGCCATGAAGATGCAACGCCGCCACTGGCTGGCGGGGGGCGTGGCCCTGGCCGCGGCCGGCACCGGCGCCTGGTGGGCCGACCGCCGCCTGAGCCCGACCCCTGTGCTCGACGGCGCCGAGACCGCTTTCTGGCAAACGGCCTTCGAAACGCCCGAGGGCGGTTCGCTGGCTGTGGCCAGCTGGCGCGGCAGCCCGCTGTTGGTGAACTTCTGGGCCACCTGGTGCCCGCCGTGCGTGGAAGAGCTGCCGCTGCTCAACGCCTTCCACGAGAAGCAGGCGCCCAAAGGCTGGCAGTTCCTCGCCTTGGCCGTGGACCGGGTGGAGCCGGTGCGCCAGTTCCTGCAGCGCCTGCCGCTGCGCTTTCCCGTGGGCATGACCGGCTTCGCCGGCACCGACCTCAGCCGTTCGCTGGGCAACGCCACCGGCGCCTTGCCGTTCACGGTGGTGTTCGGGCCAGACGGCCGCGCCGTTCACCGCAAGATCGGCCAGGTCCACGAGGCCGAGCTGACGGCCTGGGCCGGGTCGGTCTGACGCGCTCAACGCGCATCAAGCGCGGCCATCTTCATTGAATTCCGCCGGGATGGCCGAACCGGCCGGGTTCGGCCCTTCGTGTACACTGCCCCACCCTTTGGCGGCTTGGGCCTCTCCATTCTGTGAAATAGAGAGCATTTAGTACCAATTTCGCCGAACTTCGTTGGAGAAATCATGGATTTGCGAAAACTCAAGACGCTGATCGATCTGGTGTCGGAATCGAACGTGTCGGAGCTCGAGATCACCGAAGCGGAAGGCAAAGTCCGCATCGTCAAGGCCACCCCGGCCGTGATGCCCGCCCCCATCACCTACAGCATGCCGCCCATGCAGGCCCCTGCAGCCCCGGCCCAGGTGGTGGAGGTGGCTTCGCCCGCCGCTGCGCCGGCCGCGCCCGCGCAGCCCGCCGGCCACACGGTCAAGTCCCCCATGGTCGGCACGTTCTACCGCGCCTCGGCCCCGGGCGCCAAGCCGTTCGTCGAGGTCGGCGACACGGTGAAGGAGGGCGACACCATCTGCATCGTCGAGGCGATGAAGATCCTCAACGAGATCGAGGCCGACAAGAGCGGCACCGTCACCCAGATCCTGGTCCAGAACGGCCAGGCCGTCGAATACGGCCAGCCGCTGTTCGCGATCGAGTGAGGGCCGCCCACCCATGTTCAAGAAGATCCTGATCGCCAACCGGGGCGAGATCGCGCTGCGCATCCAGCGCGCCTGCCGCGAGATGGGCATCAAGGCGGTGATGGTCTATTCCGAGGCCGACCGCGACGCCAAGTACGTCAAGCTGGCCGATGAGGCGGTGTGCATCGGCCCGGCGCAATCGGGGCAGAGCTACCTGAACATGCCCGCCATCATCTCGGCCGCCGAGGTGACGGACGCTGAGGCCATTCACCCGGGCTACGGCTTCCTGAGCGAGAACGCCGACTTCGCCGAGCGCGTGGAACGCAGCGGCTTCACCTTCATCGGCCCCACGCCCGACTCCATCCGCCTCATGGGCGACAAGGTGTCGGCCAAGCAGGCCATGATCCGCGCCGGCGTGCCCTGCGTGCCCGGCTCCGACGGCGCGTTGCCCGACGACCCGGTGGTGATCAAGCGCACCGCCAAGGCCGTGGGCTACCCGGTGATTATCAAGGCCGCGGGCGGCGGTGGCGGCCGCGGCATGCGCGTGGTGCACACCGAGGCCGCGCTGCTGCACGCGGTGCAGACCACCAAGGCCGAGGCCGGCGCCGCTTTCGGCAATGCCGAGGTCTACATGGAGAAATTCCTCCAGAACCCGCGGCACATCGAAATCCAGGTGCTGGCCGACCAGCACCGCAACGCCGTCTACCTGGGCGAGCGCGACTGCTCCATGCAGCGGCGCCACCAGAAGGTCATCGAGGAGGCGCCGGCGCCGGGCATCCCGCGCCGCCTGATCGAGAAGATCGGCGAGCGCTGCGCAGCGGCCTGCAAGAAGATCGGCTACCGCGGCGCGGGCACTTTCGAGTTCCTGTTCGAGAACGGCGAGTTCTATTTCATCGAGATGAACACGCGCGTGCAGGTGGAGCACCCGGTGACCGAATGGATCACCGGCATCGACATCGTGCGCACGCAGATCGCGGTGGCCGCGGGTGAAAAACTCCCGTTCACGCAGCGCCAGGTGCAGCTCAAGGGCCACGCCATCGAGTGCCGCGTGAACGCCGAGGACCCGTACAAGTTCACGCCCTCGCCGGGCCGTATCACCATGTGGCACCCGCCGGGCGGCCCGGGGGTGCGCGTGGATTCGCACGTCTACGCCAACTACTTCGTGCCGCCCAACTACGACTCCATGATCGGCAAGATCATCGTGCACGGCGACACGCGCGAGCAGGCGCTGGCGCGCATGCGCACCGCGCTGGCCGAGACGGTGGTCGAGGGCATCAAGACCAACATCCCGCTGCACCGTGAGCTGATGGTGGACGCCAACTTCGTGGCTGGCGGCACCAACATCCACTACCTCGAAGAGTGGCTCTCGCAACGTGAGCGCTGAACAGCCCGGCGCGGCCACGCCCTTCGAACTGGTTCTGGTGGTGCCCGAGGCGGCCATCGAAGCCGTGGGCGAGGCCTTGGACGCGCTGGACGCGCTCAGCGTGTCGGTGGAAGACGCCGACGCCATGACCGAGGCGGAGCAGGCCCTGTTCGGCGAGCCCGGCATGCCACCGCCCAAGGAGGGCTGGCAGCGCTCGCGCGTGGTGGCGCTGTTCCCGGATGAGGCGGGCGCGCGCGAAGCCGCCGTGCTGCTGGCCGCGCAGGACTTCTTCGATGGCTGCCGCGTGCAGGGCGTGCGCGCCGTGCCCGAGCAGGACTGGGTGCGCCTGACGCAGTCGCAGTTCGAGCCGGTGGAGATCACGCCCACGTTCTGGATCGTGCCGTCGTGGCACGAGCCGCCGGCTCAGGCGCGTGAGGTGATCCGGCTCGACCCGGGCCTGGCTTTCGGCACCGGCACCCACCCCACCACGCGCATGTGCCTGCGCTGGACGGCCACGCACGCGCCCGTGGGACCGCGCGTGCTCGACTACGGCTGCGGCTCGGGCATCCTGGCCATCGGCGCGGCCAAGCACGGCGCGCGAGAAATCCTCGCGGTGGACATCGACCCGGCCGCGGTGGAATCCACGCGCCTGAACGCCGAGGCAAACCGTGTGGCGCTGCAGGCCGGCCTGCCCGACGCCGCGAAGGGCGAGCACGACCTGGTGCTCGCCAACATCCTGGCCACGCCGCTCAAGGTGCTGGCGCCGCTGCTCTGCGCGCATGTGCGCGCCGGCGGGCACCTGGTGCTCGCCGGCATCCTCGCGCGCCAGGCCGACGAGCTGCGCGAGGCCTACGCGCCCTGGCTCGCGCTGGAGGTCAGCGACGAAGAGGACGGCTGGATCCTCATGACCGCGCGCAAGCCTTGAGGCCCGCCCGGCGCGGCCCGCGATAATCGGGCCCCATGAGTTTCACCACCCGCTGTCCGGCTTGCGGCACCGTGTTCCGCGTGGTGGCCGATCAACTCAAGATTTCGGATGGCTGGGTGCGCTGCGGGCATTGCGCCGACGTGTTCGACGCCACCATCCACCTGGAGGCTTGGGCACCCGCCGCGGCGGCGCCGGTCGCTGTGCCGCCGCCCGCGCCGGGACCCGTGAGCGCTGCGCCGCCGCCCACGGCTGAGCCAGCGCCGGTGCCGGCTGTACCCACGCCGGCGCCAGCGCCGGTCGACACGCCTTCGGTGCCCGACGATGACGACCCGAAGGCCTGGTTCGGCGATGGCCCGCTGGAGCCCGCCGCCACGGCGCAGTCGGTGCCGCCCGCCGCCGAGCCGCCCGCCACCGAGTCCCCCGTGGCCGCCCCGCCGAGTGCCGCACCGGCGCCCAGCCCGCGGGATGCGGGCGAGGACGACGACGGTGTCGAGCGGCGCGCACCCTCCGATTGGCCCGACTCCATCCAGCCCCCCGATGCGCTGGCGGTGCCCAGCGTGCTGCAGACGCTCGCCGTCGAATCGCGCGAGGAACCGGAGTCCGACTTCCACGCCGAGCTCGAGCGCTTCGCGCATTCGTCCCGGGCGCCCCTGGTGCCCGACGCCCCACCGGCCCATGGCGACAGCGATGCGTCGCCCGCCGCGCCAGCCCCTCCCGCGCCCGCCAGCGAGGCGCCGATGGACAGCCGCCCCCCAGCCGATGCCGACGCGCCCGACGCCGAGCCCGGCTTCGTGCGCCAGGCCCGCCGGCGCGCCTTCTGGTCGTCGCCTGGCGTGCGCGTGGTGCTGGTGCTGGTGGCGCTGCTGCTGGCCGCGCTGCTCGCGGGCCAATGGGCCATCCAGCAGCGCCACCGCCTGGTGGCGGCCCAGCCCGCGCTCAAACCATTGATCGTGCAGGCCTGCGGCTGGCTGGGCTGCGACCTGGCGCCGGTGCGCCGCATCGATGCCATCGTGATCGACAGCGCCGAACTGGTGCGCCGCCTGGGCAACTTCCACTCGTTCGACCTTGTGCTGCACAACCAGTCGCCGCTGGAGGTGGCGCTGCCCGCGCTCGAACTGACCTTGACCGACCCCAACGGGCTCGTCATCTCGCGCCGGGTCTTCCTGCCGCAGGACTGGCCCGTCGAGACCGCCGCCCTGCCGCCCGGTGGGCGCCTGTCGGTCAGCTTCCGCCTCTCGATTTCGCTCGGCGAGGGCGTGCCCACCGCGGGTTACCGCGCCCTGGTCTTCTATCCCTGAAACCCACCCTCCGACACCATGCCCATCCTCGTTTGCGGCTCGCTGGCCTTCGACACCATCATGACCTTCGAGGGCCGGTTCGCCGATCAGATCCTGCCCGACCAGCTGCACATCCTGAACGTGTCTTTCCTGGTGCCCGGCCTGCGGCGCGACTTCGGCGGTTGCGCGGGCAACATCGCCTACGGGCTGCGGCAACTGGGCGCCGAGGTGGCCCCGCTCGCCGCGCTCGGCAGCGATGGCGCCGACTACCTCGCGCGCATGCGCGAACTCGGCGTGGACACCGCCCACGTGAGCACGGTGGCCGACGCATACACGGCGCAGGCCATGATCATGACCGACCGCGACAACAACCAGATCACGGCGTTCCACCCGGGCGCGATGTCCTTCGCGCACGACACGCCCGTGCCCGCTCGCCAGGATCTGGCGCTGGGCATCATCGCGCCCGACGGCCGCGAGGCCATGCTCTCCCACGCCGCGCAGCTCAAGGCCGCGGGCGTGCCCTTCGTGTTCGATCCGGGCCAGGGCCTGCCCATGTTCAATGGCGAGGAGCTGCTGCGCTTCATCGACCAGGCGAGCTGGGTGGCGGTGAACGACTATGAAGGCCGCATGCTCTGCGACCGCACGGGCCTGTCGTTGGCGGACATCTCCCGGCGCGTGCGTGGTCTGGTGGTCACGCTCGCCGACCAGGGCTGCGATGTGTGGGAAGGCGGTGTGGCCACGCGCGTGCCGGGTGTGAAGGCCGAGGCCGTGATCGACCCCACGGGCTGCGGCGACGCCTTCCGCGCGGCCCTGCTGCACGGCCTTTCGCAGGGCTGGCCGCTGGCGCGCTGCGCCGAACTGGGCAACCGCCTGGGGGCGCTCAAGATCGCGGTGCGTGGTCCGCAGAACTACACGGTGGACGCCGCGCTCAAGGCCTGAACGCGGACCGGCAATGAAAAAAGCCCGGTGCTTTCGCACCGGGCTTTCAGATCAACTCAAGGCTGTCTCAGGGCTTGCTGGACGTCGGGAACGGCCAGGCGGCTTGAGGGTTGAGCTTGGTCTGAGCGGCGGGAGCGGCCGCGGGAGCAGGGGCAGCCGGCTTCTTGGCCGGCTCAGCTTTTTTTGCGGGGGCCGCCTTCTTCGCAGGGGCAGCCTTTTTCGCAGGAGCCTTCTTGGCCGCCGCCTTCTTCGCGGGCGCCTTCTTCGCAGCGGCTTTCTTCGCCGGCGCTTTCTTGGCAACGGCTTTCTTCGCCGGAGCCTTCTTCGCCGCGACTTTCTTCGCCGGGGCTTTCTTGGCGGCGACTTTCTTCTTCGCCGGAGCCTTCTTCGCCGCGACTTTCTTCGCCGGGGCTTTCTTGGCAGCGACTTTCTTCTTCGCCGGGGCCTTCTTCGCCGCGACTTTCTTCGCCGGAGCCTTCTTCGCCACGACTTTCTTCGCCGGGGCTTTCTTGGCGGCGACTTTCTTCTTCGCCGGCGCCTTCTTCGCCGCAGCCTTCTTGGCCGGGGCCTTCTTCGCAGTTGCCATTGCTTTCTCCTTGATCAAGTTGCAAAGAGCACTTCAGCCGGTCGGATGGCCGGTGAAGCGATTCAACGTACTGCGGTCAGGTGGATGCATCCACAACAGACCCCAGGGCGCTGAATCCGGGGGTCAGGCCAGCGCGGGCGTCTGCGCGCCCTGCGGCTGTCCTGATGATTCAATTCGTGTTCTTGTTTTCTGGCAATGCGCGAAGCGTCCGGCCGGGACATCAGTCCCAGGACAACGCTCCGCCCGATTGGTACTCGATCACCCGCGTTTCGAAGAAGTTGCGTTCCTTCTTGAGATCGATCATTTCGCTCATCCAGGGGAACGGGTTCTCTTCGTTCGGGAACAGGGGCTCCAGGCCGATCTGCGTGGCGCGCCGGTTGGCGATGTAGCGCAGATAGCCCTTGAACATGGAGGCATTGAGGCCCAGCACGCCGCGCGGCATGGTGTCCTCGGCGTAGCGGTATTCGAGCTCGACGGCCTTGAGGAACAGCTCCTTGACCTCGGCCTTGAATTCGGCCGTCCAGAGCAGCGGGTTCTCCATCTTGATCGCGTTGATCAGGTCGATGCCGAAATTGCAGTGCATCGACTCGTCGCGCAGGATGTACTGGTACTGCTCGGCGGCGCCGGTCATCTTGTTCTGCCGGCCCAGCGCCAGGATCTGGGTGAAGCCGACGTAGAAGAACATGCCTTCCATGAGGCAGGCGAAGACGATCAGGCTCTTGAGCAGCGTCTGGTCGTTCTCGGGCGTGCCCGTGTGGAAGTTCGGGTCCATGATCGCCTCGATGAAGGGGATCAGGAACTCGTCCTTGTCGCGGATCGACTGCACCTCGTTGTAGGCGTTGAAGATCTCGGCCTCGTCCAGGCCCAGCGATTCCACGATGTACTGGTAGGCGTGCGTGTGGATCGCTTCCTCGAAGGCCTGGCGCAGCAGGAACTGGCGGCACTCGGGCGCCGTGATGTGGCGGTAGGTGCCCAGCACGATGTTGTTGGCGGCCAGCGAGTCGGCGGTGACGAAGAAGCCCAGGTTGCGCTTGACGATGCGGCGCTCGTCCTCGGTGAGGCCGTTGGGGTCCTTCCAGAGCGCGATGTCGCGGCTCATGTTCACTTCCTGCGGCATCCAGTGGTTGGCGCAGGTGGCCAGGTACTTCTCCCAGGCCCACTTGTACTTGAAGGGAACGAGCTGGTTGACGTCGGTCTGGCCGTTGATGATGCGCTTGTCGGCCACGTTGATGCGGCGCTGCGGCGCGGCCTGCTTGGCGCGCTGGGCTTCTGGCGACGGGGACTGCGCGGCGGCCGCGGCGAAGGCGGCAGCGCTGGCGACGGAAGTAGGTGCCTCACCGAAGGATGAGACTTGCAAGCCCGGCTGGCCGGAAGGGCGGGGGCTGTGCGTCGACGTCGAAGATGGCGTTGTGGGTTCTTCCCAGGTCAACATAAGGATCGGTCCGATTCAGCGAATTATCAAAGTGTCTGTGCGAATTGCAAAGCAATCAGGTCGCGCGCTCACGAATTCTGTTGCGGTGTTGCATCGAATGATTCGACGTTTCGCACCGCTTCGGGCTTCGATTGCGCGCAATCCGAATCACTGACAGGCCTCGCAACCCGGGTCGTCGATGGCGCAGAACTTCACATCGGTGGCGGGTTCGCTCGCGGCTTCGGCGGCGCTGGCGCTCGCGGCCATCGGCGCGCTCGGCGTCACCGACACGGCATTGAGCTGGCCCGTGCGACCGGTGGATTTCTCCACCTGCGTGGCCGAGGTCGTGCGCAGGTAATAGGTGGTCTTGAGGCCGCGCAGCCAGGCGAGCTTGTAGGTTTCGTCGAGCTTCTTGCCCGAGGCGCCGGCCATGTAGATGTTCAGGCTTTGCGCCTGGTCGATCCACTTCTGGCGGCGCGCCGCGGCCTCCACCAGCCACACCGGCTCGACCTCGAAGGCGGTGGCGTACAGGGCCTTGACGTCCTGCGGCACGCGGTCGATGGGACGCAGCGAACCGTCGAAGTGCTTGAGGTCCATGACCATCACGTCGTCCCACAGGCCCAGGCGCTTGAGGTCCTTGACGAGGTAGCCGTTGATGACGGTGAACTCGCCGGACAGGTTGGACTTGACCGAGAGGTTGCCGAAGCAGGGCTCGATGGAGGCGTCCACGCCGATGATGTTGGAGATGGTGGCGGTGGGGGCGATGGCCACGCAGTTGGAGTTGCGCATGCCGTCGCGGGCGATCTTCTGGCGCAGCGCGTCCCAGTCGAGGCTGCTGGAGCGGTCGACGTCGACGTAGCCGCCGCGCTCGCGGGCCAGCAGGTCCAGGGTGTCGGGCGGCAGGATGCCCTTGTCCCACAGCGAGCCCTTGAAGCTGCTGTAGCGGCCGCGCTCGCGGGACAGTTCGGTGGAAGCCCAATAGGCGTAGTAGCAGACGGCTTCCATGGAGCGGTCGGCGAATTCCACCGCCTCGTTCGAGGCGTAGGGGATGCGCAGCTCGTACAGCGCGTCCTGGAAGCCCATGACGCCCAGGCCCACCGGGCGGTGGCGCAGGTTGGAGTCGCGCGCCTTCTTGACCGCGTAGTAGTTGATGTCGATCACGTTGTCGAGCATGCGCATGGCCGTGGCGATGGTCTTGCGCAGCTTGTCGTGGTCGATCGCGCCGTCCTTCAGGTGGCGCAGCAGGTTGACCGAGCCGAGGTTGCACACGGCGGTCTCGGTGTCGCTGGTGTTGAGCGTGATCTCGGTGCAGAGGTTGGAGCTGTGCACCACGCCGGCGTGCTGCTGCGGGCTGCGCACGTTGCAGGCGTCCTTGAAGGTGATCCAGGGGTGGCCGGTCTCGAACAGCATCGACAGCATCTTGCGCCACAGGTCGGTGGCGGGCACCTTCTTGTAAGGCTTGATCTCGCCGCGCGCGGCCTTTTCCTCGTAGGCCACATAGGCCTTTTCGAAGTCGGTGCCGAACTTGTCATGCAGGTCGGGGGTGTTGGAGGGGGAGAACAGGCTCCACTCGCCCTTTTCCAGCACGCGCTTCATGAACAGGTCCGGAATCCAGTTCGCGGTGTTCATGTCGTGGGTGCGGCGGCGGTCGTCGCCGGTGTTCTTGCGCAGCTCCAGGAACTCCTCGATGTCGAGGTGCCAGGTCTCGAGGTAGGTGCAGACCGCGCCCTTGCGCTTGCCGCCCTGGTTCACGGCCACGGCGGTGTCGTTGACGACTTTCAGGAAGGGCACGACGCCCTGCGATTCGCCGTTGGTGCCCTTGATGTGGCTGCCCAGGGCGCGCACGCGGGTCCAGTCGTTGCCCAGGCCGCCGGCGAACTTGGACAGCAGGGCGTTTTCCTTGATGGACTCATAGATGCCGTCGAGGTCGTCGGGCACCGTGGTGAGGTAGCAGCTGGACAGCTGCGAGCGCAGCGTGCCGCTGTTGAACAGCGTGGGCGTGCTGCTCATGAAGTCGAAGGTCGAGAGGATCTCGTAGAACTCGATGGCGCGGGCTTCGCGGTCGATCTCGTTGAGCGACAGGCCCATGGCCACGCGCATGAAGAAGGCCTGCGGCAGCTCGATGCGCGTCTTGCGCACGTGCAGGAAGTAGCGGTCGTACAGGGTCTGCAGGCCGAGGTAGTCGAACTGCAGGTCGCGCTCGGGCTTGAGCGCGGCGCCCAGGCGGGCGAGGTCGAAGTTCAGCAGGTCCGGGTTGAGCAGCTCGGCGTTGACGCCGCGCTGGATGAACTCGGGGAAGTAGTCGGCGTAGCGCTGGGCCATCTGCGCCTGCGGCACTTCCTGGCCCAGGATCTCCTTGACGATGGTGTGCAGCAGCAGGCGCGCGGTGGCGTAGGTGTAGTCGGGGTCTTTTTCGATCAGCGTGCGCGCGGCCAGGATGGCGGCCTTGTAGACCTCGTCCATGGGCACGCCGTCGTACAGGTTGCGCTTGGTCTCGGCGACGATGGGATCGGCCTTGACGTCGGCACCCAGACCGACGCAGGCGTCGGTGATCAGGCGCGTGAGGGCGTCGATGTCCAGCGGCACGCGCTGGCCGCCGTCGAGTACGTGCAGCTGAGGCTCGGCGGCGCGCGCGGTGGCGGCCTGGGTGGCGCGCTCGGCGGCGCGGCGCTCGCGGTAGAGCACGTAGGCGCGCGCGACTTCATGGTGGCCGCTGCGCATCAGGCCGAGTTCGGCCTGGTCCTGCACGTCCTCGATGTGGAAGGTGCCGCCGCCCGGACGCGAACGCATGAGGGCGCGCACCACGACCTGCGTCAGCTGGTCCACCGTTTCGCGCACGCTGGCCGAGGCCGCGCCCTGCGTGCCGTGCACGGCCAGGAAGGCCTTCATCATGGCCACGGCGATCTTGCTGGGCTCGAAGGGCACCACGGCGCCATTGCGCCGGATGATCTGGTACTGGGCGTAGGCGGACACGGAGGCCATGGCGGGGGAGGGCGAGACGCCGGGCGCGGATGTCGGGACGTTGGCGGCGGGGGACTGGGGGGTGGCTGCGCTCAGCATGGTTCCTCTCGATTCAGGATTTGTTCTCGGTGATCGGGTCGGTCCGCCCCTGGTGCCTGGCGCCGGGTGGGCTCGCGGCGGCGCGGTTTTCAGGGTTGGGGGGTATCCGGGGGCACACTATATCTGGTGTGTAGGGGGGCAACAAGGCACTACCGATAGTGTTTGTGAATCCATCGCGGCCGATGGATGCCCTCAGGGAAACAGCCGCCGCGCGAGGGCGCGCGCGCAGCATTGGCCGCGCCTGCGTTTCACTCGAAAAGCGCAGTGTTCATGCGGGGTGCAAGGCGATTCGGTGCCGCAGGCCGCGTGCCGTCTCTGGTGTCCGATGGCGCGCTTGGGGTGGCGCGCGAAATGCCCCGATACCCTCAGCCTGTGGCCTCGGGAAAACACGAGGGGTTCCACCCGACGAGCTGTCGCAACCGGGGCCAGTCGAAACCCGGCCCGGGGTCGTGTTTGCGGCCCGGCGCGATGTGCTCGTGCCCGGCCACGTGCGCGATCGGGTGGCGCGCGCGCAGCGCGCGGCACAGCCGCGCCAGCGCCGCGTACTGCGCGGCCTCGAAGGCCTCGCCCTCCAGGCCTTCGAGCTCGATGCCAACGGAGAAGTCGTTGCAGTTGTCGCGGCCCCGCCAGTGCGAGGCGCCGGCGTGCCAGGCGCGGCGCGCGGTGGAGACGAACTGGAGCACCCGCCCGTCGCGGCGCACGAAGAAATGCGCCGAGACCTCGATGCCGCGGATGGCCTGGAAGTAGGGGTGCGCGTCCCAGTCGAGCCGGTTGGTGAACAGGCGCTCGACCTCGTCGCCGCCGTACACGCCGGGTGGCAGGCTGATGGAGTGCAGCACGATCAGGTCGACGGCCGTGCCGCGCGGCCGCGCGCCATGGTTGGGCGAATCGATCCGCCGAGCGCCGCGCCACCAGCCGCCGTGCCAGCGGGGCTCAATCGGTGGCGTCGGTGTCGCCATGGCCGGTCGCGCCGGGCACCACGATGCCCAGGCGCTGGATGCGGTAGCGGATCTGCCGCAGGTTCAGGCCCAGCCTTGCCGCCGCCGCGGTGCGGTTGTAGCCGCATTCCTGCAGGGCCTTGAGCAGCACCTGGCGTTCTTGCTCGTCGAGGTAGCTCTGCAGATCGCTGGGCAGGGCGGGCTCGTCGGCGGAGGCGGCCGGCGGCGTCAAGGGCACGAAGCGGTAGGGTCCGCCAGCCGGCACCGGTGCGTTGGGCAGCGGGTCGGGCAGCGTGGCGGGCTCGGTGTCGCCGGTTTCGCCGAAATCGGCGGGTTGCAGCACGGGGCCGCTGGCCAGCGCGAGCGCGCGCTGCAGCAGGTTCTCGAGCTCGCGCACGTTGCCCGGCAGCTCGCGCGCCTGCAGCCAGGCCAGCGCGGCCGGCGAGAGTTCGGGCACGGCCTGGCCGGCTTCGGCGCACAGGCGCTCGAGCAGGGCCTGCGCGAGCAGGGGCAGGTCCTCGGGTCGGTCGCGCAGCGCGGGCGTGCGCAGGCCGATCACGTTCAGCCGGTAGTACAGGTCCTGGCGGAACTGGCCGGCCTGCACCAGCGCGGGCAGGTCGCGGTGGGTGGCGCTGACCAGGCGCACGTCGACCACGTCCTCCTGTACCGCGCCGAGCGATCGCACCCGGCGTTCCTGGATGGCGCGCAGCAGCTTGGCTTGCATGGACAGGGGCAGGTCGCCGATCTCGTCGAGGAACAGGGTGCCGCCGTGCGCGGCCTGGAAATAGCCTTCGCGATCGGCGCTGGCGCCGGTGTAGGCGCCCTTGCGGGCGCCGAAGAACTCGGCCTCGATGAGGTTTTCGGGGATGGCGCCGCAGTTCACCGCCACGAAGGGGCCGCTGGCGCGGTGGCTGCATTCGTGCACGGCGCGCGCCACGAGCTCCTTGCCGGTGCCCGACTCGCCCAGGATGAGCACCGGCGCCATGCTGGTGGCGACCTTCTCGATGCGCGCCTTGGTCTGCACGATGCTGGGTGCCTGGCCCACCAGGCGCGCGAGCGCGCGCACCCCGCTGGGCGGCGGCGGCGCGCTGCGCGTGGGCTCGTTGCTGGTGGCCGGGCGCTCGCTGGCGGCGGCCAGAGGCGCGCGCTGACTGCGCAGGGCCGAGCCGACGGCGCTGCGCAACTGGCGCAGGTCGACCGGCTTGGTGAGGTAGTCGAAGGCGCCGGCCTTGAGCGACTCGACCGCGTTCTCGGCCGAACCGAAGGCGGTGATGACGATGCACTTCTCGGTCCGCGGGCTGTCGGCGATGTCGCGCAGCAGCGTCAGGCCCAGGCCGTCGGGCAACTGCATGTCGGTGATCAGCACGTCGTAGCGCTGCTGGGCCAGGCACTCGCGCGCCTGCGCCAGGTCGGCGGCGGTGGTGACGGCGTGGCCTTCGCGCAGCAGCGTCAGCTCGTAGAGCGTGCGCAGGTCGGGCTCGTCATCGACGACCAGGATGGAGGCGCTCGCGGCGACGGACATGCGCGGCGGCGGGATCAGCTGGCGGCCAGGGGCGGGTGGCCCGAGCGCAGCGGATCGACGATGGTGTGCTCATGGTCCTGAGCGGCTTGCGAGGGATAGGACAGGCTCTGCTGGTGCCCGCCGTCGCGCGCGGGCGGCGCAACCAGGGCCGCGCCGCGCACCGCCGGCATGAGCACATAGAACTCATTGCCCTCGCGCTGGTCGAGGCGGGCGCGCTGGTAGGCGATCTGGGCGCCGTAGCGTTCGCAGAGCTCGCGGCAGATGTACAGGCCCAGACCGCTGGAGCGGCTCTCGGACGAGAAGAAGGGCTCGAACAGGTGCTTGAGCACCGTGGCCTCCAGCGGGCCGCCATCGCTCCAGATGGACAGGCGCAGGTGCTCGCCGCCGCTGGGCTGGGTGATGATCCGGATGGAGGCCGGCTTGCCGCTGGCATGGCGCCGCGCATTGTCGAGCAGGTTCACGAGCAGGCGGCGCAGGTGCTCGGGGTCGAAGGACACCAGCCCCTGCGAGGCGTGCAGGTGCACACCCAGGGTCTGCGTTACGCTGTTCTGGCGCATCCACTCGGCGGTCACCTGGCGCACCATCGAATCGAGCGGCAGGGGCGGTACGTGGCCGTCGGTGCGGCTGGGCTGGGGGCGCGCGACGTTGAGGATGTCGTCGACGATGCGCGAAAGCCGCTGCGCGTTCTGCTCGATCATCGTCGTGAGGCGCTTGTGCGCGGGGTCGCGCACCTCTTCGTCGAGCAGGGCGTTGGCCTGGGTAATGGCCGACAGCGGGTTGCGGATCTCGTGCGCCACGGCGGCGGACATGCGGCCCATGGAGGCGAGCTTTTCGGTGCGCACGCGCGCCTCGACCTCGCGCAGGTCTTCCAGGAACAGCACGCACAGCGAACCGCGCTCGCCCACGGCGGGCGTGAGCTTGGTGCGCGCGTGCAGGCGCTGGCTGGGGCGCTCGCCGTGTTCGATGGTGGTCTCGGTCTCCAGCGCGGCGTCGACGGCGAAGCTCTCCTCCACCAGGGCCGCCAGGTGCGACCAGCTTGGCCGCGCCGACAGCAGCAGCCGCGCGCCCTCGGGGTAGTTGTCGCCCATGAGCATGCCGCGCGCGGCGGGATTGGCGTTGCGCACCACGCCGTGCGCGTCCACCACCAGCACGCCCACGCCCAGGCTTTCGATGACCACCTCGTTGACGGCGGCCTGCGCACGCGCGGCGGCCTGGCTGCTGGCCGAAACCGCTTCTTCGCGCGCCAGGCGGCTGGCCAGCTGGTGGGCCAGCACGGCCACCAGGAAGAAGCCGGTGCCCGCCAGCCCGGCCTGCAGGAAGCGCGCGGTGTCGAGCTGGCCCAGGCCTGTCCCGTGCAGCCAGGCGTCGGCCAGCAGCAGCAGGGTGGCGCCGGCCGCCGTGCCCAGCCCCAGCACCATGGGGCCCAGGATGGCCGCCGTGAGCACGGGCAGCGCGAACAGCGGGGTGAAGTTGATGCTGCTGCCGGACTGGAAGTACTGCAGCGCGGCCACCACCGCCACGTCCACCCCGACGGTGATGAGCCACTGCACCGTGGGCGCGCGGCCGTGTTCGGCCGGCGTCCACATCAGCATGACGGCCACGGTGACCAGCAGGTACGTGGAGGTCAGGGCCGTCGGCCAGACCGTGGCGTTGCCGTCGGCGGTCAGCAGCAGGAACAGCTGCAGGGCGAGCAGGACCAGCGCCACGAACACGCGCGCCCGCATGAAGGCGCGCCACAGGCGCTCGAAGGCCCGGGCGCGCTGCAGGGCCGGGCTTTCGTGGGCCGAGTACCAGGACGGGGCGAAAGTGGAGCTGTCGTCGCGTGGCATGCGGGGTCCTCAGGCCGGCGGGCCCTCGATGCGCTGCCGGTGCTCGGCGCTGCAGTAGCTGCCCTGGCGGCCGGTGACGGCCTCGTTCTGCGGCAGGTGGGTGCCGCAGGCGCGGCAGGCCACCATGGCGATCGGCTGGCCCGTTGCGCGTGCGGGGCGCGGCGGCGCGGCGGCCTCGCGCTCCTGGCGCTCGGCGCGGCGGTTGTTGCGCCAGACGTGGAACGCCACGACGACGACGGCGAGCACGAGCAGGTATTTCATCGGTGGGGCCTCATGGGCGAAGCAGCAGCACCTCGAGCACGAAGCGCGAGCCCACGTAGGCCAGCAGCAGGAAGCCCGCGCCCACGTAGAGGGTGCGCACGGCGGTGCGGCCGCGCCAGCCCAGCCGCCAGCGGCCCCACAGCAGCACACCCATGGTGGCCCAGGCGAGCAGGGAAAACACGGTCTTGTGGTTCCACACCATGCGCTGGTTGAGGAGTTCGGAGAAGTGCCAGCCGGCCAGCAGCGTGAGGCTGAGCAGCAGGAAGCCGGCGGCCACGAAGCGGAAGGTGAGGCGCTCCAGCGTGAGCAGCGGCATGGTGGTGTCGCTGGTGACGCCGCTGCGCATGGCGCGCTCGGCGCGCTGCATCAGCCAGGCGTGCACCACGGCGGCGGCGATGAGCCCGTAAGCCGCGATGCCCAGAGCCCAGTGCAGCGGCATCCACACGGAGGGCAGGGTGGGGTGCTCGGCGCCGGGGAAGATCATCACCAGCAGCATGACCGCCGCCCCCATCAGCGCCAGCGCCCAGCGCGCCCGCAGTTGCGGGTACAGGCGGCTTTCGACCAGGTAGACGGTGAGCACCAGCCACAGCGTGACCGACAGCGCGGGCGCGAAGCCGAAGCGCACCGGCTCGCTGAGCAGGCCGGCCAGCAGCGCGAGCAGGTGCAGGCCCCAGGTGATGGCGAGCAGGGCGCGCGCCTGCAGGCTGCCCAGCCGGGGGTGCGCCCAGGCCACCAGCGCGTACGCCAGCGCGGCCAGCGTGGACAGCACGGCGGCCGGCAGGTTGGAAGCCAGTTGGGGGAACAGGTTCATGGCCACGGGCCAACACGGGGGGTGCCGAAGGCTAAAATCAACTGCACATCTTAACGGCGCCACCCGGGCCCCTCCCTTGCCCGGCCACCCGTTCGACGGGTCCACCGTGGCGCTCCGTCGGCGCCCTCCACACCCTCCCACCGCAGCCATGGCCTCAGCCCTGTCCGACCGCCTGTCACGCATCGTCAAGGAAATGCGTGGCCAGGCCCGCATCACCGAGAGCAACGTGAGCGACATGCTGCGCGAGGTGCGCATGGCCCTGCTCGAGGCCGACGTGGCCCTGCCGGTGGTGCGCGACTTCATCGCGCGCGTGAAGGACAAGGCGCTCGGCCAGGACGTGGTGGGTTCGCTCACCCCCGGCCAGGCCCTGGTGGGCATCGTCAACCGCGAGCTGGCCGCCACCATGGGCGAGGGCGTGGCCGACATCAACCTGGCCGCGCAGCCGCCCGCCGTCATTCTGATGGCCGGCCTGCAGGGCGCGGGCAAGACCACCACCACGGCCAAGCTGGCGCGCCACCTGATCGAGAAGCGCAAAAAGAAGGTGCTCACCGTGTCGGGCGACGTCTACCGGCCGGCCGCCATCGAGCAGCTCAAGACCGTGACGGCCCAGGCCGGCGCCGAGTGGTTCCCGAGCACGCCCGACCAGAAACCCGCCGACATCGCGCGCGCCGCGCTCGACCACGCGCGGCGCCACCACTTCGACGTGCTGCTGGTCGACACGGCCGGCCGGCTGGCCATCGACGAGGCGCTGATGCGCGAGATCCGCGAGCTGCACGCGGTGCTGAACCCGGTGGAGACCCTGTTCGTGGTGGATGCCATGCAGGGCCAGGACGCGGTCAACACCGCCAAGGCCTTCAAGGAAGCCCTGCCGCTCACCGGCATCGTGCTCACCAAGCTTGACGGCGACTCGCGCGGCGGCGCGGCCCTGTCGGTGCGCGCCATCACGGGCGCGCCGATCAAGTTCGCGGGCGTGTCGGAAAAGATCGACGGCCTGGAGGTGTTCGACGCCGACCGCCACGCGCAGCGCGTGCTGGGCATGGGCGACATCCTGGCCCTGGTCGAGCAGGTCACGGCCGGCGTGGACATGGCCTCGGCCCAGAAGCTGGCGGCCAAGGTCAAGAGCGGCGAGGGCTTCGACCTCGACGACTTCCTGGGCCAGCTGCGCCAGATGAAGCAGATGGGCGGCCTGTCCAACCTGATCGACAAGCTGCCCGCGCAGATGGCGGCCAAGGCCGGCACCGCCGACCTCTCGCGCGCCGAGAAGGACATCCGCCGCAAGGAGGGGATCATCTGCAGCATGACCCCCGCCGAGCGCCGCAAGCCCGAGATCATCAAGGCCACGCGCAAGCGCCGCATCGCCGCCGGGGCGGGCGTGCATGTGCAGGAGGTCAACCGCCTGCTCAAGGAGTTCGAGCAGATGCAGGGCATGATGAAGAAGATGAAGGGCGGCGGCCTCATGAAGATGATGAAGCGCATGGGCGGCATGAAAGGCATGCCCAAGCTGCCCGGCATGGGCTGAGTGGCGCCGCCACCCGGCCTGGCCTGTCGGCGCACGGGGTTCCATGGAGGGACTTCGCATCGAGACCATCGGCACGGTGCTGGCGCTGCTGTGTGCGCTCTGGCTGCGCCCCTGGCGGCTGCTGAAGGGCCCCTTGCTCACCCCGGCGCTGGCGGCGCTGGTCCTGCTGCCGCTGCTCTGGCTCACGCCGCAGTTCATGCCCGCGGGCCTACGGGTGCAGTTGTCCGGGGCCAGCCTGCTCGTGCTGGTGCTGGGCTGGCCGCTCGCGGTGCCGCTGCTGGCCGTGGTGGCGCTGCTGGTGTGGGGGCTGGGCACCGAAGGGCCGCAGCTGGCGCTGATCCAGCTCTGGTGGCTGGGGGTGGTGCCCGCCACCCTGGCGCTGGTGCTCGGCGCGGCCCTGCGCCGCTGGCTGCCGGCGAACCCGTTCGTCTACACGCTCGGGCGTGGCTTCCTGGGCACGGCGGTGTCGGTGTTCGTCGCCGGCGCCCTGATGCGCTGGTTTCAACCCCTGGGCCACGACGGGTCGCTGGTGGCCGTCTGGCTCATGGCCTGGGGCGATGCCTTCCTGACCGGCATGGTGTGCGCGGTGTTCGCGGCCTTCGTGCCGCAGTGGCTGGCCACCTGGTCGGACGCGCGCTACCTGCGCCCGCCCGGCGCGGACCGGTAGCCCCGCCGGGCCGCTGGCGCCTGGGCGCGGCGCTGGCCAGGCCCTACACTCGACGGCCGCGCCGATACCCCCCGGCGATCCGCCTCTTTCACGCCGACCGACCCTGCCATGCCACGCGACGTCCACGTCATCACCCACCCGCTGGTGCAGCACAAGCTCACGCTGATGCGCCGCAAGGACACCAGCACCAAGAGCTTTCGTGAGCTCGTGCACGAGCTCAGCGCGCTGCTGGCCTACGAGCTCACGCGCGACATGCCCATGCAGGAAATCGACATCGAAACCCCGCTGGAGCCCATGAAGTCGCGCGTGATCGACGGCAAGAAGATCGTGCTGGCCTCCATCCTGCGCGCGGGCAACGGCTTCCTAGACGGCATGCTGCAGGTGATCCCGGGCGCGCGCGTGGGCCACATCGGCCTCTACCGCGACCCAGCCACGCTGCAGGCCGTGGAGTACTACTTCAAGATGCCGCAGGACATGCACGAGCGCGACGTGATCGTGCTCGACCCCATGCTGGCCACGGGCAACTCGGCCGTGGCCGCGGTGGACCGGCTCAAGAAGACGCACCCGCGCTCCATCCGCTTCGTCTGCCTGGTCACCTGTCCCGAAGGCCTCCAGACCTTCCACGACGCCCACCCCGACGTGCCGGTCTACACGCCCGCGATCGATCGCGGCCTGAACGACCATGGCTACATCGTGCCGGGCCTGGGCGACGCTGGCGACCGCATCTTCGGCACGAAGTAGGCCCCCCTGCGGCGCTGCGCGCCTCCCCCCGAGGGGGCGATGCCGACGGACCGGCGGAGCCGGATCCGTGGCATCCCCGGTTTCGGGGCTGGCCTGCCGGTGTCCGGATGACAGCTTTGTTATTCGGTTTGCGATAGGGTCGCGACCATGCATCCTCAAGCCCCCTCGTTCTGGCGCATCGGCTGGACCTCGCTGCTGCGCGACTGGCGCGCGGGCGAACTTCGCCTGCTCGTGGTCGCCGTGACGCTGGCGGTGGCCGCGCTCACCGCCGTGGGCTTCTTCGCCGACCGCCTGCAGGGCGGCCTGGCGCGCGACGCGCGCGCCCTCATCGGTGGCGACGCCGTGGTGGTGTCCGACCAGCCGGCCGATCCGGCCTTCGCGGCGCGCGCCGAGGCCCTGGGCCTGCGCCACACGCTGAGCCTGGGCTTTCCCACCATGGGCCGCGCGCCCGACGAGCAGGGCGGCGCCGCCCGCCTGGTGGCGCTCAAGTCGGTGGGCGAGGGCTACCCGCTGCGTGGCACGGTGCGCGTGTCCGAATCGCCGGACGCGCCGGACACGGTCGCCCCCGGCATTCCCGCGCGCGGCACCGCCTGGGTGGACGCGGCGCTGCTGGTGCAGCTCGACCTGCGCGTGGGCCAGCCGCTGCTGTTGGGCGATGCGCGCTTCACCATCGAGCGGGTGCTCACGGTGGAACCCGACCGGGGCGGTGGCTTCATGAGCTTCGCGCCGCGCGTGATGATCCGCAACGACGACCTGCCCGCCACCGGACTGGTGCAGCCCGCCAGCCGTGTGAGCTACCGGCTCGCCGTGGCCGGGCCCGACGCCGCCGTGGCCGCGTTCAGCCGCTGGGCGAAGGAGGCGATCGAACGCCCGGGCGTGCGCGGCGTGCGGCTGGAGTCGCTGGAGGGGGGCCGGCCCGAGATGCAGCGCACCCTGGGCCGCGCCGAGAAATTCCTCAACCTCGTGGCCCTGCTGGCCGCGCTGCTGTGCGCCGTGGCCGTGGCCATCGCCGCGCGCGGCTTCGCCCAGCGCCACCTGGACGACTGCGCCATGCTGCGCGTGCTGGGCCTGTCGCAGGGCAACATGGCGCGCGCCTACACGGTGGAGTTCGCCGCCGTCGGCCTGCTGGCCAGTGCGCTGGGCGTGCTGCTGGGCTGGGCCGTGCACCACGTCTTCGTGTGGCTGCTGGCGGGCCTGGTGGAATCCAGCCTGCCACCGCCCGGCCCGGTGCCGGTGCTGCTGGGCCTGGGCATGGGCCTGACGCTGCTGCTGGCCTTCGGCCTGCCGCCGGTGCTGCAGCTGGCCAAGGTGCCGCCGCTGCGCGTGATCCGCCGCGACGTGGGCCAACTCAAGCCGGCCACGCTGGGCGTGCTGGGCCTGGGCGTGCTCGGCTTCGCGGCCCTGCTGCTGGCGGCCAGCCGCGACCTGCTGCTCGGCGGTATCGCGGTGGGCGGCTTCGCGGCCGCCGTGCTGCTGTTCGCGGCCGCCAGCTTCCTCGCGGTGCGCGTGCTGCGGGCCAGCGTGAACGAGGCCACGGCGCCACGGGCCCTGGTGATGGCCACGCGCCAACTCTCGGCGCGCCCGGTCTACGCGGTGGTGCAGATCAGCGCGCTGGCCGTGGGCCTGCTGTCGCTGGTGCTGCTGGTGCTGCTGCGCACCGACCTCATCGACAGCTGGCGTCAAGCCACGCCGCCCGACGCGCCGAACCGCTTCGTCATCAACGTGCAGCCCGAGCAGGCCCAGGCCTTCCAGCAGGCGCTGCGCGGCGCGGGCGTGAGCCAATACGACTGGTTCCCCATGATCCGGGGCCGCCTGGTCAACATCAACGGCAAGGCCGTGCAGCCGGAGGACTTCGAGGCCGAGCGCGCGCAGCGCCTGGTCGAACGCGAGTTCAACCTCTCGCACACCGCCGAGCGGCCCGAGAACAACCCCATCGTGGCCGGCCGCTGGACGCCCGAAGAGGCCGACGGCCTGAGCGTGGAGGAGGGCCTGGCGGACGAGCTGGGCCTGAAGCTGGGCGATACCCTGGGTTTCGACATCGCCGGCCAACTGGTGCAGCGCCGCATCACCAGCCTGCGCCACGTGGACTGGGGCTCCATGCGGGTGAACTTCTTCGTGCTCTTTCCGGTGGCCGAGATGAACGACGTGCCGGTCACCTACATCAGCGCCTTCCGCGCGCCCGAGACGCGCGGCTTCGACAACGCCCTGGTGCGCGAATTTCCCAACATCACCAACGTCGACATGAGCCAGACCATTGCCCAGGTGCAGCGCGTGCTGGGCCAGGTGATCGCGGCCATCGAGTTCCTTTTCGCCTTCACGCTCGCGGCCGGGCTGGTGGTGCTGCTGGCGGCCGTCACGGCCACGCGCGGCGAGCGCGAACGCGAGTTCGCCATCCTGCGCGCGGTGGGCGCGGGCTCGGGCCTGCTGCGCCAGGTGCAGCGCATCGAGCTGCTGGGCGTGGGCCTGCTGGCCGGGTTCCTGGCCTCGGTGGTGGCGGTGGCCGTGGGCTGGGCGCTCGCGCGCTACGCCTTCGAGTTCACCTGGACGGCCTCGCCCTGGGTGCCGCTGGGCGGCGCGCTCGCCGGCGCGGTGCTGGCGCTGGCGGCGGGCTGGTGGGGGCTGCGCGCGATCCTGCGCACGCCGGTGGTTGAAACCTTGCGCCGCGCGGCGACCTGAAGACATGAGCGATCCACTCCTGCCACCCGAAGAGCCGGCGACGTTCGCCACGCCGTTTGAGTGGATCGGCGGCGAGGCGCGCGTGCGCGCCCTGGTCGACCGCTTCTACGACCTGATGGATCTGGAGCCCGGCTACCGCGCGCTGCGCGCCGCGCACGGCAGCACGCTGGACAGCGCGCGCGACAAGCTGTTCTGGTTCCTGTGCGGCTGGCTCGGCGGGCCGGACCACTACGTCTCGCGCTTTGGCCACCCGCGCCTGCGCATGCGCCACCTGCCGTTCGCCATCGGCATCCTGGAGCGCGACCAGTGGCTGGCCTGCATGGACCAGGCCATGGGCGAGACCGGGGTCGACCCCGAGCTGCGCGAGCGCCTGAAGCGCAGCTTCTTCCAGACCGCCGACTGGATGCGCAACAGCCCGGGCTGAGACCGGCCTCAGCGCGTGATGAGCGCGGATTCGCGCAGCACCAGCGGGCCGTACCAGGCCTCGGCCGTGGTGGCCAGGTTGTTGGCGTCGGTCATCAGGCCCAGGGCCGTGAGCGGGCCCGGTGGGCGTTCGAAGGCCGCCAGGTAGTCGGCCCGCACGTCGCGCTCGTGTTCCACCCAGCGGCCCAGCTGCCGCGGCCCTTGCTGCACCACCAGCTTGCGGATGCGCCGCGTGTGCGGGTTCTCGATCACGGTGCCCACGGGGTAGCGGTTGTCCCACACATACATGAGCGTGGCGTAGGGCAGGGGCTCGCCGGTCATCAGCTGCGCCAGCTCCGAAAGCATGTGGTCGCGCCGGCTCCAGGTCTGGCGGTCGCCGTCGAAGCTGAGCATCACGCGGGCGACGGCGTCGTCGGCCTGCGGGTCTTTCATGTCGGCCTGCTCCAGCAGCGCGTCGGCCCACCAGGAGAACCGCAGCCGCGCGCCCGGTGGCAAGTCCGCCGCCTTCAGGGGCAGGCGCATGAGGCTGTTGCCCGCGGCGCTGCGCGCGTGCAGGGCCGGGCGGCCGCCGTGCTCGGTGGCGCGGTAGTCGGTGGGGCGGCGGTTGCCGTAGCGGCGGTGTGTCCAGGGGCCGGCGGGCGCCAGGCCGTCGACCGCACAGGCGCGGGCCCAGGCCGATCCGTCGACGCTCCCGTCGTCGGGTCCGGGCGAGGGCCCTGGCGCGGCGCAGCCCGCGAGGGCGGCGCCGGTGGCCAGCAGCCAGTGGCGGCGATCGGGGCGCATGGGGTGGGCGGAGGCCGGCATGGCGCGGATCATGCCTTGCGCGGGTGACAGCGGCCCGGCCCGGGCCGGCCGACGGCGCCACGCGGGCCGGCGGGCGTGCAGGGCGTCACGCCGGGCGCAGCAGCACCACCAGGGCGCCCGCGCCGCCGTCGGCCGGGCGGGCCTGCACGAAGGCCAGCACTTCCTTCTTCTGGACCAGCCAGCGCAGCACCCGGCCCTTGAGCACCGGCGCGCGGCCCGGCGAGCCCAGGCCCTTGCCGTGCACCACGCGCACGCAGCGCAGGCCCTGCTGGTGGCTCTCGCGCACGAAGCGGCCCAGGGCTTCGCGCGCCTCGTCGGTGCGCAGGCCGTGCAGGTCGATCTCGCGCTGGATCGCCCAGCGGCCCTCGCGCAGCTTGCGCGCCACGTCCAACCCCAGGCCGGGGCGGCGGTAGCTCAGCAGCTCGTCGGTGTGCAGCAGGGTCTCGACGTCGAACTCGTCGGACAGGGCCTCGCGCATCACGGCGGCTTCGTCGCGCTCGCGCTGCAGGGGCCGGGGCTCGGGCGGGCGGCGGGCGGGCTCGGCCCGGCCGTGCGCGGGCAGGCGCTCCACGGGGCCCACGGCGAGTTCGAACAGGCGGCGCTCGCGCTCGCGCCGTGCGGCGGCCAGGCGCTCGGCTTCGCGCTCGGCGGCCTCGCGCGCGCGGCGCTCGGCCAGCGCGTGGCGGATGGACTGGAGCTCGCTGAGGGCGTTCACCTTCATGGCCCGCATTGTCGGGCCGGGCCGCGGGCGCGTGGCGCGGGGCTCAGAGAAGCCCGAGCTGGGCCAGGGAGGCGACGCGCTCGCGCGTGATCACGATGTGGTCGAGCACCCGCACGCCCACCAGGGCCAGCGCGTCGCACAGGCTGCGGGTGAGCGCCACGTCGGCCGCCGAGGGCTCGGCCACGCCGCTGGGGTGGTTGTGGGCCAGCACCACGGCGGCGGCCTGGTGGTGCAGGGCGCGCAGCACCACCTCGCGCGGGAACACGCTGGCCTGGTTGAGCGTGCCGCGAAACAGCTCCTCGAAGGCGATCAGGCGGTGCTGGCTGTCGAGCAGCAGCACGGCGAAGACCTCGTGCGGGCGGTCGCCGAGCTGCAGGCGCAGGAAATCGCCGGCCGCCGCCGGGTCGTTGAGCAACTCGCGGGTCTTCAGCGGCTGGGCCAGGGCGCGGCGAGCGATCTCCATCACGGCGACGATGAGCGCGCGCTTGGACGGCCCCAGGCCCTTGACGCGGCCGAGTGCCGCGGCGTCGGTGGCCACCAGGCCCGCGATGCCGCCGCAGGTGTCCAGCAGCTCCTGGGCGAGCTGCAGCACGTGCTTGCCGGCCAGGCCGGTGCGCAGCAGCACGGCCAGCAGTTCGGTGTCGCTGAGGGCGTTCGCGCCGCGCGCGAGCAGTTTCTCGCGCGGTCGCGCGTCGCTGGGCAGGCCCTTGAGCCCGACCCCCGGATGGACTTGCATGCCTTGGCTCCCTGGGTGGCCGGCGCTTTTTACAATACGCGTTTCACCCCATCCCCCCGGGTGCATCGCCACCCCCGCCATGTCCCACGTCCAGCCCGGCTCCTTCCTGACCCTGCACTACCGCATGAGCGATGCGGGCGGTCAGGTCATCATCGATACCTTCAACGGCCAGCCCGCCACGCTCAGCCTGGGCCAAGGCGAGCTGTCGCCGGCCATCGAACAGCGCCTCATCGGCCTGGAAGAGGGCACGCGCACCGTCATCGAACTGGCGCCCGGCGAGGCCTTTGGCGAGCGCCAGCCCGAGATGCAGCAGTGGGTGGCGCGCAAGCTGCTCGACCAGCTGGGCGACCCGCTGGAGCGCTACGCCGTCGGCGATGTGGTGCAGTTCCCCACGCCCGACGGCACCGGCACCTACGCCGGGGCCGTGCGCGAGGTGCGCGAGGACGGCGCGGTGCTGTTCGATTTCAACCACCCGCTCGCCGGCCAGCCCGTGCGCTTCGAGGTGCAACTGATCGGGGTGCTGTGATGGCGCGTCTTGAAGACATCGTCCTTGCCGAGCCGCGGGGTTTTTGCGCCGGGGTCGACCGCGCGATCGAGATCGTCGAGCGCGCGCTGACCAAGTTCGGCGCGCCCATCTACGTGCGCCACGAGATCGTGCACAACACCTACGTCGTCAACGACCTCAAGTCCAAGGGCGCGATCTTCATCGAGGACCTGGCCGACGTGCCCCCTGGCGCCACCCTGGTGTTTTCGGCCCACGGCGTGAGCAAGGCGGTGCAGAACGAGGCCGCGCAGCGCGGCTTTCAGGTGTTCGATGCCACCTGCCCGCTGGTGACCAAGGTGCACGTGGAAGTGGCCAAGCTGCACCGCGAGGGCTACGAGTTCATCATGATCGGCCACAAGGGCCACCCCGAGGTGGAAGGCACCATGGGCCAGCTCGACAGCGGCATCCATCTGGTGGAAGACGTGGCCGACGTGGCGCGCGTCAACCCGGGGCGCGGCGACAAGCTCGCGGTGGTGACGCAGACCACGCTGTCGGTGGACGACGCGGCCGAGATCCTGGCCGCCGTGAAGGCGCGCTTCCCCCAGGTGCGCGAGCCCAAGCAGCAGGACATCTGCTACGCCACGCAGAACCGGCAGGACGCGGTGAAGCTGCTGAGCGCCCAGGTCGACGTGGTCATCGTGGTGGGCAGCCCCACCAGCTCCAACAGCAACCGCCTGCGCGAGGTCTCGCTCAAGCGCGGCACGCCGGCCCACATGGTGGACAGCGCCGACGAGTTGCGCCCCGAATGGTTCGAGGGCCGAGCGCGCGTGGGCCTCACGGCCGGCGCCTCGGCGCCCGAGATCCTGGTGCGCCAGGTGATCGACCGCATCAAGGCCTTCGGTGCCATTTCCGTGCGCTCCATGGACGGCCTGTCGGAGACCGTCAAGTTCCCGCTGCCCAAGGGCCTCAAGCTCGGCGACACCAGCGCCCCCTGATTCCTTCCACCCCCCTTTTTTCCATGCTCGACATCGTTCAACTGCGCAAGGACCTGCCCGCCACCGTGGCCCGGCTCGAGACGCGCAAGCAGCCCCAGCCTTATCTCGACGTCGCGGCCTACCAGGCCCTCGAAGGCGAGCGCAAGACCCTGCAGACCCGCACCGAGGAGTTGCAGGCCCAGCGCAACAGCGTGTCCAAGCAGATCGGCATGCTCAAGGGCAAGGGCCAGCACGCCGAGGCCGATGCGGCCATGGCCCAGGTCGGCGCCATCAAGGCCGAGCTGGAGGCCGGTGCCGCCCGGCTGGACCTGATCCAGGCCGAGTTGCAGGCCCTGCTGATGGCCGTGCCCAACCTGCCGCACGAGAGCGTGCCGGTGGGCGGCGACGAGTCTGGCAACGTGGAGGTGCGTCGCTGGAGCCCTGGCGGCAAGGGGCCGCGCGCGTTCGACTTCCCGGTGCGCGACCACGTCGACCTGGGCGCACCGCTGGGGCTGGACTTCGAGACCGGTGCCCTGCTCTCGGGCTCGCGCTTCAGCTTCCTGCGTGGCCCGATCGCGCGGCTGCACCGCGCGCTCGCCCAGTTCATGCTGGACGTGCAGACCCTGGAGCACGGCTACACCGAGTGCTACACGCCCTACATCGTCAACCGCGAGGCGCTGGAGGGCACGGGCCAGTTGCCCAAGTTCAAGGAAGACATGTTCTGGGTCTACCGGGGGAAGGGCCCCGGTGATGCCGGCGCGGGCGGTGGCGACGACGCCGCCACCGAGCAGTACCTCATCTCCACCTCGGAAATTTCTCTCACCAACACCGTGCGCGAGCGCGTGCTGGCCGAGTCGGAGCTGCCCATCAAGCTGACCGCGCACAGCCCCTGCTTCCGCTCGGAGGCCGGCAGCGCGGGCCGCGACACGCGCGGCATGATCCGCCAGCACCAGTTCGACAAGGTCGAGATGGTGCAGATCACCCACCCCGACCAGAGCTACGAGGCGCTGGAGCAGATGGTGGGCCACGCCGAGGCCATCCTGCAGAAGCTGGAACTGCCCTACCGCGTGGTCGCGCTGTGCACGGGCGACATGGGCTTCGCTGCGGCCAAGACCTACGACCTGGAGGTCTGGGTGCCGGCGCAGGACACCTACCGCGAGATCTCGAGCTGCTCCAACTGCGAGGCCTTCCAGGCGCGGCGCATGCAGGCGCGCTTCAAGAACGCGCAGGGCAAGAACGAACTGGTGCACACGCTCAACGGCTCTGGCCTGGCGGTGGGCCGCGCGCTGGTGGCGGTGCTGGAGAACCACCAGAACGCCGACGGCAGCATCAGCGTGCCGGCCGCGCTGCGGCCCTACCTCGGCGGGCTGGAGCGGCTGGCGGCGGAATAGGCGCCGCTTCGCCGCGCTGTTCCCGGCTTCACGGGGCGGCAGACGTGGGAGATTCCCTGGCGGTCATGTCGGCCGACGAAAGGAATCGCGCGTGTTGTCTTCCCAGTCCCCTTCCCCGGGCCCCTGGCTCGCCTCCCTGAGCCTGCGCACCAAGCTGCTGCTGATGGTGGTGGGCGTCGTGCTGGCCGGTTTCGCCGCCACGGTGGTATCGCTGACGCGCCAGGCGGGCCAGCTGCAGGAGAAGACGGCGCTCATGTTCGCCGAGGAACTGGCGACGCGCAACGCGGCGCAGATCGGCGCCGAGCTCAACGCCACCATGACGGCCGCGCGCACCCTGGCGCAGTCGCTGGCCGGCTTGAAGGCCAGCGGTCGCGCCGACCGCGCGCAGGCCGACGCCTTGCTCAAGAGCGTGCTGGAGGGATCGCCGCAGTTCCTGGGCGTCTGGACCGCGTGGGAGCCCGACGCCTTCGATGGCCGCGACGCGGAGTTCGCGGGCAAGCCCGGGCACGACGCCTCGGGTCGCTACATCCCGTACTGGAACCGCGGCAGCGGCGTGGCGTCGGTGGAGGTCCTGGTGGACTACGACAAGCCCGGCGCCGGCGACTACTACCAGTTGCCCAAGCGCAGCGGCCAGGAGACGCTGATCGAGCCGTACAAGTACACCGTGGCGGGCAAGGAGGTGCTGATCACCACCACGTCCGTGCCCATCGTGATGGGCGGTCGTCTGGTCGGCGTGGCGGGCATCGATGTGGCGCTCTCCAGCCTGCAGGACAAGGTGGGCGCGATCCGCGTCTACGACACCGGCTATGCCAGCCTGTTCTCCGCGGGCGGCCTGACCGTGGGCGACCGGGATCCCGACAACGTGGGGCGCGAGCTGACGGCGGCCGACGAGCGCGAGCCGCTGAACGCGTCCCTGCGCGACGGCCGGGTGGTGCGGGTCAGCCACGAAGACCCGCGCCTGGACACCGAGGTCACGCGCATCTACGTGCCGGTGCCGGTGGGCAAGGACCGCTCGCTCTGGGCCTTTGCCGCCACGGTGCCGCAGGACCGCATCCTGGCCGAGGTGAACGCCTTGCGCGTCACCGCCTGGACGTTGGGCGCCGTCTCGGTCGCGCTGGTCTCGCTGGGCCTGCTCTGGGCCCTGCAGCGGCTGGTGCTGCGCCCGCTCGGCGGTGAGCCGGCCGAGGCCGTGGCGGTCAGCGAGCGCGTGGCGCGCGGCGACCTGGGCCAGCCCGTGCCCGTGCGCCCGGGCGATCAGCACAGCCTGATGGCCCAGCTGGCGCGCATGCAGCGCGACCTCGCGGGCGTGGTGGCGCGCGTGCGCCAGGGTGCCGAGGCGGTGGCCACGGCCAGCTCGGAGATTTCGCAGGGCAATCAGGATCTCTCCGGCCGCACGGAAGGTCAGGCCAGCGCGCTGGAAGAGACGGCCGCCTCCATGGAGCAGCTGGGCACGGCGGTCGGTCAGAACGCGGGGCACGCGCGCGAGGCCGACCAGCTCGCGCGCTCGGCCAGCGAGCTGGCCGAGCAGGGTGGCGCGGCTGTGCAGCGGGTGGTGGACACCATGGGCGACATCAACGCCGGCTCGCGCAAGATCGCCGACATCATCGGCGTCATCGACGGCATCGCCTTCCAGACCAACATCCTGGCGCTGAACGCGGCCGTGGAAGCGGCGCGCGCGGGCGAGCAGGGCCGCGGCTTCGCCGTGGTGGCCAGCGAGGTGCGCCACCTGGCCACGCGCTCGGCCCAGGCCGCGCACGAAATCAAGGCCCTGATCGGCAGCAGCGTGGACAGCGTGGACCAGGGCACCGTGCTGGTGAACGAGGCCGGCCAGACCATGCGCGAGGTGATCGCTTCCATCCAGAAGGTGTCGCGGCTCATGTCCGACATCAGCACCGCCAGCGGCGAACAGAGCGCTGGCGTGGGCCAGGTGGGCGAGGCGGTGGTGCAGCTGGACCAGACCACGCAGCAGAACGCCGCGCTGGTGGAACAGATGGCCGCGGCCGCCAACAGCCTGCGCCAGCAGGCGGACGAACTGGTGTCGACCGTGTCGGTGTTCCGCCTGGGGGCCGGCGGGGCCTGAGCCCGCCCGGGCGCCGGCGCGCGCCCGCGGCTTCTTACTCTCCGACCTTGCCCAGCAGGCGGATCAGCTCCGCCACGTCGCTGTCCGACAGGCCGCTGCGCAGGTGGTTCTCGTGCTCGCGCACCACGCGCGCGGCGCGCGTCCAGAAGCGCCGCCCTTCGGGCGTGAGCTTGAGGTGCACGCTGCGGCGGTCGTGCTCGTGGCGGCAGCGCTCCACCAGGCCGCGCTCGGCCAGCTTGTCCACCAGCGGCACCATGGACGGGTTGGTCAGCCCCACCGCCTTGGCCAGCCGCCCCTGCGACAGCTCCGCATTGCAGCTCAGCAGCTCCAGCACGCCGTACATGGCGGTGGTGAGCTGCAGCTTGGCCAGCGCCTGGTCGATGCGCTTGAGCGAGCGGTTGTGCGCCCGGCGCAGGTGGTAGCCCAGGTAGGCGTCGAGGTTGCCCAGGGCGGGCGAGGGGGTGTCGGGGGGAGCGGCCATGCGGGGCGGCAGGATAGCACGCACCCCCTGATGATTTGATGTCTATTAGTTTGACATCGAACTATTCGACGTCTACCATTCGACTCCCGTCACGGACCACCAAGAGACAGGAGACCGCATGTTCGTCGTCGACAACCACATCCACCTGGGCCAGCCCGGCGTGCACGTGTCCGAGCACGTGTACAAGCAGCTGCGCAAGAACTGGAGCGAGCGGGGCTTCCGCTACCACAGCACCGAGGTGAAGTCCGAGCGGCGCGACGGCGAGATGCTGGTGCACGTGATGGACGAGGTCGGCATCGACGTGTGCTGCGTGCTCGCGGGCAACTGGAACCGCGTGCTCAAGCCCGAGCACCGCCCCTACGACGTGCCCAATGACTTCGTGGCCAAGCAGGTGGCGGCGTCCAACGGCCGCCTCATCGGCATCTGCAGCGCCGACCCCATCGTCGACCCCTGGGGCGCGGCCGACGAGCTGGAGCGCTGCGTGCGCGACCTCGACTTCCGCGGCATCAAGCTCTACCCCACCTATGCGCACTTCGATCCGCGCGACAAGGCCTGCGACCCGCTGTACGAAGCGGCCACGGCGCTGGGCGTGCCGGTGCATTTCCACATGGGCTTCACGCCCGTGTGCGGCGCCGACATGAAACTGCAGCAGCCCTGGCTGCTCGACGAGGTCGGCCAGCGCTTCCCCGACATGAAGGTGGTGATCTGCCACCTGGGCTACCCCTACGCGGCCGAGGCCATGGGCGTGGTCGCGCGCAACCCCAACTTCCACGCCGACCTCAGCGCGCTGGGCTTCTACCACCCGCGCACCGTCTACCAGCTGATCCACGACTTCGGCTGCGTGAACCCCTGGGAGCGGCTGCTGTACGGCTCGGAGAACCCCTTCATGTGGACCTTCCACAAGACCGTGCAGGGCATCAACGAACACGCCAAGGCGCTGGGCATGCCGGAGATTCCGGACCACGCCATTGAACTCATCATGGGCGGCAACGCCACCCGCCTGTACCGCATCGACCAGGCCAAGCAAGGCCGGGGCACGCGCGCCGACAAGGCCGCCGCCTGATTCCCAGCCCCTCACCGGAGACAAGCACATGAACTTCCATCGCCGCTCCCTGCTGGCCGCCGCCGCGGCCTCGACCCTGAGTGCCGTGGCCCCTCTGGCCCTGGCGCAGGCCAGCTACCCCGCGCGCCGCGTATCGCTGGTGGTGCCCTTCCCCGCGGGCGGTCCCGCCGACATGGTGGCGCGCGTCATGCAGCCCCTGGTGCAGAAAGCGCTGGGCGAGGTGGTGATCGTGGAGAACTTCGCCGGCGTGGGCGGCGCGCTCGGCGTGGGCAAGGTGCTGTCGGCGCCGCCCGACGGCCATTCGGTGCTGCTGGCCACGGTGGCCGAGCCCATCCTGCCGCCCCTGACCATGCCCAACGTGCGCCACAAGCCCGAGGACCTGGTCCTGGTGTCGCAGCTGTCGTACACCAACATCGCGCTGGTGGTGCGGCCCAGCCTGAACATCCGCTCGGTGCAACAGCTGCTGGAGCACATGAAGAACCCGTCGGCCAAGGCGCTGAGCTACGCCACGCCGGGCAGCGGCACGCTCTACCACCTCATGGGCGAGCACTTCAAGTCGCTCACGGGCGGGCAGCTGCTGCACGTGCCCTACAAGGGGCTGGCGCCCGCGCTCAACGACCTGCTCGGCGGACAGGTCGACATCGCCTTCCTGCCCATGGCCGGCAGCACGGCCAAGCTGATCGAGCAGGGCTCGCTGCGCCTGATCGCCAACGCCGCGGCCGAGCCGGTGGCCGGCGTGCCGCGCCTGGGCGACGTGGATGGCCTCAAGGACTTCGTCTACACCGTGTGGACCGGTGTCTTCCTGCCGCGCCAGGTGCCGGCCGAGGTGGTGGCGACGCTGCACCGCGCGGTCGACACCGCCCTGCAGGGGCCCGAATTCGAGAACTACACGCGCGAGGCGGGCGGTGTCGCGCTCAAGCGCGCCATGCCCCTGGCCCAGGCGCAGAAGTTCTACAGCGCCGAGGCGCAGCGCCTCACGCGCATCTTCCAGGCGGTCAAGCTCAAGGTGGACTGAGGCGGTCGCCGGCGGCGCGCCGGCTTGATCCAGATCATGGCCAGCCGGCGACGCCGGCGGCCATTTCCTCTAAGCTGGCGCCATGTTCTGCCGTGTCAGCGCGTCCCCCGTCGCCCGCGGACTCTGCGCCGCCGCCGCGCTGGCGCTCGCGGCCTGTTCGCCCGAACCACCCGCCACCTGGTCCGGCTATGCGGTGGGGGATTTCGTCTACGTGGCCGCGCCGCTGGCGGGCACCCTCGAATCCCTCCAGGTGCGCGCCAGCGACACCGTGGCGCGCGGGGCGCCGCTGTTCGAGCTGGAATCGGCCAGCGAAGCCGCGGCCCGGGACGAGGCCGCCGCGCGGCTGCAGGCCGCCCAGGCGCAACAGGCCAATCTGGAGAAGGGGCGCCGCGCCGACGAGCAGGCGGTGATCCGGGCGCAGCTGGCGCAGGCCCAGGTGGCCCTCGCGCTGGCCCAGCGCGAGGTCGAGCGCCAGCAGCGCCTGCTGGCGCAGGGCTTCGTGTCGCTCGCCCAGGTCGACGACGCCAGCACGCGGCAGCGCGCGGCGGCCGCGCGGGTCGACGAGTTGTCGGCCGCGCTGCGGGTCGCCCAGCTGCCGGCGCGCGGCGACGAGCAGCAAGCCAGCCGCGCCAACGTGGCGGCGGCGGGCGGCGCCCTGCGCCTGCTCGAGCGCCAGCTGGAGAAGACGCGGCGGTTCGCGCCGGTGGCCGGTGTCGTGAACGATGTCTTCTTTCGCCCGGGCGAGTTCGTGCCGGCCGGCCAGCCGGTGCTGGCGCTGCTGCCGCCGGGGAACATCAAGCTGCGCTTCTTCGTGCCCGAGGCCGAGCTGTCCGGCATCCGCCTCGGCCAGTCCCTGGCGGCGCGCTGCGACGGCTGTGGCGCGCCGCTGCAGGTCCGTGTCTCGCACATCGCCGGGCAGGCCGAGTACACGCCGCCGGTGATCTATTCGAACGCGCAGCGCGCTCGGCTGGTGTTCATGGTCGAGGCCCGGCCCGAGCCCGCGGACGCGGCGCGCCTGCACCCGGGGCAGCCGGTCGACGTCGAGCGCCCTGTCGCGGGCACGCCATGAGCGCGCTGGCCATCGACGTCAGCGGCCTGACCAAGGCCTACGGCGGGCGCAAGGTGGTCGATGGCGTGCAGCTGCAGCTGGCCGCCGGGCGCATCTGCGGCTTCCTCGGCCCCAATGGCAGTGGCAAGACCACGACGATTCGCCTGCTGTGCGGCCTGCTGCGTCCGGACGCGGGCAGCGGCACCTGCCTGGGCCTGGACCTGCGCGAGCAGGCGGTGCGCATCAAGCGCCAGGTGGGGTACATGCCGCAGCGCTTCGGGCTGTACGAGGACCTGTCGATCCGCGAGAACCTGGACTTCGTCGCGCGCCTGTACGAACTGCCGCGGCGGCGCGAGGTGGTGGCGCGCACGCTGGAGCGGCTGGGACTGGCCGCGCGCCAGGGGCAGCTGGCCGGCGCCTTGTCCGGCGGCTGGAAGCAGCGCCTGTCGCTCGCCGCCTGCCTGATCCACGAGCCGCGCCTGCTGCTGCTCGACGAGCCGACGGCTGGCGTCGACCCCAAGGCGCGGCGCGAGTTCTGGGACCAGATCCACGACCTGGCGGACCAGGGCATCACGGTGCTCGTGTCCACGCACTACATGGACGAGGCCGAGCGCTGCCACGAACTGGTCTACATCGTCGACGGCCGCGTACTGGCGCGCGGCAGCGAGCGCCAGATTCTGGAGGCGGCCGGGCTGGTGGTGTGGTCGCTGAAGGGGGAGGGGGTGAGCACGCTCGCACCGTCGCTGCGCGCCTGGCCCGGCGTGCTCGGCGTGGCCGCGTTCGGCAATGCCTTGCACCTGAGCGCGCGCGACGCGGCACCGGTGGAGCCCCGCCTGCGGGCGCTCGAGCAGCAGGGCTTCGGGGTGCAGCGCATCGAGGCCAGCCTGGAGGACGTGTTCATCAACCTGATGGGGCGCGCATGAACGGCCTTTCCTGGGCGCGCACGCTGGCCGTGTTCGTCAAGGAGTTCCAGCAGATGCTGCGCGACCGCCTGACCTTCGCCATGGCGGTCGGCGTTCCGGTGCTGCAGCTGGTGCTGTTCGGCTACGCCATCAACACCGACCCCAAGGGCTTGCCCACCGCCCTGGTGAACGCCGACCGGGGCGCGCTGGCCCAACCCATCGTGAGCGCGATCGAGAACACGGGCTATTTCCGCATCACCCACCAGCCGGCCGGCGAGGCCGAGGCCGAGCGCCTGATCGCCCTGGGCGAGGTGCAATTCGTGGTGGCGATCCCGGCCGACTTCTCGCGCCGGCTCCTGCGCGGCGAGACGCCCGCGCTGCTGGTCTCGGTGGACGCCACCGACCCGTCGGCGGCGGCCAACGCCATCGCCGCGCTGTCGCAGCTGGTGCCGCGGGCGCTGGAGCACGACCTCGTGGGCCCCTTGCGCGGCCTGCAGGCGGCCGCGCCGCCGTTCGATCTGCGCGTGCACCGCCGCTACAACCCGGAGGGGCTGTCGCGCTACAACATCGTGCCGGGGCTGATCGGCACCATCCTGACCATGACCATGGTGATGCTCACCTCCCTGGCCATGACCCGCGAGCGCGAGCGCGGCACCATGGAGAGCCTGCTGGCCACGCCGGTGCGGCCGGCGGAGGTGATGCTGGGCAAGATCCTGCCCTACGTGGTGATCGGCTACCTGCAGCTCGGCGTGATCCTGGGCGCGGCCTTCGTGCTGTTCGAGGTGCCCATGGTGGGCAGCGTCTGGCTGCTGCTGGCCATGATCGGGGTGTTCATCGTGGCCAACCTCGGCGTGGGCTTCACCTTCTCGACCATCGCCCGCAACCAGCTGCAGGCGGTGCAGATGACCTTCTTCTTCTTCCTGCCCTCGATGCTGCTGTCGGGCTTCATGTTCCCGTTCCGGGGCATGCCGGCCTGGGCGCAGGCCATCGGCGAAGTCCTTCCGCTGACGCACTTCCTGCGCATCGTGCGCGGTATCCTGCTCAAGGGCAGCACGCTGGCGGACGTGTTGCCCGAGCTGTGGCCCATGCTGGCTTTCCTGCTGGTGGCGGCCGTGGTCGCGCTCGCGCGCTACCGGCAGACCCTCGACTGAGGGCCCACCGGCGGACCGGTCTCAAGGCGTGCCTCTCCCCAACCCATCCCACCGACGATTGCCTCTATGTCCAGCACCAAACCGGCCCGATCGCCCCGATCCGACAACCGACTGCCGGAGCTGCTGGATGCCGCGGCGCGCCTCTTTGCCCGCCACGGGTACGCCGCGACGTCCATGCGGGACATCGCCGTCGAAATCAAGATGCTGCCGGGCTCGCTCTACTACCACTTCCCTTCGAAGGAAGATTTGCTGCTTGCGGTGTACCAGGCCGGCGTGATCGAACTGGAAAAGGCGGCCACCGAAGCCGTGGCCAAGGAGACCGATCCCTGGGACCGCCTGGAGGCGATGTGCAAGGCGCACCTGGAGACCGTCTTGCGCGACAGCGACTACGCCCAGGTCCTGATCCGTGTGTTGCCCGATGACATCCCGCAGGCCGCGGACCGCTTGCGGGAGCTGCGGGACAGCTACGAGCAGTTCTTTCGCCAGGTCGTGGCGCAGCTGCCCTTGCCGGCCGGGACCGACAGGCGCGCCCTGCGCCTGATGCTCATGGGCGCGCTCAACTGGGCGGCCCTGTGGTTCGACCCGGACGGCCGCGATTCACCGCGCGTGCTGGCGCGCAAGTTCGTGGGCCTGGTGAGGGAGGCGCAAGGCAGCCGGGCTGCCGCCTAGGAGGAGCGGGTGCCCGCGCGTGCGGCGGGCGCCTTCGTGTCCTGGCCCTTCTTCGGTGGTTTCGCCGGTTTCTTGGCCCGGACCGCGTCGAGCTTGACGTTCTCGCTCAACACGCCGTGCATGGCGAGGTCGAGGTACTCGCGCACGAACTTCGGCGTCAGCGTCTGGTGGCCCACGAGCAGGCGGTAGTACAGCGGCGCATAGAGCACGTCCAGAATGACCTCCGGGTCGGCGTTGCGCACGGTGCCATCGGCGATGCTGGACTTGACGATGCGAACGCCTTCCTCGCGCCGGGCCCGGATGTAGCCTTCGCGAAACGCCTCGGCCAGCGCCGGGTCGGACTGCCCCTCCGCGATCAGCGCCGCCATCATGCGCCCCAGGGGGCCTCGGAACTGCTCGCTCATGTTGAGCAGACGGTCGATCACCACGTCCAGCGACAGCCGATCGGGATAGGGGATCGACACCAGCGACTCGCGCCGGAAGGCCGACATGATGATCGCGGCGCGGTTGGGCCACCACTTGTAGATGGTGGCCTTGCTCACCTTCGATCGGGCCGCGATCGCGTCGACCGTCGTGGCCTGCAGGCCGTGCTCCGACAGCAGGGCATAGGCGGCATCCAGCACCGCCTCTTCGGCCTCCTTGCTGCGCGTGCGCCCGCGCGGTCTCTTGCTTTCGGCCACTGAATTGTCGGCAGGCGTTCGAGTAGACATGGTGTCGCGATGTTAATATACTGAACGTTCAGTTTATAAAAAGGAGACGTTCCCCATCATGCAGCAATCCGCCGAACAGGTCGCGCAGGCCGGTCAGACCAGCTTCCGCAGCTTCGAACTCGACGCGAACCGGCGGCCCGACCCCGTGGGCATCACCGCCGAAGAGTGGGCGGTGCGCGTGGACCTCGCCGCAGCCTACCGCCTGTGCGCGATGCACGGCTGGGACGACCTCATCTACACCCACATCTCGGCGCGTGTGCCGGGCACGTCGGGGCACTTCCTCGTCAACCCGCTGGGGCTGGCCTTCGACGAGATCACGGCCTCCTCGCTGGTGAAGATCGACTACGACGGCAACGTCATCGGCGACACGCCCTATCGCCCCAACGCCGCCGGCTTCGTCATCCATGGGGGTGTCCACCAGGCCCGCGAAGACATGGGCAGCGTCATGCACCTGCACACCATCCACGGCATGGCCCTGTCCATGCTGCCCGAGGGCCTGCAGCCGCTGAGCCAGCACGCGCTGCGCTTCTATGGGCGCATCGGCTACCACGACTACGAAGGCATCGCCCTGTCGACGGGTGAGCGCGAGCGCATCGTCGCGGCGCTGGGGCAGCACCGCGCGCTGGTGCTGCGCAACCACGGCACCCTGACCGTCGGCAAGACGGTGGGGGGTGCCTTCGTCGAGATGTACTACCTCGAGAAGGCGGCGCAGGCCCAGATCACGGCCCAGTCGACCGGCCAGCGCCTGCTGGTGCCCGAGCCGCAGGTGTGCGCGCTGACCGACCAGCAATGGCAGGAGGACTTCAGCAGCGATGCCAACCGCGAATGGCCGGCCCTGCTGCGCAAGCTGGACCGCCTCGACCCGTCCTACAAGAACTGATCCCGACTTCAACCGACAACCAGGAGACAAGACATGAGCACCTTCCGCACCCTCGCGGCGGCGATCGCCGTGGCCGGCGCCACGCTGGCCGGCGCCGCCGCCCACGCCCAGCAGATCGTCAAGATCGGCTACGCGGTGTCCCGCGACAGCCACTATGGCGCTGGCGCCGACGCGTTCTGCGACACGCTGGAGAAGGGGTCCGCGAACCGCTTCAAGTGCAGCCAGGCCCCCAACGCGACCCTGGGCAACGAGCGCGAGATGGTCGAGTCCGCGCAGATCGGGTCGCTCGACGTCGCCTTCGTGTCGAGCGGCACGGTGGGCAACTTCGTGCCCGACATCCGTGTGCTGGACGTGCCCTTCCTGTTCCGCGACACCGAACACGCCCGCGCCGTTCTCGATGGCGCGGTGGGCCAGAAGCTGCTCGCCGCCTTCCCGTCCAAGGGCCTGATCGCCATGGCCTGGGGCGAGAACGGCTTTCGCCACCTGACGACCTCGCGGCGCGAGATCCGCGCGCCGGGCGACCTGGCCAACATCAAGCTGCGCACCATGGAAAACCGCGTGCACGTGGAGAGCTTCCGCGCCCTGGGCGCGCTGCCCACGCCGATGGCCTGGCCGGAGGTCTACACCGCGCTCCAGCAGGGCACCATCGACGGGCAGGAGAACCCCCTGTCGATCCTGGTGACGGCCAAGCTGTGGCAAGTGCAAAAGCACCTGGCGCTCACCTCGCACGTGTATTCGCCGACGCTGCTCATCGCCAGTCCGGCGCTGTGGGCCAAGCTCAACGCCGCCGACCGCCAGCTGTTTCTCAACGCCGCCAAGGCCGGCGCGGCGGCGCAGCGTGAGCGCGTGACGCGCGAGGCACAGACTGCCGTGGCCTTGCTGGAGAAAGAGGGCATGAGCATCACGCGCCCGGACACGGCCGATTTCCGCAAGGCGCTGGCGCCGACCTTCAAGAAGTTCGAGGCCCAGTTCGGCCCCGACATCGCGGCCATCCAGCGCGTGCAGTGAGCCTGAACGTGCGCCGCGCATACCTGGGGTTTGCCAATGGGTGCGAGCGCCTGTGCGCGCTCGCGCTCACCGCGTTGATGGGTGCGATGGCCCTGCTGGGCTTCTTCCAGGTGGCCACGCGCTTCGTGCTGCATGAGCCTTCGCCCTGGTCGGAAGAGTTCCTGCGGCGGGCCATGATCTGGCTGGTGGCCATCGGGCTGTCCATCGGCTTTCGCTACGGCTCGCACATCTGCGTCGACGTCATCAACCGCGTGCGGGCGGCCTGGCTGCGGGCCTTCGTGCGCGCGAGCGTGTTCCTGCTCTCGCTGGTGTTCCTGGTGACGGTGGCCTGGATCGGCGCCGACATGGCCTGGCGGGTGCGCTTCCAGAGCTTCGCCAGCGTGGAGCTGTCCATGACCTGGGCCTACGCGGCCATTCCGGTGGGCGCGGCCTTCGCCGCCATCGCCCTGGTGGCCCAGTTCATCGCCCCGTCGCAAGACGCGCCAGGCCAGCGGGAGTTTGGAGGCTTGGCATGCCAGGAATGATGTTCGGCACGATGCTGCTGTGCTTCGCGCTCAGCGTCAGCGTGGCCGTGTCGATCGGCCTGGCCAGCCTGGGCGGCGTGCTGATGTCGGGCAGCCTGCCGCTGGTGGTGGTGCCCAAGGAGATGTTCTCCAGCCTCGACAAGTTTCCGCTGCTGGCGGTGCCCTTCTTCGTCCTTGCCGGCAAGCTGATGGAAGAGGGCGGCATCTCGCAGCGCCTGGTGGAGTTCGCCCGTTCGCTGGTGGGCGGCATGCAGGGTGGCCTGGCGCTGAGCTGCGTGCTCACCTGCCTGATCTTCGCGGCGGTGTCGGGCTCGTCCGTGGCCACCACCTTCGCCGTCGGCTCCATCCTCATCCCGGCCCTGGTGCGCATGGGCTATCCCACGAACTGGGCGGCGTCGCTGCAGGCCACCTCGGCGGAGCTGGGGGTGATCGTGCCGCCGTCGGTGCCCATGATCCTGTACGGCGTCGCGGCCGAGGTCTCGATCGGCGAGATGTTCGTCGCCGGCATCGGCCCGGGCGTGCTCATCGCGGGGGCGCTGATGCTCTACGTGCTCATCTGGGCGCGCGTGACGGGCATGGGCAAGCGCGATGGCGAGGGCCGGCTGGCCCTCTGGGTGGCGGGGCGCAACGCCTTCTGGGCGCTGATGATGCCGGTGATCATCCTGGGCGGCATCTACGGCGGCATCTTCACGCCCACCGAGGCCTCGGCGGTGGCCGTGGTCTACGCGGTGTTCGTGGGCCTGTTCGTCTACAAGGGGCTGAGCTGGCGCGCGCTGCCGCGCGTGCTGCGCCAGTCGGCGGTCACCACCTCGGTGATCATGTTCATCATCATGAACGCGGGCCTGTTCTCCTACCTGGTGAACTACGCCGGCATCCCGGAGACCCTGGGCCACTACCTGCAGGAAACGCTCAAGACGCCGATGAACTTCCTGCTGGGCGTCAACCTCGCGCTGTTCCTGATCGGCATGTTCGTCGAGACCGGGGCGGCCATCATCGTGCTGGCGCCGATCCTGGCCCCGGTGGCGGTTTTCTTTGGCATCGACCCGGTGCACTTCGGGCTGATCGTCATCGTGAACCTGGCCCTGGGCATGATCACACCGCCGGTGGGGGTGAACCTGTTCGCCGCCTGCGCGGTGGCGCGCATCCCCCTGGACCAGCTGGTCAAGCCGCTGCTGCCGTTCGTGGGCGTGGTCATCCTCTGCCTGGTGCTGATCTCGGCGGTGCCGGAGATCTCGCTCACGCTGCGCGACGCGGTGTTTCGATAGGGGGCGGCACGATGAACCCGAAAGAAGGCATCGACGCGCTGGGCGTCGACCTGAGAGGGCGGCACGCCCTGATCCTGGGCGTGGGCGGCATCGGCTGGGCCCTCGCGCGCATCTGCGCGGCCCTCGGCGCGCGCCTGACCCTGGTCGACCGGCAGCTGCCCGCCGAGGACCTGCGAAACACCCTGTGCGCGGCGGCCTCGCACCGGTGGCTGGCGATGGACCTGTCCGAGGCCTCGGCGCAGGACCGCCTGCTGGCGCAGTGCGGCGACGTCGATGCGCTGGCCATCACCAGCGCGGTGTGCCCGGACGAGTCCGGGCTCGACCCCGCGTCCGCCGCTTGGGACGAGAGCTTCGAGGCCGTGTTCCGCATCAACGTGGCGGCGCCGCTGCGGCTGAGCCTGCGCATGCTCGAGGCCATGGCCGCGCGCGGCCAGGGGCGCATCGTGCTGGTGGGGTCCATGGCGGCGCGCAATGGCGGCTTGCTGGCCGGTGGCCAGTACGCGGCGAGCAAGGGCGCCCTGCACACCGCGGCGCGCTGGCTGGCGCAGCGCGCCGCGCCGCGCGGCGTGAGCGTCAACGCCGTCGCGCCCGGGGTCACGCTGACCCCCATGATCGAGGGCCGCTCGTACAACGCCTCGCGCATCCCGCTGGGGCGGGCCGCGGAGCCAGTGGAGGTGGCGCGGATCATCGCGTTTCTGATGAGCCCGGCGGCCAGCTACGTGCAAGGCCAGGTCATCGACGTCAACGGAGGGGCCTGGATTGGCTGAGACACACGCATTCGAGGGGCGCTGGTCTCTCATCACCGGCGGTGCCAGCGGCATCGGCCTGGCCTGCGCGCAGGCGCTGGCGCAAGAAGGCAGTGCCCTGGTGCTGCTGGACGTGGACGCGGCCGGCCTGGCGGCGGCGCGCTCGCGCCTGTCCTCGCTGGGCGTGGCGGTCGAGACGCGCGAGGTCGACGTGTCCGATGCGGCTGCGCTGGAGGGCATCGCCGCCGATCTCGACGCGCGTGGCGTGCGGGTCGAGCACATGGTGCTGGCCGCTGGCGTGCTGCAGCCCATGCATGGCATCGACACGCTGGACCTGGCCGTGCACGACCGGGTCTGGCGCATCAACTACCACGGCAGCTACCACTGCTGCCGCCTGTGGGGCGAGCGCATGCGGGTGGCCGGGCGCGGCGCCATCGTCACCGTGTCCTCGGTCACCGCGCAGCGCGCCACGCCGCTGCTGGCCTACGGTCCCGCCAAGGCGGCGCTGGAGAACCTGACGGCCTCCCTGTCCGTGGCCTACGCGCCGCACGGTGTGCGCATCAATGCCGTGGCGCCCGGCTTCACGCTGACGCAGGCGTTGCAGGACAAGATCGATGCCGGCCTGCGCGACGCGGATGCCATCCTGTCGCAGGTGCCCATGGGCCGCTTCGCGACTCCCCAGGAGATCGCCGCCAGCGTGCGCTTCCTGCTGTCCGACCAGGCCGCCGCGGTCACGGGCACCACCCTGGTGGTGGACTGCGGCTGGCTGGCGGGCTCCGGCTGGCAGACTTACCAGCCGATGCCGCGGCGCTGAAAGGGTCCCCATGCATTTCAATCACGGTGTTTTCGGCCTGTTGTGGCGCACCGCCACGCAGCGGCCCCAGGCCCCGGCCGTGGCCCTGGGCGAACGGGTCGTGGCGCGCTACGGCGATCTGCTCGAGCGCGCCCTGGACGTGTCGGCGGGGCTGGCCCGCCTGGGCTGCCGGCCCGGCGACCGGGTGGTGATCTTCATGAAGAACCAGCCCGAGTGGTTGGCCCTGATGTTCGGCTGCTGGGCGCGTGGCCTGGTGGTCGTGCCGGTCAACGTGAAGCTGCACGCGCGCGAACTGGCCTTCATCCTGGACGACTGCCAGGCGCGCGCGCTGTTCCACGACCCGGGCCACCAGGACGCGCTGGACGCGCTCGGCCTGGTGCCGCGCACGCCCGGGATCGCGGTCGGCGGCGCCGACTACCAGCGCCTGCTGGGCGCGCCCCCGATGGCGCCCGAACCGGTGGCCCCGGACGCCCTGGCCTGGCTGTTCTACACCAGCGGCACCACCGGACGGCCCAAGGGCGCCATGCTCAGCCACGCCAACCTGCTGGCGATGGCCTGCGCCTACGCCAACGACGTCGAGCCCGAAGGCATGGGCCGCGCCATCCTGCACGCGGCGCCCATGTCGCATGGCTCGGGCCTGTACATCCTGCCGCACGTGCTGCACGGCTCGCTGCACATCTGCCCCGAGTCGCGCGGCTTCGAGGTCGACGAGATCGATCGGCTGATGGCCGTGCACCGGGGCGTGTCGATGTTCGCCGCGCCGACCATGGTCACCCGGCTCACGCTGTCGGCGGTCACCGACCTGCCCGGCCTGCAGACGCTCGTCTATGGCGGCGGGCCGATGTACGTGGCCGACTGCGTGCAGGCCATGGATCGCTTCGGCGAACGCCTGGCGCAGATCTACGGCCAGGGCGAAACGCCCATGACCATCAGCTCGCTGACACGCTCGCAGCACGAGCGCGGCCACCCCCGGCTGCAGGCGCGCCTGGCCTCCTGCGGCTACGCGCAGACCGGCGTGCAGATCCGCATCCTGGACGATCGCGGCGAGGCCCTGCCGGTCGGCGAGACGGGCGAGATCGTGGTGCGCGCGCCCACGGTCATGCTGGGCTACTGGAACCTGCCGGACGCGACCCGCAAAACCCTCCGGGATGGCTGGCTCTACACGGGCGACGTCGGCGCCTTCGACGCGGACGGCCTGCTGACGCTGAAGGACCGCAGCAAGGACGTGATCATCAGCGGCGGCACCAACATCTACCCGCGCGAGGTCGAGGAGGTGCTGCTGCGCCACCCCGCGGTCCGCGAGGTGTGTGTGCTCGGCATGCCGGACGCCGATTGGGGCGAATCGGTGGTGGCCGTCTACAGCTGCCGCGACGGCGAGGCCGCCACGGCGCAGGAGCTGGACCAGCTCTGCATCGAGCACATCGCGCGCTTCAAGCGGCCCAAGCGCTACCTGCAGGCCGCGGAGCTGCCCAAGAACGCCGCCGGCAAGATCCTCAAAGCGCAGTTGCGCGAGCAACTGGCGGCATCCGGCCAGGCCGACTGAGCGGTTCCACGGCGGCCGATGGTGCGCGCGCGCGAGATCGCGTTCCCTTGGCCACGCCGGTCGCCGCACGGGGAAGGCACCCGCTTGCGATGGGCCGATATCGGTTAAAACGCCGCCATGTCCCGACCCGATGTCCTCATGCACCGGGCCACCGAGGCCCTGTACGACGCTGTGATCGACCCAGCCGCCTGGGACGATGCCATGCGGGCGCTGCGCGCCCTGTTCCATTCGCGGGTGGAAGCCTTGTACTGCCTGGACCTGCGCGCGCGCGCCCTGCGGCCCGTTCGCGTCGAAGGCGTCGAGCGGGCACAGATCAAACGCTTCTCGGCCAGTTTCTACCTGCCCGACAACCCCTGTCTGAAAACACCCGAGTTGCACCGGCCCGGCGTGGTCCGCACCGACGAACGCATGCTCGCTCACCTGGGAGACCCGCAGGCCCTGCGGCGCTCGACCTATTTCAACGAGTGGCTGCGGCCGCAGGACCTCGCGCACACCATGGGCATCACCCCGTGGGCAGAGGAGGGCCTGGTGCTCAACTTCAGCCTGCTCCGCGAGCCCGGTCGCGGCGCCTTCGGTAGTGCCGAGCAACGCCGCCTGGATCGGCTCGCGAGGCACATGGAACGCGCCATGCGCATGGTGGTGAAGCTCGACACGCTCACGCAGCGTTGCAGCGACAGCACGATGGCCCTCGATCGGGTGGCGCAGGGCATGGCCGTGCTCGACGCGCAAGGGGCCTTGCTGCAGGCCAACCAGGCGGCGCTGCGGCTGCTCGCGCGGGGCAAGGGCTTCTGCTTGCGCAGCGGCCGGCTCGCCGCTCGCGAGCCGCAAGACCAGGCGCGTGTCGATGCCCTGCTGAACGCCTGCACGGCCGGCAGCACCCGGGCCGAACCGCTCCAGCCGGCCGCGCTCGTGGTCCAGGGGCTGGTGCTGCAGATGACACCCCTGCGCAGCACGCGCAGCGTGTTCGTGTCGCCGCAGGCGGCCGTCCTCGTGAGCCTGTCGGAGCCGCTGGCGCTGCCGCTCGCGCAGGCGCGCGAGACGCTGTCCGCGCTGTTCGGCTTTACCAGGGCCGAAGCGCGGCTGGCGCTGTCGCTGATGGACGGGGGCGGACTGCGCGAAGCCGCGTCGCGCGCGCGCATGAGCTATGCCACCGCGCGCTGGTACCTGAAGATCCTGTTCCAGAAGACCGGGTCCACGCGACAGAGCGAACTGATCGCGCTGCTGGTGCGGGTCACGCAGTCGGCCCGCCCGCTGCAGACGCACTGAGGTCGTGACCCCGCCCGCCAGCGCCGCGGGTCTCGCACCGTTCATTGGTGTACCTCTCATTTGGGGGGTGTGTCGCGTGCCCGCGCGACCTAGCATGCGCCCATCACATCCGAGGACAGTCGATATGCGTTACGCCGTTTCCCGGCGCGCCTCGGCCGGGCTGCTCGCCATGGCCGCCGCGTTGTGCCAGCCCGCCGTGGCCCAAGCCTCGTTCGACATCGTGGGCTTGCGCCCCGGCATGAGCGAAGCCGAAGCGATGGCAGCGCTCAGCGCACACCGGCCCGGCATGCGCGTGCAGAAGCGCCACATGGCCTACAGCTACAGCGACGGCGTGCAGCAGCTCAACACGCCGTCCTTTCTGTACGAGCTGTGGGTGAGCTTCGACGACGCGCAAGGCCGCGAGGATTTCCGGCTCTACTTCGCGCCGCCGCCCAGCGCCTCGCGCGTGCTCGGCGTGACGCGGCAACTGAGCCTGAAGGCACCACCCACGCAGGCCCAGCTCGGCGCCCAGCTGACGCAGCGTTACGGCGCGCCCACCACCAGCGGCAAGAGCAACGCCACCACCAACCTCGTTTGGGGGGAACCCGGCAAACCCATGTGCTGGCGCAGCACGCCCAACACCACGGTGATCGGGGTGGGCGAGGCATCCGACATCCTGAGCAGTCTCAAGCGCGGCCAGGACAAGGGCCATGTGCCGCGAGACCCGTCGACCTGCGGGCTGGCCGCAGCCGCCAGCATGGCTGGCGAGCCGGTGCGCAACCTCACGGTTCGGTTGGTGGACTACGGCGCCTGGGCCGGCACGCACCAGAAGGCCAAGGACTGGGTGGAGCAGCAACGGCAAGGGGCCGTGAAGGCGCGGTTGTCGCGCGGCGCGGCGCCCAAGCTCTGAGCGCCCCATGGCACCGCGTTCGTGCTGGCTGGCCGCGCTGTGCTTCACGACCGCAGCGGCGACCTGGGCCCAGCCTGCGGGGCCGCGCCTGTTGTTCGGCGACATGGCCGGCCGCTTGCCCGTGGCCGAGCAGCAGGCCATCTTCCGCCTGCTCGACTACCGGCTCGCCCCGGGTGGCAAGGCCTTGATCGCGCCCGATTGCGGCGAGATCGCGCACGAGACCGAGGTGCTCGACCTCAACAGCGACGGTGTGCCCGAGGTGCTGGTGATCGCGGGCAATGCCTGCACCTCGGGTCATACCGGCTCGTCGGTGTTTCTGTTCGTGAAAGACGCGCAGGGCCGCTATGCGCAGCAACTGGGTTTTCCCGGCGCGAGCGTCACGCCGCTGCCCACACGAACCCAGGGCTGGCCGGACCTGCGCATCGGTACCGCGGGCTTCTGCGAGCCGGTGTGGGCGTGGAAGGGTTCGGCCTACGACCTGAAGTGCAGCGTGGAAACGCAGCGTCGGGGCTGTCAGGGGCGGGGGCCGGTGAAGCTGTGCCGGCGTTGAGGCCCTATCCAACGCCCCGCAAGTCGAGGCATCGGGTCCACGGCACCCCATGCGACGTCGGCACCGCTGGCCTCCCCACCGGGATCGACCGAACCCCCGGTCGACAGACAGTCGGCCCGTGCCGGCCCGAGCGCGTTGCGACGGGTGCCCGGGGCGCCGGGAGAAACGCCCGGGGCCTGCGCCATTCAGCGCCATGCCTCGCGTTCAGCCAACAAAAAAGCCCCTGCACTGCAGGGGCCTGAGACTCGCTGGCGGTGGAGGTAGGACGCAGCGAACCACTCTCAGCCGCTTTGAACATTGGGTAGCACAAATTTTTGTGCGCGAATTGGGTTCAAAAAGCGCGCGCGCACGCGCACGCGCACGTTTTTTTCCTGTTAAAGGCCATTTTTCGCCTTCACAACGCTACGTTCATCCGTATCCCTGGAGGGCCTTGAGCGGCTCAATGGCGCGTTGTCCTGGGTTCGTAGCCAATCGGATCGCCCCCCAGTTGGGCAGAGTTCTGCGTGTGCGACCCGCGCCCTTGGCGGCGGTCGGCGGGCCCCTTTGAGCCTCGTTGACTCAACAGTTTTGTTGCTTCGAGTCACCTCATCACTACCGATCGCCTTTTGGCGTGGCCATGCGGAGCTGTGGACTGAAGCAATCGTCGTGCTGGGCAAGGGGCGCCTGGGCTTGACCGGTTGCGGCCATACGGAGCAGTGGTCATCCGCGTCGCGTTCAGATCTGAATGCGTATCTCCAACACGATGTCAAATCTGAATTCACCCGATGCCGCAGGCCCCGCAGACTGCGCTTGAACGAGTCGCTCGCATGCAAGATCTGACGCCTTCCGCTTCGTAGGTGTTCAGATCTGGCGGACCGGCGAGTAGGTGCCGCGGGCGTCGTGACGCAAGAATGGCCAGGTAAGCAACAACACGACCTCGCCATGAAGCAACCCGCCTCGCAACCACTTCACCGTGCCCTCAAGCGCCTGGGCTCCAACGTCTCCAAAGCCCGACGCCGGCGACGCTGGTCCCTGAAAGATCTCGCTGATCAGACGGGCATGTCTGTCAGCACTGTCTGGCGCCTGGAGCAAGGCGAGCCCGGCATTGCTGCCTGTTCCCTGCTCAGCGCCTTGCAGGCGCTGGGCAGGCTGGATGAATTCAACCGGCTGTTGGAGGCCGATTGCGACACCATCGGCGTGCATTGTCAGGATGAGCGGCTTCCCCAGCGCGTTCGCAAGTCTTCGTCGGAACACGTTGCATGACGGACGAGTTCCTCCTGCCCCCGGAGTTGCGGCTGACCTATCCCAACGGGATCGACCATCTGCGCATTGCCGATCACCTCGCCATCACCCTAGGGCAGAAGGCGATCCCCGTGGGCCAACTGCGCGTGCGACACCTGGGCGGCGAGGTCGCGTCCGAGTTCAGGCACAGCGCTTCCTGGTTGACGAACGGGAAATTCTTCCCCGTCTCACCCGAGCTGCGCAAGGCAAGTTCGGGTCAGTGGCGCCGGCGCCCCGAAGCAGAAGGCCGCAACTTTTTTGCGGCACTGTCAGATACACAGCCGACTGGATTCGCGCTGTCGGTGATCCAGCGCGCTCAAGCGTGTGGCCTGTTGGATGCTTTTCGACCGCACGGGGACGACCCCAGTTGCATGGATACCTTGTGTGCCGTGCCCGACATCTGTCGGCTGGGTGCTTTGAGGATTCATCCCCTGGGCGAGTCGGTCAGCGACGTTGGCGTTGGGATGCGCAGGCTTCCTGTGTACACCGACCTCGTGAGGCTCAGCAGGGCAGTTGCCGCGTTTGAACGCAAAGAGGAGAACCTGAGCCAGCTCCTGCAGCTCCTGTTCAGCGCCACGGCCTTGGGGGGCTCCCGGCCCAAGTGCACCTGGATTCAGAAAGACGGTCAGTTGGCCGTGGCGCGATTTCCGAGCATCCATGATCCGTGCGACATCAACCGAGCCGAGGTGCTGACGGCGCGTTTGGCAAGGGCGGCCGGCATCAATGTTGTTGACGTCAAGCTCGCGCACCCTGTCTTCGATCCATTCGCTCTTTCGCTCCGTTTCGACCGAGGGCCTGATGGTGGGCGACAGCCGTTTCTGTCAGCTCGCAGCCTTTTGCTCGCCGAGGATGACGATGCGATCGAGCACTTCGAGCTGCTCGAGGCCATGCGCGTGTGCTGCAAAGATTTTGAAGCAGATGCCCAGCAGCTCTGGAGTCGCCTGCTGTTTGGGCTGCTGATCGGCCACCAAGGCTTCAACTTGCACAAGATCGGATTTCTCTATGCAGGCAAGGGCCAATGGCGCCTTGCTCCCGCCTATGGCCTGCGGCCTGCTGGCTTGCGGTCAGAAACGACTCAGGCTGGGGAGCTCGCATGCCGTACGCCTAGCATCACTTTGGATGCACTCATGGAAGGCTCGGAGGCGTTTGCAGTCAGCCGCTCAGCGGCAGAAGAGCGTTTGAGTCAGCAGCTTTCGGTCATCAGGGATTGGAAGAAGCTGGCAACAGAGTTCTCGATCAACATGAATGACAAAGAAATGCAAGTCCTAGAGAAGCGATCGCGAATCGTGCGGATTCACCTCGACGATCTGGAGAATAGTCCAAGGGGGATTTACCCAATGCTGGAGTCTGCGTTCGGTGAGGGCAACTGACGCTCGTCAGTTCAGCGCGCGCTGGAGCAGAGCAACCTCCAACAAGGCCGAGGCGTGGGGGTCATGAAAGGCAAAGCTAAACGAAAAGTAACGCCGCAAATACGGCCCTCTCACAGTCAAATTACATGTTCGTCATCTTCGATGACAGTGCGATCCGCGTGCCAAACTGCCCTCATTGAGAGCGCAGACGAATGAAAATCCTGATCGTAGAAGACGAGCCCAAAGCAGGCGAGTACCTGAGACAAGGCCTGAGAGAAGCGGGCTATTTCATCGAGTTGATGCGCAACGGCGTCGACGGGCTACACGAGGCCACGGAAGGCGACTACGGCTTGGTAATCCTCGACGTGAATCTGCCTGGGATCGATGGTTGGTCGGTACTGAGTTCGCTGCGTCGAAAGAAGCGACAACTTCCCGTTCTTGTTTTGACGGCCAACGATAGCGTTGAAGACCGAGTGAAGGGACTGGAGCTGGGCGCGGATGACTACCTGGTGAAGCCCTTCTCGTTCTCCGAATTGTTGGCCCGAATTAAGTCCATCATGCGTCGAGGCCATCACGTGCAGGAGGCTACCCTGCTACAGGTCGCCGATCTCCAGCTCGACTTGGTTCGCCGCCGGGCGGCAAGGTCGGGCAAGCGGCTCGACCTCACCGCCAAGGAGTTCGGCTTGCTTGAACTGTTCATGCGTCGGCGTGGGGAGGTTCTTCCTAGGACGCTGATCGCTTCGCTGATGTGGGACATCAATTTCGACAGCGAAAGCAATGTGATCGTGGTCGCGGTCGGCCGCCTCAGGGCGAAGATCGATGACGGTTTCAGTCCCAAGTTGTTGAAAACCGTCCGAGGCATGGGCTATGTCCTGGATGAGCCTGAGCCGTGAGATCACATGTTCACCATGTCTCTCACAGCTCGATTGACAGTGCTCTTCGCCGGTGTGCTTGTCCTGGTGTTGACGGGGCTTTCTTGGCTCGTGTTTCGGGAAACGAGCAGCCGATTCCATGAGTTGGATCGGTCTTTGCTCCAGGGGAAGGTGCAGCTCGTCAAAGACGTCGCCGGAAAGAGTGTCTCCCGGGGCGAGTTGCAAAGTCGACTGGATGCCAGCGTGCGAGGACATGTGGGCTTGTATATCGGCATCACAGACGCGCAAGGTCGCCGTTTCGAGCAAGGTGACATGCATTTGCCTGCCAGCGTATTGGACGAACTGGCCATCGGAAAGCAGTGGGTGAAAATTCGGCACGATGCGCACAGCCTCTATGCGCAGCGTTTTGAAATCCCCATGCCAGGCGGCGGCAGGGAGATGGCCTCTGTCATCGCCGTGGTCGACACTCAGCAGCATCGCATGTTCCTGGATAGCCTGGCCGCCAAAACCGTCGGATATGTCTGCGTTTCCGTTCTCATCGGCACGCTGCTGGGATGGATGGCGAGTCGTGGCGGCCTGAGTCCGCTGACGACGATGAAAGCGCGCGCAGAAAGGCTCAACGCCAACCGCCTTTCTGAGCGCATGCCGGCGCGCAGTTGGCCATCTGAAATGCTGGATCTTTCACGCTCGCTCAATGGAATGCTCGAACGCTTGCAAAGCGACTTCGATCGGCTGAATTCGTTCTCTTCTAACCTAGCCCATGAAATGCGCACACCCGTCAACAATCTTCTGACGGCGACGCAGGTCACGCTTGCGCAACCACGGTCGAGCATCGAATACCGCAACACCTTGGCAACGATCTCCGAGGAGCTACAGGATCTGGCCCGAACGATTGCGGACATGCTGTTCTTGGCTAGAGCCGAGAACTTGCATGCCCTGCCCTTGGTGGAGAAGGTCGATCTGGGGGCGGAGTCTCGGTCATTGGTGGACTTCTATGAAGTTGTGGCCAGCGAGAAGTGCCTGCGCTTCGATGTATCTGGAGAGGCATTCGTATTGGGTGATCGCTTGATGATTCGCCGCGCCGTCAGCAATCTTCTGTCCAATGCCATCCGGCATGCCGATCGGGCCTCCGTCGTGATCATTGAGATTTTGGTTCTGGACGAGAAGGTGAGTTTGTCGGTTACAAATAGCGGTATGGCCATCCCTTTGGATTCTCAGGCTGCTCTGTTCGACCGGTTCGTTCGAATACCAACCAACCCAAGAGACCAAGGGGAAGGTTTGGGCCTCGGACTTGCGATTACCAAGGCCATCATGCGGGCGCATCGCGGGGGCGTGAAGGTGCTTTCCCAGCAGGGAGCGAACACCTTTGTCCTGGAATTCGCACGCTGAAGTACCGCGGTCCCTCTGCGCGAAGGCTCAGTTGCCGCTGTGTCCTTCCAGAAGCAGGGAGTTCAACAGGGCGACTTCGTTGCTGGTCACCGTGACGGATTTCCCGTCAGCGGTTTCGATGACGGTACTGACTCTCAAGGATTGGGCGCGGCCGTAACGGTCTTCCTTGGCCATGGTGCCGTCTTTGAAGATATAGAGCGAGCCTCCGTCTTTCAGTGGGATCGTTTTCTCCGAGGCTTCCTGTGCGGCATGGCCGGCGAAGGCCGAGGTGGCCACCAGGTAAAGCGCAGCGATGGAGAGCTTGAGTGTCATGTGATTTTCCTTTAGATGCCGGAAGCAGGCGTTGCTTTGGAGTACATACCGACATCGGTAGGGTATCTAGCGGGGCGTGACGAGATGCGCGCGATTTCATTACGTTCGTGTCAGACAGGCGTCAAATCGTCAGCGCTGTCTTCAGCGTGTTCCTGACGCCATGGGCCCAACTGGAGCCTTGTCGAAATGAGGAAATCTTCGATGTCGGAACTTGTGCAAAGAAGACCGACTCGTCGAAACCAATGCGGTCCAGAACATAGCGAAGGGTGTGCGGACGTTGGCGTCGTTCTCCGTTCACGATAGCGCCACTCTCGCCGGAAGCCCGGAAGAAATCGACGGACTCGCGCAGTTGATCCAAGTACCTGACCTCCAGCGCCGGGATGGTGCGACTGAAGCGTGTGCGGATTCGTTGGTCCGCGGCGTCGTTGGAAACGACCAAACCCCATGATCGGAGCCCGGAAACCAAGTCAACGCCAATGGCTTCTGTCTTTGTCAAACCGAAGTTTCTTGAGGTCCTGAGTCGGTGCGCTACCCAGGGATCCATTCGCATGACCTCCGCAATGGCCTGGTCTGCCTCCCGATCTGTTCCGTGAACTGGCAGCACAAAGGTTCGCAGCAAGCTCTTGGCGATCGCATCGCCCTGGGTCACGGCTTGAGAAAGCCAATGCATACCGAGCTCGAACTCGCTGATGTCGAGTGCGGACTTGAGAATCAAGGCACCCAACTGGCGTTGCGCATTGACGTTTCCTGTCGCTGCAGCCTTCTCCAGAAAGAAGCGCGCCGCTTGCGGATTTGCGACCGATCCCTGGCCGTCCGCGTGGACGTGATGGAGCAGCAGCCACGCGTCGCTCATGCCAGCGTCTGCTGCGCGCAATAGCAGGGCGGTGCCCCCGCGCATGTTGCGCTTGGGGGCCAAGCTGGTGGATTCGGCAAACGCGGTGTCGATGCCACACATGGCTCTACCCAGGATCAGCGCTGCACCAGCATTTCCTCGCCTGACACAATCGTCGAGCATGGACTGCAATCGCGTGCTGTCCAGCGAAGGGAGTGACACTTGCAAACGCTGCAGCGTCAACATAGCCGCGCAGACTGCATCGCAAAGGCTCGCCGAGTTGCCGAACGGCAGAAAGATGGCGAACTCCAGCGTTCTGATGATGAGATCGGCATCCGAGCCGTCCGTGGCGTTTGTCAACGCGCTCGCGACTGAGACTCCGGTGTCGATGTCGGGCGAGTCCACCAGCGTGGTGACTGCCGCCAGCAGAGGATTTCGGGTGTTGTCGTCAAAAGCCTGCAGGGCTCGTGCGGATTGGTCGCAGCCCAGGTCCCGCGCCTGTGCCCACATGCGGCGCGCGGCGTCCGCGTCCTTTCGCGTCAAGGCTCGCCAGGCGCCCAACTTGAGACAGGCGGAGGCTGAGCCTGAGTGAGCGGCCGAGGTCAGGGTAATCAGCAGGGAGCGCTTTATGAGCTCGCTGAGCGGCAAGGCTTCTGCAACGATTCGGGGCGCTCGGTCCGATTTGGCCAACGCCGGGTGTGCGAGGTATTCGAGACCCAGATCGGTGTACTTCGGAAATCCGCGCGCTCCTCGCAAGTAGCGCTGTCCTACCTCGCAAAGTGCGTCATGGTCGCCTTGTCGTGCCAGGGCCAAAAGCTGTAGGTCGGCTCGCCGCATGTTCTCCTGCTCAAGATGCAAACGGTTCAGCCTCTCCTTGAGAGGCCCTTCCGTGTCAGTCCTGACGGGAATCTAGTGATCAACCGGTTTCGGAACGCTTGCGCCTCAGTTACGAACAAGTCATCTGGTTGTTAGGTTGCTGTTCGACGGCCGGTGGCGCATCGAATCGTGGTCACGTTGGAACGAATTTTTCCTTATGTGATGAGATTCGCTAGCGATAACGGTTGTATCGATAAGGCGTGCTGCCTCTTTGATCAACTCGCCCATAGCCTTGGCTTTGCACTGTCTGTTCCCGCGGTTCTAGGTCGCGTGGAGAACCTTCAGAAGGTGCTAGCTAAACCCAAACTATGGAGCAATCAACATGAAAAGGACTCTTCTGGCGCTTGCCGCACTGGCATCCGTCTCCACCTTGGCCAGCGCCCAGTCCTCGGTGACGCTGTTCGGCGTCGTGGATGCCTCAGTCCGCTCAGTGAAGAACGGATCGGCCGGATCCCAGACCCAACTGGCATCTGGCGACAACACCACCAGCCGTTGGGGCCTGCGAGGCGTGGAAGATCTGGGCGGCGGCTTGAAGGCCAGCTTCCACCTCGAATCGCAGATTGCACTGGACACTGGCTCAGCCGATGCTGCCAAATTCTTCGGTCGCCGTTCGACCGTGAGCCTCAGCGGCGGCTTCGGTGAGGTTCGCCTCGGCCGGGACTACACGCCCACCTTTGTGAATGGCCTGGGCGACGAATTTGGTATCGTGGGTATCGGTTCGCGCGGCATCTTCCTGTATGGCGGCGGCTCCAACCTGGGCAGCCCGGCCGCTACCGTGTTGCGCGCAGACAATGCGGTGAGCTACTTCCTCCCGAACATGGGTGGCATTTACGGGCAGTTCCAAATCTCGGCAGGGGAAGGCGTGGTAGGCAACCGTTACACGGGCGGTGGTCTGGGATACAAGAACCAAGCGATGGATGTCGGTGTGGCTTACGGCACCACCGATGTGGGCACCGATTCGGACTTCAAACACTACAACGTCAAGTTCAACTACAACTTCGGCTTTGCCACGCTGCACACGCTGTACGACGTAAAAACCTGGGGTGATCGCAAGACGCAGGACATCTCGATCGGTGCCAGCATTCCGGTGGCAACCGGTACTATCCGTGCGGGCTACACGCGCGCCAACCGCTCAGGCGGTCCCGTGGGCTCCGGCTACGCGGACGGGGATGACAGCACCCGTCTGGCCCTCGGCTACGTGCACGATCTGTCGAAGCGCACGGCGCTGTACACGACGGTCAGCCGCATCACCAACAAGGGCGCGGCGCGCAGTTCCGTTCTGGGCACTGCACCGGCCGGGATGCTGGGGGGTGAGAACTCGTCCGGTTACGAGGTTGGCCTGCGCCACACCTTCTAAGCGGTACGGCCCCGCGTAAGGGGTCGATGGTCAATCCTGTTCACGCGGGCCGCCTTCGGGCGGCCCGCGTGAACGTTTCTTGGATCCTGCGATCTAGAGAGTGACCGTGGGATTCGCCACCGCCGTCGATGATTCGGGAATCCATGAAACTGCTGGTGATTGAAGACGAGATCAAGCTTGCCGAATACGTTCGGAAAGGATTGCAAGAAGAGGGTTATGTGGTCGATCTTGCCCACAATGGCATAGATGGCTTGCACTTGGCCATGCAGTCCGATTACGACCTGATTGTTCTTGACGGCATGCTCCCAGGCATTGACGGACTGGGGTTGCTGGCCGCCTTGCGGCAGAGCAAGAGAACGCCTGTCGTGATGTTGACCGCCCGGGTAAAAGTCGAAGATCGTGTGCGTGGATTGCAAAGCGGTGCTGATGACTACGTCGTGAAACCGTTCGCATTCTCGGAGTTGTCGGCGCGCATTCAGGCGCTGCTTCGGCGCACGCGCTTGTCGACGACACCGGAGCCGGAGGCAGTCCTTCGGTTTGAGGACCTCGAGATCGATCTGCTGGGGCGAAAGGCCACACGTCGAGGTCAGAGAATCTTGCTCACGGCGCAGGAGTTCGGGTTGCTCTGCCTGTTGCTGCGTCGACAAGGCCAAGTGTTGTCTCGATCGGAGATTGCCACTCAGATATGGGACATGAACTTCGATAGCAACACGAACGTGATCGATGCGGCGGTGAGCCGCCTGCGCAGTAAGGTGGATGTTCCGTTCCGAAAGCCTCTCATTCACACGGTTCGGGGAATGGGCTACGTGCTGGAAGCGCGGGATGTATGAAGCGGTTCCGCGCCAGAACCCTCGGGCGACGCCTTTCCTTGTGGCTGGCGCTGCAAAGTCTGCTCGGACTTGTGCTCGTGTGCGGCGCCATCTATGCCGCAACGTTTTACGCGTTCAAGAGCCGCCAGACCGATGATCTGAGCCAGAAGGAGCACTTGATTGCCTACTTGGCTTCCGAGGCGCTGAAGCGCGGAGATGAAACCAAGCTGAAGCATGAGCTGAAGGACTTCATAGTGGGGCATCCCGAATTCGGATTGTCCGTTCGTGGGGCCGAGGGTGCCGTGTTCTTCGAGGATTTGTTGCCCGTGTCCAATGCACCTCGACGAGAGGTCCAGTTCGATCTGGTGTCACCCGTCGCTGGGAGAAAGCCTTTGCGGGCTGAGTTGTCGCTTGACATCGCCAGGGACGTCAATCTCCTGCGTCGCATCGCGGTGGCGCTGGTGCTGGCCGCCGCAGGCGGAGTGCTGCTTGTCTCGCTGGGGGGATTTCTGCTGGTCTGGTTGGGGCTTCGCCCATTGAGGGAACTGTCGGTTCAGGTCAAAGCATTGACCCCCGACAAACTGCATCGTCGACTTGACGGCTCCCAGCAACCGGGGGAGCTCATGCCGCTGATCTCGCAGTTCAACGACCTATTGGGCCGGCTGAATGCTTCCTACGAGCAGTTGGAAGGTTTCAACGCCGATGTTGCTCACGAACTGCTCACGCCTCTGGCGACCTTGACCAGCGGCGCCGAAGTGGCCCTGTCGTCGTCGAAAGACATGAACGATCTGCGGGAGGTTATTGGGTCCAGCTTGGAAGATCTCCAGAGAATCAGCGGCATCGTGCACGACATGTTGTTTCTGTCTCAAGCAGACAGGGGCACCGTTGCACGGCGCGTTGAAACCGATAGTCTTTCCGCCGTCGCTCGCCAGGTCGCCGACTACCACGATGCCGCACTGGCCGACGCGGGTTTGAGCGTCGAGGTGGAGGGAGACGCAGTTGGTGCCTTCGATGTGCCTTTGTTGCAAAGGGCGCTGTCCAACCTGATCGGTAACGCGACTCGCTACGCGACGCCCGGATCAACCGTGCGTGTGTTGATTGAAAGCCTGTCGTCCGACGAGGTATCGCTGCAAGTCATCAACCCGGGAGATTCTATCGATCCGAAGGTGCTTCCCCGCTTGTTTGATCGATTCTTCCGTGCGGACCCTTCGCGCAGCAGCGCGGGCGGTAACCATGGTCTGGGCCTGTCCATTGTGGCCGCCATTGCGCGCATGCATGGCGGCAGGCCTACCGCCACATCCTCTGGCGGCCTCACTGCCGTGGGCATGGTGTTGAAGCGGTCCAATCTCCATCACGACTGAGAGCCTTCGTCCGCAACATGGGGCGCGTATCGCGCATGTCGTATTCAGGCCAACATGACCGATTTGTCATTCTTCGGTCTGAGATCTGTTGAGGTCAACTTTCTACAGTGCGTGTCAGTGCCGCGAGGCAACCACGGCCTCGGTCATGAGGCCATTGACCCACTGTGAGGTTTTACCTTGAATTCATTCCGTACCTTTCGCTTTGCCGCTCTCTCTGTTGTCATGGCCAGCTCTCTTGCAAGCGTGGCCACTGCTGGCACCTTCCGCAACGGGGAGTCCTTCTATGGTCAGCCGGCCAGCGACACGTCCAGCGCACGCGTGATCGACGTTTCGACCACCAAGTACGCCAACATCACCTATGGCGAGACGGTGGTCTTTCAGGGCGTCGGTGGCCAGAAGTTTGCCTGGACTTTCAATGGACTGGATGGCCGCTCTTGGGATCTGGCCAAGTTCGCGCCTGGGGGCTTTGCAGGCAAGGACTACCGTGTCTATGTGACCAAGAATCCACTGACCCGACGTTGATGCCCATTGACCTTGGCTGATAGTTGGCCGGCCTCTCCTGTGCTGGGGGGTCGGCCTCGTGGGCTCTCGCTCCAACGTACGCGAGCAGACGCAGAGCCTGTGTGAAGTTAGAACGGTCATTGGGAGGTCCGAATGTCCCGCAAGTATGTGCCGCTGGCTGTGGTGTTGGCGGCATGGGCGGGTGTTGCCGTGCAGGCACAGCCAGTCGTGCAAGAGACGCCATCGTTCGCGCCTTCGTCCGCGAAGAGCCCGGTGTTGCAGCCTCTCACGCTCGGTAGCGCATGGCAGACTGCGCTCGAGAACAGCCCCATCCTGTCAGGATCCTTGCGCGAAGTGGAAGCCGCGCGGGGTGTGCTGACGCAAGCAGGAGCATTTCAGAACCCTTCGCTTGGCGTCGAGGTAGAGGACTTGCGCGCCGGCAACCGCAGCACCACATTTACCCTGAGCCAACCACTGGAGTTGGGGGGCAAGCGCTCGTCCCGCATCGCAGCCGCTGAGCGCGCGCTTGAGGCAGCCCGCGTCCAGTACGAGCAGAAGTCGTCTCAGTTGCGAGCAGACCTCACCGCCGTCTTCCTGGCTACGCTACTGTCTCAGGAGCGCGTTCGGCTGGCACAAGAGTCGCTGGACATTGCGCGTTCGGGCAGCTTGGCCGCGTCCAAACGGGTACAGGCCGGCAAGGTTTCGCCGGTGGAGGAAACGCGCTCGAAGGTGGCCGAAGCCAACGTGCGGCTGGAGTTGGCGCAGGCACAGGGTGAACTGGACGCACAGATGCAGGAACTGCGTGCACTGTTGGCGGGCGGGCCGCCCTTCGACACCCTGGACGGCGATGCCTTGCAGCTACCGAGCCTTCCACCGATCGAGGAACTTCAGGCACGCGTGAATGAGTCGCCGACCATGCGCATGGCTCGACTGGAGACGCAGCGCCTGACGGCGCTGGTGGATCTGGAGCAAGCCAAACGAACGCCCGATATCGCCGTGAGTCTGGGCATGCGACGCGCCCAGCAGGACGGGCGATCGGTTGCCATCGTGGGGCTGTCGATCCCTTTGCCAGTGTTCGACACCAACCGCGGAAACATCGTCGAAGCGCTTCGTCGCCGCGACAAGTCGGAGGACGACGCGCGTGCCATGGAGTTGCGCCAGCGGGCCGACTTGGCCATTGCACGCCAACGCCTCGAAATGGCCTCTCGGGAGGTGATGGCCGCTCGAACCGAAATTCTGCCGGCTGCGCAACTGGCCTTCAACGCGGCCGCTCAGGGATTTGAACTCGGCAAGTTCGAGTACCTGGATGTGTTGGATGCGCAGCGAACGTTGTTGCAAGCACGCACTCAGTACCTGCGCTCATTGGGTGAATCCCACCGAGCGGTGGCGGACGTCGCGCGTCTGCTCGGAACCAATCCTTCTCAACCTTGAAACCGTCATGGCCATGTACGAAACATCCAGCGCCAAGCTGAGTCGAAAGCATTTGTCCATCATTGTCGCCATCCTGCTGCTGGGAGCCGCAAGTGCTGCCTTTATCTTGCGCAGCGGAGCGGACCATGGGGATGAAGACGGCCATGCCCACGGTCAGGAGAATGCTCAACCGAAGGACGATGGCCAAGGGAACGAAGCCGGCGACAGGAGCGCCCCCAAGTCCACTGCGGCACAGGACCCTACCGAAGCGAAGCCCGGCGAATCCCACGAGGATGAGACGGTTCGCCTGACAGATGCGCAGATCAAGGCGTCCGGCATCGAGGTGAAGGAAAGCGGTACATCGATAGTTCGAGCTACGCTGCAACTGCCTGGCGAGATACGTTTCAATGAAGACAGGACCGCTCACATCGTTCCCCGTGCCGCGGGCGTGGTGGAGAGCGTGAACGCAAATCTGGGACAGAACGTCAACAAAGGACAGGTGTTGGCGGTAGTGTCAAGTTCGGTTGTCTCGGAGTTGCGAGCGGAGCTTCAGGCGGCTCAGCGGCGACTGGAACTGGCGAAGACGACGTACGCACGTGAACGCACGCTCTGGGAACAGAAGATCTCTCCGGAACAGGACGTGCTGCAAGCGCGCCAAGCCCAGCGCGAAGCGGAAATCGCGGTGGCCAACGCGACCCAGAAGCTTCAAACCCTGGGCGCCAGCGGCAACGCCAGCGCTCTGGGCCGCGTCGAGATGCGCGCACCCTTCGATGCTGTGGTCGTGGAAAAGCACATCGCCATTGGTGAAGCCGTCCGAGAGGACGCGAATGTGTTCACGCTGTCCGATCTGTCCACGGTTTGGGCTGAGATGAGTGTCGGTGCGGGCGATCTCACCAAGGTTCGTGTGGGTGAAAGCGTTCGCGTCAAGGCCGATGCAGCTGACGTGACGGCGGTGGGAAAGATTTCCTTCGTCGGATCGTTGATCGGTGCCCAGACGCGCACGGCTCCTGCACGCGTTGTGCTGAACAACCCCCTAGGCGCATGGCGTCCTGGCCTCTTCGTCACAGTGGAGGTGCTGACCAACGACAACGAAAAGGCCTCGCCCGTGACCGTTGACGCCGAAGCACTGCAGACAGTGGAAGACAAGCTGTCTGTGTTCGTTCGCGTCGATGGGGGTTTTGAGGCTCGTGCGGTGCGCGTGGGTCGATCCGATGGGCAGCGCGTCGAAATCCTCGACGGCTTGAACGCAGGTGAACCATACGCTGCCAACGGCAGCTTTGTCATCAAGTCCGAGCAGGGCAAGAGCTCCGCTACGCACGCGCACTGAAGGCCGACCATACATGTTTGAACGCATCATTCGCTTTGCCATCGAGCAACGGTGGCTGATCATGCTGGCCGTGCTCGGTATGGTCGGGCTCGGGGTGTACAACTTCCAGCGTCTGTCCATCGACGCGACGCCGGACATCACCAATGTCCAGGTGCAGATCAACACCTCCGCGCCTGGCTATTCCCCTTTGGAAACCGAGCAGCGGGTGACCTTCCCGATCGAGACGGTGATGGCGGGCTTGCCCGGCATGCAGCAAACACGCTCTCTGTCTCGCTATGGTCTATCGCAGGTCACGGTCATCTTCAAAGACGGGACCGACATCTACTTCGCGCGTCAGTTGGTGAACGAACGGCTGCAGGGCGCCGTCAGCGCCCTACCCACGGGCGTGACGCCCAACGTTGGCCCCATTTCCACCGGCTTGGGTGAAATCTTTCTCTGGACGGTTGAGGCCGAGGAGGGGGCGAAGAAGCCTGATGGAAGCGCCTATAGCGCCACCGACCTGCGCGTAATCCAGGATTGGATCATCAAGCCCCAATTGCGCAACGTACCAGGGGTGACGGAGATCAACTCCATCGGAGGCCACGAGCGCCAGTTCCAGGTTGCACCGCTGCCGGAACGCCTGCTGGCATATGGTCTCACGCTCAACGACGTGGTGCAGGCCCTCGAGCGCAACAATGCCAACATCGGCGCGGGCTACATCGAACGACGCGGAGAGCAATATCTCATACGTGCGCCCGGCCAGGCGAGCGGCCTCGATGATCTGCGCAACGTGGTGTTGGCCAACGTTGGTGGCACGCCCGTGCGAATCCGCGACGTGGCTGAAGTAGAGATCGGTCAGGATCTGAGGACGGGCGCGGCCACCGACAACGGCCGTGAGGTCGTGCTCGGCACCGTTTTCATGTTGATCGGCGAGAACAGTCGCACGGTCGCGCAAGCGGTGGCCAAGAAGATGGAGGAGATCAACAAGAACCTCCCAGAAGGCGTGCACGCGATCACTGTCTACGACCGAACAGTGTTGGTGGACAAAGCCATCTCCACAGTGAAGAAGAACCTATTCGAGGGCGCGGTTCTGGTGATCGTGGTGTTGTTTCTGTTCCTCGGCAACATCCGGGCCGCGCTGTTGACGGCCATGGTCATCCCCTTGTCCATGATGTTCACCTTCACGGGCATGGTCAGTCAGAAGGTAAGCGCAAACCTGATGAGTCTGGGCGCACTCGACTTCGGCATCATCGTGGATGGCGCGGTGGTGATCGTGGAGAACTGCGTGCGCCGGCTCTCGCACGCACAAGAGAAGCTGGGCCGACCGCTGACTCGATCGGAGCGGTTCCACGAGGTGTTTTCTGCATCCCAGGAGGCACGCCGGCCTTTGCTATACGGGCAGTTGATCATCATGGTGGTCTACCTGCCGATCTTTGCATTGACGGGTGTCGAGGGGAAGATGTTCCATCCCATGGCGCTCACGGTGGTGATCGCGCTGCTGGGGGCGATGATTCTGTCCATCACGTTCATTCCCGCTGCCGTGGCGCTTTTCATTGGCAACAAGGTGGGAGAGAAGGAGAACCGGCTGATGGGATGGGCTCGCCGTGTCTACCATCCACTCCTGCAGCGGGTGATGAGCGCCAAGGCGGTGGTGCTCACTGCTGCCGGGATGGCGGTGGTGCTCTCCGGTCTTCTGGCCACGCGATTGGGCGCCGAGTTTGTTCCCAGCCTCAACGAAGGCGATTTCGCCATCCAAGCCTTGCGCATACCGGGCACCAGTCTGTCGCAGTCGGTTCAGATGCAACAGCAACTTGAGCGGACGCTTGTGTCAGAGTTTCCCGAGATCGAACGTATTTTCGCGCGCACGGGAACGGCGGAGATTGCATCCGACCCGATGCCGCCAAATATCTCGGATGCCTACGTGATGCTCAAGCCGGAGGATCAGTGGCCTAGCCCGAAGCGATCCCGGCAGGAACTCGTGGAGGCGGTGCAGGCCCGGGTGGCGGAACTGCCCGGAAACAACTACGAGTTCTCACAACCGATCCAGCTCCGATTCAACGAACTAATCTCTGGCGTTCGGGCAGACGTCGCCGTCAAAGTGTTCGGTGATGACATGGATGTGCTCAACAGGATGGCGCAAGAGATCGCCACCGTGCTCGGATCGATCGATGGGGCCACGGAAGTCAATGTCGAGCAGACCACTGGGTTGCCCGTTCTTTCCATCAACATAGACCGCGGAAAGGCTGCGCGCTATGGCGTGAATGTGGGTGATATCCAGGACACCATCGCCACGGCGATCGGTGGCCGTGAGGCCGGCACGCTGTTCGAGGGCGATCGCCGGTTCGACATCGTCGTTCGCTTGCCGGAGCGGATGCGCTCCGATCTCGAATCGATCCGCCGCCTGCCGGTCTCGCTACCGGCGGCCGCGCAGGCGGATGGCGGTTCGCGTGTCTCCTTCATTCCCTTGTCGGAATTGGCCACGCTTGACCTGGCGCCCGGGCCGAACCAGGTAAGCCGAGAAGACGGCAAACGCCGGATCGTAGTCAGCACCAACGTACGCGGACGCGACATGGGCTCGTTTGTGGAGGAGGCCAGTGCTGCGTTGCAGGAGCGCGTCACCATCCCCCCGGGATACTGGACGACCTGGGGCGGTCAGTTCGAGAACCTTCAGTCGGCGACGCAACGCCTGCAGATCGTGGTGCCGGTGGCGCTGTTGCTGGTCTTCACCTTGCTGTTCGCCATGTTCGGCAACGTTCGCGATGGTCTCATCGTCTTCACGGGCATTCCCTTTGCATTGACGGGGGGCATCCTGGCGCTGTGGATGCGGGGCATACCCTTGTCCATCTCCGCGGCGGTGGGCTTCATCGCCTTGTCCGGCGTGGCGGTGCTCAACGGCCTGGTAATGATTTCATTCATCCGCAACCTGCGCGAGGGCGGAGCAACGCTCGATCAAGCGATCTTCGAGGGCGCGCTCACGCGGCTTCGCCCTGTGCTGATGACCGCATTGGTGGCGTCGCTGGGCTTTGTGCCGATGGCCATCGCGACAGGCACGGGTGCCGAAGTACAACGACCGCTTGCCACGGTGGTCATCGGCGGCATCCTGTCGTCGACAGCGCTGACCTTGCTGGTCTTGCCCATCCTCTACCGCCTGGCTTACCGCCGTGAGGAAGAGGAATCGGATCAAGCCCCCATGGCCGCGGGACCCATGGCGGTTCAACAGCCCGGTTGAGTCGTGGCGGCGGACTGACTCACCCCGCCGCCACGTCGTTCGCAACGAGATTCTTCGGTTTCCGGTAAGCCAGCAGCCGCAGGGCATTGAATACCACCAGCAGCGTTGAGCCCTCGTGCACGGCCACGGCGGGCCCAATGCCCAATCCCATGATGGTGGCCGGCACCAGGAAGACCACGATGCCGAGGCTGACGACGACGTTCTGACGAATGATGGCGCGGGTGTGGCGACTCAGACCAACCGCAAACGGCAGTACCTCCAGCTTGTCAGCCATCAGGGCCACGTCGGCTGTCTCCAGTGCCACGTCCGATCCCGCGGCGCCCATGGCGATACCGACGGTGGCGTTGGCCATGGCAGGTGCATCGTTCACGCCGTCGCCCACCATGGCCACTTGGGTTTGCTCGCGCAGCTTGCGGATTGCGGTGACCTTGTCCTCCGGCATGAGGTCGCCCCAGGCTTCGTCCAGGCCGACTTGGGCGGCAACGGCTGCGGCCACTTTCTGGTGGTCGCCCGAAATCATGATCATGCGGCTGATACCGAGATCGCGCAGTTGTTTCAAGGTTCTGGCGGCGCCCGCGCGTGGCGTGTCCATCAGGCCAATGGCACCCAGGTCGCGCTCGCCCAATCGAACCACCATGCTGGTGCGCCCGGCATCGCGCAAGCGGACAATGGCCTCGGTGGCGGCGGTTCCAAGAGGGGCTACGCCGTCGGTGCCAAACATCTCGGCTTTGCCTATCCAGACGGTTTGTCCGTTCCAGCGGGCTTTTACGCCCCGGCCAATCAGGTTTTCCAACTCGCTCGCATCGCTGATGGCCTGGCCATCCAGGCGCTTTCGACCATCGCGTGCGATGGCGGCCGCCAATGGGTGATCGCTCAAGGACTCCACCGCCACAGCCACACTGAGCAACTCGGTCTCGCTGACGCCGTCGATGGGCATCACATCGGTGATCTGCGGACGGCCTTCGGTGAGCGTGCCCGTCTTGTCAAATGCCATGGCACTGAGTGAGCCGAGCTCTTCAAGCGGCGCTCCACCCTTGACAAGCACGCCACCGCGAGCAGCGCGCGCGATGCCGGACAGCACGGCGCTGGGCGTGGCGATGGCGAGGGCGCACGGGCTGGCGGCCACCAGCACCGCCATGGCGCGATAGAAGCTGTCCCGGAATGACTCATCTACCACCACCCACGCGAACAGCAGGACAAAGGCGAGGGCCAGCACCACCGGGACAAAGATACGCTCGAACTTCTCGGTGAAACGCTGCGTGGCCGATTGACGGGTCTCGGCTTCTCTGACCAACTTGACCACACGCGCCAGCGTCGAGTCGGAGGAGCGGCGCGTCACCTCGATCTCGATGGCATTGGCGCCGTTGATCGTGCCCGAGAACACGCGTGAGGCTGCGTCGATGCCTTCGAGCCGGGAGCGGGCCGCCGCGGCGTCGACAACGGCGTGCTTGTCCACGGGAATGCTTTCCCCGGTGACTGGGGCCTGGTCAATGCTGCTGCTGCCCACCACGATGAATCCATCCGCCGGTAGCCGTTCGTTGGGGCGCACGAGGACCATGTCCCCGACAACCAGATCAGCGACGGCGATGTCTTGCGTACGGCCATCTCGGCGCACTGTGGCCGTTTCGGGGGCCAACTCGGCCAGTGCTTCAATGGCGCGCTTGGCCCGGCCCATGGCGTAGTTCTCCAACGCATGGCCGAGGCTGAACAGGAACAGCAGCAGTGAGCCCTCTGCCCACGAGCCAAGGGCTGCTGCGCCAGCGGCGGCCACCAGCATCAGCGTGTCGATCTCGAAGCGCTTCTGCCGCAGCTTGCCAAGGGCTTCCATCGACGTGTAGAAGCCCCCGAAGAAGTAGGCGCCTAGATAGCACGCCAGTGGTCCCCACGAAGGGGCACCGGGAGCGAACTTCTCGATGAGGACGCCCGCGCCGAGCATCGCGCCACAGAGCAAGGCGAACACCGCTTCGGTGTTGACACCGAATACCCCGCCGTGTGCATGAACTCCGGGTCCGTGGTCATGGCTGTCATGCGAATTCTGTGGTCCGTTTTGGCGCTCTGCAGGCATGTGAAGTCCCGATGAGTGAAGTGAATTTGGCTTCTGGATTCAGCCGTGATTCTTCATTGGATGTGCACGACAGGCAAAACATATCAACAAAGTCACTTTGACGTCATATTCAAGATAGATACTGAAAATATTCATGGTGCGAAAGTGCGCCAGAATGCTTTTCGACCTCGTACTGTCATATACGCTGGGTCTACTCGTTCGTGGCATCTCGGAAAGGAGGTGCTGGTCTGTGCGCCGATCGTGGTCTCTGACCCGTATCGCACAGATGCAACTCAATCCAATCGCGAAGCAACGAACGACATGAAACACACCCTCATTGCCCTCTCGGTACTGGCTACCTGTGCAGCGGCTTCTGCGCAAAGCAGCATCACCGTCTTTGGCGTCGTCGACGCGTCCGTGACTCGCCTGTCCAGCGACAGCGCCAGCGTCACGGGTCTCGCCAGTGGCGAGCAGTCCAGCAGCCGCCTCGGCTTTCGTGGCGTCGAAGATCTTGGCGGCGGGCTCAGAGCTGGTTTCTGGCTCGAAGGGTCGCTTGCGGTGGACAACGGCGGCACGGCCTATCGGTTTGACCGCCGATCCACCGTGAGCCTCATGGGTGGTTTTGGGGAAATCCGCCTGGGTCGTGACAAGCTCGCCTCTTACCTGAACGTGGAAACGTTCGACCCGTTCGGCGACATCGGCGTTGGCGGCAACGGTCTCAACAACATGCTTGGCAACGCCGCGGCTGCCGAAGGCACGGTGGAGGGCAGCCATCCCAAGCGATCGAGCAACATCGTTGCGTACATCACGCCCAACATGGGGGGCTTCCAAGGACAGTTGCAGTACTCGTTCGGTGAACGACCCAGTAACCAGGCCAACAACGATCGCGGGAATGTCGTCTCGGCTCGGGTGTCGTACCAGGCGAATCCGCTCGAAGTGGCCCTGGGTTACGCCCAACTCGACGCCGGCTCAGCGGCCTCCGAGGCCACATACAAAGCAACCAACATCGGCGCCTCCTACAACTTCGGCTTCGTCAAACCGATGGTTCTGATCGCCACCGAGCGTGGTGCTGGCCGTGGCGTCAATGCCTATACCCTTGGCGCGTCCGCACCAGTGGGCCAGGCGGGCGAGTTCCGCGTGGGCTACACGCGCTTCAACACCCAGAATGTGGATGACGCCGATTCGTCGAAACTTGCCTTGGGTTACCTGCACAAGCTGTCCAAGCGGACCGTCGTCTATGGGCTTCTGGCCCGCGTGAGTAATGACAGCAGCGCGTCACGTGGTTTTGCTGTGTCATCGTCATCCCTGGCAGCGCCGCTGATCGCGGCAGGCGACAGCGCAACCGGCTACTCCATCGGCGTTCGCCACACCTTCTAATCTCGGCAGGCGCGGCGCTTCTGTGGCGCGCCACTTCCAGGCTTCCTAGTGGGGTGGGGCACTGCGCCGAAAGACGCAGTGCCCACTTTCTGATACCGGTAGTCGACGCCAGACTTACATCGCTTTGGTGATCATCACCACCACGGTGTTCGCGTTCACCGACTTGCCATCCACCTTGCCCAGGTAGTCGTTCTTCCGCGTGGCGCCGACCACCGCGCCGGAAATTGAGAAGCCATCGCCGAGGTCATAGGCCGCGCCGATGCTGTAGTCAACGTAGTTCGGTGCAACGATGTCGCTCCCGTATGAGGTGTAGCCCACCGATGCCTTAAACGTCAGTTGGGGCGAGATCCCTTGCGCATACGAGACGTTGAGATAGCCGGTTCCCTTGCCCTTGAGGCCCGATCCACTTGATGCGCCAGCCGCATTGAAGTAGTCGTTGGACACTGTGTGGTAGTACTTCGCGCTCACCGGGCCAACACCCACACCGACGTAGACCTCATTGGTGTTGGCCGCGCTGGCACCCGTGTACTGATAGCGGATCGCCCCCACGTCCCAGGAGAAGTAACCCCTCGAAAACTTGTAGCCGGCATAGAAGTCGCTTTCGAGATTGGCTGTGGGACCGTCGGCGCCCGTTGAGAAGTTGACGGTCGAGTTCCAGTTGCCTGCGTAGAAGCCACTGTCATGCGCGTAGTCGAATCCGCCCTGTAGCGCGGGGCGGAACTGTCCTTTGCGCAAGTCCTGGTCCTGGCCACGTGTCTTGTAGTTGCTGACCAGACTGATGTTTGCACTGAGTTCCGCGCTGGCCATCAACGGGAGAGAGGCCAGAGTGACGGCAGCTGCGAATTTGGAGAGTGTGAGCTTCATGGATGGCTTTCGATGTGGGTTGACGAAGGCAGAACTCCCGGTGTTCACCCTGGTGGTGATCGGATGGACTGCGAGCAAATCTTGTGACGCTCAGGTCGATAGGACTTCGATCGAATTCGCCTCTCATGGAAAGTGCGAGCCGATCTCTTTACAACGTTGGATGGATGTCGCACTGAAACCACTGCCTTTCACGTTTGATGGCAGATATAGGTAGGAACGTGAAGAGGTTGCTATGGATTCGTGAAAAGAAGTCGATTCGCATCACCAGTTCGACTCCACATGGAGCTCAATGCCGAAGCGATCGCATCTGGCGCTGGGCGCAGATGTTGCTTTTGTCGTCATGGAGTTCAGTCGACATCTCGTCGAACGAACTCACCACGAGACTTCATTCATCACAGGAAATATCAGCATGAAAATGTCAAGCATGATCGGTTTGGTGACGGGGGCAATGCTTGGCCTCGTCAGCCTTTCGGTAAACGCGCAGAGTTCGGTGCAGATCTACGGCTTGTTGGATATGAGCGTCGGGTCGACTAGGGCGCCTGGCGGCGCCTCGATAGCGGGTGTAGACAGCGGCAAGCTGAGCACCAGCTACTACGGATTCAGTGGAACGGAGGACCTGGGAGATGGCCTGTCCGCGCAGTTCAAGCTCGAGAGCTTCTTGCGCGGAGACACCGGCGAGCAAGGCCGCTTTGGTGGTGACGCTCAGTTTGCCCGGACGTCATCGGTTGGCTTGTCGCACAAGGAGTTCGGCTCCATAAATATCGGTCGAACGACAACACCGCTTTTCGTTTCTACGTTGCTCTTTAACGCTTTTGGCGATTCCTTTGGATACTCGCCCAGCATCCGTCACTACTTCTCATCGGGTACCGGCTCGGTAACGGGCGATACCGGTTGGAATGATTCCATCGCCTACTCCAGCCCCAATCTCGGTGGGTTCAGGCTCGGCGCCACAGTCACAACCAAGGAGGCCGCCACCGGCACGGGCAATGGCGGCAACTGGAGCGTGGGCTTGAACTATGGCGGCAGTGGTAGGCTCGCGGCCAGCGTGGTGCATCAAAGCGTGAAGAAGGATGCGGCTGGGGCTGTTCCGGACACGGAAACTACCCAGCTTGGTGCGTCATATGACTTCGGCCCTGCGAAGGCATTTCTTCAGTATGGCGAAGTCAAGAACACTACATTGGATGTCCGAACGGACATCACCGGTATCGGTGTGCGCGTGCCGCTCGCATCGGGTGCCATCGTGGCTCAGTACGGTGCGATGAATCTCAGCGTTGGTGCGGACAGAGACACCCTGTCGTTGGGATACCTGCATACACTTTCGCGTCGCACGGAGCTGTACGCGGTGATCATGCGCGACAAACTTGATGGTCAATCAAGCGGTGGAGGCTACTCGCTGGGGGTGCGCCACCGATTCTGACGAAGGAGTCGAACCCTGTGTCGCTCCTTGCGAAGATCGCTGGCGCTCGAAAGAGGCAGCGGCCAAGCGTCGGCGAACGGGGGCGACGTGCTTTTCGAGAGGTGCATCGCCTAGCTGTGATGTCTCAATAGGTTGTTCACCCGGAAGGGTCTGGGAGACTGGAGTTACCACGCTTCAGAACTCTCAGAGGAATCCCCCCGGATGAACAGCCACAAGAATGCCAGAACGACCTTCGCAGGACGCAAGTTGCTGATCGAGCGCATCGGCGTGCGCACGGCGCGCAAGTGGCGCGCTCGCTTCGAGCAAGAGGGCCTGGCGGGTTTGCCAGACCGCAGCTCGCGGCCCTTGAAGGCCCGCAGTACCGTTGATGCCGAGTTGGCTGCACGCATCAAGCAGCTCCGCCGTGCGCGCATGGGCCTTCCCAATGGTGATGCCCGCGGCGCGCGCAACGTCGCGCAGCGGCATGGGAACCCCTCTCTTGGCGAGCTGAACGAGTATGGCCGTACCGATTTCGATCGATTGGATGCCGCGCCTGGGTTTGTCTGCTGACATGGAAGGTTTCCGGAGAGAGGGCGCAGCATATACGATCCACTTTGCCTTCCCAGGCGCCTGTGAGGGCGTTACTGAATGGCCAAAGCCACCCGCTCCAACGCGTCCTTGTCGTTCGGTTTGACATCTCCTTCGGCTTCGAGCCGCACCTGCTCAAGGGTGCCGTTGAATTCGAAGCGACCCAAGTGCCGGTAGCGGGCCGAGACACCGTAGCCCGGGTTGAAGCCGACCGCCATCTCCGCCCCGCCGAAGTAGTGCGGGATGGTCTTGTCGATCGGAGCCTCTCCAACGGGTTTGCCGTTGACGAACAGTCGGCCGATACCCGAGTGCTCACCCGTCTTGGTGAACTCGAAACGCACCACGGCTCGACCTGGCGCCAGAGTGCGCGCTGAGACGACCTCGTATTCCTGCAGAGAAGCGTAGTTGTGCACGTACACGGGACGACCCTCGGACACAAACAGCGCGTAACCCGCGTAGCCACAGCCCATCGACAGGATCACGCCTTCGCACACGCCGGACTCGGGCACCTGCAGGCTCGCCTCGATCACGTGCGAACGGTTGCGCAGGTTCATGGCGCCGAATTCGCGAATGGTGCCGTTCGAGGGGTAGAGCACGTGCTGGTTGCCGATCTCGTACTGCGTGGACTTGCGCGTTGCCAATCGCGCCACGCCGCGGTTGTCCAGGGGCAGCACGTCGTATTGGCCCGCCTCTACCCACCACTGGTCCACGAGTCGGCGCACGAGATCAGGATGCCGATCCGCCAGGTCGTGCATCTCAGAGAAGTCTTGCGCCACGTGGTACAGCTCCCACTTGTCTTCGCTGTACGGACGCAAGGGATCGGATCCATCCCATGCCAGGCCGACCCGGGGGTGGTAGGTCACGGCTTTCCAGCCGTCCTGGTAGAGGCCGCGGCAGCCACGGATCTCGTAGTACTGGGTATGGTGCGCCGTCAGGGCTGACGCATCTTTCAGGCAGTCGGCAAAGCTCACACCATGCACGGGTGACTGGGTGACACCCCCAAGAGTGGCGGGAAACGGCAGGCCAATGAGCTCGAGCAGCGTGGGTGTGACATCGATAGCGTGCGCGTACTGGCCGCGGATTTCGCCCCCCTTTGGGAAGCGCGCTGGCCAGTGGAAGATGAACGGGTCGGCGACGCCACCCGCATGCACTTCCTGCTTCCAGCGGCGAAACGGCGTGTTGCCCGCCCAAGCCCAGCCATACGGGTAGTGCGGGTTGGACTCGGGCGCGCCCAGCGTGTCCAGCATCTCGTCGATCGCCTCGGCACTCTGAGGGATGCCGTTGAGGTAGCGGAAGTTGTTGAACATGCCGTTGCGGCCGCCCTCGGAACTGGCCCCGTTGTCCGACAGCACCATGAAGATGGTGTTGTCCAACTGGCCCCGGCGCTCGAGTTCGTCCATGAGCCGGCCGATCTGCGCATCCGAATGCTCGAGGAAACCGGCGAACACCTCCATCAGGCGCGCGAACACGCGCCGTTCGGTCTCGTTCAGCGAATCCCAGGCGGGAACCCAATCCGGCCGGGGCGTGAGTTCGGTGCCGGGCGGCAGCACGCCCATTTCCAGCTGGCGCTGATACACGGACTCGCGCCACGCATCCCAACCCCCATCGAACTTGCCCTTGTAGCGGTCGATGTACTCGCGCGGCGCGTGCAGTGGCGTGTGCATGGCACCGAACGCGAAATACAGGAAGAAGGGCTTGCCGGGTGCCGCGTTGTGCAGGTCACGCACGAACTCGATGGACTTGTCGGCCAGGTCCTCGCTCAGGTGATAGCCCTGCTCTGGCGTCTTCGGCGGGGACACTTGGTGGTTGTCGTAGACCAGGTCGGGGTGGTATTGGCTGGTGTCCGAGCCATGGAATCCATAGAAGCGGTCGAATCCGCGTCCGAGTGGCCAGCGTTTGCGCGAAGCGCCGAGGTGGTGCTCCTCGGCGGGCGTCAGGTGCCACTTGCCGACGGCGAAGGTGCCCCAGCCTTGTTCGCCCAGCACCTCCGCAAGCGTGCCGTTCTCCTTCGGCATGCGGAAGTCGTAGCCGGGAAAGCCGGTCGCGAGTTCGGCGACCGCCCCCATGTGGTTGGAATGGTGGTTGCGGCCCGTCAGCAGGCATGAGCGGGTGGCAGAGCAGATGCCGGTGGTGTTGAAGTGGCTCAGGCGGATGCCGCCCTGCGCCAGACGATCGATGTTTGGCGTGGAAATGTCCGAGCCATAGCAGCCGAGTTGCGCGAAGCCCACGTCGTCCAGGACGATCATCACGACGTTCGGGGCGCCTGCTGGCGGGCGAGTCAGGTAGAGCAATTGCCAGACCGGACCTTCTCGAAGACGAACGCCGCGAGCGAACCACTCGGGCAACTGCGCTGAGATCAGCGGCCAAGTGCATCTCCGCCATATGTGTATCGGCGAAACCACAGCTCAGAGAGATGTGTGCCCTCAAGCACGGCTGAGAGGGCTGCTGGCGGTATCTCGGAGATCCTGAAGGACATCGCTGCGGGCTGAAATCCCGCGCCCCGCCTCGCGTTCCGCCAACAAAAAAGCCCCTGCACTGCAGGGGCCTCAGACTCGCTGGCGGAGAGAGAGGGATTCGAACCCTCGGTACAGGAGAACCTGTACGCCGGATTTCGAATCCGGTGCATTCGACCACTCTGCCATCTCTCCGTGTCGAAGCCCGCGATTCTAGCAGGCGGCGAAACCCCTCCCGGTTCTGCCGCAGCCGCTGTTTCGCCGTGCACAATCGCGCGACCCTTCCGCCGCCGCCATGCTCGTCGACACCCAGCCCGCCACCCATCAGCACGTTCCGGCCGCGCCAGAGGTGCGCGACGCCTGGGTCAATTCCCAGCTCGTGGGGGTGATGATGGACAACCTCGGGTCGACCCTGCTGCTGGGCGGGCTGTCGCTGCCGATCCTGGTCTATCTCATGGCCGGCGAGGTTTCCACCCCGGCCCTGGTGTTCTGGACGGCGGCCATGCTGATCAGCCTGGTGCTGCGGTTTCGACTCATCGGCATCTACCGCCTGCGCTACGACAGCGTGGACGGCCCGCAGCGCCAGGCGTTCATCGAGCGCTACGGCTGGTCCTGGCCCGCTATCGGCCTGCTCTGGGGCGGTCCGGTGGCGCTCAGCTACCTGCAGACCAGTTTCATCACCCAGTTCGTCTGCGCCTTGCTGGTGGTGGGGCAGGGCCTGGTGACGCTGGCCGCCTACAGCGCCTACCGCCCCATCTACCGCTCCTATACCAACGCGCTGTCGCTGTCCGCCCTGATCGGCCTGGTGCTGGCCACCGTGCTCTATTTCGATCGCACCGACCCGCTGCAGACCACGGCCCTGTTCGCCGTGCTGGTGGTCTTCTGGGCCCTGCTGCAGATGGCCGGCGTGCGCCTGCACCAGGTCTACCGGTCCAGCTTCGAGCTGCAGTTCTCCAACCAGGAGTTGATCGACTCGCTCACGCTGCAGACGCGCGCTTCGCTGCGCGCCGTGTCCACCAAGAACCGATTCCTGGCTTCGGCCGCGCACGACTTGCGCCAGCCGGTGCACGCGCTCAGCCTGTACGCCGACTGGCTGGCCAGCGAGCCCGAGATGGCGCGCGACATCGCGCCGCGCATCCTGCAGTCCACGCGCGCCATCAACGAGCTGTTCGACTCGCTGTTCGACCTCACCCGCATCGACGCCGGCAACTACAAGGTGCGCTTGCAGCACGTGGAGGTGCACAAGCTGTTCGCCGACATCGCGCTGCAGTTCGAGCCCGTGGCCGCGGGCAAGCAGCTGCGGCTGCGCACCCGGGCCCAGCCGATCACGCTGTGGTCCGACCCGGTGGTGCTGCGCCGCATCCTGGGCAATCTGGTGTCCAACGCGCTGCGCCACACCACGCGCGGCGGCGTGCTGCTGGCGCTGCGCCGCCGCCAGGACATGGTGGTGTTCGAGGTCTGGGACACCGGCGTGGGCATCGCGCGCGAGCACCAGCAGGCCATCTTCCAGGAGTTCTTTCGCGTGTCCCAGCACCAGGGCACCGAGGACAGCCTGGGCCTGGGCCTGACCATCGTCTCCAAGCTGGCCACGCTCATGGGCTACCAATTGGCGCTGCAGTCCGAGGCCAGCCGGGGCAGCGTGTTTCGCGTGATGCTGCCGGCCTATACCCAGCAGGACGGCGCCGCCGACCCGCAGCCCACGGTGGTGGCACCGGGCTGAAAAAACAAAACCGCCGTGTGAACGGCGGTTGTGGCGGGGAGGGGCGCGGGCTTCAGAGGTCCAGCAGGCCGGCGGTGCGGGCCAGGTGGCTGGCCTGGGAGCGGCTCTTCACGTTCAGGCGGCGGAACAGCCGCCACAGGTGCACCTTGACGGTGTGCTCGCTGATCTGCAACTGCTCGGCGATGTCGCGGTTGGACAGGCCGCGGTCCAGCATGACGAGCAACTGCTTCTGGCGCTTGGACAGCTTGTCGGGAATGGTGGGGGCGTTCTCGTCCTCGACCTCATCGGCCAGGAATTCGCGCAGCACCTTGGCGATCTGGGCCGCGCCAGCGGACTTTTCCACGTAGGCGTCGGCGCCGGCCTCGCGGGCCAGGTCTTCGTAATCGGATGAGGGGGAGGCCGACAACACGATCAGCGAGGTGTCGGGCAGCATCTGACGGATCTCGCGCACACCGGAGACGCCGTTGGTGTCGGGCAGTTTCAGGTCGAGGCAGACCAGCTCGGGTTCACCGTGTTCGGCAATGGCCTTGCTCACCGAGGCCAGGCGCTCGAGCTCAACCACCTGGGTCGATGCGCGCAGGCGGCGCAGCAACATGACCACGGCCTCGCGCATCAGCGGGTGATCGTCAATGACAAAAATACTCATGTCAGGATGCGCAATTCATGATTTGGTTTAACGGCACAGCATATCGGCATATAACCGATTTGGCGATAGCCGGGCGCCCTTCCCCAGGGGCACGCTGAAGGCGGAGGAGGGTTGCGCTATCCGCCTGGGGGCCGATTGTGAACCAATTCAGGTGGCCGATTCGCGCAACTGCAGCAGCGCGGACGTGACGCGCTCCACATCATTGGGCGTAATCAAATGGGGCGCCAAGGCATCGAGCGCGGCCTTTCCCTCGGCCTGCAGCCGGGCCATGGCCTGGGCGGCCTCGCGCGGGGCGGCGAAGCCCTGGCTTTGCAGCAGCAGCTCGCCTTTGGCGTCGGCGAGCTTGAAATAGAAGAGGCCGTCCTTCTCGCGGTACTGCTTGAAGACCGGCAGGGCCGCCTTGGCGGCCTTGGCCGAAGCCCCGGCCCTGTCGGCCTGGGCGTCCAGCGGACGCAGGCCGACGGCGTGGCGCAGGCGTTGCGTGAAGGGGGTGGCGGTGGCGCGCGCCTTGGCCGCGCCCATCTTCAGGGTTTTCTCGATGCGCGAGGGGTCCTGGATCAGGTCGTCGTAGACCTCGCGCAGGGGCGCGATCTCGCGGTCCAGGCGCTCGAACAGCAGCTGCTTGGCCTCGCCCCAGGCGATGCCCTCGGCATAGGCCTTGGCGAGGGCGGCGGTCTCCTCGGCGCTGGCGAAGGCCTGGTAGAGCTGGTACAGGGCCGAGCCCTCGGTGGACTTGGGCTCGCCCGGCGCGCGCGAGTCGGTGACGATGCCCATGATGAGCTTCTTCAGCTGCTCGCGCGGCACGAACAGCGGAATGGTGTTGTCGTAGCTCTTGCTCATCTTGCGCCCGTCGAGGCCGGGCAGGGTGGCCACCTGCTCCTCGATGACCACTTCGGGCAGGGTGAAGTGCTCGCCGTACAGGTGGTTGAAGCTGGAGGCGATGTCGCGCGCCATCTCCAGGTGCTGGACCTGGTCGCGCCCCACCGGCACCTGGTGGGCGTTGAACATCAGGATGTCGGCCGCCATCAGCACCGGGTACATGAACAGGCCGGCGGTCACGCCGTCGTCGGGCTCGGCGCCGGCCGCGGCGTTCTTGTCCAGCGCGGCCTTGTAGGCGTGGGCCCGGTTGAGCAGGCCCTTGCCGGTCACGCAGGTGAGCATCCAGGTGAGTTCGGGGATCTCGGGGATGTCGGACTGGCGGTAGAAGGTCACCTTCTCGGGGTCGAGCCCGCAGGCCAGCCAGGTGGCGGCGATCTCCAGCGTGGAGCGCTGCACGCGGGCCGGGTCGCCGCTGGTCTTGATGAGTGCGTGGTAGTCGGCCAGGAAGTAGAAGCTCTCGACGCCGGGCAGGCGGCTGGCGCGCACGGTGGGCCGGATGGCGCCGACGTAGTTGCCCAGGTGGGGCGTGCCGGACGTGGTGATGCCGGTGAGGACGCGAACGGGATTCATATCAGAGCAGGAGCAGACGGATCGGGGTGAGCAGCCATTCGATGGCGCTGCCGGTGATGTTCATGAGCGGGCGCAGCCAGAGGTTGCCCACGATGCCCGTGACCACCAGCGCCAGCACGATGAAGAAGCCGTAGGGCTCGATGCGCGAGAAGGCGGCGGCCTGCTTCCAGGGCAGCAGGCCGGTGAGGATGCGCCCGCCGTCCAGCGGCGGCAGCGGGAAGAGGTTGAAGGCGAACATCACCAGGTTGACGACGAAGCCGGCGCGGCACATGGCGAGCCAGAAGCGCTCGCTGACACCGATGGACTGCAGCACGTAGAGCAGCAGCAGCCACAGCGCGGCCTGCAGCAGGTTGGAGGCCGGGCCGGCGAGGGCCACCCAGACCATGTCGCGCTTGGGGTTGCGCAACCGCCCGAAGTTGACCGGCACCGGCTTGGCGTAGCCGAACAGGAAGTTGCCGGCCGTGGCGAAGTACAGCAGCAGCGGCATGAGGATGGTGCCCAAGGGATCGATGTGCTTCATCGGATTGAGCGTGACGCGGCCGAGCTGCCAGGCCGTGGGGTCGCCGTAGTGGTGCGCCACGTAGCCGTGCGCCGCCTCGTGCAGGGTGATGGCGAACAGCACCGGGATGGCGTAGAGCGTGACCGTCTGGACGATGAGGGCGATATCCATGGGCGGATTGTCCCAGACGCGGGCGCCGGGGCGTCAGAGCCCCAGCGGGGCCAGCGAGCCCTGGCCCTGGCGCACCACCTCGGGTTCGCCGCCGGTGCCCATGGGCACCAGGTCGAGCACGGTGGTGGGCTCCAGTGCGCAGGCGCCGGCGTCGATCACCGCGTCCACCTCGTGTTGCAGGCGGTCGCGGATGGTCTCGGGGTCGTTCAGCGGGTGCGACTCGCCGGGCAGGATGAGCGTGGTGGCCAGCAGGGCCGCGCCGTGCTGCTCCAGCAGCTCGCGCAGCGCGCGGTGCTCGGGCACGCGCAGGCCGATGGTCTTGCGCGAGGGGTGGCTGACGCGGCGCGGCACCTCCTTGCTGGCCTCGAGGATGAAGGTGTAGGGCCCGGGCGTGGCGAGCTTGAGCAGGCGGTACTGGCGGTTGTCCACCTTGGCGTAGCTGGCGAGCTCGCTCAGGTCGCGGCACAACAGGGTGAGGTGGTGCTTGTCGTCCACCTGGCGGATGCGGCGCAGCCGGTCGGCCGCGGCCTTGTCGTCCAGGTGGCAGGCCAGGGCGTAGCTGGAGTCGGTGGGCACGGCGATCACGCCGCCGCGCTGCAGCACGGCGGCGGCCTGCTTGAGCAGGCGCGGCTGCGGGTTGTCGGGGTGGACGCTGAAGAGCTGGGACATGGGTCAGTCCTCCGGCGGGCGGATCGGCAGGTGGCCGCGCGCGGTGCGCCAGCCGCTGAGCGCGCCGCACAGCACGATGAGCGCCGTGCCGGCGAGTTCGACCGCCCCGGGCACGTGGCCGAACACCAGCCAGCCGAAGGCCATGGCGAAGGCGATCTGCGAGTACAGGTAGGGCGAGAGCGTGGAGGCCGGGGCGCGCTGGTAGGCCATGATGAGCAGCAGGTGGCCGACGGTGCCTGCGATGCCCACCAGCACGAGCAGGCCCAGGGTGCGCCCGTCGGGGATGGCCTGCCACACCAGGGGCAGCAGGGCGCTGGTGACCAGGGCGCCGACCCAGCCGGTGTAGAAGTGCATGGTCATGGGATCCTCGGTGCGCGCCATTCGGGCGGTGAGGATCTGGAACCAGGCGCTGAGCAGCACCATGGCCAGCGGCAGGGCGCTGGCCCAGCCGATGTCGCCACCACCGGGGCGCACCACCAGCAGCACGCCCGCGAAGCCGCCGGCCACCAGCAGCCACTGCCCGGCCGAGACGCGCTCGCGCAGCACGGTGGCGCTCATCAGCGTCACGGCCAGTGGCGTGAACATGAGGATGGCCGTGAACTCGCCCACCGGCATGCGCTGCAGCGCCACGAAGCCCATGAGGCTGAGCGAAAGCAGCAGCGCGCCGCGCAACAGCTGGAAGCGCGGGTGGGCGGTGCGCAGCGCGCTGCGGCCCCGGCGCGGCAGCAGCCAGGCCGTCATGGCCACCGCGTGGAACAGGTAGCGGAACCAGATGACCAGCAGCACCGAGACCACGGCGCCCACCAGTTTGACGGTGGTGTCGAGCACCGCGAAACAGGCCGTGGCCGCGATCAGCAGGGCGATGCCCGCGAGGGCGCGGGCGGCGGGGGCGGACGCGGTAAGGGCTGTCATGGTGCGGGCGCGCTCAGGCCTCCGGCGGCTCCACCGGCAGGCGCTGCTCGCGCGCGGTGAGCCAGCTCGCGCTCGCGCCGCACAGCACGATCAGGCCGATGCCGGCGAGTTCGAGCGCGCCGGGCACGTGGCCGTACACCAGCCAGCCGCAGAACATCGCGAAGCCGATCTGGGTGTAGAGGAAGGGCGAGATGGTGGAGGCCGGCGCGCGTTGGAAGGCCAGGATGAGCAGGAAGTGCCCGACCGTGCCCATGAGCCCGATGAGGCAGAGCAGCGCGAGCGCGCGCGCGTCCGGCACGGCCTGCCACACCAGGGGCAGCGCCAGGCTGGCGATCAGGGCGCCGACCCAGCCGGTGTAGAAGTGCATGGTCATCGGGTCCTCGGTGCGCGCCATCTTGGCGGTGAGGATCTGGAACCAGGCATAGAGGAAGACCATCCCCAGCGGGATCAGCGCGGCCCAGCCCAGCACTCCGCCGCCCGGGCGCACCACCATCAGCGCCCCCGCGAAGCCGCCCGCCACCAGCAGCCAGCGCAGCGGGGCCACGCGCTCGCCCAGGAACAGCGCGGCCAGCAGCGTCACCGCCAGCGGCGTGACCATGACGATGGCGGTGAACTCGCCCACCGGCATGTACTGCACGGCGACGAAGGACACCAGGCTCACCGACAGCAGCAGCGCGCCGCGCAGCGCCTGGTAGCGGGGGTGCTCGGTGCGCAGCAGCGCGCGCCCGCGCAGCGGCAGCATGACGGCCGTGACCGCCACCGCGTGGAAGGTGTAGCGGAACCACAGCGCCAGCAGCACCGAGACCACCGCGCCCACCACCTTGACGGTGGTGTCGAGCACCGCGAAGCAGGCCGTCGCGGCCACCAGGAAGCCGATGCCGGCCAGGGCCTGACCGGGCCGGGGCGCGGCAGCGCCCATCAACGCACCCGCTCTTCCAGCAGGGTCCACACGGGGGTCACGCTGCCGGGCAGGTCCGGCAGCTGCCCGAGGTCGGTGTGGCTCTCGTCGGGGCTGTGGAAGTCGCTGCCGCGCGAGGCGGCCAGGCCGAACTCGGCGCAGAAGCCGGCGTACTTGGCGTACTCGGCCTGGCTGTGGGCGCCGGTGACCACCTCCACCGCCCGGCCCCCGTGCTGCTTGAACTCGGTGAACAGGGCGTATTCCTCGGTGGGGGTGAACTTGTAGCGGCCCGGGTGGGCGACGATGGCGATGCCGCCGGCGCCGGTGATCCAGCCCACGGCGTCGCCCAGCGCGGCCCAGCGGTGCGGCACGAAGCCGGGCTTGCCCTCGCTGAGGTAGCGGCGGAAGACCTCGGGGATGTCCTTGCAGACGCCGGTGTCCACCAGGTGGCGCGCGAAGTGCGAGCGCGAGATCAGGTCCGGGTTGCCGACGTAGCGCAGCGCGCCGTCGAAGGCGTCCGGGATGCCGACCTGGGCCAGCCCATCGGCCATTTCGCGGGCTCGCTGCTCGCGCCCGCCGCGCGTGGCGCGCAGGCCGTCGAGCAGGGCCTGGTCGTCCGGGTCCATGCCCAGGCCGACGATGTGCACGGTGATGCCGGCGAAGGTGACGGAGATTTCCACGCCGGTGAGGTAGGGCAGGCCCTGGGCGCGGGCGGCGGCCAGGGCGCGCTGCTGGCCGCCGAGTTCGTCGTGGTCGGTGAGGGCCCAGAGCTCGACCCCATTGGCCTTGGCGCGTGCGGCCAGGGCCTCGGGCGCCAGCGTGCCATCCGAGACGGTGGAATGGCAGTGCAGGTCGGCGTTGAGCAGGGGGTTCACGCTTGACATTGTAAAAGTGGGGGTATTGGCCGCGCTGTCACCGGGGTCGGCTCAGCCGGTGTTGCGCAGTCCCGCCGCGATGCCGTTGATGGCGATGTGGATGCCGCGCTTGGCCCGGCCCTCGTCGTCGGCATTCAGCGTGCCGGCCCGGTGCCGGCGGATCAGCTCGACCTGCAAGTGGTGCAGCGGGTCGATGTAGGGGAAGCGGTGCTCGATGGAGCGGCGCAGCGCGACGTTGCCCGCGAGGCGCTCGCGCTCGCCGGTGATGAGCGCCAGCGCCTGTGCCGTGCGCTGCCACTCGGCCTCGATGGCCATGAACACGCGCCGCCGCAGGGCCTTGTCCTCCACCAGCTCGGCGTACAGCGAGGCGAGCGCCAGGTCGCTCTTGGCCAGCACCATGTCCATGTTGGACAGCAGGGTGTTGAAGAAAGGCCAGTCGCGGTGCATGCGCTTGAGCAGCGCGGCGTTCTTCGGGTCCGCGGCGACGAAGGCCTGCACCGCCGAGCCGAAGCCGTACCAGCCCGGCAGCGTGAGCCGGCACTGGCCCCAGCTGAAGCCCCAGGGAATGGCGCGCAGGTCCTCGATGCGGCCCGTGGCCTTGCGGCTGGCGGGGCGCGAGCCGATGTTGAGCTCGGCGATCTCGCGGATCGGCGTGGCGCTGAAGAAGTAGTCGGCGAAGCGCGGCGTCTCGTAGACCAGCGCGCGGTAGGCCGACATGCTGGCTTGCGACAGCGCCTCGGCCGCTTTCAGGAACGCGGGCGAGGCGTCGCGCGTGGGTTGCAGCAGCGTGGCCTCCAGCGTGGCGGCCACCAGGGTTTCCAGGTTGCGCCGGCCGATCTCGGGGTTGGCGTACTTGGCGCCGATCACCTCGCCCTGTTCGGTCAGGCGGATCTGGCCGCGCACGGTGCCCGGTGGCTGCGCCAGGATGGCCTGGTAGCTCGGCCCGCCGCCGCGTCCCACGGTGCCGCCGCGGCCATGGAACATCCGCAGGTTGATGGGCTTCTTCTTTCCCGCATTGAGCTCGTCGAACAGCGCCACCAGGGCCGTCTCGGCCTGGTAGAGCGACCAGTTGCTGGTGAAGATGCCGCCGTCCTTGTTGCTGTCCGAGTAGCCCAGCATCACGTCCTGCTCGCCGTAGCCGTCGGCCGCGCCACGCTGCACCATGGCCCGCACGCCGGGCAGGGCGTAGTAGTCGCGCAGGATGGGCGCGGCGTTGCGCAGGTCTTCGATCGTTTCGAACAGCGGCACCACGATCAGGTCCGCCAGCGCGCCGTCGTTCAGCGTGCCGTGCAGCAGCCCGGCCTCTTTCTGCAGCACCAGCACTTCGAGCAGGTCGCTCACGGTTTCGGTGTGGCTGATGATGGCGTGGCGGATGGCCTGCGGGCCGAAGCGCTCGCGGCCGCGCCGCGCCGCCTCGAAGATGGCGAGTTCGCTGCGCGTGTGCTCGCTGTAGGCGGTGCCGGGCACGCGCAGCGGGCGCACGTCGTCGAGCGCGCGCAGCAGCACGGCGCGCTTGGCGGCTTCGTCGAGCGCGCCGTAGCCGGGCGCCAGGCGCGCGGCGGCCAGCAGCTCGGCCACGGCGAGCTCGTGCTGGTCGGAGCTTTGCCGCAGGTCGATGGTGGCGAGGTGAAAGCCGAACACCTCCACCGCGCGGATCAGGCCGCTCAGGCGCATGTCCACCAGGGCTTCGCCGTGGTGGGCGCGCAGCGAGGCCTCGATGGTGCGCAGGTCGGCCAGGAAGCCGGCCGCGCTGGCGTACGGGTCCTGCGGCGCCACGGCGTGGCGCGCGGCCTCGCCGCCGGTGAGCGCGGTGAGCGTGGCCGCCAGCCGCGCGTAGATGCCGGTGAGCGCGCGGCGGTAGGGCTCGTCCTGGCGGTGCGCGTTGGTGTCGGGCGAGCGCGCGGCCAGGGCCTGCATGGCCTCGCTGGCGCCCACCAGCATGCCGGACATGGACAGCTCGCCGCCCAGCAGGTGCACCTGGGTGAGGTGGTGGCGCAGGGCCACCTCCGCCTGGCGCCGCAGCGCCAGCTCCAGCGTGTCGGCGGTGACGTTGGGGTTGCCGTCGCGGTCGCCGCCGATCCACTGGCCCATGCGCAGGAAGGGCGCCACGGGTCGGCCCAGGCCGGCCTCCAGTTCGGCATACAGGCGCGGGATCTCGGGCAGGAAGGTGCTCTCGTAGTAGCTGAGCGCGTTCTCGATTTCGTCGGCCACGCTGAGCTTGGTGAAGCGCAGCAGCCGCGTCTGCCAGAGCTGGGTGACGCGCGCGCGCAGTTGCGCGTCGATGACCGCCTGCTCGCGCGGCGTGGCCTCGTCGCGCGCCGCCAGCAGCCGCGCGATGGCGCGCTCGGCGTCCAGGATGCTCTTGCGCTGCACCTCGGTGGGGTGGGCGGTGAGCACCGGTGAGAGGTGGGCGCCGGCCAGCGTGCGCGCCACCTGGGCGGGCGCGACGCCGGCCTCGCGCAGGCGCCCCAGCGCGAACGCCAGGCTGCCGGTCTGCGAGCGTTCGCCCGCGCGTTCGTGCACGGTGCGGCGGCGGATGTGGTGGCGGTCCTCGGCCAGGTTGGCGAGGTGGCTGAAGTAGGTGAAGGCGCGGATCACGCTCACCGTCTGGTCGGCGCTGAGCGACTTGAGCAGCTTCTTCAGCGCCTTGTCGGCCGAGCGGTCGTCGTCGCGGCGGAAAGCCACCGAGAGCTGGCGGATGCGCTCGATGAGTTCGAAGGCGTCCTTGCCCTCCTGCTCGCGGATCACGTCGCCCAGGATGCGGCCGAGCAGGCGGATGTCGAGGATCAGGGGTTGGTCCTTGTCGCGTCGGGCGGCGCCCGCGGTGGATCGGCTCATGGCGGGAGGGGCCTTGACGGAAGGCTTACCAAAGGTGGGGGAGGGGGCATGCTAGCATCGCCCGCGCCCTGTTCCGGTTCCGAAACGGGTACCGAATTCCCCCGTGTTCCGCGCTCCGTCAGCCGGGTGTCAGTCCTTCGAGTTTGCCCATGTCTTCGCCCCCGGCCATCACCATCGCCACGCGCGAAAGCCGCCTCGCCCTGTGGCAGGCCCGGCACGTGCAGTCCCTGCTCGAAGCGCGCGGCCACGCGGTCACGCTGCTGGGCATGACCACCCTGGGCGATCAGATCCTCGACCGCACGCTGTCCAAGGTGGGCGGCAAGGGCCTGTTCGTGAAAGAGCTGGAGCACGCGCTCGCCGACGGCCGCGCCGACATCGCCGTGCACTCGCTCAAGGACGTGCCCATGGAGCTGCCCGAGGGCTTTGCGCTGGCCTGCGTGATGGAGCGCGAGGACCCGCGCGACGCCTGGGTGTCGCCGCACGCGACGGGCCTGGCCGATCTGCCCCAGGGCGCGGTGGTGGGCACCTCCAGCCTGCGCCGCGTCGTTCTGCTGCGCGAGGCGCTGGCCGCGCTGGGCCGCGCCGACGTGCGCATCGAGCCCCTGCGCGGCAACCTCGACACGCGCCTGCGCAAGCTCGATGAGGGCCAGTACCAAGGCATCGTGCTCGCCGCCGCCGGGCTCAAGCGCCTGGGCCTGGGCGATCGCATCCGCGCCGTCTTCGAACCCACGCAATCGCTGCCGGCGGCGGGGCAGGGCGCTCTCGGCATCGAGGTGCGCGCCGACCGCGCCGACCTGATCGAAGCGCTGCGCCCGTTGGCGCACCAGGCCACCTGGCTGCGCGTGGCGGCCGAGCGCGCCGTCTCGCGCGCCATGGGCGGCAGCTGCTCCATGCCGCTGGCCGCGCACGCCGAATGGGTGGGCGAGCGCCTGTGGCTGCGCACCGCCTGGGGCGAACCCGAGGGCGCCGCCACGCTGGTGCGCGCCGAGGACACCGCCTCGGTGGCCAGCCTGGACGAGGCCGAGGCCCTGGGCGCGCGCGTCGCCGCCGCCTTGCGCGCTGCCGGCGCGCACGCCCCGCACGGGGAGGCCTGAGGCCTTGGCCGCCGCTGCCGCGCACGCCATCGAACGGGTGATCGTCACGCGTCCCGAGCCCGAGGCCGGGCGCTGGGTGGCGTCGCTGCGCGAGCGCGGCTGGCCCGCCGAGGCCTGGCCGCTGCTGCGAATTGCCGAGCCGCCCGAAGGCCCGGCGCTGGAGCGCTTGCGCACCTGGCGCGCGGCCTGGCCGAAGCAGGACGCGCTGATGTTCGTCAGCAGCGCCGCCGCGCAGCGCTTCTTCGCCGAGCCCGTGGCGCCGCCGAACGCACACACGCGCTTCTGGGCGCCTGGCCCCGGCACCGCGCGCGCGCTGGCGCAGGCGCTGTGGCCGCTCGGCGTGGGCGAGGACCGCATCGACACGCCCCCGCCGGCGGCCGAGCAGTTTGACTCCGAGCACCTGTGGCCGGTGGTGCGCACCCAACTCGCGCCGGGCCGGCGCGTGCTGGTGGTGCGCGGCACCAGCGGCGCCGCCGAGGGCGACCCGTCGGGCCAGGGCCGCGACTGGCTCATCGAACAGTGCCGCGCGGCCGGTGCCGAGGTCGAGGCCTGCGTGGCCTACCGGCGCGAGCGCCGGCCGCCCGGCGAGGCCGATCGCGAGCGCCTGCGCGCCGCCAGCGGCCCCGCCACCGTGTGGCTGTTCAGCAGCAGCGAGGCGGTGCAGGCCCTGCAGGGCCACTGGCCCGCCGGCGCGCGCGCGGTCGCCCTGGCCACGCACCCGCGCATCGCCGAGGCGGCGCTGGCCCTGGGTTTCACCCGGGTGATCCGGTGCCGTCCTACATTGGCCGACGTGGGGCGCGGCCTAGAATCCTGGGCATCTGCCTCGCCATGAACGCACCCGACAACGATCCCGCGCCCGTGGCGGCCCCCGCGCCCAGCGCCCCTTCCCCCACCAGTCCTGCGCCCGACGCGCCGCGGCGTGCGGGCGTGGGCCTGACCCTGCTGGCGCTGCTGGTGGCCGCCGCCGCGCTGGTCATGGCCGGCATGATGTGGCAGCGCCTCAACCTCACACAGGCCGAGCTCGCGCGGCGCGCGCACGACGCCGAGCTGCAGGTGGTGGAGGCCCGCACCGTCGCTTCGCAGGCCGAGGCACAGGTGCAGGAGCTGCAGGCGCGCCTGGGCGTGGCCGAGGTGCGCCTGTCGGAGGTCAGCCTGCAGCGCAGCCAGCTTGAGGAGCTGATGCTTTCGCTGTCGCGCTCGCGCGACGACAACCTCATCCAGGACCTCGAAGCCTCGCTGCGCCTGGCGCTGCAGCAGGCCCAGCTCACCGGCAGCGCGCAGCCGATGGTGTCCGCCCTGCAGGCGGCCGACCAGCGCATCCAGCGCGCCGCTCAGCCGCGCCTGAACCCGGTGCAGCGCGCCATCGCGCGCGACGTCGACCGCATCCGCGCCGCCGCGCTCGCCGACATTCCCAACCTGGCCTTGCAGATCGATGAACTGGTGCGCCAGGTCGACGGCTGGCCGACGCTCAACGCCGTGGGCGTGGAGCGCGCCGCGCCGCGCAAGCCGCGCCGGCCCGCGCCGGAGGCGGGCGCGCCCGCCGCGGCACCCGACGCCCCCGCCGCCGACGCGGACCCAGCCGCCGACGCCTCACCCTGGCAGCGCTTCGCCGAGCGCTGGAACCGCTGGTGGCGCGAGGCCTTCGGGCAGGTCGTGCAAGGCTCGCGCGACCTCGTGCACGTGAGCCGCATCGACCACCCCGAGGCCGCGCTGCTCGCACCCGAGCAGGCCTTCTTCCTGCGCGAGAACATCAAGCTCAAGCTGCTCAATGCGCGCCTGGCCCTGCTGGCGCGCCAGATGAGCGCCGCGCGCGCCGACGTGGTGGCCGTCGAAGGCCTGCTGCAGCACTACTTCGACACCAGCGCGCCGGCCGTGGCCAGCGCGCTCGGCGGCCTGGGCCGCCTGCGCCGCGACCTGGTGGCGCAGGACCTGCCGCGCCCCGACGACACGCTCGCGGCGCTGGCCGCGGCCGCCGGAGGCCGCTGATGCGGGCGCGGCAGCGGGGCGCCATGCGCAGTGTGTTCTGGCTGCTCGGCCTGGCGGCCCTGGCCGTGGCCCTGGCCATGCTGATGGGCGACAACCGCGGCACCGTCACGCTGTTCTGGCCGCCCTGGCGCTTCGACGTGTCCTTCAACCTCGTGCTGTTCGTGCTCGTGGGGGGCTTCGTGCTGCTGTACGCCGCGCTGCGCGCGCTGGCCCTGCTGCGCGAGCTGCCGCTGCAGGCGCGGCGCTGGCGCAGCCAACAGATGGAACGCGCGGTGGTGGGCTGGGTGCTGGACGCGCTGTCCAACCAGCTGGCGGGGCGCTTCGTGCGCGCGCAGTCGGCGGCGCAGAACGCGCTCGACCACCTCGGCGGCAGCACCAGCGCCGACTGGCCGCGCCGGGAGCAGCTGCGCGCCCTGGCCCACCTGCTGGCGGCCGAGAGCGCGCATTCGCTGCAGAACCGCGCGCAGCGCGACGAGCACCTGCAGTCCGCGCTGAACCCCGCCATGGCGCGCCACTCCCCCGAGGTGCTGGAGGGCGCCTTGCTGCGCGCCACCCGCTGGGCGGTGGAAGACCGCGACGCCAGTGCCGCGCGCGCGCGCCTGGCCGAGCTGCCGCAGGGTGCGCAGCGCCGCGTGCAGGCCCTGCGCCTGAAGCTGCGCGTGGCGCGCCTGGGCGATGCCACTGGCGAGGCGCTGGAAACCGCCCGCCTGCTGGCCAAGCACCGCGCCTTCTCGCCCGAGGCCGCGCGCAGCCTGCTGCTGGGCCTGGCGCTGGACGCGCTGCGCGGCGCGCACGACCTGACCCAGCTGCAGCGGGTGTGGGATGGCCTGGATGCCGCCGAGCGCGCCATGCCCGAGCTGGCGCTGGCCGCGGCCGACCGCGCGCACGCGCTGTCGCGGCGGGAAGAGAACGAGGGCGCCGACGAGAGCCGCGAGGACATGCGCGGCGAGGACGTCGCCACGCGCGTGCGGGGCTGGCTGGCGCCCCTGTGGGAGGATTTCGGCGCACTCGACGAACGCCACCAGGCCCGCCTCGCGCTCGCGCTGGAGCCGGACCTGGCGCAACTCGACGCCGCCGGCCTGGCGCGCCTGGAGCTGCTGCAGCGCCAGTGGCCGCAGAACCCGTACCTGCAGTACCTGGCGGGCCAGGCCTGCCTGCACCGCCAGCTGTGGGGCAAGGCCGCGCAACTGCTGGGACTGGCGCGCAGTGGGCTGCGCGACGCCACGCTGCGCCGGCGCACCTGGCGCTCGCTGGCGCGGCTGGCCGAGGAGCGTGGCGACACCGAGGCCGCGCAAGAGGCCTGGCGGCAGGCCGCGCAGATCGACTGAAGCCGCCGCCGTGGGGCGGGCCCGGGGGCGTCCCCCAAAACACAAAGGCCAGCGTTCCCGCTGGCCTTTGTGTTTTGGGCCTTCCACGCGGCGCCGGTGGCGCCGCGCCGGCCGGTCAGCGCTGCTCGAAGGGCAGCGTCATGTCGCGCAGGTCCTTGCGGGTCTCGACCAGCACCAGCGGGCCTTCGTCCACGACCACGGGCGGCTTGGGCTCGCGCGGCGCATGGATGGGCGCGGGCTCGGCGGCGATGGCGGCCTGCACCTGGGCGACCTTCTCGGCGTCGGAGTTGACCCATTCCAGGCCGCTGGAGGCGGCCACGGCGCGCAGTTCGTCCACACCGAGTTGGTAGGCCTGCACCTTGGGCATGCCGCGCGGCGCCTCGGCCGGGACCGGCGCGGGGGCGGCGGCGACCGGCGCGGCAGCCACCGGCGCGGCAGCGCTTGGGGCGCTCTGTGCCACCGGCGCGGGGGTGGGGGCGCTCACCGGGGCGGCCACGGGCGCGGCGGCGGGCACGGTGAAGTAGCTGCGCACCGGCGGCGTGTCCTCGGCGGCTTCGCCCTCCATGGCCATGGGCACGGTGTCGCCGGCTTCGGCGGGCGCATCGGCGGCGGCTTCGTCGCGCGGGCCGCGTTCGCGGCGGTCGCGGCCGTAGCGGTCGCGGGTGCGGCGCTCGCGCGGCGCGCGCTGGGCGTTGTCGTCGCCCTGCTCGGGGCTGGCGGCAACGGCTTCTGCGGAGGCGGCGGCTTCCTCGCCACCGCGCGGCACGTCCTGGCCCTCGGGGCGGCGGCGCTGCTGCTCGCCCTCGCGGCCCTCGCGGCCGTCACGCCCACGGCCACGGCGCGGCTCGCGGCGGTTCTGCGCGTCGGCGTTGTCGGCCGTGTCGGTGGACGGCACGGCGGTGGCGTTCAGTTCGGCGGTCTCGGCGGCAGGCGCGTCGCGGCGCTCGCCTCGGCGCTCGCGGCGCTCGTTCTGGCCGCGGGCGCCTTCGCCACGGCCCTCGCGGTTGTCGGCGCGGCCTTCGCCGCGGTTGTCCTGGCGGCCCTCACCGCGGCGGTTCTCGCCGTTGCGGCCACCGTTCGGGCGCTGGCCGTCGGCCGCCTGCGCCTCGCGCGGCTGGCCGTCGCGCTGGCCACGGCCTTCGCGGTTGTCGCGGCCCTCACGGCCTTCGCCACCGCGGCCACCGCGGTTGCCACGGCCCCGGCCGCCGTCACGGCCAGCGTCGCGGCGGCCATCGCCCCGGCCGGTGTCCTTGGCGGCGGGGGTGGCGGCCGGCGCGGGCGCGGGGGTGGCGGTGGGGGCGCCGCCGAAGAGGCCCTTGAGCCAGCCGAAGAAGCCTTTTTCGGCCGGCGCGGCAGCGGGTACGGGGGCGGCCACGGCCACCGGGGCCGCCGGGGCGGGTGCCGGCTTGGGCACGGCCACGGGCGCCGGCGCGTCGGGCAGCACGCCCTTGATCACCGGCTCCTGCTTGTTGGTGCGTTCCTGGCTGCGGCGCGTGAAGCTGGCCACGTCGTCCACTTCCTCGGCCAGCTTGTAGCTGGAGTCGAGGTTGTCCAGGCGCGGGTCGTCGTGCTTGAGGCGCTCGAGCTTGTAGTTGGGCGTGTCGAGCGACTTGTTGGGCACCAGCAGCACGCTGATGCGCTGCTTGAGTTCGATCTTGGTGATCTCGGTGCGCTTTTCGTTGAGCAGGAAGCTCGCCACCTCCACCGGCACTTGCACAAGCACGGCGGCCGTGCTGTCTTTGAGCGATTCTTCCTGGATGACGCGCAGGATCTGCAGCGCCGAGGACTCGGTGTCGCGGATGTGGCCGGAGCCGCCGCAGCGCGGGCAGGGGATGGAAGCGCCTTCGCTGAGCATGGGCTTCAAGCGCTGGCGGCTCATTTCGAGCAGGCCGAACTTGCTGATGGAGCCGAACTGCACGCGCGCGCGGTCCTGGCGCAGCGCGTCGCGCAGGCGGTTTTCCACCTCGCGCCGGTTCTTGCTCTCCTCCATGTCGATGAAGTCGATGACGATGAGGCCGCCGAGGTCGCGCAGGCGGGCCTGGCGCGCCACTTCGTCGGCGGCTTCGAGGTTGGTGCGCGTGGCGGTTTCCTCGATGTCACCGCCCTTGATGGCGCGCGCCGAGTTCACGTCCACGGCCACCAGGGCCTCGGTCTGGTCGATCACGATGGCGCCGCCGCTGGGCAGCTGCACGATGCGGCTGTAGGCGGTCTCGATCTGGTGTTCGATCTGGAAGCGGCTGAACAGCGGCGCGTCGTCGCGGTAGCGCTTCACGCGGTGCCCGTGCTCGGGCATCACGTGGCTCATGAACTGGTGCGCCTGCTCGTAGATGTCATCGGTGTCGATGAGGATCTCGCCGATGTCGCGGTTGAAGTAGTCGCGGATGGCGCGGATCACCAGGCTCGATTCCTGGTAGATCAGGAAGGCGCCCTTGCCGGCGCCGGCGGCGCCGTCGATGGCGGTCCAGAGCTTGAGCAGGTAGTTCAGGTCCCACTGCAGCTCGGCGGCGTCGCGGCCGATGCCGGCCGTGCGCGCGATGATGCTCATGCCATTGGGGTACTCGAGCTGGTCGAGCGCGGCCTTGAGTTCGGCGCGCTCATCGCCCTCGATGCGGCGCGAGACGCCACCGCCGCGCGGGTTGTTGGGCATCAGCACCACGTAGCGGCCGGCCAGGCTGATGAAGGTGGTGAGGGCCGCGCCCTTGTTGCCACGCTCCTCTTTCTCGACCTGGACGATGAGCTCCTGGCCTTCCTTGATCACGTCCTGGATGCGCGCCTGCGAGGGCGAGACGTTGCCCTGGAAGAACTGGCGGGCGATTTCTTTGAACGGCAGGAAGCCGTGGCGGTCTTCGCCGTAGTCGACGAAGCAGGCCTCCAGCGAGGGCTCGACGCGCGTGACGACGGCCTTGTAGATGTTGCCCTTGCGCTGTTCGCGCCCCTCGATCTCGATTTCGTAGTCGAGCAGTTTCTGCCCGTCCACGATCGCCAGCCGGCGCTCTTCGGCCTGCGTGGCGTTGATCAGCATGCGTTTCATGGTGCGTTTCCCTTCGTTGGCACACGGCGGCGCTCGGGCCGATCTGCCCGGGCCGCCCGCAAGGCCGGGAAGCCGCACACGCAACGAACGTAGGAGGAATTGCCGGAGAGCCGTGACCGGGCACGGTGCGCGCGCTCGGGCGCTGCGACAGGGTGCCGGGTCGGGCATGGGCGCGTGGAGCCGAGGGCAGGGCCGCTAGGGGTCGACGGCTGTCGGTGACAGCGTCGGGCCTCGGTGGCTGCTGGGTCGTCTCCTCGTCCAGGCCGTTGCTGTCGGGGCCTGGGCGATTGGGGTATTCCGTTGTCGGTTCGCTGTGGGTCTGCGGATTCCACCGCGGCGTCCTCCGGCACGGGGGCCGACCGGGATGCACGAAGCGGCATCGGGGTCTGGCGCGAGGGCCGGGTGCCGCGGCTGGCCACCTTCGCCCGCCGGGCTCCCGGCATCCGGGTCGGCCACTGCGGTGTCCGCTGCCTTAAACTCAAGGCAAATCAAACACTTACAGCACACAACGGGCGTCGCGCATTATAGACACGTCCCCCGCGTCCGTGGTGGATACATGAAAGCCCCGATAGACACCCCGCCTGCCGTCCGCCATATCACCGTCGACGAGGAGTCCGACGGCCAGCGGCTGGACAACTTCCTCATGCGCCACCTCAAGGGCGTGCCCAAGACCCACATCTACCGGGTCATCCGTTCCGGCGAGGTGCGCCGCAACAAAGCGCGCGCCAGCGCCGACGAGCGCGTGGCCGCCGGTGACGTGTTGCGCATTCCGCCCATTCGACTGTCCGCGCGCGTCGAGGAAAAGGCCGAACGGCCGGCCCCCGCGCGCGAATTCCCGGTGGTGCACGAAGACGAGGGATTGCTCGCGATTCACAAGCCGGCAGGGGTTGCCGTGCACGGTGGCAGTGGTGTCAGTTTTGGCGTCATCGAGCAATTGCGGCAATCGCGGCCAACCGCCCGTCTGCTCGAATTGGTGCATCGGCTGGACCGCGAAACCAGCGGGCTGTTGCTCATTGCGAAAAAGAAGAGCGTGCTGAAGGCCTTGCAGGACCAGTTTCGCGAACGGGAAACCGGCAAGACCTATCTGGCGCTGGTGCTGGGCGATTGGCCGGCGGCGCGCAAGGTGATCGACGTGCCACTGCACAAGTACCTGCTGGCCGACGGCGAGCGGCGTGTGCGCGTGACCTCGGCCGACGATCCCGATGGCATGCGGGCGATCACTCTCGTCAAAGTGGCGCGCCGCTGGGCATCCTCGCCCGGCGGGGGCGGGCCGCTGAGCCTGCTGGAGGTCACCATCAAGACCGGACGCACGCACCAGATCCGCGTGCACCTGGCCAGCGCCGGCCACCCGATCGCCGGCGACGACAAATACGGCGATTTCGAACGCAACCGGGAATTGGCGCGGCATGGCCTCAAACGCATGTTCCTGCACGCCTGGCGCCTGCGCCTGACCCATCCGCAAAGCCAATCTCCTTTGCAATTGCAAACGGAATTGCCAAACGAACTGCAAGGCTTCGTCGATTCCCTGTGAAAAGCGAATAGAATTCACGGCGCATCGCATCGATGCCCCGATTCATTTCACAAAGCGACAAGGATTACCGGTATGGCAACGTATTCCGAACTGATGGCCCAGGCGCAATCGCTGATGGCGCAGGCCGAGCAGGCCCGCAAGGACGAACTGTCCAACGTGATCGCCGACATCAAGGCCAAGATGAAGCAGTACGGCATCAGCGTGGCCGATCTGGGCGGCGCCAGCGCGGGCGGCCGCAAGGCGGCCAAGTCCAAGTCGGGCGCGGCGCCCAAGTACCGTGGCCCCAACGGCGAACTCTGGGCCGGCGGCCCGGGCCGCAAGCCGCAGTGGGTGCGCGATGCGCTCGCCGCTGGCAAGGATCTGGACGCGTACAAGATCTGAGCGCGCCACCGCGCCCACCCCGCGCCCACCAGAAAGCCCGCCCTCCGGCGGGCTTTTTCTTTCCGCCAGACTGCGGCCCGGGCCGGCCGGCCTGCCAGCGACGAAAGGGCCATCGCATGAAGCTGCATGTGCTGTCGGATCTGCACCTGGGCGTCCAGGGCATGGCGGCGCCACCCACCGAGGCCGACGCGGTGGTGCTGGCCGGCGACATCGCTCGCCCTCGGGAGGCGGTGGCCTGGGCCCTGGGCCTGGGCAAGCCGGTGCTCTATGTGCCGGGCAACCACGAGTTCTACGGCTCCAGCCTGCCCGAAGCGAAGGACGAACTGCGCCGGCTGTGCGAGGGCACGCCGGTGCACCTGCTGGACGGCGCGGCAGTGGTCCTGCAGGGCGTGCGCTTCCTGGGCACCACGCTGTGGACCGACTTCCGGCTGCTGGGCGATGGGACGGGCCAGGCCGAGGCCATGGCCGAGGCGCAGCGCTTCATGCGCGACTTCAGCCGCATCCGCCGCGACGCGCCGCCCGCGCACGCGGCGCTGGCGCCGCGGGACACGGCCGATCTCTTCGCGGATCAGGCCCGCTGGCTGGACGCGGCGCTGTCGGTGCCGCACGCGGGGCCGACCGTGGTCATCACGCACCACGCGCCCTCGCCGCGCAGCATCCACCCGCGCTTCGCGGGTTCGGCCCTGAACGCCTGCTTCGTGTCCGACGCCGAGCGCCTGGTGGACGGCCGGCGCGTGCGCCTGTGGATCCACGGTCACACGCACGACAGCTTCGATTACCCGCTGCATGGCACGCGCGTGCTGTGCAACCCGCGCGGCTACGCCCGCGACGGCGTGAACGAGAACGCCGCCTTCGATCCGGCGCTGGTGGTCGAGGTGGTGTGACCGGGCGGCGGGAACGGCGCCGGCGCCGCGGCCATCCAATGGGCGGAGGTTCCCATGCACAGCACCCACCGCGGCACGACCGTGCCGGCCGATGACCCCCTGGCGGACGCTGCGGACAACGCGCTGGCGGCGCGCGCCGCCAGCGGCGACGAAGCCGCGTTCGAGACCATCATGCGACGCCACAACCGACTGCTCTTTCGCACGGCCCGCAGCATCCTGAAGAACGATGAAGATGCGCAGGACGTGCTCCAGGAGGCCTACCTGCGCGCCTGGCGCGCGCTAGGTAGCTTTCGCGCCGACGCCCGGCTGTCGACCTGGCTGGCGCGCATCGTCATCAACGAGGCGCTGGGGCGGCTGCGCCGGCGCGAGGTGCCGGTGATCCCGCTCGACGCCGCGATGGCGTCCATCGAGCCGGACATGCAGCGCTGGCTGAGCGACGACGTGGACCGCCAGCCGGACCGCATCGCCATGCGCGAGCAGATCCGCCGGATGATGGAGGCGCGCATCGACCAGTTGCCTGAGGCTTTTCGCAGCGTGTTCATGCTGCGCGGCGTGGAAGAGCTGAGCGTGGAGGAGGTGGCGCAGGCGCTGGCCATTCCCGAGGCCACGGTGCGCACGCGCTTCTTTCGCGCGCGCAGCCTCTTGCGCGAAGGGCTCTCGCGCGACGTGGACATGGCCATCGCCGACGCTTTCTCGTTCGACGGCGAGCGCTGCGACCGCATCGTGGCCACCGTGCTCAGGCGCTTGGGCTGAAGGCCGCGCGCTGTGTCCCGCGCCGCGCGGGAACGGGGCGGAAAACCGCTCCATCCAATGGGCAGAGGGTCGATCGTGACCCCAGCCCCCGATGGAGAAAGCCATGTCCTTCCTGCAGATGCCCCACCCCGCCGCGGCGCGCCGCCGCTTCCTTGGCCAGTCCGGCCTCATCCTCTCGGGCACCGCCGTCGCGCTGCTCGCCGGCCGCGACGCGCTCGCCGCGCAAGCGGGCGGCAGCGCGGCGCAGGACGTGCAGATCCTCAACACCGCGCTGGGCGCCGAGCTCGAGGCCATCGCGGCCTACCAGCTGGGCGCCGAGAGCAAGCTGCTGCAAAAGCCCGTGCTCGACCTGGCGCTGAGCTTCCAGGGCCACCACAAGGAACACGCCGACGTGCTGGCCAAGACGGTGGAGAAGCTGGGTGGCAAGCCCGTGGCGGCCAAGGCCAGCTACAACTTTCCGGTGGACCAGCTGAAGTCGCAGGCCGACGTGCTGCGCTTCGCGGCGCGGCTGGAGCAGGGCGCCGTGAGCGCCTACCTGGGCGCCGTGCCGCTGTTCGGCAACCGCGACCTGTCCAAGGCCGCCGCCAGCATCCTGGGCGACGAGGCCATGCACTGGGCCGTGCTGCGCCAGGCGCTGGGCGAGGTGGCGGTGCCCTCGGCCTTCGTGTCATGAGCGGCGCGCGGGGTGGGCTGGCCGGGCCGCTGGCCCTGGCCGCCCTGGCCGCGCTCGGCGCCGCGCGCGCCGATGCGCCGTCCGCGCAACGCGGCGCGCAGGTCTACAACCGCTGCCTGGCCTGCCACGCGCTGGCGCAGGACCGCGTGGGGCCGCGCCACTGCGGCCTGCTGGGCCGGCGCGCGGGCAGCGTGCCCGGCTTCGCCTACTCGCAGGCCATGAAGGACTCGCGCCTCACTTGGGACGAGAAGACGCTGGACCGCTTCCTGGCGCGGCCGCTGCAGGTGGTGCCGGGCAGCAGCATGACTTACGACGGCGTGGCCGACGCGCGCGAGCGCGCCGACCTCATCGCCTACCTGCGCCAGGCCAACGGCGCGCCCGAATGCCGCGCGCCGGACGCCGGGCCGCGCTGACCATGGGGCCAAGGGCAGGGGCGGTCCGCGCCTCGTTATGCTCGGACCCATGCAACAGGTTCAACGGGTACTGGTGGTCTGCATGGGCAATATCTGCCGCTCGCCCATGGCCAGCGCGGTGTTGCAGGCCGAGGTGGAACGCCGCGGCCTGCAAGGGCGCGTCGCGGTGGATTCGGCGGGCGTGTACGGCGGCCACACGGGTGAGCGCGCCGACAGCCGCGCGGTCAAGCTGGCGCGCGCACGCGGCTACGTGGCCATCGACGCCGAGCGGGCGCGCGCCGTGCGGCCCGAGGATTTCGAGCGCTTCGACGCCATCCTCGCCATGGACGAAGGCAATCTTGCGCAGCTGCGGCGCCGCTGCCCGCCACCGCAGGCGCACAAGCTGCACCTGTTCCTGGATTACGCGGGTCTGGGGTTCGACGAGGTTCCCGACCCCTACTACGGCCCCCTGCAAGGCTTCGAGAACGTGATGGCCATGTGCGAGCGCGCCGCGCCGCGCGTGATCGAGCGCCTGGTGGGTCTGGCGCCCGAGGCCGCGCCTCAGACCTTGTAGTAGTCGCGGTACCAGCGCACGAAGCGCTCAATGCCCTCGGCCAGCGGCGTGGCCGGGGCGAAGCCCACCCAGTCGTTCAGGGCCTTGGTGCTCGCGTAGGTGGCGGGCACGTCGCCGGGCTGCATGGGCAGCAGCCGCTTGCTGGCCTCGCGGCCGGTGGCGCGCTCGATGCAGGCGATGAACTCCATCAGCTGCACCGGGTCGTGGTTGCCGATGTTGAACACGCGGTGCGGCGCGCCACCCTCGCTCTCGGGCGTGGCGGGCTTGTCGAGCACGCGCAGCAGGCCCTCGACGATGTCGTCGATCCAGGTGAAGTCGCGCTTCATGTCGCCGTGGTTGAAGACGTCGATGGTGCGGCCTTCGAGCACGGCCTTGGTGAAGGAGAAGTAGGCCATGTCGGGCCGGCCCCAGGGCCCGTACACCGTGAAGAAGCGCAGGCCGGTGGCGGGCAGCCGGTAGAGGTGGCTGTAGGTGTGCGCCATCAGCTCGTTGGCCTTCTTGGTGGCGGCGTACAGGCTCACGGGGTGGTCGACCGGGTCGCTCTCCTCGAACGGCATCTTGGTGTTGCCGCCGTAGACGCTGGAACTGGAGGCGTAGACCAGGTGCCCCAGGCCCTGGGCGCGGCAACCTTCGAGCACGTGGCCGAAGCCGGTGAGGTTGCTCTCCAGGTAGGCGTGCGGATTCGTGATGGAGTAGCGCACGCCGGCCTGCGCGGCGAGGTGCACCACGGCGTCGAAGCGCTGGCGCGCGAACAGCGCCTCCATGCCGGCGCGGTCGGCCAGGTCCAGGCGCTCGAAGCGGAACTGGGCGTGCGGCCGCAGCCGCTCCAGCCGGGCCTGCTTGAGCGCCGGGTCGTAGTAGTCGTTGAGGTTGTCGATGCCGGTGACGGTGTCGCCGCGCGCGAGCAGCCGCAGCGCGGTGTGCATGCCGATGAAGCCGGCGGCGCCGGTGAGCAGGATGTGCATGCCGCGATCGTAGTGCAGGCCGCTGGCGGATCAGTCGGCCCAGATCACCGGCTTGCCGGTGACCTCCCACTTCTCGTAGTGGCGGGCGTACACGTCCTCGATGCGGTTGCGCTTGACCTTGAAGGTCGGCGTGATCATGTCGTTGTCCACCGTCCAGGGCGTGGACACCACGACCAGGCATTGCATCTGCTCGTGCGGGTCGAGGGTGGCGTTGATGGCCGCCCGGTGCTCGGCCAGCGAGCGCTCCAGCGCGGCGCGTTCGTCGGCGTTCTTCGCCTTCGCGGACGCCTCGGGGCTGAGCATGCAGATGCCCAGCGGCTGGCCCAGGTTGGCGCCCGTCACCACGCAGGCCTCCACCGCCTCGTGCATGACCAGCTTGTCCTCGATGGGCGCGGGCGCCACGTACTTGCCCTTGCCGGTCTTGAACAGGTCCTTCACGCGGCCGGTGATGCTCAGCAGGCCGGCGGCGTCGATGCTGCCCTTGTCGCCGGTCCGCAGCCAGCCGTCCTCGGTGAAGGCCTCGCGGCTCTTCTCGGGTTCCTTGTAGTAGCCCTGCATCAGCGCCTGGCTGCGCATCTGGATTTCGCCGGTCTGCGGGTCCAGGCGCTGCTCCACGCCGGGGTAGGGGGGGCCCACCGTGCCACGCTGGTTCTTGCCCGGTTCGGTGATGTGCGAGAGCGCGAGGTTTTCGGTCATGCCGTAGCCCTCGTTGATGGGGATGCCCAACTGGGCGTACCACTGCAGCAGCGCGGGCGGCATGGGCGCGGCGCCGCCGGCGGCGAACTGGCACTGGTCCAGACCCAGGGCCTTCTGGATCTTGCGGCGCACGATGCCGCCCAGCAGGGGAATGCGCAGCAGCCGCTCCAGCTTGGCCGGCGGCATCTTGGCGTGGATGCCCTGCTGGAACTTGACCCACAGACGCGGGACCGAGAAGAACACCGTGGGCCGCGCGCGCTGCAGGTCGGCCGCGAAGGTGTCCAGCGATTCGGCGAAGAACACGTGCATGCCCGTGCGCAGCCAGCCGTGCTCGACCAGCATGCGCTCCACCACATGGGCCAGCGGCAGGTAGCTCAGCATGCGGTCCTTGGCCGTGAGCGGGATGCGCTGCAGGCCGCGGTCGATGGCCCAGGCGAAGTTGCCGAAGCTGTGCATCACGCCCTTGGGCAGGCCGGTGGTGCCCGAGGTGTAGATCAGCGTGGCGAGATCGTCCTCGGCACGCACGGGCTGGCCCTGGAGCGGCTCGGTGCGCGCGCAGATGGCGTCCCAGCCGTCGTAGTCCTGGATCGCATCCACCGGCGACAGCGGGTAGCTGATGCAGGGCAGGCCGGCGGGCACGCCCGGCTTCATGCCGTCCCAGCCGTCGAGCTTGCCCACGAACAGGGCCTTGGACTCGCTGTGCGTGAGGATCTGGCGGATGGTCTCGGGCGCGAGCGTGGGGTACAGCGGCACCGACACGTGCCCGGCCATCCAGATCGCCAGGTCGCTCATCATCCACCAGGCGCAGTTCTTGGACAGGATGGCGACCTTGCTGCCGGGTTCCCAGCCCTGGGCCTGCAGGTGCGCGGCCATGCGGCGCACCTGGTCGGCCACCTGGGCCCAGGTGAAGTCGTGCACCACGCCGCCGCCCATGGGCTGCGTGAGGGCCACGCGCGCGGGCGCCTTGGTCTCCCAGTCGTACAGGCGTTGCAGGGCCAGCAGCGCGGGCGCGATCTTCTCGCTCATGGACGGGTCTCCTTGGTGTCTGAAACCCGGCCAGCCTAGCGAGCGGTGCGCGATTTCCTCAGTGGGTTTTCCCCGTGTCCCCCCTGGATTGGGGAGCTCACTCCAGCCGCAGGCTCAGCGGCGACAGCGGCGCATCGAAGGCGCCGTGCCAGACCTGGCCCGGGGCGACAGGCCAGGCGTCGGTCCAGGTGCCGGTGGTGACGATGTCGCCCGCTCGCAGCGCCGGCGCGCCGGGGCAGGCGCGCTGCGCCTGCACGAAGTGCCACAGGGCCTGCACGGGGCCGTCGAGCACGGCCGCGCCCTTGCCCCGGTCCAGCGCCTGGCCGTCGCGCGCCAGCACCACACCCGCGCCGGCCAGGGCGGCGTCCAGGCCGGTGGCGTCGGCTGCGATCTCGCGCACCGGCATCCGCCGGCCCACCAGCAGGCGCGCGTGCAGGCCGCCGTCCGCCACGGTGTCGGGGGCCTCGAACTTCCAGCCCGCCAGGTGCGACTGCACGATCTCGAAGCCCGGCGCGACCCATTCCAGGGCGTCGAAAAGATCGCCGATGGAGGCCTCGGCGGCGGGCGCCGAGCGCAAGCCGAACACCGCCTCGGGCTCGATGCGCGGCTCGCAGGTGTGGGACAGGTCGAGCCGGCCCTCACCGTCGCAGAACACCACGGTGCTGTCGTATACGCTGCCCCAGATGGGTGCGTAGACGTTGTAGACCGGCCAGATGCCGCGGTTGGTGAAGCCCACCTTGTAGCCCAGGGGCCGCTCGCCACGCGCCACGCGCAGCGCGCGCACGGCCAGGGCGTCGGCGTAGGCGGTGTCCAGGCCGTAGCCGGGGCGGGTGCTCAGGCGCGCGGCCCAGGGCCGGCCGGTGTCGACGTGGTGCAGCAGGGTCTCGGGGGTCATGCGGCGCATTGTCGGGGGCGCGCGGCTATGCTGCCATCCATGAACGACACCCCCCTCGAACTCGAGCGGCTCGAAGGCCGCTCGGGCGCGCCCGACGCGCCCACCGCGGCCAGCCTCATCGTGCTGCACGGCCTGGGTGCCGATGGCAACGACTTCGTGCCGGTGGCGCAGATGCTGGACCTGTCGGCCGTCGGCCCGGTGCGCTTCGTCTTTCCCAGCGCGCCGGTGCGGCCCGTCACGCTGAACGGCGGCTACGCCATGCGCGCCTGGTACGACATCTACCCGCCGCTGGCCGACCCCGGCCAGCCGCGCCGCGAGGACGAGGCCGGCCTGCGCGCCTCCCAGGCGCAGGTGCAGGCGCTCATCGACCGCGAGATCGGCATGGGCGTGCCGGCCTCGCGCATCGTGCTGATGGGTTTTTCGCAGGGCTGCGCCATGACGCTGCTCACCGGCCTGCGCGCGCCACAGCGCCTGGCCGGGCTGGTGGCGCTCTCGGGCTACCTGCCGCTGCCCGATCGCACGGCGGCCGAGCGCAGCGGGGCCAACGCCGGCCTGCCCATCTTCATGGCGCACGGCGATGCGGACGACATCGTGGTGCCCGCGCGCGGCGAGGCCTCGCGCGACGCCCTGCTGGCGCTGGGCCACCCGGTGCAATGGCACAGCTACCCCATGGGCCACAGCGTGTGCCCCGAGGAAGTGGGCGACCTCAACCGCTGGTTGCTTCAGGTCCTGGCCTGAGAGGGCGCGAGCCGCCGCCACAGCGCGCCGGCGGCGTCCACCACCGGCCGGCCGTAGAGGATCAGCGCCAGCGCCGCGCCGATCAGGGGCAGGGCGACGAACACCCAGCCCGTGAGCCGCTCGCCGCCGAAGCCCACGCCCACCGCCAGGGCCACCACCGGGTTCACGAAGGAGTAGCTGCCCGCCAGCGCGGCGCTGGTGTTCTTCAGCAGCCACAGGTAGGCGTTGAGCGTGACCATGGTGCCCATCACCACCAGGTAGAGCCAGGCCAGGGCCGAGGCCACCGACACCTGCGCCCATTGGAAGCCGCGCGCGCCCGGCTCGAACAGCAGCGCGGCCAGCGTGCACAGCAGGCCGCCCAGCAGCCACTGCGCGGCCGAGGCCATGGCCGGTGGCGGCAGCGCGAGCTTGCGCGAGGCATAGGAGCCCAGGCTCCAGGCCAGTGGCGCGCCGAAGGCGCACAGCGTGCCCAGCAGGGTGGTGGAGAAGTCGCCCTCCAGTGCCAGCAACGCGGCGCCCGCCGCGCCCAGCACCAGGCCCAGCCAGCTGGTCAGCGGCACGCGCTCGCCGCCCCAGCGCGTCCACAGCGCCAGCCACATGGGCATGGTGGTCACCACCGTGGCCATCAGCCCGGAGCCGATGCCGGCCTGCTGGGCCAGCACCACCAGGGCCATGGCGGCGAAGGCCATCAGCCCGCCGATGAGCGCGCTGGCGCGCCACTGCGCCGCCGTGGGCCAGGCCAGGCCCCGCCAGCGGGCGATGGCCAGCATGGCCAGGCCGGCCGCGATGAAACGGGCCCCGTTCATGAGCACTGGCGGCAGGGTCTGCATGGCCACGGCCAGCGCGAAGTAGGTGGTACCCCAGACGAGGTAGACGATCAGCAGCGCCAGGGCGAGGCGCCAGGAGGCGTTGTCCGCCCCGAATCGGTTGAAAATGGACGGCATGCGGCCACCTGTGTCGTAAGATTTCCGGCGATTGGCCGAGGGTTCGTATTTTTATCAGAGTTTGGCTCGCATGCAAGCAAATATTCAGCTCGATGACATCGACGCCGGAATTCTTACGGCGCTGAGCGCCGACAGCCGCCGCTCCTATGCCGACGTGGCGGCCGAGGTGGGCCTGTCCACGGCGGCCGTGCACGAGCGGGTGAAGAAGATGGTCGAGCGCGGCGTGATCGAGCGCTTTTCGCTGCGCGTGGACCCAGAGCGCGTGGGCCTGCACTTCACCGCCTTCGTCGCCATCCGCAACGACGGCGGCGTGCACTGCCGCGAGATCGCGCCGCGCCTGCGCGAGCTGCCCGAGGTGCTGGAGCTGCACAGCGTGGCCGGCGAGTACGACTTCATGGCCAAGCTGCGCACCACGCACGCGCGCGCGCTGGAAGACGTGCTCTACGCCATCAAGGCCATTCCGGGCGTGGCGCGCACCACCAGCACGGTGGTGCTGAGCACGGAGTTCGAGGAGCGCCCGCTGCGCTGGCCCGGCGCGGCCTGAGGCGCGTTCCTTTCCAGGTCCTTCGGGCGGGGGTGTCGGGGCCGGGTGCCGACGCACGCCGTTCCCCGCGGCCCTCGCGGCCTTGTGGACAATGCCGGCTGGCCGCGATACCTCCCACCCAGCCCCGCCCGACATGACCTTCGCCACCCGAGACCCCCGCGCCCTGCTGCGCCACCTGTACGACGCCGCCGTGCGCCGCGCGCTGCCCCTGCACAACACCGCGGCCTTCCTGCCGCCGCCGCCCAAGGGGCGCACGGTGGTCATCGGCGCGGGCAAGGCCGGTGGCGCCATGGCCCAGGCGGTGGAGGCGCTGTGGCCGGCCGAGGCGCCGCTGTCGGGCCTGGTGGTCACGCGCTACCACCACGCGCCGCCGCGCCCCGAGGGGCTGCTCGAGCGCATCGAGGTGGTGGAGGCCTCGCACCCCGTGCCCGACGCGGCCGGCCTGGCGGCCGCGCAGCGCATCCTGCAACTCGTTCAAGGCCTCACGGCCGATGACCTGGTGCTGTGCCTCATCTCGGGCGGCGGCTCGGCCCTGCTCACGCTGCCCTGCGAAGGCCTCACGCTGCAGGACAAGCAGCGCATCAACCGCGAGCTGCTGGACAGCGGCGCGCACATCGGCGAGATGAACACCGTGCGCAAGCACCTCTCGCGCATCAAGGGCGGGCGGCTGGCGGCGGCCTGCGCGCCCGCGCAGGTGGTCACGCTCACCATCAGCGACGTGCCCGGCGACGACGTGAGCGTGATCGCCAGCGGCCCCACCGTGGCCGACGCCAGCACCTGCGCCGACGCGCTCGCCATCCTGGACCGCTACCGCATCGCCGTGCCGGCGCCGGTGCGCGCCGCCCTCGAATCGGGCGCGCTGGAAACGCCCAAGCCGGGCGATCCGCGCCTGGCCGGCCACGACACGCGCCTGATCGCCACGCCGCAGCAAAGCCTGGAGGCCGCGGCCGAGGCCGCGCGCGCGCTCGGGCTGGCCGCGCACATCCTCAGCGACGAGATCGAAGGCGAATCGCGCGAGGTGGGCAAGGTGCATGCGGCGCTGGCGCGCTCGGTGGCCCTGGGCCGCAGCGCGTTCCAGGCGCCCTGCGTGCTGCTCAGCGGTGGCGAGACCACGGTCACGGTGCGCCCGCGCGCCGAGGGCCAGCCCAGAGGGCGCGGCGGGCGCGCGGGCGAGTTCTGCCTGGGCCTGGCCCAGGCCCTGGGCGGGCAGGCGAACGTGTGGGCCATTGCGGCCGACACCGACGGCATCGACGGCATCGAGGACAACGCGGGTGCGCTGGTCACGCCCGACACCCTGGCGCGCGCGGCGGCGAAAGGCCTGAAGGTGGGCCAGCACCTGGAGCGCAACGACGCCTACGGCTTTTTCGAGCCGCTGGGCGACCTGGTGATCACCGGGCCCACGCACACCAACGTGAACGACTTCCGCGCGCTGCTGGTGCTGCCGGCGGGCCAACCCGCCTAGGGCGTGGTGCGGGCGAAGCGGACCAGCGTGGCGCCGGGCCGCGCGTGCAGCAGCGTGGGCATCACCAGCACGCAATCGTCGTAGGGCGTGATGACCGGCAGCGCCGCGTTCCACCCGATCAGGGTGCCCGCCTTGGCGATCCGGTCGCCGCTTTTCCAGGGCTTCGTGAACGCCGGCACCGAGTGGGGCGCCACGGTCACGGCGTCGGTGACCTCCAGCAAGGGGCCGCTGCCATGGGCATGGGGCTGGCGCCAGCCGGCCGGCATGTCCTGCGCATCCACCACGCCGCTGAGATCGAGAAAGCGCGCGAGCGCGTCGCGGGCGACGGTCACCGATGCCCGTGCGCCGTGGTAGCCGCATTCCACCAGCAAGGCGAAGGCGTCCGGCGCATCGGCCCTGCCGAAGCGGCCATGGTCGCGCAGACGAACGCCCGCCTTGTGACCGGGGTCGGCCACCCGCAGGGCACCCAGTCCCAGGGCGGCCGCCCGGCTGGCGTGGTGCGCGAGCGGCCCGGTGAGCGCCAGCGGCGGGCCCGGCTCGTGCATGGAGTGCAGATCCAGCAACCAATCGCTGGCCTCCACATGGGGTTGCAGTTCCAGCACCCGCCGGTGCTCGGACGCCAGCTCGGTGCCGTCGTGGCGCCAGGGCATGTCCCCCCACAGGCGGTTCATGTCGGTGTGCACGCAGCGCGACACATGGGGCCTTTGCGGGTTGAAGCGCGCGAAGGCGTCGAGGTTGGCCAGCGCCACGGTGAGCGTTCCGCGGCGCGGCCTCAGGCCGCTGGCCAGCAGGTCGCGCACCGCCCAGGCGCCGCACAGCTCGTTGCCGTGGACGAGCGCACTCACCATCACCCGGCGACCGGGCTCGCTGGCTGTCCAACGCCACACGCCGGGCGTGCCGGTGTTGCCGGCCAGCCAGGGGCCCATGTCGGGCGGGGAAATCTCGAACGGCGGCGGCATCACACGCGGATGCCGGCGTGGTCGACGATGCGGCGGTACTTGGCGATTTCGGCCGCCTGGAAGTCGGCCAATACCGCGCTGGCCGGGGCAATGGTCGCCCCCGAGGCCGTCAGCTTTTCCACCAGGGAGGGCACCTTGAGCGACTCGGCCAGGGCGCCGCGCAAGCGCTGCGCGACGGGCGCCGGCAGGCCCGCGGGCCCCCACAGGCCGAACCAGGTGCCGATGTCCACATGGCGCAGGCTGGGCGTCTCGGCCAGCGCGGGGATGTCGGGCGCCACGGGCGAACGCTCGCGCTCGGTCACGCCCAGTGGCACCACCTTGCCCGCCTTGATCTGGGGCAGGCCGCTGGACAGCACGTACACGCCCAGCTCCACCTGGCCGCCGATCAGATCGGTCGTCAGCGGGCCCACGCCGCGGTAAGGGATGTGAACGATGAACAGCCCGGCGGCCTGCTTGACCATTTCGCCCGCCAGGTTGAGGGCGGTGCCGACGCCGGCGGAGCCATAGCTGAACTTGCCCGGGTTCTGCTTCACGCGTTCGATGAAACCGGCGATGTTGGGCATGCCGGCGCTGGGGCTGGCCACCAGCACCATGGGCTGCGAGGCGACCATGCCCACTGGGGTGAACTGCTTGACGGGGTCATAGCGCAGCGCGGGATTGATCAAGCCGGCGATGGCCATCTCGTTGTTGCTGCCCAGCAGCAGGGTGTGGCCGTCCGCCGTGGCCTGCGCCACCCGCTGGGCGCCCAGCGCGCCACCGGCCCCGCCCACGTTTTCGACCACGACCGGCTGGCCCAGCGAGCGGGCCAGCTGCTCTGCCAGCACGCGCGCCGTGAGGTCGGTGCTGCCGCCTGGGGGGTAGCCCACCACCAGGGTGATCGGGCGATTCGGGTAGTTGGTGCTCTGGGCCAGCGCCGGCGCGCACCCGAGGGTGGCGGCGGCGCCCGTGAGAAGCAGAACCTCACGGCGGCGGATCAGTGGGGACTTCATCGGCGCTCCTGGTTGGCTGCGATGGCGCAGCGGTGAAGCGGACTCTAGGTGGCTCGTCTGAGACCAAGGTGCCGGATCGGCACCGATGCGTGCCGACTAGCGATTGCTGTGCTCCCAGGCGGCTTCGATCAGGTCCGATTGCCGGGCGCGGTGCCGGTACAGACGGACCTCGAAGTGGATCTGGTCCCCGCGGCCGCCCAGCACCTTCAGCAGCCCGGCGCGCACCGCGGACGCGGTCAGCGAATGGGGCAGCCAGGCCATGCCCAGGCCCTTGATGGCCAGCTCCAGCACCGCGTCGGCGGAGTCGCACACGATGGTGGGCGGCGATTGCTGCCCGCTGCGGGTGGCCTCCAGGTGGTCCTCCAGCAGGCGGCCCAGGGTGAGGCTGGGTGCGTAGCCGATCCAGGTGGCATCGAACAGGTCGTGGCGCGCGCGGCCCGAGGCGTCGACGCGCGCCACCGGCAGCAGGCGGTCCGTGGCCAGGGTGATGTGGCGAAAGCGCTGCCCCGTGAGGCCGTAGGACAGCGCCGGGTGTTCGTAGCAGATCAGCAGATCGACCTCGCCGCGCTCGAAGGTGGCGCAGATCTCTTCCATGGCCTGTGTGCGCAGTTGCACCCGGGCGCCACGGATGGTGCCCCGCAGCCGCCCCAGCCAGTCGGCCACCAGGGTGCGCGCCAAGGTGCGGCCGGTGCCCACGCGCAGCAGACCGGTCCCTTGCCCGTCGGCGCGGTCGCGCGCGCCCCATTGCGTGCGCAACTGCCGCAGGCCGGCGAGCAGCGGCGCGCTTTGCGTGAGCAGGGCCTGTCCCTCGGGGGTCAGGCGAACGGGGGCCCGCGTGCTGGCCACCAGGGGCACGCCCGCCCAGTCTTCCAGTGCGCGGATGCGCCGCCCGAAGGCGGGATGGGTGACATGGCGGGCCTCGGCCGCCTTGACGAAGCTCGCGCAGCGTTCCAGCGCGGCCAGATCCTCGATGAGCTTGATGTCCATGCACGCGCGGCCGGCCGGGCCGTGGCCGGTGCCGAGGCTACTTGTTCTTCATCTTGCCCTTGGGCATCACCGCCGTGACGGGCGGCGTGGGGCGGGGGGACAGCGAGGCCCCGGCCGAGGCTTCCTGCGGCGGGCTGGTGTCCTTCTTCGGCTTCTTGACCATCTTGTTGCTGCGCTGTTCGCCTTTGGGCATGGTGGGCTCCTGATGCGCCGGATTGAGGACGCCAATGTAACCCGGCCAACCCGCCGCGAAAACGCCCGGCGAAGGCTTCGCCAGGCGCCCGGACTCAGGCCGGCAGCCGTTCCGCCGCGGCGGCCAGGTACTCCGTCGCCCGCCGCTTGGCGCGGATGTCGTCGTAGACGCGCTGGGCCTGCGCGGGCGTGGTGTTCAGGGCGGCGGCCAGCTCATCGGCCGTGTGCCCGTGCTCCAGCGCCCACAGCGCCAGGTCCATCTGCGCGTAGGGCAGGGCGAAGTAGAACTCGTCCTGGCCCTGCGGCAGGGTGTAGGTGTCGGTGGTGGGCACGGCGCTGCAGATCGCCTCGGGCAGGCCCAGGTGACGCGCCATGGCGTAGACCTGGGTCTTGTAGAGGTGGGCGATGGGCTTGAGGTCGGCCGAGCCGTCGCCGTTCTTCACGAAGAAGCCCTGGTCGTACTCCAGCCGGTTGGGCGTGCCCACCACGGCGTAGTTCAGGCGGTCGGCGTGGAAGTACTCCATGGTCTTGCGCACGCGCTGCTTGAAGTTGGTGGCCGCCACGATCTGCAGGTACTCGCGCGGGGGCAGGCGCACGCTGTGCTGCTCGCCCTCGGGCGACTGCACCACCAGCCTGAAGAAGTTGATGCCGCCCTCCAGCCCGCCCGCGAGCACGATCTTGTTCTTCCAGCCATCGCCGTAGGCCGGTACCACGCGGCGGATGGCCTCGTCGCGCTGCTGGTAGCAGCCCAGGGCCTCCAGCGCGGGCGCGATGTCGTGCACCTGGTACCGAATGCCCAGGTGCTCGGCCAGCAGGCGGCCGCGCTCGCTGCTGAAGCCGCTGGAGTCGCGCTCGGGCAGCAACAGGCCAAAGACCTTGTCCGCGCCCACGGCACGCACGCTCAACGCGGCGCAGACCGAGCTGTCGATGCCGCCGCTGATGGCCACCACCAGGCCGCGGCGGCGCAGCTTCTGCGTCAGCACGCGCGGGATCCATTCGCTGATGCGAGCGAGTTCGGCCGCGCAGTCGAGGTGCAGGCTTTGCGGGCCCAGCGGTGCCGCGCTCATACCGACGCTGCCTTCTTGCCGAGCACGAAGGCCTCGATCGCGTTCAGCGAATCCAGGTTTTCCGGCACCATTTCCTCGTCACCGATCGTGATGCCGTAGGTCTGCTCCAGGTGCGCCACAAGTTCGAGGAAGCCGGTGGAGTCGAGCACCTGGTGCTCGAGGAAGGACTCGTCGTCGCCCGGCGAGACGGCGCCCGCGCCCAGCAGCAGGTTCTCTTCGATGTAGCGCCGGACCTCGGCTTTGATGGTGCTCATGGTGGTGTGCTCGTTGGGGGGGGTCAAGGGAAAAGGGCTCAGGCCAGGTCGCGCCGGCGCAGCTTGCCGGACTCGGTTTGGGGCAATTGGTCGACGAAGGCCACGGCCTTGGGCGCCATCCAGCTTTCCAGGCGGGCCTGGCAGTGGCGGATGACCTCGCGCTCGCTCAGCGTGGCGCCGGGCTGCAGTCGCACGTGGGCCTTCACGGCCAGGCCCAGGCGTTCGTCGGGCATGGGGGCGACGGCCGCCTCCAGCACGCCGGGCAGTTCGCAGATGGCGTGCTCCACTTCCAGCGGGTAGACCTTCTCGCCGCGCGACTTGAACATGTCGTCGGTGCGGCCCACGCAGTAGAGCCAGCCGTGCGCGTCGCAGCGGAAGACGTCGCCGGTGCGCAGGGTGTGTTCGCCGGGGCGCGGGCCTGGGGTGATGCGGCCGGTCTGGCCGGGCGGCGCGTTCCAGTAGCCGGGGCTCACGTGCGGGCCGCTCACCACCAGCTCGCCGGTGGCGCCGCGGCCGCCGTTGGGCAGGCGCTGGCCGTGCTCGTCGATCAGCCAGTGGGCTTGGAAGGGCAGGCCGCGGCCCACGCTGTCGGGGCGGATGTCCACCTCGTCGTGCGGCAGGTAGCTCGCGCGCATGCACTCGGTCAGCCCGTACATGAGCAGCAGGCGCGCCCGGGGCAGGCGCTGGCGCAACTGCGCGGTGTGCGCGGCCGGCAGGGCGGCGGCGGCGTTGGTGATGAGGCGCAGGGCGGACAGGTCGTGCGCACCCAGGTCCAGCGCCAGCAGGCTGGCCCAGAGCATGGGCACGCCAGGGAAAACGCTCACGCGCTCGGCCGCGAGGCGCTGCAGCAGCCTGGCCGGGAAGGCCGCGCTGTTCTCCAGCACCAGCGTGGCGCCGAGTCCCAGCCCCATCACCACGTGGTACAGGCCGTAGCTGAAGCTGGGCGGCAGCGCCAGGCCGATGACGTCGTCGGGCCGCAGCTGCAGGTAGGTTTGCACCGCGCGCCAGGCCGCGAGCATGTTGGCGTGGCTGAGCATCACGCCCTTGGGCTGCCCGGTGGTGCCGGAGGTGTAGATCAGGGTGGCCAGGTCGCCGGGGCTGGTGGGGCCGGCGAGGGGCGCGGGGATGGGCGCGGGCTGGGGCCAGGGCCGGGCGGTCGTGGCCGCGGGCACCGGACCGTGGGCCCACACGTGCGGCGTGTCGGGCGCCTGCGCGAGCGCGGCGGTCCACACGGTTGCCAGCGTGGCTTGCGTGAGCAGGGCGCGCGCGCCGGTGTCGGCGAGCACATGGGCGAGCTTGGCCGCCTTGGTCTGCGGACCCAGCGGCACCGCCACCGCGCCCAGGCGCCACACCGCGTGCAGGGCGGCCACGTACTCGGCGCCGCTGTCCAGCAACAGCACCACGCGATCGCCGGGCCGCACGCCCTCGACCTGCAAGGCCTCGGCGATGCCCTGGACCATCGCCGCGAGTTCGCCGTAGCTCAGGCGCCGCTCGCCCACCACCACGGCCACCTTGCCGGGTTGGTCGCGGCAGCGCGCCTCGAAGGCGCTGTGCACGAAAGGGCCCATGCTCATGACGGCTCCATCGCCGGTGCCTCGGCGCGCACGAACTGCCGGTGCAGCAGCTGGGTGGAGAGCACGCCCACGAAGGCCATGTTGTCGGCGAAGCCGATGGCGCGACCGGCCGCGCACTTGGCGCTGAGCCGCGCGACGGCAGGCGCGTCGAACAGCCCGGCCTCGCGCAGGCTGCCCTCGCTCAGCAGCTCGCGCACCCAGGGCAGGGGTTGGCCGTCCTCGAAAAAGCTGGCGCTGTCGGGCGAGCGGTAGGGCTGCTTGGTGCGCTGGCCGATGGCGGGCGGCAGCTCGCGCGCGAAGGCCTGGCGCAGCAGCAACTTCTCGCGCAGGCCGCGCATCTTCAGGCGCGGCGGCAGGGCGGCGGCGAAGGCGATGACCCGCGGGTCGAGGAAGGGGTAGCGGCCTTCGATGGACGCCGCCATGGCCATGCGGTCGCCCTGCGCGGCCAGCAGGTAGCCGCTCATGAGCGTGTGGGCCTCGGTGTACTGGTCGCGCGCCAGCGGCTGCCAGTGGGCGAAGGCCTCGGGCACGCGCGCGCGCCATTGCGCGGCGGGCTCGTGCGCGGCGAGCCTGTGCTGCCACTCGGGCGTGAAGAAGGCCCAGGCGCGGCGCGTGCTGGCCAGGCGCGTCTGGTGGGCGAAGCCGGGGTCGCCATCGGGCACGCGGCTGTCGGTGAAGAAGCGCTGCGCGAGCACGTTGTGGGCGCCGCCGGGCGAGCGCGCCATCCACGGGTAGAGCCGCTCCACCGCGCGCGCGCGCCGCGCCGAGCCGGGCAGCCGCGCGACGAAGCGGCGGATCTTGGCTTCCTTGAACAGGTCGTAGCCGCCGAAGACCTCGTCCGCGCCTTCGCCGGTGAGCACCACCTTGTAGCCGGCGGCGCGCACGCTGTCGGCCAGGCGCAGCATGGGGGCGGGGGCGGTGCGCACCAGCGGGGTTTCGGCGTGCCACACGGTGCGCGCGAAGGCGGCGGCGATGTCCGCCCGGCCGCAGCCGATGGCGCTGTGCCGCGTGTCCAGATGGCGCACCATCAGGCGCTGGTGCGCGCTCTCGTCGTATTCGGCCTCGTCGAAGGTGAGCGAGAAGCAACGCAGCGGCGTGTCGGTGTGGCGGCGGATGATGGTGGTGAGGATGGACGAGTCCAGCCCGCCGCTGAGGTAGGCGCCCACGGGCACGTCGGCGCGCAGCTGCAGGCGCACGGCGTCCACCAGCAGGGCGTGCAGCTGGTCGGCCAGCGCGTCCTCGTCCACGGGCGCGAAGGGGTCGCTGTCGGGGAAGTCCCAGTCCCACCAGCGGCTGAGGTGTTCACCGGCGGCGTCCACCACCAGGCGGTGGCCCGGCGGCAGGCAGTGGATGCCATCGAATGCCGTGCGCGGCGCCAGCGGTGCCCACCAGCCCAGGCTGGCGGCCAGGCCGGCCGGGTCGAGCGCGCGCGGCACGGCGGGCAGGGCGAACAGGGCCTTGGCCTCGGAGGCGAAGGCCAGCCGTTCGCCCATCCGCGTCCAGAACAGCGGACGGATGCCCACGCCGTCGCGAGCCAGCAGCAGGCGCTGCCGCTCGGCGTCCCACAGGCCGATGGCGAACTGGCCATTCAGGCGCGACAGGAAGCCATCGCCCCAGGCCTGGTAGGCCTGCAGCAGCACCTCGGTGTCGGAGTCGGTGCGGAAGTGCCGGCCCAAGGCGCGCAGCTCGGCGCGCAGTTCGATGTAGTTGAAAATTTCGCCGTTGAAGACCAGCTGCACGCGGCCGTCCGCGCTTGCCATGGGCTGGGCGCCGCCATCGAGGTCGATGATGGCCAGGCGCGCGTGCGCCAGGCCGATCGGCCCGTCGTGCCACACGCCCTGGCCGTCCGGGCCGCGGTGGTGCAGGGCGCGCGCCATGGCGGCGAGTTCCTCGCGCCGGGGCGGCTGGCGGGGGCTGAAGAGACCGGCGATGCCGCACATGCTCAGGCCTCGCTCGGCAAGGGGCGCTCGGGCTTCCTAGAAGCCATCGGCGTCGTCGCGCAGGTCGGTCAGGCGCCAGGGCGCGCGGGCCAGCCGGGCGGCCAGTTCGGGGTCGCGCGACTGCACGCCGCAGGGGCGACCCCCGTCGTCCTGCGACGGCAGGAAACCGGCGCGCGCGGCCACGCGCCGCGAGGCCTCGTCCTGCAGCAGCAGGCGCACGCAGGTGCAGCGCAGCGCGGCGGCCTCGCGGATGGCCTCGTGCAGCAGCACCAGCAGGGTGTCGTCGCCGTCGTGGTGCCAATCGACCAGGTGCAACTCGGGCCGGCCGCGGTCGTCGGTTTCCACCGACCAGGCGATGAGGCCGGCGACGGCGTCGCCGCGCCGCGCCACGCGCAGGCTCAAGGGCCGGCGCGGGTTGTCGAGCAGGCGGCGCTGCAGGTAGGCGCCACCGTGGCGCAGGTGCACGCCGGCGGCCCCGCGCGCCAGCGGCGCGCTCAGCGCGGGGTCGAGCCGCGGGGTGTTCTCCAGCGTGAAGCCGCGCGGGCGGTGGCGGCGCAGCGCCAGGCGCCGCAGGGCCAGGCCGGCGTTGGCCAGGCGCATGGCCAGCGGCGTGGCGGCCAGCGCGGGCCAGCGGCGCCGAACGAAGGGCTGCAGGTCCAAGGGGTGGGTGAAGGTCAGGCGCGGTGGCAGCGGCTCGAAAAGGCGGCGCACGATGCCGGCCGAGTTCTGGTTGGCGCCCACCGCGAGCGTGAAGCCGTGGCGCGCGAGCATGGCCTGGTTGAGCCAGATGCCCAGGCCCGACTCCTGCGCCTCCGGCCGCACCAGCAGGTCCATCACCTGCGCGCCGGCGAGCGCCTGGCCGTCCAGTTCGATGGGCAGGTCTTCCACGCCGATGGTGGCCAGCACCCGGCCGTGGGCGCGCAGGCACCACAGCTCGCCGAAGCCCGCGCCCTCGCGCCCGAGGCGGTAGCGCCAGCGCAGGTAGGCGTCGTCGTCCCACTCGTGGCCGGGCAGCAGGTGCTCGCGGCGCAGGGCGATGAGCTCGGGCAGGTCGTCCAGCGTGGCCGCGCGCAGGCCCTCGCGCAGCGCGGCCTCGTCCAGCCCCAGGCTGCGCGCCACCAAGCGGCCGAGCTTGTCGTGCGCCGGCACGCGCGGCGCCGGCGCCACGGGGCGGCCGTGTTCAGTCGCCCGCACGCAGCGCCCCCTGCTCGCGCAGGAAGTCCAGCACGTGGCCGATGCGCGTCATCTCGCGCGAGACATCGGCCGTGAGCTCGATGCCGAAGCGCTCGTCGAGTTCGGCGATCAGCATCAGCGCGCCCATGGAGTCCCAGTCTTCGATGGACTCGCGTTCCACGTCCGGGTGCAGGCTCTCGGGCGGCACGTTGAAGCACTCGGCCAGCATGGCCAGGGCCTCGGTCTGGGTGATGGTGGGGCGGGTGCTGGGCGTCATGCGGAGCGGTTGGGATGGATCACAGGCCTTCGCCGTCGTCGTGCAGCAGCAGGGTACGGTCGTCGGCCCGCACCAGGGCGGCGCCCCAGGACAGGCCCACGCCGTAGCCCAGCAGCATCCACAGCCGGTGCTGCCCGGGCGGCGGCGGCGCGATCCGGCGCGTGAGCGCCACCGCCACCGAAGGGCCGCCGCAGTTGCCGCTGTCTTCGATGGACATCGGCACGCGCTCGTCCGGCAGGCCGCTCTTCTTCATCAGGTGTTTCATGATGAAGCGATTGGACTGGTGGAAGACGAAGGCGTCGACGTCGGCCACCGCCTTGCCGGCGAAGGCCAGGGTGTCGGCGATCAGCGCGGGCACGCGCTTGATGGTGAAGTTGAAGATGGCCGCGCCGTCCATTTCCAGGAAGCGGTGGCGCGGGTTGGCCGGCTCGCGGTCGCGGAAGGCACCGCCGCGCAGGATCAGGCCTTCGGCGCCGCTGCCGTCGGTGTGCAGCACGAATTGGCCGCCCGCGGCGGGGTCGTCGTCGAGTTCCAGCGCGGTGGCCGAGCCGGCGTCGCTGAACAGCAGCACGGTGGCCTGGTCCTCGGGGCTGACGAAGCGGCTGGGCGTTTCGCCGTGCAGCATGAGCACGCGCCGGTGGCCGCCGCCGCGCAGCATGGCGGCCGCCAGGTACAGGCCATAGGGGTAGCCCGAGCAGCCCAGACCGACGTCGAAGGCGGCGCAGCTGTCGGGCAGGCCCAGCCGCTGCTGCAACAGGCAGCTGGTGGAGGGCAGGAAGTGGTCGGGCGTCTGGGTGACGAAGATCAGCGCGCTCACGCTGTCGGGCGCCCAGTCCAGGCGCTCCATCAGCCGCGTGGCGGCGCGAAAACACAGGTCGGCCGAGGTGAGGCCGGGTGTGACCACGCGGCGCTCGCGCACGCCGGCCATGGCCACCACCTTGCGCACGTCCTCGGGCGCGAAGCCCAGGGCCGGGTCGAGGTTGTCCACCACCGTCGGCGGCAGGCAGGTGCTCACGCCGGCCAGGCGAAAGCCGCCGATGTTCGATTGGCTCAACCGGGGTCCCTCTTGAAATCTGGAAGAACGGGCGATCTCAGCGCGAGGGCTGGACGTCTTTTGGCTTACCCCGGTCAGTATAAGGAGGGGCCTATGCATGCCCCAAGGCTGGGCGCTGGGCATAAGTCACACAAGTGGGGGGCGCGCGGGGAACCGGGGCCGGTTCGGCGCTCGGTCGCCGACGACGGGCGGCCGTGCGCCCGCGGTGGGGGCTTCATATACTGTGGTTTTGTACAGTATTTGGAGGCCCTCATGAGCGAGGTCCACATCCCCGTCGCGGCCCTCAAGGGGCGTGGCGTGTCCTTCCGGCAGCCCCACCGTTTCGAGTCCGCCGCGCGCGCCGCCTTCGACGACGGCTGGAGCACGCTCGACGCTGAGCAGGCCGAAGAACACGCCGCGCCCGCCACCAGCGTGAGCTGGGAGGACGCCAGAAGCGCCATCACCACCAACGCCTCGCCCGACATCGGCTTCGTGCACGGCCTCAACCCCTACCGGGGCTGCGAGCACGGCTGCGTGTACTGCTACGCGAGGCCCAGCCACAGCTACCTCAACCTCTCGCCGGGGCTGGATTTCGAGACGAAGCTCATCGCCAAGCGCGGCTTCGCCGAGGTGCTGGCGCGTGAGCTGCAGCGCCCGTCGTACGAGCCCAGCATGGTGGCCCTGGGCACGGTGACGGACGCCTACCAGCCCATCGAGCGCGAACTGCGCTTGACGCGCGCCGCGCTGGACGTGCTCTTTCGCGCCCGCCACCCGGTGGGCATCGTCACCAAGGGCAGCGGGGTGGAGCGCGACATCGATCTGCTTGCACCGCTGGCCGGCATGGGCCTGGCGGCGGTCTACGTCACCCTGACCACGCTGGACCCGAAGCTGGCGCGCGCGCTGGAGCCGCGCGCCGCCGCGCCGCACCGGCGCCTGCGCACCATCCGCACCCTGGCCGAGGCCGGCATCCCCGTGGGCGTGAGCGTCTCGCCGCAGATTCCCTTCCTGAACGAGGACATGGAGCAGGTGCTGGAGGCCGCGCGCGAGGCCGGCGCGCGGCGCGCCTTCTACCAGGTGATCCGCCTGCCCTGGGAGCTGGCGCCCATCTTCCGCCAGTGGCTGCTGCAGCACTGCCCGCAGCGCGCGGGCCGGGTGATGGCGCGCATCCAGGACATGCGCGGCGGGCGCGACTACGACAGCGACTTCGCCACCCGCATGAAGGGCAGCGGCCCCTGGGCCGAGCTGCTGCGCCAGCGCTTCCACAAGGCCTGCGCGCGGCTGGGCTACGCCACCGAGCGCGAGGCCATGGACCTGTCGCGCTTCCAGCCGGCGGCGCTGTCGGCGCAGCGGGAGTTGTTCTGACGCGGCCGACGGCCTCAGCCCAGCCGCTCCAGCGCGTCGTCGGCCCAGTAGCGCACGGCGTGGTAGTAGCCCTCCCACACGCAGCCGTTGCAGCCGCGGCCGCAGCAGGTGCTGGGCTCGGGCGGCGGGGCGCGCAGGGTGGTGTCCAGGTCGAGGCCCTGGCGCTGCGCGCGGCCGCGCAGGTGCGCGATCAGCGCCTGCGCGCTGGCCCGGTCGGCGGGCATGAGCTCGGCCGCGCGGACGCGGCGGAAGCGCTTCTGCTCCCGGCCCTCGAAGACAGCGGTCTCGTTGAACATGGCCGAGGGCCGCACCCACAGGCCCCCGCCATCCAGCCCCGCGCCGTAGAGCGCGCGGTACAGCACCAGCGGCTGCAGCGTTTCGCTGCAGCGCACGGTGTCGATCACCTCGTACCAGCCGCCCTTGTAGTGGCGGTACAGGCCGGGCGGTGTGGGGATCAGCGGGGGCAGGTCGCCGTCGTTCACGCGCACTCGGGCGAGAGCGTGGGATGTGGCCACGCCGGGACGGGGCGGCGCGGCGAGGCGTGTCCCGCGTCCCAGGCGCGCTGCCAGCGCGGCAGCGTGGCGCGCGGGTCTTCGCCCAGGCCGCGCACCACGCACACCGTGGCCGCGCCGGTGGCGGCGCATTGCTCGAGCTGGTCGGGGTCCAGGATGCCGCCGATGGCGATGACCGGGCGGCCGGCCATGCGCACCCACCAGGCCAGGTTGTCCAGTCCCTGCGCGTGCCAGGGCATGTCCTTGGTGAGCGTGGGCCAGACCGGGCCGCAGGCGATCAGGTCGGCCCCGGCGCCGCGCGCGCGGCACAGCTCCCACAGGCTGTGCGAACTCATGCCCAGCTGCAGGCCGCGCGCCTGCGCGGTGGCGATGGTGGTGCGCTCGGTGTGCCGCAGCGCCAGCCAGTCTTCCTGCCCCAGGTGCAGGGCCGGCGCGTTCAGCGACAGCGCCAGGCGCCAGTGGTCGTTCACCACCAGAGCGGCGCGGCCGGCGCTGCGCGCGGCGTCCAGCGCGGCGCGCAGCTCGGGCACCAGCGCGGGGTCGTCGCGACGCGCCTTGATCCGCAACTGGATCAGGCCGGCGCCGGCCTCGGCGCAGGCGCGCACGCGCTCGGCGCTGTCGACGATGGCGTAAACGCCCAGCGCGGGCACGTGCGAGAGCGGCGCCGTCCAGCGCGCCGGGGTCTCGTCGACGGAGAGCACCGGCAGATCGAGCGAGCTGGCGCGGTCGGGCAGGCGCGCGAGCACGGCCGCGTCGGCGGCGACCCAGCCTTGCGCCAGCGCGGCGCCAAAGCGCAGGGCGTGGTCCGTGGGGCCCGAGCGCGGGCGCGTCAGCCAGCCCTGCGCGTGCAGGGTGTCCAGCCAGTCGTGCGGGTCGCCGGTGATCACCACGTCGCTGGCGCCCTGGTCGCGCAGCGTGCGGGCGAGTTCGGGAACGGACAGGCGGCCGGCGGGCAGGCCCAGGCGCGCGGCCGCCTCGTGGGCGGTGAGCCGCAGCACGGCGTCGGTGGTCGCGTCGCTGGGCGATTCGGTGGGAGCGGGGGATTGCATGGTCGCGGGAGTGTCGCCGATCGTGGGCGGTGCTCAGCCGATCAGCATGGGCCGCCCGCTCACGGGCGTGCTGGCCACGGCCATGTCCTGCGGTGCCATGACGCCGGCCTCGAAGGCCAGGCGCCCCGCGCGCACCGCGTCGCCGAAGGCGCGCGCCATGGCCACGGGCTCGCGCGCGTGCGCCACGGCGGAGTTCAGCAGCACCGCGTCGAAGCCCAGCTCCAGCGCCTGCGCCGCGTGCGAGGGCGCGCCGATGCCGGCGTCCACCACCAGCGGCACGCCCGGCAGGCGCGCGCGCAGCGTGCGCAGTGCCCAGGGGTTGACCAGGCCCTGGCCCGAGCCGATCGGCGCGCCCCAGGGCATCAGCACCTCGCAGCCGGCGTCCAGCAGGCGCTGGCAGGTGACGAGGTCATCGGTGCAGTACGGAAAAACCGCGAAGCCGGCCTTCACGAGTTCGGCGGCGGCCTCGACGGTGCCCCAGGGATCGGGCTGCAGGGTGTGCTCGTCGCCCACCACCTCCAGCTTGATCCAGTGCGTGTCGAGCAGCTCGCGCGCCATGTGCGCCAGGGCCACGGCCTCGCGCGCGCTGCGGCAGCCGGCGGTGTTGGGCAGCAGGCGCACGCCGCGCGCGCGCAGCGGCGGCAGCAGTTCGGCCAGGAAGGCGTTGCCGTCGGCACCACCGGCGGCGGCCATGCGGCGCAGGCCCAGCGTGACGACCGAGGCGCCGCTGGCCTGCAGGGCCTGCTGCAGCACGGTGGGCGAGGGGTAGCCGGCGGTGCCCAGCATCAGCCGCGTGGCGAGGGTTTCGCCATACGCGGTCCAGGGCGCGGGGTCCATGGGAGGCGTCGTCTGAAGGTCCACGCTCAGCCTCCGACGATGGCTTCGAAGGTGCTCACCTCGTCGCCGGCTTGCAGGGGGGTGTCGGCGCGCGCGGCGCGCGGCACGAAGCGCGCGTTGAGCGCGGTGGCCACGCGTTCGGGCCGCAGGCCCTCGCGCTCCAGGAGGCTGTGCAGTGTGGTGCCGGGCGGGCAGGGCAGTTCGCGACCGTTCAGGCGCACGGTGGGAAGGGAGGCTGTCATGGCGGGGATTGTCCCTCGCTCGCCAAGCCCGCGGCGGCAAGGGCGTCTTGCACCACGGCGGGCGCGACCATCCAGCCGTGGCGGAACAGGCCATTGATGCGCAGCAGCCCGGGCCTGTGCTCGATGCTGGGCAGGTGGTCGGCGCGCGCGGGGCGCAGGTTGGTTTCCAGGTGGTCGATGCGGGCCTCGGCGAGCTCGGGCAGCACGCTGTGCGCGGCCGACATGAGCTCGACGGCGCTGCGCAGGCTCACGGGCGAGCGGTCCTCGCTTTCGATCTCGCTGGCGCCCACCACGACCCGGTCGCCCGGGCGCGGCACCAGGTAGACGCGGTGGCGCGGGTGCAGCAGGCGCACGGGGCGCAGCAGGCGCACGCCGGGGGCGTGCAGCCACAGCACCTCGCCGCGCACACCACGCAGCGGCACCTCGGGCCGCGCGCCCAGGCCGCGCGTGTCGATGGCGAGATCGGCCGCGGCGGTGTCGCCACCGATCAGGCGCAGGCGGCCCGCGTCCACGGTGTCGACCAGGGTGTTCCAGTGCCAGCGCACGCCAGCGGACTGCTCGGCCAGGGCCAGCAAGGTCTCGCGCGGCAGCAGCTGGCCTTCGCCGGGCAGCAGCCAGGCCAGCAGCCCGCTGGCCAGCGCGGGCTCCAGCGCGCGCAGCGCGGCGGCGTCCAGGGGCTGGGGCGCGGGCGCCTCGGGCACGCCGTTCAGGCGCGCGAGCGTGCGCTGCGCGTTGCCCCGGTCGCTGCCGTGCGCGAGCAGCAGGCTGCCCTCGGTGCGCACCAGCCCGGGCGCGCCGCCATTGGCCAGCTGCCGGCCGATGGCCTGCCACAGGGGCAGCGAACGCCAGCCCAGGCGCGCCACCGCGGGCTCGGCGCCGTCGAGTTCGGCCAAGGGGCTCAGCATGCCGGCGGCGGTGAAGCCGGCCGCGTGCGGCCGCTCGTTCACGGCCGCGACACGGCCCGGCACTGGCGGCTGCGGGCCGTCGGCCGGGTCGAACACGCTCACCGAATGGCCTTCGCGCGCCAGCCGCCAGGCCAGCAGGCGGCCCAGCACCCCGGCGCCCGCGATCGCGATGCGCGCCATCCTCAGCCCTTCTTCAGCGTGTCGAGCGGTACGTAGAACTCGCCGCCCGCGGCCTTGAATTGGGCCGACTTTTCGGCCATGCCCTGCTGCAGCGCCTCGGCCTCGGCCAGGCCTTTCTGCTCGGCGTAGTCGCGCACGTCCTGCGTGATCTTCATCGAGCAGAACTTGGGGCCGCACATGGAGCAGAAGTGCGCCTCTTTCGACGAGTCCTTGGGCAGGGTTTCGTCGTGGTAGGCCTCGGCGGTGTCCGGGTCCAGGCCGAGCGCGAACTGGTCGCGCCAGCGAAACTCGAAGCGCGCCTTGCTCATGGCGTCGTCGCGCGCACGCGCGCCGGGGTGACCCTTGGCGATGTCGGCCGCGTGCGCGGCGATCTTGTAGGCAATGATCCCTTGCTTCACGTCGTCGCGGTCCGGCAGGCCCAGGTGTTCCTTGGGCGTGACGTAGCACAGCATGGCCGTGCCCATCCAGCCGATCATGGCCGCGCCGATGGCCGAGGCGATGTGGTCGTAGCCTGGTGCGATGTCGATGGTCAGCGGGCCCAGGGTGTAGAAGGGTGCCTCGTGGCAGTGCTTGAGCTGCTCGTCCATGTTGGCCTGGATCAGGTGCATGGGCACGTGGCCGGGGCCTTCGATCATGGTCTGCACGTCGTGCTTCCAGGCGATCTGCGTGAGCTCGCCCAGGGTGCGCAGCTCGGCGAACTGGGCCTCGTCGTTGGCGTCGGCGCCGCTGCCGGGGCGCAGGCCGTCGCCGAGCGAGAAGCTCACGTCGTAGGCCTTCATGATTTCGCAGATTTCCTCGAAGTGCGTGTAGAGGAAGTTCTCCTTGTGGTGGGTGATGCACCACTTGGCCAGGATGGAGCCGCCGCGCGAGACGATGCCGGTGCGCCGCTTGGTCGTGAGATGGATGAAGGGCAGGCGCACGCCCGCGTGGATGGTGAAGTAGTCGATGCCCTGCTCGGCCTGCTCGATCAGGGTGTCGCGGAAGATCTCCCAGCTGAGGTCCTCGGCCACGCCGCCCACCTTTTCCAGCGCCTGGTAGATGGGCACGGTGCCGATGGGCACAGGCGAGTTGCGCACGATCCAATCGCGCGTGGTGTGGATGTTCTTGCCGGTCGAGAGGTCCATCACCGTGTCGCCGCCCCAGCGGATGGACCACACGAGCTTCTCCACCTCTTCCTCGATGCTGGAGGTGACGGCCGAGTTGCCGATGTTGGCGTTGATCTTCACGCCGAAGTTGCGGCCGATGATCATCGGCTCGAGTTCGGGGTGGTTGATGTTGGCCGGGATGATGGCGCGCCCGCGCGCCACTTCTTCGCGCACGAACTCGGGCGTGATGATCTCGGGGATGCGCGCGCCCATGGGATTGCCGCGCAGTCGTGCCTCGCGCTCGGGGTCGCCCAGGTACTCGCGCATCCAGTCGCGCTTGCCGTTCTCGCGGATGGCGATGTACTCCATCTCGGGCGTGACGATGCCCTGGCGCGCATAGTGCATCTGGGTGACGTTGGCCCCGGCACCAATGCCACCTTTCGCGCGGCGCGGCGTGCGCTGCAACGCGGCGGCCTCGCCGCGCAGGGCGGCAATGCGCTCGGCCGCGTGCGCATCCGGTACCTCGTGCTTCACACCGTCGTCCAGCGCCTGGCGCTCGCGCCCGCTGTAGGCCTCGGTGTCGCCGCGGGCCTCGATCCAGGCCGCGCGCACGGGGGCCAGGCCCTTGCGCACGTCGATGCTCACCGTCGGGTCGGTGTAGGGGCCCGAGGTGTCGTAGACCGTCACGCGCTCGCCATTGGTGAGCGCGATTTCGCGCATGGGCACCTGCACGCCGGCCTGCGTGCCGGGCACGAAGACCTTGGTGGAGGCGGGGAAGGGCTCGCGCGTGAGCGTGAGCAGGGGGGCGAACTTGTCGGGGGCGTTCATGGGCGGTCTCCTGGTGGCAAGCAACGGGGGCTGTGTGCTCCGGAGGACCGCCTGGATGGATGTCATGCCTGGCACCCGTGCCGCCATGGGGCGGTGGGCCGGCAGGCCGCTCATCTCGGCATGCGCTCTTCTTTCGCCGGTACTAGCCGGATCAAGTTCACGGGTTCGGCCTTTCAGCCATCTCAGCGCCGGGCCTTCACAGGCCGGGGCACCCCGGAGCAGGGGGGAGTGTACGCCGGGGCCCGGTGTGGGCATAGTGAAAGCCCTTCCACCGATCGATTGCAAGGAGACCCGCATGAAGAACAACCCCGTGGGCTGGTTCGAGATCTATGTGCAGGACATGCCGCGCGCCAAGGCCTTCTACGAGGCGGTGTTCCAGGGCGCGCTGGAACCGCTGGGCAATCCGACCCCCGGGGAGCCCCTGGAGATGTGGTCTTTTCCGTCCGCGAGGGACGGCTACGGCACGCCGGGCGCGCTGGTGAAGATGGCGGGCATGCCTTCCGGTGGCAACAGCACGCTGGTGTATTTCGTCTGCGACGACTGCGCCGTGGAGGCGGCACGCGCCAAGGCCCACGGCGGCTCGGTCTTCAAGGACAAGATGTCCATTGGCGAGTACGGCTTCATCGCCCTGATGAACGACACCGAGGGCAACCTGATCGGCTTGCACTCGATGCGCTGAACACCCGCGCGCTCGCGCGGGTGGGGGCCGATCAGGAGCGCGCGGCGGCCGGTGGCGTGGTGTCCACCTTGCCGTCCTTCACCGGCAGCGTGGCGCCGGGCTTGAACGAAGTGCGCACCGTGGCGTCCTGGCCGTCGAGGCGGTAGGTGACGTCGTACCCGGAGAGCTTCTGCGACTTGTCGCTCACCGTGCGGCAGCGGCGCTCGGTGGTCGTCACCGTGTCGTTCTGCTGCATGCGCTTTTGCACCTGATTGCCCGCGTAGCCCCCGGCGGCGGCGCCGGCCACGGTGGCCACCGTCTTGCCGGAGCCCTTGCCGATGGTGCTGCCCAGCAGGCCACCGGCCAGACCGCCCACCACGGTACCGGCGATGCGGTGCTCGTCCTTCACCGGCGCCTGGCGCTGCACGGCCACGTTCTCGCACACTTCGCGCGGTGTGCTGACGGTGGTCATCACTTCCTTGACCGACACGACCTCGGCCACTTTGGGCCTGGCGAGGGTCTGGTAGCCGCCGACGGCGCCGGCGCCCAGCACCACCATGGCGAGTCCGCCGATGGCGATGCCCTTGATCATTGATGCGTCCATGTGGCTCACTCCTTTGGCCGCGAGTCTGCGGTGGTGGCCAGGTGCGCCTGTAACCGCCGGTTTCTGGCGCGCCGGAATGGAAACAGATCGGTAACGGGCTTTACGAAGCGGCCGGCTGGTGGCTCAGTCCAGCAACGATCCGAGCACCGGCTGCTGGCTCCTGCGCAGGCGCGTGGTGCGCTGGAAGAACAGGCTGTTGGGAATGCGCAGGTGCGTGGGCTCCTTGCCGTCCACGGGGTCTTCCTTCAGCGTGGTGTAGACGAGGTTGATGTCCAGCACCTCTCCAGCCAGGCCGGGCTTGTCGCCGCCTTCCAGCAACTCGATGTGGTCGTGCAGGCCGAAGGGCCGCGTGGTGAAGATCAGCACCGAACAGAAGATGTTGGAGAGCACGCTCCAGGCCGCGAAGAAGGCGATGGCGCCGACGGTGACGAAGCCCGTGAAGCCGGCCCAGATGACGCCGGCCGATACGCCCAGGCGATCGAGGATCCACAGCAGGGCGGCACCGCTCAGCAGCAGCGTGATCAGACGCTTGCTGCCCACGGTGAAGTCCAGCGGCAGGTTCTTCTCGGCGGCCAGCCGGGTGATGAAGCGGTGCAGCAGGGAGCGCAGCAGCACCGCGACGAGGACGATCACGACGATCTGCAGGGCGATGGTGATGGCTTCGATCCAGGGGTGGGCCCAGTCGGGGAGGAAGGGTTTCATGTCGGTCGGGTCGCTTGCGGGAGGGGCGTGTCATCCGTTAGTGTCCGCGATCGATGACGCCCGATCAGGTCCACCGTTTCAATGACAAGGGCATCGTGCGACTGGACGGCTTTCACGCCCGCGGCGTGGCGCCCGTGCGGCAGCGCGTGCTCGACGAACTTCGGCGCCTCACCGGCGGCAAGGGTCTGCCGCGCGCGGTGCAGGGGCTGCCGGTGTTTCAGCAGATCGGCAAGCTGTCGTCCCTGGTGAAGGTGCCAGGGGCGCACGGGGCGCTGGTGACGCCTGCCCTGGTGGCGTGCATCGGCCAGCTGGCCGGGCGCGCGGTGCCTGTGCCGCAGCCGCTTCAGCTCTTGTTGTCGCCGCCGCAGCAAGGGGCCTGGCGTCTGGAGGGCCTGAACTGGCACGTGGACGTGGTGGCCGATCCACCCGGGCGTGTGCCGGGCATCCAGGCCTTTTTCCTGATCGACGATGTGGCGCCCCAGGGCGGCGCGACGCTGGCGCTGGCGGGCTCGCATCGGGCGACGGCGCAGCGCGGCGCCGACGGCGTGTCGCTGCGCGAGGCGCTGCGTTCAACGGCGGATCGGGCGGCGCGGCTGCAGGCGCTCGGGGTCGACGTCGTCGAGATGTCCGGGCGCGCGGGCGACGTCTACCTGATGGACATGCGCCTCTTGCACACGCCGTCGATCAATGCCACCCGCCAGATGCGCCTGATGGCGACGACGCGCTGCCTGTTCGGCCCCTGAGGGCGCCGCAGCGTCAGCCGCCCAGGGCCTTCAGGACCTCTTCCGCCGTCGCCGGCGCGTTCATCGCCTCGGGGTCGCCGCCGGCCTGCGCCACCGCGTCCCGCAGCGCCTCGTAGACGCTGATTGCCAGCATGAACGGCGGTTCGCCCACGGCCTTGCTGCCGTGCACGTTGTCCTCGCGGTTGGCTTCGGGCCAGAGGTCGATGTTCCAGCGCGGCGGCAGGTCGCCCGCGGTGGGGATCTTGTAGGTGCTGGGGGCGTGGGTCTGCAGGTAGCCCTTGTGGTTCCACACCAGCTGCTCCGTGGTCAGCCAGCCCATGCCCTGGATGAAGCCGCCCTCGATCTGGCCGATGTCGATGGCCGGGTTGATGCTGTGGCCCACGTCGTGCAGGATGTCCACGGCCAGCACGCGGCTCTCGCCGGTGAGGGTGTCGATGGCCACCTCGCTGCAGGCCGCGCCGTAGGCGAAGTAGTAGAAGGGCCGCCCCTTCATGGTCAGCTTGTCGTAGTGGATCTTGGGCGTGCGGTAGAAGCCGTCGCTCCAGAGCTGGATGCGGTTGGTGTAGGCCGCGTTCACCACCTCCTCGAAGCGGCGCGTGCTCTTGGGGGTGATGACATCGCCGCCCAGGAAGCGCACCGCGCCCGCGCCGCAGCCGTCCAGGCCGGCGACGAAGGCCGCCAGGTTGTCGCGCACGTGGCGCGCGGCGAACTGCGCGGCGCGGCCGTTCAGGTCGGTGCCGCTGCTGGCGGCAGTGGCGCTGGCGTTGGGCACCTTGCTGGTGTCGGCCGCGGTGGCGATGATCCGCTCGAAGGGCACGCCCAACTCGTCGGCCACGATCTGCGCGACCTTGGTGTTCAGGCCCTGGCCCATCTCGGCGCCGCCGTGGTTCACCATCACGCTGCCGTCGGTGTAGACGTGCACCAGCGCGCCCGCCTGATTGAACAGGGTGGCGGTGAAGCTGATGCCGAACTTCACCGGCGTGAGCGCGATGCCTTTCTTGATGACCGGGCTGCGGGCGTTGAAGGCCTCGATGGCGGCGCGGCGGCGTCCGTAGTCCGCGCTGCGCGCGAGCGCCGTCATGAGCGGTTCGAGGATGTTGTCCTCCACCTTCATGTCGTAGTGCGTCTGGTCGCGTTCGCCCATGCCGTAGAGGTTGCGCAGACGCACCTGGAGTGGGTCGAGGCCGAGGTGGCGCGCGACGTCACCGAGGATGCGTTCGATGGCGATCACGCCCTGTGGTCCGCCGAAGCCGCGGAAGGCGGTGTGGCTTTGGGTGTTCGTCTTGCAGCGGAAGGAGTCGATCGCGACGTCTTCCAGGAAGTAGGCGTTGTCGCAGTGGAAGATGGCGCGGTCCGCGACCGGGCCCGAGAGGTCGGCGCTGAAGCCGCAGTTGGCCAGCATCACGATGCGCAGGCCGCTCAGGCGGCCGCTGTCGTCGAAGCCCACGCGGTAGCGGTAGGCGAAGGGGTGGCGCTTGCCGGTGACCATGAAGTCGTCGTCGCGGTCCAGCCGCAGCTTGACCGGGTGCCCGGTCTTGCGCGCGGCCAGCGCGGCCCACACGGCCAGGTGGCCGGCCTGGGTTTCCTTGCCACCGAAGCCGCCGCCCATGCGCCGGCACTCCACCGTCACCGCGTGGTTGGGGATGCCCAGGGCGTGCGCCACCCAGTGCTGCACCTCGCCGGGGTGCTGGGTGCTGCTGTGGATCCACCACTGGTTCTGCTCCAGCGGCAGCGCGTAGGCGATCTGGCCTTCCAGGTAGAAGTGCTCCTGGCCGCCGACCTCGAATTCGCCGTCGAGGGTGTGCGGCGCGCGCGCCAGTGCGGCGGCGGCGTCGCCGCGCGCCACGTGCACGGGCGGCAGCACATAGCTTTTGAGCTCGTGCGCCTCGTGCACGCTCAGCACGGGGTGCAGGGGCTCGATGCGGGGCTTGATCAGGCGGGCGGCACGGCGCGCGGTCATGGCGTCGTCGGCCACGATCAGGCCCATCACCTGGCCCAGGAACTGCACCGAGTCCCGCGCGAACACGGGCTCGTCGTGGCCGAAGGCGGCGAGGATGGGGTCGCCGGGTACGTCGGCCGCGCCGACGAAGGCGCGCACGCCGGGCAGGGCGAGGGCCGCGGCGGTGTCGAAGCCGCTCAGGTGGCCATGCGCCACGGGCGAACAGACAGGCGCGGCGTGCAGGGTGCCGCGCGCCTCGGGGATGTCGTCGATGTAGGTGGCGGCGCCGGCCACCTGGGCGCGCGCGCTTTCGTGGAAGCGCGAGGCGCCAGCGGCGCTGGTGGCCTGGCGCTGCAGCAGGGCGGTGTCGGGGGCGTTCATGCCAGGGCCTCCAGGTCCAGGGATTCCAGTCGCAGGCCGCGCTGGCCTTGCTGCGCCAGCCAGTGGCGGCGCAGCAGGTTGCCCAGCACCGCGCGGCGGTAGTCGGCGCTGGCGCGCATGTCGCTGATGGGGCGGAACTCGTCGCGCAGCACGGCGCTGGCGGCCATGACGGTGTCTTCGTTCCAGGGCTGGCCGGTGAGCGCCGCCTCGGTCAGGGGCGCGCGCACCGGCGTGGCGGCCACGCCGCCGGCGCCGATGCGGGCTTCGCGCACCACGCCGCCGTCGATCCGCAGCTTCACGGCCAGGCAGACGGCCGAAATGTCGTCTTCGAAGCGTTTGCTCACTTTATCGACCTGCAGGCACTCATCCGGCGAGGGGCGCGGCACCTTGATCCAGCAGAGCAGTTCGTCCGCCCGCATCACGTTCTGGCGGTAGCCGGTGTACAGGTCTTCCAGGCGCAGCTCACGGTGGGCGATGGTGCGCCGCTTCGTGTCCCAGCGCATCAGCACCACGCTGGCGCCCAGGGCGATGAGCAGCGGCATGCTGTCGCCAATGGGCGACCCGTTGGCCACGTTGCCGCCCAGGGTGCCGGCGTTGCGCACCGGAAGGCCGGCGAAGCGGTGGGCGAAGGCGGCGAGCGAGGGCCGTTCGGCCACCAGGGCGGCGTAGGCCTGCGTCAGGTTCACGGCGGCGCCGATGGCGATGTGGTGCGGGTAGGTCTCCACGCGGCGCAGCTCGGCGGCGCCGGTCACGTCGAGCAGGCGGGCGTAGCGCTGGTGTTGTTTGGTGATCCACAGGCCGACGTCGGTGGTGCCGGCCACCACCTGCGCCTCGGGGTGGGCGGCGCGGGCCTGCAGCAGGGCCTGCAGGGTGGCGGGGCGCTGGTAGGGCGCCTCGGGGGCGGGCTGGCCCAGGGTGCGCAGGCCGCGCAGCACGGCGGCCTCGTCGACGCGGGCGCCGGCCGGGCAGGGCAACTGCCCCATGCGCGCGGCGGCGTCCAGGATGGGCCGGTAGCCCGTGCAGCGGCACAGGTTGCCCGACAGCGCGGCCTGGGCGGCGGCGTGGTCCACGCCCTGTCCACCACCGGTGTGTTCGTACAGGGCGAACAGGCTCATGACGAAGCCCGGGGTGCAGAAGCCGCACTGGCTGGCGTGGCACTGCACCATGGCTTCCTGCACCGGGTGGGCCTGGCCGTCGACGGCCAGGTCTTCCACGGTGAACACCGCCTGACCCTGGACCGAGTGCGCCAGCTTGATGCAGGCATTGACGGCCTGCAGCTGGAGCCGTCCGTCCACCGCCTCGCCCAGCACCACGGTGCAGGCGCCGCAGTCGCCCTCGCCGCAGCCCTCCTTGGTGCCGGTGCAGTGCAGGTCCTCGCGCAGGACCTGCAGCAGGGTGCGGTCGGGCGGCACGGCGGGCAGGGTGACGGGCTGGCCGCGGCGCAGGAAGGTCAGGGGCTGGGCGGGCGAATTCTGGACGAGCATGCGGACCAGCATACCCATACCGGCACGGCACGTCATATGCTTGGGCGTATGCCGCCAATGCCTTCCATCCGATGCCACTGAAGCCGACTGCGCCATGAAATACGGCCCCATGTTCGAACGCATCGACCTGCACCTGATCCGTGTGCTGCACACCGTGCTCACGGAGCGCAGCGTGTCGCGCGCGGCCATCAAGCTGGGCATGTACCAGCCGGCGGTGAGTGCCGCGCTCAAGCGGCTGCGCGAGCTGGCCGGCGACCCCCTGCTGGTGCGTTCGGGCGCCGGCATGGTGCCCACGGTGGCCGGACTGCGCATGATCGAGCCGGCCGCCGACATCCTGCGCAGCGCCGAGGTGCTGTTCTCCGACGCCCGTGCCTTCGACCCGGCCACCGCCTCCCACGTCTTCAGCCTGGCCGCCAGCGACTACCTGGACCCGCTGTTCCTGCCTCAGCTGGTCACCCAGATCAAGGCGCAGGCGCCCAACGCCAGCATCGACATCCACCCCCTGTCCAGCGACGCCGACTACCGCAGCCACCTGGCCCAGGGCACGGTGGACGTGGTCATCGGCAACTGGATGCGCCCGCCCGACGACCTGCACCTGGGCCGCCTGTTCGGCGACGAGGTGGTGAGCCTGGTGGCCAAGCACCACCCGGCGGTGCGCCGCGGCTGGGACGTCGAGGCCTGGCTCAGCGCCGAGCACGTGGCGCCCACGCCCACACACCCGGGCGCGCGCGGCGTCATCGACGAGCACCTGGCCGGCCTGGGCCTGACGCGCCACATCACGGCGCGCTGCCCGCATTTCGGGCTGATCCCGGCCATGGTGGCGGGCAGCCTGCTGGTGCTCACCACCGGTCGACAATACTGCGAGCGTTTCACGGAGCAGCTGCCCGTGACCATCCTGACCCCGCCCGTGAGCTTCCCCCGCATGATGTATTACCAGCTCTGGCACGAGCGCACCCACGCGTCCAACGCGGGGCGCTGGCTGCGTGACCAGGTCAAGTCCGTCGCCGCCTCGCTGCGCGCGAGCGAATCCACCCGCGCCGAGGCCGCATGAGCGCCGCCCGGCCGCCCGAAGGCACTCGCACCGCAGCGCGCCGCGCGAAGGTTTCACCATGACCACAGCCGAGAACCCACGACTCGAACTCAGCGGCATCACCAAGCGCTACCCCGGCGTGGTGGCCAACGACGGCGTCTCGCTGCGCGTGCGCCCCGGCGAAATCCACGCCGTGCTGGGCGAAAACGGCGCCGGCAAGTCCACGCTGATGAAGATCATCTACGGCGCGGCCAAGCCCGACGAGGGCGCGGTGCGCTTCAACGGCCAGGCCGTGCACGTGCGCGACCCGCGCGAGGCGCGCGCCCTGGGCATCAGCATGGTGTTCCAGCACTTCAGCCTGTTCGACACCATCACCGTGGCCGAGAACGTCTGGCTGGGGCTGGACAGGTCCTTCTCGCTCGCGCAGGTGCGCGCGGCCATCCGCGCCAAGGCGGGCGAGTACGGGCTGGACGTGGACGCCGAGCGCCCGGTGCACACCCTGTCCGTGGGCGAGATGCAGCGCGTGGAGATCATTCGCGCGCTGCTCACCAACCCGCAGCTGCTGATCCTGGACGAGCCCACCTCGGTGCTCACGCCGCAGGCGGTGGACAAGCTCTTCGTGGTGCTGCGCCAGCTGGCGGCCGAGGGCTGCAGCATCCTCTACATCAGCCACAAGCTGCACGAGATCCGCGAGCTGTGCACCGCCTGCACGGTGCTGCGCGGCGGCAAGGTCACTGGCGTGTGCGATCCGCGCGAGGAAAGCAACGCCTCGCTCTCGCGCCTGATGATCGGCGCCGAGCCGCCCGAGCTCACGCACCGGCCGTTGCACGCGGGCGAGCCGGTGCTGCGGGTCGACGCGCTCACCCTGGCCAGCGACGACCCGTTCGGCACCGCGCTGCAGGACGTGGCGCTGAGCGTGCGAGCGGGCGAGGTGGTGGGCATCGCTGGCGTGTCGGGCAATGGCCAGGGCGAGCTGCTGCGCGCGCTCTCGGGCGAAGACGTGCGCGCCCCGGCCGGCAGCGTGCAACTGGGCGAGCGGGACGTGGCCGCGCTGGGTCCCGCGCGGCGGCGCGCCCTGGGCCTGCACTTCGTGCCCGAGGAGCGGCTGGGCCGCGGCGCGGTGCCCACGCTGTCGCTGGCGCAGAACCTGCTGCTGTCGCGGCGCGACGCGGTGGGCCGCGGCGGCTGGATCCGCGTGGGCGCGCTGCGGCGCCAGGCCGCCGACATCATCGAGCGCTACCGGGTCAAGGCCAACGGGCCGGACGCGGCGGCCAAGTCGCTGTCGGGTGGCAACCTGCAGAAATTCATCGTCGGGCGCGAGATCGAGGCCAAGCCGAAGCTGCTGATCGTCAGCCAGCCCACCTGGGGCGTGGACGTGGGGGCGGCGGCGCAGATCCGCGGCGAGATCCTGGCGCTGCGCGACGCCGGCTGCGCGGTGCTGGTGGTGAGCGAAGAGCTGGAGGAGCTGTTCGAGATCAGCGACCGCCTGCACGTCATCGCCAAGGGGCGCCTGTCGCCCAGCCTGGACCGCGCGGACGCCACGGTGGAGCGCATCGGCGAATGGATGTCGGGCCTGTGGACCGGGCGCGAGCGGGACAACAACCAGAAGGAGACCGCGCATGCTGCGGCTTGAAGCCCGTCCCCAGCCGTCGAAGCTGTGGGGCTACGCCTCGCCGCTGCTGGCGCTGGCCATCACGGTGCTGATCGGCATCGCCCTGTTCGAGGTGCTGGGCAAGGACCCGGTGCGCGGCCTGCAGGTGTTCTTCTGGGAGCCCATCAAGAGCACCTATGCCCTCTCCGAGCTGCTGGTGAAGGCAACGCCGCTGCTGATCATCGCCCTGGGCCTGGCGGTGTGCTTCCGCTCCAACGTCTGGAACATCGGCACCGAGGGGCAGTACATCATCGGCGCGGTGTTCGCCGGGGGCGTGGCGCTCACCGCGGACAAGGGCACGGGGTTGTGGATCGTGCCGGCCGTGATCCTGGCGGGCATGCTGGGCGGCATGTTGTGGGCCGGCATCACCGCGCTGCTGCGCGACCGCTTCAACGCCAACGAAATCCTGGTGAGCCTGATGCTGGTCTACGTAGCGGTGCAGGTGCTCAACTACCTGGTCTACGGCCCCTGGAAAGACCCGGCGGGCTACAACTTTCCGCAGACCAAGACCTTCGAGCGGGTGGCGCAGATGCCGCGCCTGATGGACGGCTCGCGCGTGAACATCGGCCTGCTGTTCGCGCTGCTGGGCGTGGCCGGCGTGTGGCTGTTCCTGTTCCGCACAGTCTCGGGCTATGCCCAGACCGTGGGCGGGCTGGCGCCCATGGCCTCGCGCTACGCGGGCTTTTCCTCGCGCAAGGCGCTGTGGGTGGCGCTGCTCACCTCGGGTGGCGCGGCGGGCATGGCCGGGGCCTTCGAGGTCGCCGGCCCCATCGGCCAGCTCACGCCCTACGTGCCGGCGGGCTACGGCTTCGCGGCCATCATCGTGGCCTTCGTGGGGCGGCTGCACCCGGTGGGCATCGTGTTCTCGGCCGTGCTCATGAGCATGTTCTACATCGGCGGCGAACTGGCGCAGTCGCGCCTGGGCCTGCCCAAGTCCATCACCGGCGTGTTCCAGGGCCTGCTGCTGTTCTCGCTGCTGGCCTGCGACACGCTCATCGCGTACCGCGTGCGCTGGAAGAAAGGCTGAGCATGGAATCCTACGCACTGCTCATCGCCGCCACGCTGAACGCGGGCACCGTGCTGGCCATCGCCTCGCTGGGCCTGCTGATCAACGAGAAGGCCGGCATCGTCAACCTGGGCGCCGAGGGCATGATGCTCTGCGCCGCGCTGGCGGGCTTCGCCACCGTGGTGCACACGGGCAGCAGCTGGCTGGGCTTCCTGGCAGGCATGGGCGCGGGCGCGCTGCTCGCGGCCCTCTTCGGCGTGCTGGTGATCTGGCTCAACACCAACCAGTACGCCACGGGCCTGGCGCTCAGCCTGTTCGGCGCGGGTTTCTCGGCCTTCGCGGGCACGGGCTACGTGCAGGCCACCCTGCCCGAGCAGGTGCGCTGGGCCATCCCCGGCCTGGCGGACATCCCCTGGCTGGGCGCGGCGCTGTTTCGCCACCACCCCATGGTCTACGCCTGCGTGGCCATGGCGCTGGGGCTGATCTGGTTCCTGTACCGCACGCGCGCCGGCCTGGTGCTGCGCAGCGTCGGCGAAAGCCCCGAGTCGGCGCACGCCCTGGGCTACCCGGTGCGGCGCATTCGCCTGCTGGCGGTGATGGCCGGCGGCGCCCTGTGCGGCCTGGCGGGCGCCTACGTGTCCACCGTGTACACGCCGCTGTGGGTGGAGGGCATGATTGCCGGCAAAGGCTGGATCGCCCTGGCGCTGACCACCTTCGCCACCTGGCGGCCCGCGCGCGTGCTGCTCGGCGCCTACCTGTTCGGCGGCGTCACCATGCTGCAGTTCCATCTGCAGGCCATCGGCCTGCAGATCCCCAGCCAGTTCCTGACCATGCTGCCTTACCTGGCCACCGTGGTGGTGCTGGTGCTGATTTCGCGCAACCCGACCTGGATCCGAGTGAACATGCCCTCGTCGATCGGGAAACCGTTCTACCCGGGGTCATAATTTGCGTGTCACCTTGAATGCCCCACCGGGGTGGAGCCGCGGCGCCCGCACCGGACCGATTCACCCAACCGTCGACACCCGAGGAAACCCATGACAGACCTCCACAAGCGTTCCCTGTTCAAGGTCGCCGCGATGAGCGCGCTGGCCGCCGCCGTGCTGATCGGCTGCGGCAAGAAGGAAGAGGCCGCCGCGCCCGCGCCCGCCCCGGCGCCGGCCGCGCCCACCGCCGCCGCGCCCGCGCCCGAGCCGCTGAAGATCGCTTTCGCCTACGTCGGCCCGGTGGGCGACGGCGGCTGGACCTTCGCGCACGACAACGGCCGCAAGGCGCTGGAAGCCGAGTTCGGCGACAAGATCAAGACCACCTTCGTGGAGAGCGTGCCCGAGAGCGCCGACGCCGAACGCGTGATCCGCGACATGGCGTCCAACGGCAACAAGCTCATCTTCGGCACCACCTTCGGCTACATGGAGCCCATGCTCAAGGTCGCCGCCGACTTCAAGGACGTGAAGTTCGAGCACGCCACCGGCTACAAGACGGCCGAGAACATGCGCACCTACGACAGCCGCACCTACGAGGGCGCCTACATGGCCGGCGTGATCGCGGGCTCCATGACCAAGACCAACACCCTGGGCGTGGTGGCTTCCATCCCCATCCCCGAGGTGATCCGCAACATCAACAGCTTCACGCTGGGCGCGCAGTCGGTGAACCCGAAGATCAAGACCAAGGTGGTCTGGGTGAACGGCTGGTTCGATCCGCCCAAGGAGACCGAGGCCGCGACCTCGCTGCTCAACGGCGGCGCCGACATCCTGTTCCAGAACACCGACTCGTCGGCCGTGCTGCAAACCGCCGAGAAGGCCGGCAAGCGCGCCTTCGGCTGGGACTCGGACATGACCGCCTACGGTCCCAAGGCCCACCTGGGTTCGGCCGTCATCAACTGGGGCCCGTACTACATCAAGGCCACCAAGGACGTGCTGGAAGGCACCTGGAGCACCGGCGGCGTGTGGTGGGGCCACAAGGAAGGCGCGATCGACATGGTCTCCATCGCCGACGACGTGCCGGCCGAGACCAAGGCCAAGATCGACACCATCAAGGCCGGCCTGAAGGACGGCAGCTTCCACCCCTGGACCGGTCCCATCCAGGACCAGGCCGGCAAGGAAGTGCTGGCCAAGGACCAGAAGGCGGACGACGCTTTCCTGGGGGGCATCAAGTTCTATGTCAAAGGCGTGGAAGGCAAGCTGCCGAACTGAGATCGGCGACTGCGCGGGCGCCATGCGCCGTTGGGCGGTGCTCGGGATCCTCACGTACGGAGAGTACGTTCCGGTTCCTGTGCTCCGTCCGCCTGGCCTGGCACCCGCTCGCAACGCCTCCGGTGCTTGGCGTGCCAGCAAGCTGCCTTCGGGCAGCTTTTGTTTTTGAGGACCATGATCGAACGTCAACTCTGGCATCCCGTGCTGGCCTCGCACACGCTGCGCGAGGCGCCGCTGGGCCTGGGCCTGCTCGGCGAGTCCCTGGTGCTGTGGCGCGACCACGGCGCGGTGCACGCCTGGGCCGACCGCTGCCCGCACCGCGGCGCGCGCCTGTCGCTCGGGCGCGTGCTCACCACCGTGCAGGGGCCGCGCCTGGAATGCCCGTACCACGGCTGGCAGTTCGAGGCCGGGGGACGCTGCCGCCACGTGCCGGCCTCGCCCGATTTCCAGCCGCCCGTGGGCCACGCGACCACGGCCTTCGAGGCGCGCGAAGCGCACGGCCTGGTGTGGGTGCGGCTGGACGCGCCGGCGGCCGGCCTGCCCGACGCGCCACCCGCCTTCGCCGAGGCCGGGGACGCCGGCTGGCGCCGTGTGGTCTGCGGGCCGTACGCGGTGGCCACCAGCGCGCCGCGCCTGGTGGAAAACTTCCTGGACCTGAGCCACTTCGGCTTCGTGCACGAGGGCTGGCTGGGCGAACGCGGCCACGCGCAGGTGCTCGGCGGCGTGGTCAGCGAAAGCCCGCAAGGCCTTCAGGTGCTCAAGGCGCGCGCCTGGCAGCCGCGCGGCTACGCCGAGGCCGGCGGCGGCGCCTGGGTGGACTACGCCTACGAGGTGTCGCACCCCTACGCCGCCCTGCTGCGCAAGGACGCCAGCGACGGCGACCCGGTGCGCAACGCCATTGCCCTGTTCATCCGGCCCGATGGCGACGAAGCCTGCACCGCCTGGTTCGTGATGGCCACGCAGAACGACCGCTCCAGCGACGAGGCGCTGGTCGATTTCCAGGACACGGTGTTCGCGCAGGACCGGCCGGTGGTGGAGTCCCAGACGCCCAAGGCGCTGCCGATCGGCCGCACCGCCCGCGTGGCCGAAGTGCACGGCCCCGCCGACCGCGTGAGCAGTGCCTACCGCCGCTACCTCCAACGACTGGGCATTGCCCTGGGAACCTGCTGACCATGTCGCCTGCCGAACTCGCCGCCCACCTGCCCAAGGCCGAGCTGCACATCCACATCGAAGGCTCGCTCGAACCCGAGCTGATCTTCGCGCTGGCGCAGCGCAACGGCGTGAAGCTGCCGTACCACGGCGTGGAGGCCCTGCGCGAGGCCTACGCTTTCACCAATCTGCAGAGCTTCCTCGACATCTACTACGCGGGCGCCAGCGTGCTGCTGCACGAGGCCGACTTCTTCGACATGGCCTGGGCCTACTTCCAGCGCGCCTACGCCGACCGCGTGATCCACGCCGAGCTGTTCTTCGACCCGCAGACGCATACCGCGCGCGGCGTGGACATCGGCGTGGTCATCGGTGGGTTGCAGCGCGCCTGCGAATGGGCGCAGGCCGAGCTGGGCATCTCCAGCCGGCTCATCCTGTGCTTCCTGCGCCACCTCAGCGAAGAAGAGGCCTTCGCCACGCTGGAAGCGGCCTTGCCGTACCGCCAGCACTTCGTCGGCGTCGGCCTGGACTCGAGCGAGCTGGGCCACCCGCCGAGCAAGTTCTCGCGCGTGTTCGCGCGCTGCCGCGAGCTGGGCCTGCACGTCGTGGCGCACGCGGGCGAGGAGGGGCCGCCGGCCTACATCTGGGGCGCTCTGGACGACCTGAAGGCCGAGCGCATCGACCACGGCGTGCGCTGCCTGGACGACCCCGCGCTGGTCGCCGAGCTGGCGCGCCGACGCACGCCGCTCACGGTCTGTCCGCTGTCCAACCTCAAGCTCTGCGTCGTGAAAGACCTGCGCGAGCATCCGATGAAGCGCCTGCTGGACGCGGGCCTGTGCGCCACCGTCAACAGCGACGACCCGGCCTACTTCGGCGGGTACCTCAACGCCAACTTCGTGCAGACCGTCGAGGCCCTGGGCCTGTCGCGCGAGGAGGTCATCGCCCTGGCGCGCAACAGCTTCGAGGCGAGCTTCATCGACGAGGAGACGCGCCAGCGCTACCTGGCGCGGCTGGAGGCGGCCAGCGCGCCGCCTTGACGTGCGTCATCTTGCGGCCGGTCGGGCTGGCCTAGAGTGGCCCATCGCATCGCAAGGGGTGAGCCATGCGCGCTTGGCGTGCTCTGTGGTCCGTGGGACTGTCGCTGGCCCAGCTGTCCTGTGGCGGCAGCGGGGGCTCGGTGCCGCCCCCGCCGCCTTCGGGCTGGGTCGTGATCGACGCCCCCGCGTCGACCGACACGGTGTGCAACGAGCTTGGCCTGAGCGGCCAGGCCTTCATCAGCCCGACCGATTGGCATTGCTGCGGCGGTTCGGCGGTCGAGATGACTGCGGTCACCGTGACCTGGCGCAATGAGACCTCGGGCGCCGCGGGCACCGCCAGCCAGTCGGTGAAGACGAGTCCCTTCGTGGGCCTGTACGGGCACACCTGGAGCGCCTCCGTGCCGCTGGTGCCGGGCACCAACCGCATCGCCGTCACCGCCACCGACACGGCCGGGCTCACCGGCACGGCGCGCCTGGACATTCGCAAGACCGGGCCGTCGTTCGCGCTGTCCGGGCGTGTGCTGAGCGACAGCGGCCTGTGGGGCCTGGGCTACGCCGAGAGCGGGGTGAGCGTGGCGCTGGCCGGCCCCGCCAGCGCCACGGCCTTGCCCCTGAGCGGCGCGGCGCGGGGCGACTATGCCCTGAGCTGCCTGCCGCCGGGGCGCTATGCGGTGACGCCGCTGTCTGGGCCGTTCGGCTTCGCCTTTCAGCCGGCCTCGCGCACCGTGGACATCGTCTCGGCCGATGTGGGGGGCGTGGACTTCCAGGCGCCCGCCCACCGCCTCGCGGGCCGCGTGAGCTGGGCCGTCAGCGGGTTGCCGAGCACGGCCGAATGGATCACGGTGGGCGCCGGCGCGGCCGCCCTGGTGCGCGCCGTCGACGCTCTCGGGGCCTACGGTTTCGTGCTGCCGGACGGGGCCTACACCGTGACGCCGTCCGACCCACTGTGTCTGGGGTGTTCGTACACGCCGAGCCAGCGCGACGTGCAACTGCAGGGCGCGGATCAGGCCGGCCTGGACTTTCTGCGCCAGTGAGGCGAAGGCTCCGCCGTCGAGGCCCGGCCTACAATACGGCCCCGACGCGATCCGGTGCTTCCCCGGTTCGCGTTTTTTCATCACCGGAAGCCATGTAGAGGAACACCATGTACAAAAACCTCGCGGCCTGGCGCGCCTTCGCGCCGGCGTTGGCCGCCGTGTTGGTATCCCCCCTTGTCGCTCACGCCCAGCCGGTCAAGCCGCCGGTGAAAGCCGCCTTCGTCTATGTGACGCCGCTCACCGAGGCCGGCTGGGTGCGCCAGCACGAGCTCGGCCGCCAGGCCGTGCAGGCCGCGCTGGGCGAGCGCGTCCAGACGAGCTACGTGGAAAACGTGGCCGAAGGCGCCGACGCCGAGCGCGTGATCCGTGACCTCGCGCAGCAGGGCAACCACATCATCTTCACGCCCAGCTTCGGCTACATGGAGCCCACGCTGAAGGTGGCGCGCGATTTCCCGAACGTGAAGTTCGAGTCCATCACCGGCTACAAGGCCGCGCCCAACGTGGCCACGGCGAACGCGCGCTACTACGAGGGCCGCTACCTGGCGGGCGTGGCGGCGGGCCGGCTGGCCACGCAGGCCGGTTACCTGGCGGGCTTTCCCATTCCCGAGGTGATCCAGGGCATCAACGCCTTCACCCTGGGCATGCGCTCGGTGAACCCGCGCGCCACGGTGAAGGTGGTGTGGCTGGGCGAGTGGTTCAACCCGCCGCGCGAGCGCGACGCGGCCATGACGCTGATGAACCAGGGTGCCGAGGTGCTGGCTTTCCACACCGGCAGCACCGCCGTGATGGTGGCCGCGCAGGAGCGCGGCAAGCTGGCCGTGGCCTACCACTCCGACATGCGCGCGGTGGCGCCCGACGCGCAAGTGGTGGCCGTGACGCACCGCTGGGGCGACTACTACACGCGCCGCGTGAAGGCCGTGCTCGATGGCAGCTGGCGCAGCGAGCAGGTCTGGGGTGGGGTGGCGCAGGGGTTCATCCGCGTCGAGGGCTTCGGCAAGAAGGTGCCCGAGGCCGTGCAGAAAGAGGTGAACGCGCGCCAGGCCGACATGGCCGCTGGCCGTCTGGTGGTGTTCGCGGCGCCCGCCTCGGCCCCGGTGCGCGGCCAGAACGGCCAGGCCGTCATCGAGGCCGGCCAGCGCCTGAGCGACGAACAGATCCTGACGATGAACTGGTTCGTCGAGGGCGTGCAGGGCAGCTTGAACTGAAACACCCTCCGGCCGGCATAGGCCGCATCGGCGCGGCCGTATGACGATGGGCGCCGGGCCGTGTAGGCTCCCGACCATGAAAGCCTACCGTGCCAGCCTGCTGCGCTTCGACGAGGACAGCGGCGCCCCCCAGTTCGACGACGACGGCCTGCTGGTGGTCGGGCCCGATGCCCAGGGCCGGGCCGTGGTGCGCGCGGCCGGCGCGCATGGCGCGCTGATCGACCGTTTCCCCGGCGTGGCCGTGCACGACCTGCGCGGCCGTCTGATCGCGCCGGGCTTCATCGACATGCACGTGCACTACCCGCAGACCGACGTCATCGGCGCGCCGGCCGCCGGTCTGCTGCCCTGGCTGGAGCGCTACACCTTCCCCCACGAATCGCGCTTCCACGACCCCGTTCACGCGCGCGAGGTGGCGCGCTTCTTCTTCGACGAACTGGCGCGCAACGGCGTCACCACCGCGCTCACCTTCGCCACCTCGCACCCGGTCTCGGTGGACGCGGCGTTCGAGGAGGCCCGCGCGCGCGGCCTGCGCTTCATCACCGGCAAGGTGCTGCAGGACCGGCACAGCCCCGAGGGCGTGCGCGACGACACCGAACAAAGCCTGCTCGACACCGAGGCCTTGATCCGCCGCTGGCACGGCGTGGACCGGCTGGGCTACGCGATCACGCCGCGCTTTGCGCCCACCAGCACGCCCGCGCAGCTGCGCGGCGCGGGGGAACTGGCGGCGGCCCACCGCGAGGTCTGGATCCAGTCGCACGTGGCCGAGAACCTCGACGAAGTGCGCTGGGCCATGGAGCTTTTTCCCAAGAGCCGCAGCTACCTCGGCGTGTACGAGGACTTCGGCCTGCTGCGCGAGCGCGCCGTCTACGCGCATTGCATCCACCTGAGCCAGGCCGACCGTGAGCGCATGGCGGCCACCGGGGCCGTGGCCGCCGTGAGCCCCACGAGCAACCTGTTCCTGGGCAGCGGCTTCTTCGACTACCGGGCCGCCGACGCGGCCGGCATGGGCTATGGCCTGGCCAGCGACGTGGGCGGTGGCACCAGCTTCTCGCCGTTTCGCACCATGCTGGCGGCCTACACGGTGGGCCGCGAAGGCCAGACCAAGCCGGGATTGAGCCTCGCGCCCGGCCAGCTCTGGTGGCAGCACACGGCGGGCGCGGCGCGCGCGCTGGGGCTGCAAGGCGTGGTGGGCAACCTGCAGCCGGGCCACGAGGCCGACTTCGTGGTGCTGGACCCCAAGGCCACGCCGCTGCTGGCGCGCAAGACCGCCCAGGCCGACAGCCTGGACGAGTTCCTGTTCGCCCTGATCGTGCTGGGCGACGACCGCGTGGTCGCGCGCACCGTGGTCAACGGCCGCTAGGGCCCGTCCACGCGGGTGCGGGCGGGCGCCCGACCGCCGTCAACGCGCCACGATGGCCAGGCGGTCGTCGCGGTTCAATCGGGCCCAGAAGGCGCCCCGGCCGGCGTCGAAACCCACCACGGTGGTGTTGCCGCAGCTGGCGTTCACGTCGGCGGGCAGGGCCGTGAGGTAACCGGTCTGGTAGGCCTGCGCGCTCACGCAGCTGGCGTCGGCCAGCGGCACCCAGGCGCGTGCCGCGGTGTCGTAGCGCGCGATCGCGCTGTTGGCCGCGGTGCGGCCGGCGGGCGCGGCGAACTCGAGCACGTAGCTGTCGCCCACGGTGGACTCGTTCAGGGCCCAGGCCTTGGTGGCGTGCGCGGGCAGCACCACCGGCGCCTTGCCCAGCTCGGTGCCATTGCCGTAGCTGCCGGCCAGGCCGGTGTCGGTGGCGATGTCCTTGGCGACGCCATACGGGTCGATGTAGGTGCCACCCTGTCCGCTGATGCCGCTGACGATCAGCTCGTCGCTCAGGGTGGCCGCGCCCTTCGCCTGCCAGTTCAGCAGCACCTGTTTCTTCAGGTCGATGGTGGTGCCGCGCACCTCCACCTCCTCGTCGGGCGCGCCGACGTTGATCACGCGCGCGCGCTGGCTGTTGTTGAGGTTGGGGCTGTAGCTCTGGTGGCGCTGGAAGAGGTAGCGGTACATCATGGACTCCATTTCCAGGTTGCTGTTCGCGAACGAATAGCCTGGCGTGGCGTTCATGGTGCGGGTGCGCGTGTCGTGGCGATTGAAGGTGTTGTTCACGCCGTCGAGCAGCCGCGCGCGGCTGCCGCCGGCCGATGTGCAGGGGCTGGTGCGGTACGAGGGGTCGTACGCGCCATTGCGCTGGATGTCGCTGGGCACGCTGGAGGGGTAGACGGTCTTGGCGCAGCGGTCGCGGGTGCGAACGAAGCGGTCCATCAGTGTCCAGCTCGGGTTGTCCAGCTGCTGCAGCGCGGCGGCGTTGCTGAGCACCGAATGGGTGACGAAGTACGAGCGGTAGTCGATCTTCGGCCCCGTCACCTCGAACACCGAGGCGTTGACGTCGACGAAGCCGGTGCTGTCACTCTGCACCTTCATCATCAGGTAGTCCTGGATGCGCTCGTGCTCGCTGAAGCGGGTTTCGTAGCCTTTGTAGGCGGCGTTGCCGGAGATGATCTGCAGGAAGGGCCGGTCGGTGTCGTCGCGGATCAGGCTGCGCGAGTAGTGGTGCTCATGGCCGCTCACGTAGATCACGTCGTGCGCCGCGAGCAACTGGCGGTACTTGTCGTAGGCGTCGCGGAACAGCACGTCGTTCACGATGGAGATGCTGCCGTCGACGATGTTCTCGCGCACCAGGCCATAGCGGCTGCCGGCGAAGGAGTTGTGCGTCTGCAGGATGATGTGGTCGACCTTGGCCGCGTGCTTGTTGACCATGGCCTCGACGAAGCCGTAGGCGCGCTCGAACCAACCGTAGGAGATGTTGATCAGCAGCACGTTGTCGCGCACCAGCGCGTAGTTCTTGTTGCGGGAGCCGGGCATGTGCTCGGCGTCGGCCGGGATGAGGGACTCGACGGTGTCGTGCCAGTCCTGGTCCGTTCCCTTGGGCTCGTGGTTGCCCATCACGGGCAGGATGGTCAGCTTGTCCTTGTACTGGTCGGCCAGTCCGCGCCACATCGCGTATTCCTGCGGCGTGCCGTTCTCGACCAGGTCGCCGACGGCGAGCACGATCTTCACGCCTTGCTGCATATGGAAGTCGAGCACCGCCTTCATGGGGTGCAGGGCCACGCCGGAGTTGCTGCCCTGGGTGTCGGGCATCACGCCGATCTTGAGCGTGGTCGGTGTCGGCTGGGTGGTGGGTGGCGGGCTGGGCGGGGTGCCGCTGTCGGCGGCGCCACCACCGCCGCCTCCGCAGGCGGCGAGCGTGAGGCAGGCAGCCAGCGCGAGCGCGCTGGCACGGGGTCGGGCATTGTTGTGGGCGAGCATGGAGGTCTTCCGCGTTGTGGTGTTGCCAACGAAAACCTGTTGGCGCACCAATGATCGGGAAGCCCCATGGCATTCACGTGAATGCGCGGCCGTTCGGGACCGGCGCGGCGCACCCGCCGGGGTGCGGGCCCATCGGTGGGTGGGCCGCCGGGCTCAGTTGTAGGTGAGCGGGTGGGCCTTGCCCCAGAAGACGCGGTACAAATAAATCGTGTACACGACGATCACCGGCAGCGTGATTGCCACGCCGACGAAGATGACGGTCAGCGAGCTCGTGGCCGCCGCCGCGTCCCACAGCGTGAGCCGGCCGATCACGATGTCGGGAAAGATGCTGTAGGCCAGGCCGAAGAAGGCCAGCACGAAGATCAGCACGGTGTTCACGAACACCAGCCAGCCATAGCCGGCGTCGATGAGGTTCGGCCGCGTGACCACCCAGTGCACGGCGAAGAAGGCCGCCGCGCAGATCAGCGGCACCGGCAGCAGGGCGAAGATCTGCGGCAGGCCGAACCACTTCTCGACCACCGCCTGGTTCACCAGCGGCGTGGCCGCCGAAATGGCGAGCAGCGCCACGCCCATGGGCCACAGCGCGCGGCGCGCCCAGCCCACGGCCCGGTGCCGCAACTCACCCTCGGTTTTCATGATGAGCCAGCCCGCGCCCAGCAGCAGGTAGGCCGCGGGCAGCGTGACGGCGATGCCCAGGCTGAACAGCAGGCCGATCGGGCCGGTGTCGAAACCCGTGATGTAGCTGCCCAGCATCCAGCCCTGGGCCATGCTGGCGGCCAGCGATCCGGCGAAGAAGGCGCGGTTCCAGAACGGCAGGTACCGGGTGGGCGCCTTGACGCGAAAGTCGAAGGCCACGCCGCGCAGGATCAGGCCCACCAGCATGACGGCCACCGGCAGGTACAGCGCCTGCAGCACGATGCCGTGCGCCTTGGGAAACGCCACCAGCAGCACGCCCACGCCCAGCACCAGCCAGGTCTCGTTGGCGTCCCAGAAGGGGCCGATGCTCGCGATCATGGTGTCCTTCTGGTCGCGCTCGCCCAGCGGCAGCAGCAGGCCCACGCCGAGGTCGTAGCCGTCGAGCACCACGTAGGCCAGCAGCGCCAGGCCCATCACGGCCATGAAGATCAAGGGGAGGAATTCGGCCCAGGTCATGTGGATCTCCGTCGAGGTTCAGGCGCCGGCCTTGCCCAGTTCGCCATGCGGCGCTTCGGGCGCGTGCTTCACGGGATGCTCGGCCATGTACTTGAGCACGCCCACGTAGGTGATCAGCAGCAGGCCGTAGACGGTGAGGTAGGCCGCGAGCGTGAGCGCCACGTGGCCCGATGCGATGGTGGTGGCCACTTCGGCCGTGCGCAGCAGGCCATAGACGATGAAGGGCTGGCGGCCGATCTCGGTGACGTACCAGCCCGCCAGCGTGGCCAGCCAGCCGGAGAACGTCATGGCCGCCAGGGTCCACAGCAGCGGGCGCGGCAGGCGGGTGAGCGCGGCGCCACGCTGCGGCCACAGCTTGTACACGCCCCACAGCGCGACGAGCAGCATCAGCGAGCCTACGCCCACCATGACGCGAAAGGCGTAGAACACCGGGGCCACGGGCGGGTGCGCGTTCGGGAAGTCGGCGATGCCCCGCAGCTCGCCGTCCCATTCGTGCGTGAGGATGAGGCTGCCCAGCTTGGGCACCTTGACGGCGTAGTGCGTGGTGCCGGCCTTTTCGTCGGGGATGCCGAACAGCGTGAGGGCGGCGCCTTTCTCGGTTTCCCAGACGGCTTCGATCGCGGCGACCTTGGCTGGCTGGTGCTTCAGCGTGTTGAGGCCGTGCAGGTCGCCCACGAAGATCTGCACCGGGGCGATGAGCGCGGCCGCGAACACGGCGGTGCGCAGCGCCTTGTGCGTGCCGCCGGTGGCGCTGCCTTTGAGCAGTTGCCAGGCGCACAACCCCGCGATGAGGAAGGACGCGGTGAGCCCCGAGGCCAGCAGCTTGTGCGCCAGGCGGTAGGGGAAGGAGGGATTGAAGACGATGGCGAACCAGTCCACCGGAATGAACTCGCCCTTGATGATCTCGGCGCCCGCCGGCGTCTGCATCCAGGAGTTGAGGCTGAGGATCCAGAAGGCCGAGAACGTGGTGCCCAGCGCGACGAGGAAGGTGGCGATGAGGTGCACGCGCTCGCTCACGCGGCCCCGGCCGAACAGCATGATGCCGAGGAAGCTGGCCTCCAGGAAGAAGGCGGTGAGCACCTCGTAGCCCAGCAGCGGGCCGGCGATGTTGCCGGCCTTTTCCATGAAGCCCGGCCAGTTGGTGCCGAACTGGAAGCTCATGGTGACACCCGAGACCACGCCCAGCGCGAAGCTCAGCGCGAACACCTTGGTCCAGAAGTAGTAGGCCTCCTCCCAGGCCTGTTCGCGCGTGCGCACGAAGCGCAGGCGGAAGAACAGCAGGAACCAGCCCAGGGCGATGGTGATGGTGGGAAAGAGGATGTGGAAACTGATGTTCGCGGCGAACTGCAGGCGCGAGAGCAGCAGGGTGTCGAATTCCATGGCGGGCGCTCCTTCGGGTTCTGGGTCAGGCCGCTTTGCCGGCCTTGTCGCCGCGCGCGGGGGCCTTGCCGGTCAGGCGGTCCTTGATCTCGAGCACACGCGTGACCGTAGCGCCCATGCCCATGAGTTGCAAGGCCGTCTCGGGCGCGAGCTTCTGCACGTCGTCGAACCAGGTCATGAGGCGGTCGATGAGGTCGTGCATTTCGCGCATGCGCTGCTGCGCGTGGCGCTCGGCCTCGGTCTTGGGTGTTTCGAGCAGCGCGGTGCGCAGCATGGACAGGGTGGGCTCGATCTCGCGCCGGCGGCGCTCTTCGGCCAGCACGCGGAAGATCTCCCACACGTCCGCGGGCGCCTCGAAGTACTCGCGTCGGTCGCCGGGCTGGTGGCGCAGCCGCACCAGGCGCCAGGCCTGCAGCTCCTTCAGGCCCATGCTGACGTTGGAGCGCGAGAACTCCAGGGTCTCGGCGATCTCATCGGCGCACAGCGCCTGGTCCGAGAGGTAGAGCAGGGCGTAGATCTGCCCCACGGTGCGGTTGATGCCCCAGCGGCTGCCCATCTCCCCGAAGTGGGCGACGAACTCGCGGTTGAGGGGCGGGAGGTGGTCTTGCAGCGGCATGGCCGGCACTGTAGCCGGTTTGGCCTGAACTTTCAGAAATTACTGAAATTCCAGAATGAACCCAAGGGCCTTCGCTGAAGAACTGCGGTCTGGACGGCCATGGGGCCGCCGGCCCTCAGGGGGTCATGACGAACTGCGGCACGCCCACCGGGTCGAGCACCGGGTGGGCCTTGACGCGCCAGACCGCGCGCACCAGGTCGGCGGTGAGGGCGTCGGCCGTGGCGCCGTGGGACACCAGCTGGCCATGGGCCAGCACCCACGCGCGGTCGGCGTAGCGCAGCGCCAGGTTGAGGTCGTGCAGCACCATCAGCACACCGATGCCCTGCTCGCGCGACCAGTCGCGCAGGGCGCCCAGGCCCTGGTGCTGGTGCTGCAGGTCCAGCGCGGCGGTGGGTTCGTCCAGCAGCAGCCAGCGCGGCAGGCCGTCGGCGCAGGGCCGCCAGACCTGGGCCATGGCGCGCGCCAACTGCACGCGCGCGCGCTCGCCGCCGCTGAGCTGGCGGATGCCGCGCCGGGCCAGCGCCTCGACCGAGACGCGGCGCATGGCGGCGCGCACGATGGCGGCTTCATCGGATTCGGGGTGCAGGCGGTGCGGGTAGCGGCCCAGTTCCACCACTTCTTGCGCGGTGAAGTCGAAGGCGGGCACCAGGTCCTGCGGCAGGTAGGCGCGATGGCGCGCGAAGCCGGCCGCGTTGACGGTGTCGAGCGGCCGACCGTTGAGCCACACGCGGCCGGCGTCGGTGCGCTGCAGGCCGCCCAGCGCGCCCAGCAGCGTGGACTTGCCCGCGCCGTTGGGACCCAGGATCACGCCCACCTCGCCGGCGCGCAGCTGCAGGTCGATGTTCTTGAGCACCTCGCGCGCGCCGTGGCGCACGCACAGGCCTTCGGCGCGCAGCCGCTTCGGGTCGCCGCCGCCGCTCACAGCGTCCTCGCGTGCGCACTGCGCAGCAGGGCCAGGAAAAAGGGCACACCCACCCCGGCGGTGATCACGCCCAGCGGCAGCTCGGCCGGCGCCAGTGCCGTGCGCGCCCAGGCGTCGGCCACCAGCACCAGGCAGGCGCCGAGCAGCGCCGAGCCCGGCAGCACCCAGCGGTGGTCGGCGCCGGCGAGCAGGCGCACGATGTGGGGCGCCACCAGGCCAATGAAACCGATGGTGCCGGTGGTGGCCGTGACCGCGCCCACCGCGAGTGCCGTGACCACGACGCACAAGCGCTTGAGGCGTTCCACGCGCACGCCCAGCATCACGGCCTGCGCCTCGCCCAGCGCCAGCGTGTTGAGCGCGCCCGCCAGGCGCAGGCCGATGGCCAGCGCGGCGGTGGTGATGCCGGCGACCAGCAGCACCGCGCTCCAGCGCGCGCCGCCGAGGCTGCCGAGCAACCAGAACTGCAGGTTGCGCAGCTGCTCGTCCGTGGCCAGGAAATTCAGCAGGCCCAGGCCAGCGCCCGCCAGCGCATTGACCGCGATGCCGGCGAGCAGCATCAGGCCGACGCGGGTGCCGCCCTCGCTGCGCGAGAGCAGGTAGATCAGGCCCGTGACCGCCAGCCCGCCCGCGAAGGCCATCAGCACCAGCGGCCAGCTCCCCAGGGCGCGTGGCATCTCGGGGAACCAGGTGGCGCCCAGCACGATGGTGGCTCCCGCCGCCAGCGCTGCGCCGCTGCTCACGCCGATGAGACCGGGATCGGCCAGTGGGTTGCGGAACAGGCCCTGCATGAGCGCGCCCGCCATGCCCAGCCCGGCGCCCGCGGCCACGCCGAGCAGCAGGCGTGGCAGGCGGATGTTGAAGAAGACCAGTTCAGGCCCGCTGCGCGCGGCCTCGGCGCCACGGGCGAGCGCGCCCCACAGCAGCGCGGGCAATTCGTGCAGCGGCAGGCCGTAGGCGCCCCGACCGGCGGCCCACAGCGCGCAGAGCGCGAGCAGCAGGCCCAGCAAGGCCAGGGTCCAGGGGCCGCGCCGCTGCGCCGGTGGCCAGGGCGATGCGCTCACGCGCGCGAGCGTGCTCACAGGATCCCCTTGCGGACGGCGCTCACGCGGCCACCAGGCGCTGGTGCAATTCGCCCACCACCCGGGGCAGGCGCGGGCCGAAGCCCAGCAGTTCGAGCGCGTCCAGGTGTACGAGGGCGCGGCCACTGTCGCGGCGCCGCCAGGCGGGCGTGAGCGGCAGCTCGGGGCGGCGCCAGAAGGCGGCCTCGCCACCGATGGCGTCCAGGCCCTGCGTGGTGGTGAGGATCGCGTCCGGTGCGGCGGCGGCCATGGCTTCGGCCGTCATCGGGCGGTAGCCCCTGAAGCCCGAGACGGCGTTGCGCGCGCCAGCGAAGCCGATCAAGGCGTGGGCCGCCGTGGCCTCGCCGGCCACCATGGGGCTGCCGCCGTGCGCGAGCACGAACAGCACGCGGGGCGGGGGACCGGCGTGCGCGCGCACGCGCCGCAAAGCCTGGTCCCATTGCGCGTCCAGCGCGACCAGTAGGTTCTGTGCAGCGCGCGCCGTCGACGCGGCGCGGCCCACGGCCTGCACCTTGCGGCGCACCTCGCCCCAGTCGTGGCTGCTCTCGATGAGATCGACGGTCACGCCGGCCGAGCGCAGCTGGTCGAGCACCACGGGTGGCCCCGCATCGCCTGGCGCGATGACGGTGTCGGGCCGCAGCGCGAGCAGGCCTTCGGCCGAGAGCTGGCGCAGATAGCCGACCTTGGGCGTGTCCAGGGCGGCGGCGGGGTAGAGGCTGGTGGTGTCGGTGCCCACCAGCAGGTCCTGCGCGCCGAGCGCGTAGACCACCTCGGTGATGCCACCGCCCACGGTGACCAGGCGTGGCGCGCGCGGGGGTGCTGCCGCGAAGGTGGGCAGGGCGGTGCCGGCGGCCAGGGTGGCAGTGGCGCGCAACAGCGCGCGGCGGTGCGGGTTGACGCGGGTGGGTGCCATGGCGCGCCTCAGGCCGGGGTGGGCGCGTCCAGCGTGGGCCGCTGGGCCAGCATGTCGCGCCAGGCGCCGCGCTCGGGCTGTCCCGGCTTGCGCGCGCCGAAGAACATGGCCATGAGCTCGCCGCGCGCGTCGAAGGCCTCCAGCGAGGTGACGACGCCGTCGCTGGTGGGCTTTTCCACCACCCAGGCCTCGTCGATCAGGTCCTCGCGCAGGTGCAGGTTGAAGCCGGGATCGAGCACGTTGAGCCAGGTCTGGCCCTTCATCTCCAGCGGTTCCACACGCTTCACTGGCCCGGTGTGGATCTGGATGCAGCCAGGGCTGCCCACGAAGACCATGATGGGCGTGCCGTTGAAGGCGGCGTCGGTGAGCGTCTCGCGCACGGCGCCGCGGTCCACGCGGCGCGTGTAGCGGCCTTCGACCAGGCGAAAACCCTGGCGCCGCTCCACGCCGAACTGGCGCAGCAGCGGGAAGAACTGGTGCGTGTCGGTCATGGCGCCCCAGGCCTCGGAGAAGGCCTTGGCGTCGACCCGCGCGGGGGCCTTGGTGGCGGGCGAGGTCGGGCGCTCGAAGGCGGGCCTGGCGGCATGGTCCTGCCACTGCTCGACCACGCGGCGCCAGGCCGCGCGGTCGCTGGTCTCGCGCACGAAGATCTTGTGCACGGCGGTGCCGTGGCGGTCGAAGAACTGCAGGCTGGGCAGGGCTTCGTTGCCTGGGTTCTGCGCCCACTCGGTCACCGCCAGGCCCGCGTGCCATTGGTGGAAGAAGAGGCGCAGGTCGATGTCCTCGCCCAGCGCCAGGCCGATGGCGCCTTCGCCGGACAGCTTGTCGTAGACGCCGGTCTTCTCGTGTACCGCGCCCTCGTTGCGCGTGAGCGCGAGCAGCGGCCCGCAGGGCTTGAGCGACCGCAGCAGCGCGAGCCAGTCGGCCCTGAGCGCGACGGCGCGCGTGGGACCTTCGTCGGCGCCGATGTGCGCGGCCAGCGCGGCGCCCTCGCTCACGCCGATGGATTCGGCGGCGTCGCGCGCGCGACGGCCCTGGGCGCGCGCGGCCTGGTAGGCGGTGCGGATGTCGTGCTTGTCCATGCGGGTTCTCCTTGTGGGGCTCAGAAGTCGGTGACCAGCGCCAGCGACAGGCTGCGGCCGGGCGAGGTGTAGGCGTCCAGCGTGGCCAGGTTGCCGGCCACGCCCTGCACGCTGCTCCACAGCCAGTACTTGCGGTCCGTCAGGTTGTGGACCGCCGCGCTCAGTCGCGTGCGGGGGGTGATGCGCCAGGTGGCGCGCAGGTCCAGCGTGGTCCAGGCGGGCGTGGCGAACTGCTGCGGCGTGCTGCTGCGGTTGATGTCCTCGCTGTCCTTGGCCAGCGCGTGCGTGAGCACGGCGCCCAGGGTCCAGTCGGCGATGCGGTGGTCCACGCCCAGCACCAGCTTGGCCGGGTTCACCGAGTTCAGCGGTTGGTTCAGCAAGGTGTCGCGGCCCTTGGTCCGGCCATAGGCCAGCTTGAGCGTGGTGGCCGGCGTCACGGTCCAGCGGCCTTCGAGTTCGACGCCGCTGAGCTTGACGCGGCCGCGGTTGACGGCCTGGAACAGGAGGGGATTGCCCGGCGCGCCCGTGCCGCCGACCCGCACGTTGTCCTCGATGAAGTCCTTGTAGCGGCCGGTGAAGGCGGTGACCAGCCAGTTCAGCCGGCCGTGCTCGCCGCGCGCGCCGAGCTCCAGGGTCTGGCTGGTCTCGGGCTTGAGGTCCGGGTTGGGCAGGGTGCGGTAGTTGGCGAGCGCGTTCTGGAAGAAGTTGTTGAGCTGCAGCGGGCTTGGCGCCTTGAAGCCGGCCGCCGCGTTGGCGAATACCTGCCAGTGCGGCTGGGGGCGCAGGATCAGGCCCAGCTTGGGCGAGAGCGCGCTGTCGGACAGCGCCGCCGGGGCGAGCGGGTACAGCGGGCTGCTCTGCGGCTTGAGCGAGAAGCGGTCGTAGCGCAGCGCGGGAATGACGCTCCAGCGCTCGCTCACGAACTCGCTCTGCAGGAAGAACGCGCTGTTGGTCTCGCGCGTCTTGGGAAAGCGCTGCAGCGGGTAGGTTTCGTAGGCCGGGCCGGCCACGCCAGTGACCAGGTTGTCGAGTTCGGCCACCGACACGTCGGCGCCGTAGACCAGGGTATGGGCCCATCCGTTGCCGAGCGGGCGCGTGCGCTCGGCCTGCAGCACGGCCTGCCAGAGGTCTTCCTCGTAGCGCACGTCGCGTTCGCGCACGGTGGGCAGGGCGGTGCGGACCTCGCGCGACCACTCGCGCGAGCGCGACTGCTGGTAGCCCAGGGTGGCGCGCAGCGTGTCGGCCCAGGCAGATTGCAGGAAGAAGCGGCCGTCCCAGCTGGCGCGCGTGCGCTGCATCTCGCTGGTGCCATCGAGGTCCTGCACGCCGGTGGCCGTGGGCGAGCGGCCCGTGTAGCCCTCGACCTCGGTGTCCTTGTCGACGTGTTCGAGGGTGAAGGTGTGGGTCTGGCCCGCGCCGGGCGTGAGCACGATCTTGCCCAGCGCCGAGACGCTGCGGTCTTTCTGCGGGTTGGGGGCGGTGCGGTTGCTGTTGAGCGAGCGGTTGTCGCCCTTGTTGTCCAGTTCCTGGGCGCGGCCCACCTGCACGCTGCCCAGCCACTGCAGGCGGTCGTTGGCGATGCCGGCCAGCGTGAGCCCCGTGCCGGCGCTCTTGTCCTCGGTGTCGGCGCGCACGCCCGCGCGGCCGCCGAAGGTCTGGCCCTCCTTCAACAGGTCCTTGGGCGCGGTGGTGGTCATGGCCACCATGCCGGCCAGGCCATCGGAGCCATGGAGTGCCGAGGCCGCGCCGCGCAGCATCTCCACGCGCGAGATCAGGCCGAGGTCGTAGTAGTCGCGGCCGAACGCGGCGGCGCCGAACACCTGGTTGTTGAGTTCGCGCGGCATGCGGATGCCGTCCACCGTGAGCAGCACGCGGTTGCCGTCCAGGCCGCGGATGTTGAAGCCCGCGTTGCCGTCGCGGCCGGTGGAGCCGCTGACCGCGCCGAAGCGCTGCGGCGCGCGCTTGACCTCCACGTTGGGCAGCTCGCGAACCAGCTCGCGGATGTCTTGGGCCCGGGTGGGGTCCAAGGCCTCGCCTTCGATCACGTCGATGCGCGCGGGTACGTCCTCCAGTTCACGCTCGCTGCGCGAGCCAGACACCACCACGGGCTTGAGCGAGCCGGCGGCGACCTGCGTGGCGGAGCCGGGCACGGTTTGCGCATGGACCGGCGCGGTGGCGAGCAGCGCGCAGGCCAGCGCGACGGGGTGGAGGGCGGAAGAGGGGAAAAGGCGAAGGCGTGGCACGAGGGCACCCGGTGTTTGTGGTGGAAGACACGGGCTGGCTCGCGCGCCGCGAAGCGGCAACTGGCTGGCTGGTAGCGGAAGGCGCGCGCCGCGGCGCACCGGTGGAACCTATTTGGTGAGGATCAGCTTGTTCTGTGCGGTCAGGCTCAGCTTGTAGTGCTGGCCGTCGTGTTCGATGAACACGTCGCGCCGGCCACCGCTCAGCTGGCCGAACTGCACCTGCGCCGCGGGCACCGGCGAGGGCACGGGCGCGGGCGTCGATGGCGGGAGGGGGGTGGCGGGCTTCACGGATGGCATGCCGGCATGATAAACACAAATGCGAACTATTCGCAAATGAGTGGAGAAAAATGGGTGAGGAAAGCGGTGGGGGCGCTGCCTACAATCGCCGCCCATGAGCATCAAGAGCGACAAGTGGATCCGCCGCATGGCCGAGCAGCACGGCCTGATCGAACCCTTCGAGCCCGGGCAGGTCCGCCAGGTCGACGGCAAGCGCGTCATCAGCTACGGCACCAGCAGCTACGGCTACGACATCCGCTGCGCGCCCGAATTCAAGGTGTTCACCAACATCCACAGCACGGTGGTGGACCCGAAGAACTTCGACGAGAACAGCTTCGTCGACGTCAACAAGGACGTCTGCGTCATCCCGCCCAACAGCTTCGCCCTGGCGCGCACGCTGGAGTACTTCCGCATCCCGCGCAACGTGCTCACCATCTGCCTGGGCAAAAGCACCTACGCGCGCTGCGGGATCATCGTCAACGTCACGCCCTTCGAGCCCGAGTGGGAGGGCTACGTGACGCTGGAATTCAGCAACACCACGCCGCTGCCGGCCAAGATCTACGCGGGCGAGGGCTGCGCCCAGGTGCTGTTCTTCGAAAGCGACGAGGTCTGCGACGTGTCCTACAAGGACCGGGGCGGCAAGTACCAGGGCCAGGTGGGCGTGACCCTGCCCAAGGCCTGATTCGCGGCCGCTGGCCGTACCATCGCGAGCAGGCCCGCGCGGCGGGTGAAGGAGCTTGGCGATGAAATGGGAAAACAACCGGCAGTCGGACCAGATCGAGGACCGGCGCGACAGCCCGGGCGGAGGGGGGCGCCTGCCGCGCATCGGCGGCGGCCGGGGCATCGGCCTCGGCACGATCGCCATCGCGCTGGTGGCCGGCTGGGTGTTCGGGATCAACCCGCTCACCATCCTGGGTGCCCTGGACGGCGGGGGCCTGCAGGCCCCCGCGCCCATGGAGGCGCCGCAGGGCCAGGCCGGCGCGCCGAGCGACGAGTCGGGCCGCTTCGTGGCCGCCGTGCTCGGCGGCACCGAGGACGCCTGGGGCGCGATCTTCCAGGCCGCCAACGCCCAGTACCAGAAGCCGCGCCTGGTGCTGTTCCGCGGCGCCACGCCCACGGCCTGCGGCACCGGGCAGTCGGCCATGGGGCCGTTCTACTGCCCGGCGGACCAGAAGGTCTACATCGACCTCAGCTTCTACGACACCCTGCGCCGCCAGCTCGGCGCACCCGGCGACTTCGCCCAGGCCTACGTGATCGCCCACGAGGTGGGCCACCACGTGCAGAACCTCATGGGCATCACCGACCAGATGGAGAAGGCCCGCGCGCGCATGAGCGAGCGCGAGTACAACGCGCTGTCGGTGCGCCTGGAGCTGCAGGCCGATTGCTTCGCGGGCATCTGGGCGAACCACAACCACCAGCAGGGCCAGATCCTCGAGCCCGGCGACGTCGAGGAGGCGCTCAATGCGGCGGCGGCCATCGGCGACGACGCGCTGCAGAGGAAGAGCCAGGGCCACGTGGTGCCCGACAGCTTCACCCATGGCACCAGCGACCAGCGCCAGCGCTGGTTCCAGAAGGGCCTGCAGACGGGCGATGTGCGTGCCTGCGACACCTTCAAGGCGGCATCACTTTGAGCACCCCCGCCGCGCTTCGCGCGACCCCCTCAAGGGGGCGGCGCCGACGGCCCGGCAAAGCCGGTTCCGTGGCACCTCTGGATGGGTACCGGGCGGGGTTGTAGCGCGGGTGCGACAATAGAGGGCTTACCGCCACCCCGGCGCTCCCGACATGACCCAAAGCTTCTCCGAACTCAACCTCGCGCCCGCGCTCGCGAAGGCCGTGGCCGAAATGGGCTACGAGACCATGACGCCCATCCAGGCGCAGGCCATCCCTCAGGTGCTCACCGGTCGCGACGTGATGGGCGCGGCCCAGACCGGCACCGGCAAAACCGCCGCCTTCTCCCTGCCGCTGCTGCAGCGCCTGCTCAAGCACGAGAACGCCTCCACCTCGCCCGCGCGCCACCCCGTGCGCGCCCTGGTGCTGCTGCCCACGCGCGAGCTGGCCGACCAGGTGGCCGAGCAGGTCAAGCTCTACGCCAAGTACACGCAGCTGCGCAGCACCGTGGTGTTCGGCGGCATGGACATGAAGCCCCAGACCCTGGAGCTGAAGAAGGGCGTGGAGGTGCTGGTGGCCACGCCGGGGCGCCTGCTGGACCATATCGAGGCCAAGAACTGCGTGCTCAATCAGGTCGAGTACGTGGTGCTCGACGAGGCCGACCGCATGCTCGACATCGGCTTCCTGCCCGACCTGCAGCGCATCCTGAGCTACCTGCCCAAGCAACGCACCACGCTGCTGTTCTCGGCCACCTTCTCGCCCGAGATCAAGCGCCTGGCCAGCAGCTACCTGCAGGACCCCATCACGGTGGAGGTGGCGCGTTCCAACGCCACGGCCTCCACGGTCGAGCAGCACTTCTACCGCGTCGACGACGACGACAAGCGCGGCACGCTGCGCCAGATCCTGCGCGAGCGCGGGCTCAAGCAGGCCTTCGTTTTCGTCAACAGCAAGCTCGGCTGCGCGCGCCTGGCGCGCTCGCTCGAGCGCGACGGCCTGAACACCGCCGCGCTGCACGGCGACAAGAGCCAGGACGAGCGCCTGAAGGCGCTCGACGCCTTCAAGCAGGGCAACGTCGACCTGCTCGTCTGTACCGACGTGGCCGCGCGCGGACTCGACATCAAGGACGTGCCGGCGGTGTTCAACTTCGATATCCCGTTCAACGCCGAGGACTACGTGCACCGCATCGGCCGCACCGGCCGCGCGGGCGCCTCCGGCCTGGCGGTGTCCTTCGTCTCGGGCCGCGACGCGCGCCTGGTGGGCGAACTGGAAAAGCTGCTGGGCAAGAAGCTGGAGATCGAGGCGCTGGAGCTGGAGCAGGACCGCCGCCCCGCGGGCCGCTTCAACGACGGCCAGCGCGCCTGGCAGCGCGAGGAGTCGGGGCGCGAAGGCCGCGACAACCGCGAGGCCCGTGAACCGCGTGAATCGCGCGGCGCCCGTGCGCCGGCCCCGCGTGTGGCGCGCGCGCCGGCCGACCCCTTCTTCGACCAGCCTTACGAGGCCAAGCCGGCCGGCGATACGCCGCCGCAGTGGGAAACCGCGCAGCGCGCGAACGCGCCCAAGGGCCTGTCGCCCAACATCAAGCAGCGGCGCAAGGTGCCGGCGCTGTTCAAGTCCAGCGCGCCGCCGCCGGCCGCGTCCTGACCGGACCGGGCCCTCACCGCCCCGGGCGCTGCGCCTGGGGACACTTCACCTCGAAGCGCTCCAGCTCATCCGGCGACGCACCCAGCCGTGCGGCCGTGAGGCAGCCGCCCCATACGCAGCCCGTGTCCAGCGCCAGCAGGTGCGGCCGGTGCACGCCGCGCAGGGTGGACCAATGGCCGAAGGCCACGGGGGTGTCCGCGGTGCGGCGGCCGGGCACCTCGAACCAGGGCAGATGGCCCTCGGGCGCGGCGCCCGCGCCGTCCTTGGTCTCGAACTCCATCTCGCCCTCGGGCGTGCAGAAGCGCAGCCGCGTGAAGGCGTTGACGATCACGCGCAGGCGGTCGCTGCCCTGCAGGGCCTCGTGCCAGCGCGCGGGCTGGTTGCCGTACATCTGGTGCAGGAAGCCGCCCCAGTCGGGGGACTGCAGCACGGTTTCCACCTCGTGCGCGAGCTGCAGCGCCTCGGCCGCGTCCCACTGCGGCAGCACGCCGGCGTGCACCAGCAGCCAGCCCCGCTCCATCAGGGCCAGGGGGCGCTGGCGCAGCCAGTCGAGCAGGGCTTCGCGGTCGGTCGCGGCCAGGATGTCGCCGATGGTGTCCACGCGGTGCGGCCGGCGCACGCCCTGCGAGACCGCGAGCAGGTGCAGGTCGTGGTTGCCCAGCAGGCACTGGCCGCTGCCGCCGAGCGCGATCAGCCGGCGCAGCGCGGCGAGCGAGGCGGGGCCGCGGTTGATGAGGTCGCCCAGCACCACGAGGCGGTCCCGGCTGGGCGAGAAGTCCACGAGCTCGAGCAGGCGGCCCAGGGGCTCGTCACAGCCCTGCACATCGCCGATGAGATAAATTGCCATCGCCCGATTATGGGTACCCCCCCTGCCATGGATACCGTCCTCATCGTTTTCCTGACGCTGCTCAACGGCGCTTTCGCGATGTCCGAGCTCGCGCTGGCGTCCAGCCGCAAGGCCCGCCTGGCGGCCATGGCCGAGGCCGGCGACAAGGGCGCGCGCACCGCGCTCGACCTGCTCGACAACCCCACGCAATTCCTGTCCTCGGTGCAGGTGGGCATCACTTCCATCGGCATGCTCAACGGCATCGTGGGCGAGGCGGCGTTCAGCGACGACCTGGGCCTGTGGTTCCAGTCGCTGGGCCTCAAGGGCAGCGTGGCCGGCGTGCTGGCCACGGCGCTGGTGGTCACGGTCATCACCTTCATCACCATCGTGTTCGGTGAACTGGTGCCCAAGCGCATCGGCCAGCTCTACCCCGAGGCCGTGGCGCGCTGGGTCTCGCGGCCCATGGCGGCGGTGGCGCGCGGCGCCAAGCCCTTCGTGTGGTTGCTGACGCACACCACCCAGGGGGTGCTGAAGGCCCTGCGCGTGGACAACAGCGCCGCGCAGGTGGTCACGGAAGAAGAGATCCAGGCCAGCCTGGCCGAGGGCGTGGACGCCGGCATCATCGAAGCGCAGGAGCACCGCATGGTGCGCAACGTGTTCGGCCTGGACGAGCGCCTGCTCACCTCCATCATGGTGCGGGCCTCGGACATCGAATGGCTGGATGCGGCGATCGGCGTGGACGACGCGGTGCGCCAGGCCGCGGCCTCGGGGCACTCCTGGTACCCGGTGTGCCGCGGCGGGCTGGAGGACGTGGTGGGCGTGATCCACGTGCCGCGCCTGCTGGCCCTGCAGGCCGGGGGCGAGCGGGGGCCGGTGGGCCCGCTCGCGCAGCCGGCGGTGTTCGTGCCCGAGACGCTCACCGGCATGGAACTGCTGGAGCAGTTCCGCGCGCGGGCCACGCGCATGGCCTTCGTGGTGGACGAGTACGGCGTGGTGCAGGGCCTGCTGACGCCGCTGGACATGTTGGAGGCGATCACGGGCGAGCTCTCGCCCGAGCAGCCGGTGGACGCCTGGGCGCACCCTTGCGAGGACGGCAGCTGGCAGGTGGACGGCGCGATGCCGGTGGCCGAGCTGAAGTCGAGGCTGGAGATCGACGCGCTGCCCGACGAGGACCGGGGCCGCTACGCCACCGTGGCGGGGCTGATGCACTCCATGGCCGGCGAGCTGCTGCACCAGGGGCAGCACGTGGACGGCGCGGGCTGGCGCTTCGAGGTGGTGGAACTGGACGGCCGGCGCATCGCGCGCGTGCGGGTGACCCCGCTGCCGCCGGACGATGCCGAAGCGCCCGACGCGCGCCTGGACGGCTGATCCGCGACCGCTTCAGGCCACGCCCCACCAAGGCGGCAGCAGCGCGCGCACCTCGGGGCTGGCGAAGCGCTCGTCGAGCAGCAGCAGCGTGCCGCGGTCCTCGGGCGTGCGGATCAGGCGGCCGGCGGCCTGCACCACCTTGTGCAGGCCGGGGTAAAGGTAGGCGTCGGCCCAGCCCTGGGCGCCGGCCCGCTGCAGGCGCTCGCGCAGGGCCTCGCTCAAGGGGTCGGGCGGCGGCAGGCCCAGGGTGGCGATGCTCACGCCCACCAGGCGCGAGCCGGGCAGGTCGATGCCCTCGCCGAACACGCCGCCCAGCACCGCGAAGCCCATGCCCCGACCCCCTTCGACGAAGCGCGCGATGAAGGCCTCTCGCGCGGCCTCGTCCATGCTGCGCGACTGGGACCACACGGGCACGTCGGGCAGGACGGCGCGAAACGCCTCCAGCGCCTGCGTGAGGTAGTCGAAGCTGCTGAAGAAGGCCAGGTGGTTGCCCGGGTGCGCGCGGTAGTGCGCGCCAAGTTCGTCCACCAGGCGCGGCAGGGTGCGCGCGCGGTCGGCCCAGCGTGTGGACAGGCCGTGCGCCACGCGCACCGACCACTGCGCCGGATCGAAGGGCGAGGCCACGTCGAGCCGCGCCACGGGGTCGGGCAGGCCGAGCAGGCGCTGGGTATGCGCCATGGGCGCCAGCGTGGCCGAGAACAGCGTGGCCGCGTGCGCGCCGGCCCAGCGCGGTGCGAGCAGCTCGGCCGGCAGCAGGCAGCGCAGCGCCAGGCGCGGGCGCGGCTTGCCGCGCCGCGCGGGCGGGCCGGGCGATCGCTCCACCACCGAATGCGCGCCGAAGCGCTCGGCCACGCGCAGGAAGTGCAGGGCCTCGAACAGCCAAGGCTGCAGCGTGGCGGCGGCCTGCGGGTGGCGCGCCATGAAGTCGCTGAGGGTGGCGGCGTGGCGGCCCAGGGTGGCCATGAAGGCGGCGGGCAGGGCGTCGTCGAGCGTGGTGGTGCCGGGCCCGTCCAGGGCCAGCGCGCCCCAGGCGCGGTGCACCGCGTCCAGGCTGGATTTCAGCGCCTGCGGTGCCTGCGCGCGCCAGGCGCCGAAGCGCAGCGGGTCCAGCTCGGCGCTGTACATGGCGCGCGCGCGCTCGGCGAGGTTGTGGGCTTCGTCGAGCAGCAGCTGCACGCGCCAGCCCTCGGCCTGGGCGAGCGACCAGGCCTGGGCGCTGAGGTCGAACCAGTGGTTCACGTCGCCCACCACCACGTCGGCCCAGCGCTGCATTTCCTGGGCGAGGTAGTAGGGGCAGATGCGGTGCGCCAGCGCGATGTCGCGCAGGGCCTCGCGGTCCAGCCAGGCGCGCCGCACGGCGGCCTGGCGCGCACCGTCCAGGCGGTCGTAGAAGCCCTGCGCGAGCGGGCAGGACTCGCCGTGGCAGGCCTTGTCGGGGTGCTCGCAGGCCTTTTCGCGCGCCAGGCGCTCCAGCACGCGCAGCGGCTGGGCCTTCAGCCGGCGCAGGCCGTCGAGGGCGATGGCGCGGCCGGTGGTCTTGGGCGTGAGCACCAGCAGCTGGTCGCTGCGCACCAGCGGCATGGCGCGCAGCGCGCCGAAGAGCGTGGCCACGGTCTTGCCGATGCCGGTGGGCGCCTGCGCCAGCAGGTGGCGGCCCGCGCGCTGGGCGCGAAACACCGCCTCGGTGAGTTCGCGCTGGCCGGCGCGGTAGTCGCGGAAGGGAAAGGGCGTGGCGGCCAGCGCAGCGTCGCGCGCGCGGCGGTGCGCGGCTTCCTGCCGCGCCCAGTCGCGGTAGCGCGCGCACAGGCCTTGCGTGAAGGCCTGCAGGGCCTCGCGCGTGGCCTGGCGCGTGTGCACCGTTTCATGGCCGCTGTCGATGTCGTAGTAGACCAGCGCGAGTTCGATCGATGCCAGGCCCTCGGCTTCGCACAGCAGCCAGCCGTAGACCTGGGCCTGCGCCCAGTGCAGGGCCTGGCGGTTGGGCGCGATGAGGGCCGGGTCGCCGCGGTGGGTCTTGGTTTCGTCGAGGCGGCGGGCCTGGGGGTCGTAGCCGTCGGCTCGGCCCTGCAGCAGCAGGCCCTCGCACAGGCCCGAGAGCGTGCGCTCGCGCTGGTAGTGCGCGGGGCGGCGCGCGGCCACGCTGGCGTGGCCCGCGATGCCCTCGAAGGCGCTGGGTGCTGGCGTGAAGCGGTGGTCGAGGTCGCCCGCGCGCGCCGCGAAGTCGCACAGGCGCCGCACGGCGACGCGCAGGGGCTCGGGGACGGGTTCGGCGGACACGGAGCGGGGATGATACGGAAGGACAGGAAGGACAATGGCGCGGTGAGCGAGCCTTCCCCGTTGCCACTGCCGCTGCCCCTGACCCGGCGCCACCACCAGCGCCTGCGCGAGATGCACCGCTCGGCCGGCTGGCCCTGCCACGATGCCATCGAGGTCGAGCTGATCGCGGCCGGTTGCCTGCAGCGCTGTTTCGACGGCGTGGGCCGCGAGCACCTGCGCGTGAGCGACGAGGGCATCGCCTTGCTGGCGCGCATTTACGCGCGCAACCGCGCGGCGCTGTCGGCGCACGAGGCGCTGGTGCAGCGCGTGGCGCTGGAGCAGGCGCGCGCGGGCCGGCTGGCCTGGTGCGGGCTGGCGCTGCGCGCGCCGCTGCCGCGCGAGGGCGCACCGCTGGCCAGCGACTGGGTGGTGGCATGCCCGGACGTGTACTCGATCCGCCGCAGCTCGCGCACCGACTGGCTGGAGCCCGTGGTGCACGAGATCAAGGTGAGCCGCGCCGACCTGCTGTCCGACCTGCGCAAGGCCGACAAGCGCGCGGCCTACCTGGGCATGGCGGGGGCGGTCTGGTACGTGCTGGGCCGCGACGCCAAGGGCCGACCCGTGGGCGACGAGCGCGACGTGCCCGAGGACTGCGGCGTGCTGGTGGACGCCGGCACCGCCGGTGGCTGGGAGCTGCGCCGCGAGGCGCCGCGCCGCGCGGTGCCGCAGCTGCCGCTGGGCGTGTGGCTGGCCCTGGCGCAGGCCACGCCTGTGCGGGCCGAAGAACCCGACCAGCAGGGCCTCTGACCATAGTGCCGTCGGCCGTCCAGCCGGGGCGGTCTCGGGCGGGCTGCGGATACCCGTGGGCGCCCCGGCTGGCTACCTTGTGGACTGACCGGGTGGCGGGCCCGCCCGGTCGCGTCCCGGCCGTTTCCGCGGGGGCGTGCCCGGGCCCGGCTTCCTGGGGAGCGCGGCATGCAGACGGTGCGTCGATCGATGGGGTGGTTCGCGGCGGCGATGGCGCTGGTGTCCGTGACCGCGTGCGGGGGCGGTGGGGGCGATGCCGGCCCCAGTGGCGGATCGGGCAACTCCGCGAGCCCCAGTACAAGCCCCAGCCCGGCCCCGGGCGGCAGCCCCGCGCCATCGCCATCCCCATCCCCATCCCCATCGCCTGCACCGGCGCCATCCCCGGCCCCCGTCCCCGCACCACCGCCCGCCGGCACACCGCCGGCCGCGCCGCCGCCGGGTTCGGGCAGCGCGCCCATTCCCGACCCCGGCTCCGGTGCGGGCGCCACCCCCTTCACCTTGACGATCACGGCCGCGCCCCAGCGCGGCCTGAAGCTCGATTGGACCGCGGTCACAGGCGCTTTCAACTACCGGATCGACCGGGACGTCGACGCCACCGACGGTGTCGACAACTTCGGTTCGACGGCCGTGGCCGGCGCCGCGGCGCCGACGCAGTCGCACACCTTCACCGACCTGCGCCTCGTCGAGGCCATGAACCACCGGTACCGCATCCGCGCGTTGGCGGACAACGGCACCACCCTGGCCACGGCCTTCGCCACGGTGAGTGGCGACCTGGCCGCCTCGATCGACAGCGTGTCCAACCCGGTGGACGACTCCGGCGGCAACCGGGCGCGCGTGATGGCCACGGCCCTGCGCGACCAGGACGTCGTGCGGCATGTGCTGGCCGTGGGCCTGCCAGGGGCGAACCAAGGCATGGGCCTGGTCAAGGTTTACGAACGCCTGCCGCAGGGCGGGGCCTGGACCGAGGTCCAGACCCTGTCGCTGCCGCAGGCGGCCTTGGGTGACTTCTTCGGCGCCAGCGTGGCCCTGTCGCCCCATGGGCTCTGGCTCGCGGTGGGCGTGCCGGGCGACGACCATGCCACTGCGGGCACGGGCGTCAACCCCCAGCCCTCGGCGCTGGCGCGCGAGGTGCAGGATTCGGGCGCGGTGCAGGTCTACCAGTACGTGGCGGGCCAGGGCTGGACACCGCATGCCCGCTTCAAGGCCCTCAACGCGGGGGCGGGCGACGCCTTCGGCACCGCCGTGGCCATCAGCGACCAGGGCCACCTGCTCGTGGGCGCGCCCAACGAGGACAGCGCGGCGGACCCGGGCGTGTACCAGCCATCCTCCGCCGACTCACCCGAACTGGGCGATGGCCCCACCAATATCCAGGACCGGGGCGCGGTGTACGCCTACGCGAACACCGCGCAGGGCTATGCCTTTGACGCCTATGTGAAACCCCTGGTCACCGATGCGTCCCAGTCGTCGATGTACTTCGGTGCCGCGCTCGCCATGGACGCGACCGGGCAGCGGGTGGCCGTGGGCGCGCCCCGCGCGTCCTACGACGGCGCGCTCGCCGGGGGGGTGGCGTTCTACAGCGTGTCGTGGGCCCCGCCATCCGATCCTCCCTGGACGCGGTGGAACCTGCTGCAAACCGTCGGCCCCGGGGGCGATCGCCGCGTGGATGCCAGCACCAGCCCTTTGTCCCCCGCCTACCGCGGCCTGGGCGGCGCCCTGTCCATGAGCGCCGACGGCAACTGGCTGGCCGCCGGCTACGCCGAGAAGGGTGGCCTGGTGCCGCAGACCGGGCAGACCCTGCCCGCGAACGCGGGCCAGGTGGCCGTGTACCGGTTCCAGAACAACGCCTGGACCTGGCATTCCTCGCCGGTGGCGCCGGCCCCGCGCGCCAACGACCGCTTCGGCTCCAGCCTGGCTCTGGTCAATGGCGCCAACGGGCCCCAGCTGCTCGTCGGCACGCCCGAAGACGGTGCCCCGCACCAGGGCGTGATGCGCGCGGCGGACATCGTGCCCGTGGACATCGCATCGCCGGCGGAAGCCGGCGCGGCCTACTGCTTCGTGGGCAATGCCAGCGACCCCGGTCAGCCGCTGGTGCTGAAGGCGCGCCTGAAGTCGCCCGATCCGCAAAACCAGCAGTGGCTCGGCCAGGCCACGGCGCTGACACAGGACGGCAACGAATCCCTGTTGAGCGGTGCCTACGACGGCGACCCGCGCGCGCGCTTTCCGAACCTGATCTTTTTTGGCTACTGAGCCTTCTCGACCACTCAACCAAGGAAAAAGGAATGCAGATGGGGCGTCGTTCGATGCAGTGGTTCGCGGCCGCGATGGCGGTGGCGTACCTGAGTGCTTGTGGTGGTGGGGTGGACGACCCCCAGCACCGCGAGGGATCGGGCGGCGGTTCGTCCGCCACGCCGAGTCCCAGTCCAAGCCAGAGTCCGAGTCCGAGTCCGAGCCCCGCTCCGGGCACCCCGACGCCGCCGCCCCCGCCGCCCGCCTCGCCGGCCCCCTCGGGTTCGCCACCGGCGGCACCGCCGCCCGGCTCGGGCACGGGGCCGATTCCCGATCCCGGCACCGGAGGCCCCGCGGGCTTCACGCTGAGCATCACGGCCGTGCCGCAGCGCGGCCTGAAGCTCGATTGGCCCGCCGTCGCGGGCGCCTCCAGCTACCGCATCGAGCGCGACGCCGATGCGCTCGACGGCACCGACCGCTTCACCGAGGTGGCGCAGTCCCAGGGCCCTTCGATCACCTTCACCAACCTGAGCCTGGCGGAGGCGGTCACCCACCAGTACCGCGTCACCGCCTGCGGCGCCAGCGGCTGCACCCTGGGCAGGGGCACCGCCGTGGTGAGCGGCGACCTCGCCAGCGCCATCGTCTCCGCCACCGCCGACGTCGACGATGGCACCCAGGTGGCGCGCGCCATGGCCAGCGGCCAGCGCGGCACCGCGCAGGTGCTGGCGGTGGGCTTGCCGGGCGCCAATGGCGAGCGCGGCATGGTGCTGCTGTACGAGCGCGCGGTGGACAGCGCCGCCTGGTCGCCGCTGCCGCTCACGCTGGCGCGGGTGAACGGCGCGGCGCTCGACCATTTCGGCGCCAGTGTGGCCCTGTCGGCCAACGGGCAATGGCTCGCGGTGGGCGTACCGGGCGACGACGCGCCGACCGCCCTGGACGGCGTCAACCCCAACCCGCCCGCGGGCACGGCGCCGGTGATTGATTCGGGCGCGGTGCAGGTGTACCGCCACGCCAGCGGCGGCGGCTGGAACCTGGTGGCGCGCATCAAGGCCCCCAATGCCGGGGCGAAGGACGCCTTCGGCACCGCGGTCGCCATCGGCAACGAGGGGCAGCTGATCGTTGGCGCGCCCAACGAGGACGGCGGCGCGGAGGGTGGCGCCTACCGCTACGGCACGGCCGAGGCGGACGCCCTGAACGACCGCAGCGCCGAAGACCGCGGCGCGGTGTACGCGTACGCGGCCAGCGGCGATCTGTACAGCTTCAAGGCCTATGTCAAGCCGCCGGTGCAGCCGGGGTCGACCGGTGTGTTCTTCGGTGCGGCCCTCACGGCGGACCAGTCGGCCCAGCGGGTCGCCGTGGGCGCGCCGCGCGCCTCCTTCAACGGGCAGCTGGCCGGTGGCGTGCTGATCTATGACTTGGCCTGGCTCTGGTCCGGCGCGGCCAAGCCGGACCCGCTGGCGGCGGGTTTTGCGCCGCAGGCCAACCGGTCCTCGCCGGTCACGCCCAACCCCGCGCCCTCATCCCCCGCCTACCGGGGCTTTGGTGGCGCCGTGTCGATGGGCGCGGGCGGCGACTGGCTGGCGGTGGGCTACGCCGAGAAGGGCTACGACCCGCAGGACGGCGGCCCGATCCGTTCCGCCGCGGGCCAGGTGATCGTGTACCGGCGCCAGGGCACGGCCTGGAGCGAGCACTCGGTCCTGCTGGCGCACACGCCGCACGCGAACGACCGCTTCGGCATCAGCGTGTCGCTGGTGAGCGCCAACGGTCCGCAGCTGCTTGTCGGGGCCAGCGAGGACGGCGCCCGGCACAAGGGCCTGCAGCGGGCGGCGGAGGTCGCGCTGGAAGACGCGCAGCCGCTCGAATCGCCGGCCGACGCCGGTGCGGCCTACTGCTTCGTGGCGAACCCCGACGCCAGCCAGCCCCTGGTGCTCAAGGCGCGGCTGAAGGCGCCCACGCCCCTGGGCAACCAGTGGCTCGGTCTGGCCACCGCGATGACGCGGGACGGCAAGGAGCTCCTGCTGAGCGGTCACCACGTCGACACCTCCAGCGCGGTCTTCTTCGGCTACTGAGCCCTGGCCCGCAGCAGCCGCAGCCCGTTGAACACCACCAGCAGGCTGGCGCCCATGTCGGCAAACACCGCCATCCACATGGTGGCGTTGTCGAACAGCGCGAGCAGCAGGAAGACGAACTTGATGCCCAGCGCCAGCGCGATGTTCTGCCACAGCACCGCGTGCGTGCGCCGGGACAGGCGCACCGTCTCCGGCAGCTTGCGCAGGTCGTCGTTCATGACGATGACGTCGGCGGCTTCCATGGCGGTGTCGCTGCCCGCGCCGCCCATGCCGAAGCCGATGGTGGCGGCGCTCAGCGCCGGGCCGTCGTTGATGCCGTCGCCCACCATGCCCACGGCGCCCCGGGCGCGCAGGGCCTCGATGGCCTCGAGCTTGTCCTGGGGCAGCAGATTGGCGCGCACCTCGCCGATGCCCACCTGGGCCGCGATGGCCTGGGCCGTGGCCGGGTTGTCGCCGGTGAGCATGACCGTGCCGATGCCCAGCGCGTTCAGCGCCTGGATGGCCTCGCGGCTGCTGGCCTTGGTGGTGTCGGCCACCGCGAACAGCGCCAGCACGCCCTGGGCGCCCGCGAGCAGGGTGACGGTGCGGCCCTGGGCCTCGTGCTCGCGCATCAGCGCCTCCAGCTCGGGCGAGCACTGCCGGCGCTCTTCCATCCAGCGGTGGTTGCCCAGCGCGTAGGCCTGGCCCTCGACCTGGCCGCGCACGCCGCGGCCAGGCTCGGCGGCGAAGGCCTCGACGGGCGCGGCGGGGCCGTCGAGGCCGACGGCGATGGCCTTGGACACCGGGTGGTCCGAGCGCGCCGCCAGGCCGCGCGCGATGGCCATTACCCGCTCGGGCGCCTGCGCGCCCGGCAGCAGGGCCTGCGCCACCAGGCGCGGCTTGCCCTCGGTGAGGGTGCCCGTCTTGTCGACGGCCAGCACGCGCAGGCGGCGCGCCTCCTCCAGGTACACGCCGCCCTTGATGAGGATGCCGCGGCGCGCCGCCGCCGCCAGGCCGCTCACCACGGTCACCGGGGTGGAGATCACCAGCGCGCAGGGGCAGGCGATGACCAGCAGCACCAGCGCCTTGTAGACGGCGCTCAGCCAGGGCCAGCCGAACAGCAGCGGGCCGCTCAGCGCCACGGCGAGCGCGATGACGAACACCGCCGGCGTGTAGACGGACGCGAAGCGGTCGACGAAACGCTGCGTCGGCGCGCGCTTGGACTGGGCCTGCTCGACGGCGTCGATGATGCGCGCCAGCACGGTGTCGCCCGCGGGCTTGGCCACCTCGAACTCCAGCGCGCCGTGCTGGTTGATGGTGCCGGCGAAAACCTCGTCGCCCGGGCCCTTGTCCACGGGGATGCTCTCGCCGGTGATGGGTGACTGATCGGCCGCGCTGTGGCCGGCGGTGACCCGGCCGTCGAGCGCGAAGCGTTCGCCGGGCTTGATGCGCACGGTGGCGCCCACGGCCACCGTTTTCGCGTCCACCAGGGCCCACTGGCCGTCGGCCTGGCGCACCTCCGCCTGGGGCGGCGACAGGGCCAGCAGGCCGGCGATGGCGTTGCGCGCGCGCTCCACCGAGCGTGCCTCGATCAGCTCGGCCAGCGAGTACAGCGCCATCACCATGGCCGCCTCGGGCCATTGGCCGATCAGGAAGGCGCCGGTGACGGCCACCGCCATCAGCGCGTTGATGTTGAGCTGGCCGCGCCGCAGCGACGACCAGCCCTTGCGGTAGACCGAGGTGCCGGCCAGCGCGATGGCGCCCGCCGCGACGCCCATGCCCAGCAGTTCCCAGGGCAGGGTGTCGGGGGCGAAGAATTCGATGAGTTCGGACAGCAGGGCCACCACCAGGGAGGCGACCAGCCGCCACAGCTCGCGCTGCTGCGATTGCGCGGTGGCCTGCGCCGAGGGCGGCGCGGCGACCCGTTCGGTCTGGAAGCCGGCCGAGCGGATGGCCGCGTCCAGCGGTTCCCAGGACGCTTCGGGCGCCTCGATGCCCAGAGTGCGGCCGGGCAGGTCGAAGTGCAGGCGGCGGACCTCGCTGAAGCGCTCCAGCGCGCGGCGGATCTCGCCTTCCTCGGTCGGGCAGTCCATGGCGGGAATGCGCAGCAGCAGCTCGCCGGGCGCGGCGGCGCGCGGGGGGCGGGTGAGCGACACCGGCGCGGCGCAGGCGGCGCCGTCGCAGCAGGCCTGCGCCTGGCCGTGGTCGTGGCTTTCCTTGTGGTCGTGCCCACCGTGGCCGTGATCGTGGCCGTGGGGGTCGTTCGCGTGTTCGTGGCGGGTGGTGGACATCGTGGTTGCTCTCCGGTCCACCGATTGAAATCCCTGTAGCGGGTACAGGGTCAAGCCCGCGCCGCCAGAAAGGACAAACCCCGCCGAAGCGGGGTTGTTTCCTGGGAGGGCTGGCGGATCAGGCCAGCATGTCGGCCCAGATGTTGCGTGCCCAGCCGAGGGCGTAGGCGCCTTCGATCTCGCTCGCCGCGCTGGACAGGCCGCCCGAGCCCGGCACCGTCAGCATGGTCTTCTGCGCGGCGTCGTAGCGGTGCACGCTGGCCACGTGCACCACGTCCTTGGCGGTGACGAAGCTGTAGCAGGTGTTGGCGTACAGCGGGTTTTGCGGCGGTTGCTGGCCCATCAGCAGCGAGACCACCGCGGCCGCGCAGGTCTTGCCGTGCTGGTTGGCCATGTGGCCCGATTTGGGCATGGCCGGCGCGATCTGGATCGCGTCGCCCAGCACGTGGATGTTCTTGGCCACCTTCGATTCGAAGGTGAGGAAGTCCACCTCGCACCAGCGCGCGTTGGCCGTGGCCAGGCCGCTCTTGACGGCGATGGCGCCGGCGCGCATGTCGGGCAGCACGTTGGCCACGCCGGCCTTGAAGTCGTCGTTGAACTCGAACTTCAGGGTGTTGGTGGCGGCGTCCACGTCGACCACCTTGTGCTTGGGGCGGTATTCGATGAGGCCCTTGTAGTGCTCGTCCCAGGCCTTGAGGAACAGGCCCTTCTTGGAGGTGATGTCGTCGTTGGCGTCGAAGACGATGACCTTGCTCTTGGGCTTGGCCACCTTGAAGTAGCTCGCCACCATGCAGGCGCGCTCGTAGGGGCCGGGCGGGCAGCGGTAGGGCGCCAGCGGGATCGACAGCGCGTACGTGCCGCCGTCCGGCAGGGCCTTGAGCTGGTCGTGCAGCGCGGCCGTTTGCGGGCCGGCCTTCCAGGCGTGCAGGATCTTGTCGGCCGCCCCGGGCTTGGCCAGGCCGGGGATGGTGGGCATGAAGTCCACGCCGGGCGAGAGGATCAGCCGGTCGTAGGGCAGGGTGGCACCGCCGGCCAGCTTCACGGTGCGCTTGTCGGGGTCGATGCTCTCGACCATGTCGCGCACCAGCTTCACGCCGTGCTTGCGCTGCAGCTGGTCGTAAGACACCGTGATGTCGGCCAGGGTCTTGTGGCCGCCCACCACCAGGTTGCTCAGCGGGCAGGACACGAAGTTGGCGTTGGGCTCCACCAGCGTCACCTCGACGCGGCCTTCGGAGAACAGGCGCAGGTACTTGGCGGCCGTGGCGCCGCCGTAGCCGCCGCCCACCACCACCACCTTGGGGCCGGCACCGCCGCCGGTGGCGCATCCCGCCAGCAGGCCCAGGCCGGCCACCGCCGAGCCGGCGCCCAATGTCTGTACGAATTGACGACGTTTCATGGCGGGGCTCCTCACTTCTTCTGGGCCGCGAAGTACGCGGCGATCTGGGCCAGCTGCTCGTCGCTGTAGCCCTTGGACAGCTGGTGCATGATGGTCGCGGGCCGCTGGCCGTTCTTGAAGGCCAGCAGCTGCTGCAGCAGCTCGTTCTTGTCCCGGCCGGCCAGGGCGATCATGCCGGGCTCGGCCCGGCCGTCGGTGCCATGGCAGTTGGCGCAGGCCGCCGCCCAGACCTTGATCTGGTTGACCTGGGCCTGGGCCCCGGCGGCGGCAGCGAGCAGGGTCGCCGCCGCCAGCCATTTTGTTGTCCTTTGCATCGTCGTCTCCGATTGCGGGTTGGGATGGAAGCGCACCCAAAACTGTAGCAGCGGGCCTCCCTCGAAAAACAGATACCGGTATGCGCGGGTCGCACAGGGGCATTGAAGACCAGCGGGTCGGGAATTGCATCAAGGGTTTACGCGCATCCAAATATCAGCAATTAACGATATAGTCGCGGCCCTGAGATCTCTCCCTGAACGGACGCATCGTGTCGGACGCACTGCAACACACCATCGGACGGGTGCTGCCCGCCCCTGAAAACCACCTCGACGCCAACCAGCTCGACGCCGCGCGCAAGGCGCGCCGCAGCTTCATGGGCAAGGCGCTGGCCATGGGCGCGGGCGCCGTGGCCGTGGGCCACGCCCCTCGCGCGCGCGCGAGCGAAGGCGACCCCGCCATCCTGAAGATGCCCGAGCACACCCGCGGCCTGGGCCGGCCGGTGGCGGACAACCCCTATGGCCAGCCGAGCAAGTGGGAAGCCAACCTGCAGCGCCGCCAGAGCCCGGGTCTCACGCGCGTGCCGCAGGCCTCGGTGAGCTTCACGCCGCTGCAGGGGCTGTTCGGGATCATCACGCCCAGCGGCCTGCATTTCGAGCGCCACCACCAGGGCTGGTGGGACATCGACCCCAGCCAGCACCGCCTCATGGTGCATGGCCTGGTCAAGCGCTCGCGCGTCTTCACCATGGACGACCTGATGCGCCTGCCCAGCGTCTCGCGCATCCACTTCATCGAATGCGGCGCGAACTCGGCGCCCGAGTGGGGCAACGTCGCCCTGCCGTCCGTGCAGTACACGCACGGCATGGTGAGCTGCTCCGAGTTCACCGGCGTGCGCCTGTCCACCCTGCTGGAGATGTGCGGCGTGGACAAGAAGCTCGGCAAGTACGTGCTGGCCGAGGGCGCCGATGGCTCGTCGATGACGCGCACCATCGACATGGAGCGCGCCATGGAAGACTGCATCGTCGCCTGGGCCATGAACGGCGAGATGCTGCGCCCCGAGAACGGCTATCCGCTGCGCCTGGTGGTGCCCGGCATCCAGGGCGTGAGCTGGGTGAAGTACCTGCGCCGCCTGGAAGTGGGCGACCAGAAGTGGGCCACCAAGGACGAGACCATCCACTACATCGACCTCATGCCGGACGGCACGCACCGCCAGTACACCGGCATCCAGGAGTGCAAGAGCGTGATCACCACGCCCTCGGGCGGGCAGATGCTGCTCGACAAGGGCTACTACAACGTCAGCGGCCTGGCCTGGTCGGGCCGTGGCTCGATCAAGCGCGTGGACGTGAGCGTGGACGGCGGGCGCAACTGGCGCACCGCGCGCCTGGAAGGCCCGGTGCTGGACAAGGCGCTCACGCGCTTCAACATCGACTGGGTCTGGGACGGCAAGCCCGCCGTGCTGCAAAGCCGGGCCATCGACAGCACCGGCTACGTGCAACCCAAGATCAACCAGCTGAGGGCGGTGCGTGGCTCGCGCTCGATCTACCACCAGAACGCGATCCAGTCGTGGCGGGTGGCGGAGAACGGCGAAGTGTCGAACGTACAGGTGTATTGATATGAAACTCCCCCGCCTCGCGACGCGCGATCCCCTCAAGGGGGCAACAGCTGCGGCCCGGCAAAGCCGGCTCCGCGGTGTTTCCCGGTTCTTCGTTGGCGCCCTCACGCTGGTGGTGAGCCAGCTCGCCTGGGCCCAGGCGCAGCCCTGGCACGATCTCGGCCGCGAGGCCACCCCGGCCGAGATCAAGGCCTGGGACATCGATGTGCGGCCCGATTTCAAGGGCCTGCCCAAGGGCGCGGGCAGCGTCTCGCTGGGCGAGCAGGTGTGGGAGGCGAAGTGCGCGTCCTGCCACGGCGTCTTCGGCGAGTCGAACGAGGTGTTCACGCCCCTCGTCGGCGGCACCACCAAGGCCGACATCGAGCGCGGCCGGGTGAAGAACCTCGAGCTGGGCAGCGTCTTCCCGCAGCGCACCACGATGATGAAGGCGTCCACGGTGTCCACGCTGTGGGACTACATCAACCGCGCCATGCCCTGGAACGCGCCCAAGTCGCTCAAGACCGACGAGGTCTACGGCGTGCTGGCCTACATGCTGAGCCTGGCCGACGTGGTGCCGGCCGACTACACGCTGTCGGACGAGAACATCGCGGACGTGCAGAAGCGCCTGCCCAACCGCAACGGCCTGGTGTTCTACGAGCCCCTGTGGAAGGTCTCCGGCAAGGGCGACGTGAAGAACGTGGCCTGCATGAAGGACTGCCCGACCGAGGCCAAGGTGCGCTCGGCGCTGCCCGACTTCGCGCGCGACGCGCACGGCAACATCCAGGAGCAGAACCGCGTGGTGGGTCCGGTGCGCGGCGCCGACACCACCAAGCCGCCGCCGACCGCGCCGGCGGGCAGTGCCCCGGCGCCCGCGCCGGTGGTGGTGGCCGCCGCGCCCGCCGCGTCCGGCGGCGTGGACGTCAAGGCACTGCTGAGCAGCAACGGCTGCACGGCCTGCCACGGCGTGAGCAACAAGATCGTCGGCCCTGGCTTCACCGACATCCTGGCCAAGCACAAGGGCAAGGCCGATCTGGAAGCCTACCTGGCCGCCAAGATCAAGGCCGGCGGCAGCGGCGTGTTCGGCGCCGTCCCCATGCCGCCCCAGCCCCAGCTCAAGGACGCCGAGGCCCAGGCGATCGCGCGCTGGATCGCTGCCGGTCCGCGCTGAACCGGGCCCGCCCCTACGCGTTTTCCCCCTGTCCGTTCCCACGAGGAAACATTAGTCTATGAGCATGAAGATGTTGATTGCCGCCGCGACCGCGGTCGCGGCCGTGTCGGCGCTGCCGGCGCACGCGATGGACGCGGCGGCCGCCAAGGCCCTGGCGACCAAGAGCGCCTGCATGGCCTGTCACGCGGTCGACCGCAAGCTGGTCGGCCCGGCGTTCAAGGATGTGGCCGCCAAGCACAAGGGCCAGGCCGACGCGCCCGAGAAGGTGGCCGCGCGCATCAAGTCGGGCGGTTCGGGCCTGTATGGCCCGGTGCCCATGCCGCCCCAGCCCGGTCTCAAGGACGACGAATTGAGGCTATTGGCCGCCTGGGTGCTGGCCGGTGCCCCCGATAAGTAAACTCCCACCCCCTCACGCCCCGAATTTGTACAGGAGTTCAACCATGAACCAGACCCGTCGAGACGCTCTCAAGACCACCGGTGCCCTCGCCACCCTGGTCTCTCTGGGCATCGTCACCCAGAGCCAGGCGCAGGCCGCGCTGGAGCGCGCCAGCTTCGAGGGCAAGACCCTGGCCGACGCCCTCAAGGCCGTCGGCGGCACGCCGGCCAACAGCGACCAGGTGAGCGTGGTGGCCCCGGACATCGCCGAGAACGGCGCCGTGGTGCCCATCGGTGCCGCGAGCAAGCTGCCCAACACCACCGAGATTTTCCTGATCGTCGAGAAGAACCCGATGCCCCTGGCCGCGGCCTTCACCATCCCGGCCGGCACGCTGCCTGAAATCTCCACGCGCCTGAAGATGGGCCAGAGCTCCAACGTGATCGCCGTGGTCAAGGCCGACGGCAAGCTCTACTCGGCCACCAAAGAAACCAAGGTCACGCTGGGCGGCTGCGGCGGCTGATCGCCGCGCACCCCTTCCGAGATTCAACGTACACAGGAGTCCCCCATGGCTGATCCGATGCGCATCCGCGCCGCCGTTGCCGACGGCGAAACCACCGTCCGTGTGCTCATGTCGCACATCATGGAGCCCGGCACGCGCCGCGACGCGTCCGGCAACCTCATCCCCGGCCACTTCATCACGAGCGTCGACTGCACCCACAACGGCAAGGCCGTGCTGCAGGCGCAGTTCACCGGCGCCGTGGCCCAGAACCCCTTCCTGTCCTTCAAGTTCAAGGGCGGCGCCAAGGGCGACAAGATCGTCGTGAAGTGGAGCGACAACAAGGGCGATTCGCGCACCGACGAGGCGACGATCGCCTGAGCACCCCCCACGCGGCCATCCGTCCAGGGCGGGGCGGGTGGTCGCCGGTTTTCCGACAACGCCTGAGAAGAGGAGATCTCCCCATGAAGCGACCTGTTTCCCGCGCCATCGCCTTTGCGGCGTTGGTGCTTGGCGCCGCTGCCGCGCACGCGCAGTCGTCCACGGCCGACGGCATCGCCAAGTACCGCGAGATGCTGCAGGACGGCAACCCCGCCGAACTGTTCGAAATGAAGGGCGAAGAGCTCTGGAAGCAAAAGCGTGGGCCGAAGAACGCCTCGCTGGAGCAGTGCGACCTGGGCAAGGGCCCGGGCGTGATCAAGGGCGCCTTCGTGGAGCTGCCGCGCTACTTCAAGGACACCAACCGGGTGGAAGACCTGGAGGGTCGCATCATCACCTGCATGGAAACCCTGCAGGGCTTCAAGGGCGACGAGGTTCGCAAGACGCCGTTTCGCCGTGGGGAAATGGCCAACGTGACGGCGATCGCCACCTATGTGGCCACCGCGTCCAAGGGCATGAAGATGGACCTGCCGCAGTCGCATCCGCAGGAAAGGATGATGTACGAGACGGGCAAGCGCCTGTTCTTCACGCGCGGCGGCACGCACGACTTCTCCTGCGCCTCCTGCCACGGCGCGGACGACAAGCGCATCCGCCTGCAGGACCTGCCCAACCTCACCAAGAACCCGGGCGACGGCATCGGCTTCGCCGCCTGGCCGGCCTACCGCGTGTCCAACGCGCAGATGTGGGGCATGCAGCTGCGCCTGAACGACTGCTTCCGCCAGATGCGCTGGCCCGAGCCCAAGTTCGGCAGCGACGCCACGCTGGCGCTGAGCGTCTACATGGGCGTCAACGCCAAGGGCGCCGAGTCCGCCGTGCCCGCGATCAAGCGCTGAAGAGGAGACCCACGATGAACAAGAAGACCATCCTCGCCATCCTGCCGCTGGCCGCGCTGCTCGCCGCCTGCTCGATGCCGCCCTCGCAGGCCGACGTCGAGAAGGCCACGGCCGACATGATGAAGAACTCCTTCCAGGCCAAGGGCATCGCCACCCTGGATCGCCTGGAGCAGGACCAGGCCAACGCCACCTGCCTGCAAGCCGATCTCTCGGGCAAGCCCCTGGACGAGAAGCTCGCCAAGGCGGTCGAGGAAGCCAGCATGAAGACCATCAAATGGCCTTCCGATGGCAAGTTCCTGGGCGACTGGAAAGAGGGCGAGAAGATCGCCCAGAGCGGCCGTGGCCTGACCTGGACCGACGACGCGAAGCAGGCCAACGGGGGCAACTGCTACAACTGCCACCAGATCAGCAAGGAAGAGATTTCCTTCGGCACCCTGGGCCCCAGCCTCTACCACTACGGCAAGCTGCGCGGCGTGAGCGACCCGAACGCCGCGGGTTCCAAGGCCATCGTCGAGTACACCTGGGGCAAGCTCTACAACGCGCGCGCCTACAACGCCTGCTCGCAGATGCCGCGAGTGGGCCACAAGGGCATCCTCAACGAGACGCAGCTCAAGCACGTGATGGCGCTGCTGCTCGACCCGAACTCGCCCGTCAACAAGTGATTCCCGCAGCCCGGCGGCCTCTGTGGCCGCCGGGCTTTTTTTGCGTTTGAATATCAGTATTTGCTTCTAGAGAGAGTGCCCCATGAGCCTGAGCCGTCGTGAATTCATGCAACTGCTGGCCGCCGCGAGCGCCGCCGGCATGGCGCTCGACCACCGCGACGCCCTCGCCGCCAGCGCCGGCGCCGGCGAGCGCCTGTACGACGTGCCCGGCTTCGGCAACGTCAGCTTCCTGCACTTCACCGACTGCCACGCACAGCTCACGCCGGTGTACTTCCGCGAGCCCAGCATGAACCTGGGCGTGGGCGGCGCCGCAGGCAAGGCCCCGCACCTGGTGGGCGAGGCCCTGCTCAAGCACTTCAAGATCCGTCCCGGCACCGCCCAGGCGCACGCCTTCAGCTACCTCGACTTCGCCCAGGCCGCCAAGACCTACGGCAAGGTCGGGGGCTTCGCGCACCTGGCCACCCTGGTCAAGCGGCTGCGCTCGGGCCGCCCGCACGCCTGGCTGCTGGACGGCGGCGACACCTGGCAGGGCTCGGCCACCTCGCTGTGGACCAACGCGCAGGACATGGTCGACGCCTGCAAGAAGCTCGGCGTCGACATCATGACCTCGCACTGGGAGCACACCTTCGGCGCCAAGCGCGTGCAGGAAATCGTCGAGAAGGACCTGAAGGGCCACATGGAATTCCTGGCCCACAACATCAAGACCACCGACTTCGAGGACCTGGTGTTCAAGCCCTACACCATCCGCGAAATGAACGGCGTGCCGGTCGCCGTCATCGGCCAGGCCTTTCCGTACACGCCCATCGCCAACCCGCGCTACATGGTGCCCGACTGGACCTTCGGCATCCAGGAGGACCACCTGCAGAAGATGGTGGACGAGGTGCGCGGCAAGGGCGCGCAGGTGGTGGTGCTGCTCTCGCACAACGGCATGGACGTGGACCTGAAGCTGGCCTCGCGCGTCAGCGGCATCGACGCCATCCTGGGCGGCCACACGCACGACGGCATGCCCGCGCCCACCGTGGTGAAGAACCCCGGCGGCCAGACCCTGGTCACCAACGCCGGCTCCAACACCAAGTTTCTCGGCGTGCTCGACTTCGACGTGCGCGGCGGCAAGGTCCAGGGCTACCAGTACAAGCTCATGCCCATCTTCGCCAACCTGCTGCCGGCCGACGCCGACATGCAGGCCTTCATCGACGGCGTGCGCGCGCCGTACAAGGCCCGGCTGGAAGAGAAGCTGGCCGTCACCGAGGACCTGCTCTACCGCCGCGGCAACTTCAACGGCTCCTGGGACCAGGTCATCTGCGACGCGCTGATCGACGTGAAGGGCGCGGACCTGTGTTTCTCGCCGGGCGTGCGCTGGGGCACCTCGCTGCTGCCGGGCGACACCATCACCATGGAAGCGCTGATGGACCAGACGGCCATCACCTACCCCTCGACCACGCTCAACGAGTTCACCGGCGCGCAGATCAAGGACATCCTGGAAGACGTGGCCGACAACATCTTCAACCCCGACCCCTACTACCAGCAGGGCGGCGACATGGTGCGCGTGGGCGGCATGCAGTACGCCATCGCGCCGAACGAGCGCATGGGGCAGCGCATCCAGAACATGCGGCTCAAGGGCAAGCCCGTGGAGGCCGACAAGACCTACAAGGTGGCCGGCTGGGCCTCGGTGCAGGAAGGCGTCAAGGGCGAGCCGGTGTGGGACGTCGTGGCCGGCCACCTGCGCGCGCGCAAGGTCGTCAAGGGCGTGAAGATCAACACCCCGACGCTGGTGGGCATGAAGGGCAACCCGGGCATGGCGGCGTGAGGCCGCGCCCATGAAAAAAGCCACCGCCCGCGAGGGCGATGGCTGTCAAAACCAAACCTTGGAAAGGAAGGGGCCCGAGGGCCCCGGAGCGGGGCCGCGAGGCCCCGCTGTCACGATCAGAAGTCGTGACGGATGCCCGCGGCGTACAGGCGGCGCTCGGCGACCTCGGTGCCGGCGCCGTTCTCGGCGTCGCCATTGAGGTAGGCGGCGTACACGCGGGTGCGCTTGGACAGCGAGTAGGTCACGCCGAAGGCCAGGCCCTTGGACTTGGCGGTGTCGACGCCGGCGTTCTCGGACTTGTTGTAGGCGTAGCCCACCGAGAAATCCCAGGGGCCCATCGGCATGTTGGCGCCGACCACGAAGCCGTTGGACTCCAGCGTGCCCTGCTCGGCCATGTTGTAGCCGGCGGAGACGCGCACGGCGCCGAAGTCGTAGGCGCCGGCCAGGGTGGTGTACTCGCGCTTGGTGGCCGACACCTCGTGGTTCTGTTCTTGGTAGCCCAGGCCCACGTCCAGCGGGCCGCTGCGGTAGCGCAGGTTGAAGGCGGTCACGTCGCGCTTGACCGGCGAGGCTTGCTCGTCCAGGCCGTAGCTGATGCCGCCGGTGAAGCCGCCGAAGTTCGGCGACTCATAGCGGATCTGGTTGCTGCTGCGCGACGAGTAGTCGGCCACGTGGCCCACGGCGACGCCACCCACGCTGTTGGCGTAGGCGATCTTGGTCGGCGAGAACTCCGAATCCCACAGCGCGCTGCCGACGCTGATGTCGCGGATGTCGTCGAACGCGGTCTCGGTGCGGCCGAGCTTGACCGCGCCGAAGCCACCCGTCAGGCCGACGATGGACTGGCGATCGAAGCCGGCGCCGAAGGCGGCGCCGGTGTCCACGCCCAGCGTGGTCTCGAGCTGGAAGATGGCCTTGAGGCCGCCGCCGAGGTCTTCGGTGCCGCGGAAGCCCAGGCGGCTGGTGCTCAGCAGGCCGCTGGACATCTGCGACTGGCTTTGGGCGGCGCCCGACGCGCCGGCCTTCTCGGAGCCGAGGGAGGCGTCAAGGCGGCCGTAGACGCTGACGCTGGACTGCGCCATGGCGGCGCCGCTGATGGTGGCCAGGGCGGCCAGAGCAATCAGGCTCTTTTTCATGGAATGGTTTCTCCGTTGTGGGGTCTCGGGCCCTGAAGGGACCCGTGCCTCCCGCACCGTGCGGGACGACGGGCCTATTCCACGTGGTGAAGATAACCGTCCGATTACATTTGTAATGGTTTGCCCTATTTACAACGGGCATCCTTAGGTGTTGGAAGGGCTTTCTCGCCGTTGGCATGAAGTTGTGCGCACGGGCGTCTGAGGGTTCTCACGGATTAATGTTGGGCTAAGAGGGGCGCCCGAGCATGCGGCGCATGAACTCCCGAACCCCCCCCTCCCACCCGCGCCTCGGCGCGGGCCGCGCGGCCCGCGCGGTCGGGCGCCGCGGCGAAATCCGCCAGCGGCTGAAGGAGCTCGAAAGCCGCCTGTGACGCGGCACCGCCGCGCTTCTTGACGGGCATCAAGCCGGCGCGCGCGGGCGCGCCGCAAGCTGCGGGCGGCTTCAAGGAGTTGCCATGCCCCTCAAACAGATCCTCGTCCACATGGACGCGGACGAACGCAGCCTGGAGCGCCTGCGCATCGCCCGCCAGCTGGCCCACGCGCACGGTGCCGTGCTGGACGCGCTCTACGCCGCGAGCCTGGTGCCCCTGGCGATGCCGTACCCCGAACTCGGCGAGAACGCGGCCAGCCTGCTGCAGCGCGAACTGCAGCGCTGCGCGCAGGCGCGCGCGGCCTTCGAGCGCGACATGCGCCGCCCCGATGGCTCCGCCACCTGGAGCGAGCTGACGGTGTTCCCGCTGATCGAGGGCTTCGCCGAGCAGGCGCTGTTCGCCGACCTGCTGGTGCTGGGCCAGCACGACCCGGGCAGGCAGCACGCGCCCGACGTGCCGCCCGACTTCGTCGAAGGGGTGCTGGCCGCCAGCGGGCGACCCGCGCTGGTGGTGCCCTACACCGGCCAGTTCGAGGCCTTGCCGCGGTGCATTGCCATTGCCTGGAAGCCCGGCCGCGAGGCGATGCGCGCGGTGATCGCCGCGCTGCCGCTGCTGCAGCGCGCCGAGCGGGTGCACGTGCTGGGCTGGGGCGCCGAACCGGGGCCGCTGGTGCAAGGCCCCCGGCTGGACCTGCGCGGCTGGCTGAGGCTGCACGGCGTCTCGGTGCAATGGCACCGGGAAGACCAGGAGCCCGCGGACCTGGGCGAGGTGCTGTTGTCGCGCGTCTGCGACCTGTCGGCCGACCTGCTGGTGATGGGTTGCTACGGCCACGCGCGCGTGCGCGAATGGGTGCTGGGCGGGGTCAGCCGCACCGTGCTGGGGTCCATGACGCTGCCGGTGCTGATGTCGCACTGAGGCGGCGCCCCGGGCGCGACCTCAGGCCAGGTCGGTGGGCCGGATGACCATCACCGGCGACGGCGCGAGCCGGATGATCTGCTCGGCGCCGCTGCCCAGCAGCAGGCGGTTGACGCCGCGCCGGCCATGCGTGCCCAGCACGATGAGGTCGGCCCGCCAGTCGCGCGCCGCCTGCGCCACCGATTCGCCCAGCCGCGGGCCGAGCTCGTCGATGAGCAGCGAATCGCAGGCCACCCCGGCGGCCTTGACGGTCGCCATCGCCTCGTCCAAAGCCTCGCGGGCCCAGGTGCGCGCGGTGCCGAGCAGATCCACCGTGGCCTCGTAGCCGCTCACGTACATCATCTGATCGATGGCGTGCATCACGCGGATCTGCCCGTCCATGGCGCGCGCCAGCTGGATGGCGGCCTCGAGCGCCCTGTTGGAGGTCTCGCTGCCATCCACGGGCACAAGGATTCGCTTGAACGGGTTCATGGCAGGTCTCCGCAGGGAACGTTGAACAATGGCCCCACTGTGCATGGGCGCGCGCGGAACCGCTTTGCGATGGATCAACAACGCCCGCGGGCGGCGGGTCTATGGTGAATGGCAAGACCACTTTTCCCCGAAAGGACCGTGCCATGCCCCGCATCGAATGGATTCTGGTGGCCAGTGCCACGCACGCGCGCCTGCTGCAGCGCGAACCCGGTCTGCCCCTGGTGCCGATCGCCACCTTCTCGCATCCCGAAGGCCGGCTCAAGGCCAGCGAGCTCGGTGACGACCGCGCGGGCCATGAGCGCGCCGACCGCCGCGGCCAAGGCGGCGTGGCGCTGGAGCCCCGCCTGGACCCGCACCGCAAGGAACATCAGCGCTTCGCGCGCGAACTCGCCGAGCACCTGGAGGCCGGCGCGCGGTCGCAGGCCTACGGCGCGCTGGTGGTGTTCTCCGGCAAGCCCTTTCTCGGCGAGCTTCGCGATGCGCTGGGCGATGGCGCGCGCCGCCTGCTCAAGGCCAGCCTGCCCGTGGACCTGAGCCACGTGAGCGCGCTCGAACTGGACCAGCGCGTGCGCGATGAGCTGGCGTCCGCCTGAGGCGTGCGCATGGCCCCCGTCGCCGCCTTCCTGGAAGAGCTCGCGCGGCGCGCCGGTGTCGCCTTCGAGGTGGTGCTGCCCGGCGGCGGGCGCCTGAAGGCGGGGGAGGGCGCGGCCGCCTTCGGCCTGCACTTTCGAAGTGAGGGCGCGCTTGCGGCCACGCTGCTGCGTGGGCACATGGGCCTGCTCGAGGCCTACTTCGATGGCCAGGTCGATCTGGCCGGGCCCCTGAACCTGGCCCTGGCCGCGGGCCTGAGCGCCGGCTTCGACCTGCAGGCCTCGGTGGTGAACAGCGTGGAGAACCACCTGCTCGAGCGCGGGCAGAGCAACCGCGACCGCGCCCAGGCCAAGCGCAACGCCTGCGCGCACTACGACCTGGGCGAGGCCTTCTATCGGCTCTGGCTCGACGAGCCGCTCAAGATGTACACCTGCGCCTACTGGCGCGAGGGCTGCACGACGCTGGAGCAGGCGCAGCGCGACAAGATCGACCACGTCTGCCGCAAACTGCGCCTGGCGCGTGGCGAGCGCTACGTGGACCTGGGCTGCGGCTTTGGCGGCTTTTTGCTGCGCGCCTGGGAGACCACGGGGGCGATCGGCACCGGCGTCAACACCGCCACCGGCCAGGTGCGGTGGCTGCGCGAGGCGCTGGAGCGCCAAGGCCTGGCGACCCCGTTGTCGGTGCGCGAGGCCGATTTCCGCGACGTGGGCGAGTGCTTCGACAAGCTGGTGTCCATCGGCGTGCTGGAACACGCCGGCCGCGACCAGCTGGCCGAGGTGATCCAGGCCCACGCCGACTGCCTGCGACCGGGAGGCATCGGCCTGCTGCACTTCATCGGCCACGTGGGACCGCGCGAAACCGAGCCCTTCATCCGCAAGCACGTTTTCCCCGGTGGCTGGATTCCCGCGCTCAGCGAGGTGATGCAGGAGATGGAGCGCTGTGGGCTCGAGGTGCTCGATGTGGAGAACCTGCGCCGCCACTACGCGCTCACGCTCGATGAGTGGGCGCGGCGCTTCGCGCAGCGCTGGCCCGAGATCCAGGCGCTGGACCCCACGCGCTTCGACGAACGCTTCCGCCGCATCTGGACGGTCTACCTCGTGGGCTGCGCGGAACTGTTCCGCTCCCCCGTCGGGTGCACCCACCTGTTCCAGGTGCTGTTCAGCAAAGGCAATGCGGGCCGCGGCGCCTACCCCATGACGCGGGACCATGTCTACGCCGTCGATGCCCCAGGCGCGCGCGGCGCGTGAAGCGCAGCGCGCGCACGCGGCCCGCGTCCGCGCGGTCGCCGAGCGGCTGCGCCAGGACCCGTCGCGCAAGCCCCTGGCCCTGGACAAGCGCACCTCCAACCTGTTCCGCCATCGCCAGCGCGCGGCGCGCCAGCGGCTGGACCTGAGTGGCCTGAACCAGGTGCTGGGTGCCGACACGCAGGCGGGCTGGGTGGACGTCGAGGGCATGCTCACCTATGAGGACCTGGTGGCCTGGACCCTGCCGCGCGAGGCCATGCCCGCGGTGGTGCCGCAGCTCAAGACCATCACCGTGGGTGGGGCGCTCGCGGGCGTGGGCATCGAGGCCACCTCGTTCCGCCACGGCCTCGTGCACGAGACCATGAGCGCGCTGGAGGTGCTGCTGCCCGGTGGCGAGGTGGTGCGCTGCACGGCCGACAACGAGCACGCCGATCTCTTCCACGGCTTTCCGAACGCCTATGGCACCCTGGGCTATGCGCTGAGCGCCCGGCTGCGCACCCAGCCCACGCAGCCCTTCGTGCACGTGCGCCACCAGCGCTTCGACGACCCGCGGGCCTTCTTCGACGCCCTGGCCGCGGCCTGCGCGCCCATGCCGGCGGGTGTGGGCCCCGACTTCGTCGATGGCGTGCTGTTCGGTCCGCGCGAGCAGGTGCTCAGCCTGGCGCGCTTCGTGCCCGAGGCCGCGCGCGCCAGCGACTACACCTGGCTCGACATCTACCACGAGTCGCTGCGGCGGCGCGAGGAAGACACACTGACCACCGCCGGCTACCTGTGGCGCTGGGACACCGACTGGTTCTGGTGCTCGCGCCGCTTCGGCCTGCAGCACCGCTGGCTGCGCCATCTGCTGGGGCGGCGGTACCTGAATTCGCGCACCTACACGCGCTGGATGCGCTGGAACGCGCGCTGGCGCGCCGCGCAGCGCCTGGACCGCCTGCTCGGCCAGCGGCACGAGAGCGTGGTGCAGGACGTGGACATTCCCCTGGCCGGGGCGGTGGCCTTCGCGGAGTTCCTGCGCAGCGAGGTCGGCATCTGGCCGGTGTGGGTCTGCCCGGTGCGCGGCAGCGCGCCCCCGCGCTTTCCGCTGTACCCCTTGCCGGACGGGCTGTGCGTCAACTTTGGTTTCTGGGACGTGGTACCGGTGCGCGCGGGGCAATCGCCCGACCACGTCAATCGCCGCGTCGAAGACGCGGTGCTGCGCCTGGGGGGCATCAAGTCCCTGTACTCCGACACCTTCTTCACGCGCGAGGTGTTCGACCGCGCGTACGGCATGGACAGCTACGAGCGCCTGAAGGCGCGCTACGACCCGCAAGGCCGGGCGCCGCACCTGTTCGACAAATGCGTGCGGGGCGCCTGAGCGCGTCGCGCGCAACTTGATGGCCATCAAGCCACGGCGGGCGGCGCGCTCCTACGCTGGGCATCTCTTCACTTCAAGGACCATTGCCATGCGGACATCCACCCTTCGATCGATCACGCTGTCGGCCGTGCTGGCCTGCGCCGCTGTGGCGGCCTTTGCTCAAAGCACAAGCCGGCCCGGCGAGGACAACTACCCGCCCGGCGCACCCAATGCGGCCAGGCCGGGTGTTCCGCCCAGCGGCGCCCGCGTGGGGCCGCGCTACACGCCGGGCTGGTCGATGATGAGCAAGGAAGAGCGGGCGCAGCACCGGTCGCAAATGCGGGCAGCCAAAACGCCCGAGGAGTGCCGCCAGCTGATGGAGGAACACCACCGCCTCATGGAACGCCGCGCGGCCGATCGCGGCACGCCCTTGCGCACGCCCCCGCGCGCCGCCTGTCCCGCGCGCTGAGCCGCGCGCTGCGCGACGCCCGCGCTCAAGTGTCCGCGGGCGTCGCGCAGCGGCCCACCGATTGCGCCAGCGCGATGCGCTCGGTGGGCTGGAGGCCCAGCGCCTGGGCCAGCCGGCGTCGGTCGATCAGGGCCCGCACCACCGTGCCCAGGCCATGGGCCGCGCAGTGCAGGTACACGTTCTGCGCGATGCAGCCCGCGTCGGCGCCGGCAAGGAAAGGGCGTTCGTCCGCGCGCACGTCGTGCATGGCCGCGAAGTCGGCCACGTAGACCAGGTCCAGCGGGGCCGAGGCGGCGAAGGCCTGAAGGCCGGTGAAGCCGCGCAGGTCCTCGGCCTTGACCAGGCTCAGCCGGTGCGCCTGCGGGTCGTAGCGGAAGGCCCCTTCCGGCAGCACGGCGAACACCGCGATTTCCTGCCAATCGTGGGCCGAGGGCGCGGTGCGCCCCTGCCGTGGCGGGCGGTTCACGCCGAACGCGGCCCACAACAGGTCGGACACCTCCTGCAGGCTCAGGGCGTCGGGCAGGAACTCGCGCGTGCTGCGGCGCAGCCGCAGTGCGCTGGCCAGCGTGGCGCCACCTTCCGTGCGCGGGGGCGGCAGGACGGCATCATCGGTGTCGAGATTGAGCTGGACGGTGGACATGGTCTTCGTTCCATGGGGTGCAGGGATGGACGCACCATGACGCGGGGCGCGGCGCCTGTGCTTGACGCAGGTCATGTCCGCGGGCTGGAACGTCGCGCGGGGCACCGCGTGGCCAGCTTGATGGCCGTCAACATGCGCGCCCCCCGCCTGGGCCACATTGGTCGACATGGGTCCCCGACCCCTTGGAGCCACCATGAAGATCGCCCATATCTGCCGGCGCGCGCCGGTCACCATTCCCGCCAATGCCTCGGTGCGCGAGGCGGCCCGCGCCATGCAGGCCGAGCGCGTGGGCGCGCTCGGCCTGACCGACCCGTTCGAGCCCGGGCGCATCGTCGGCGTCGTCACCGACCGCGACCTGGTGCTGCAGGTGCTGGCGGGCGAGCGACCCGTCGACGGTCAGGTGGTGGCCGGCGTGTGCTCGTCCGACCTGCATGGCGTGTCGGCCCAGGCCTCGGTGCACGAAGCCGTGGAAGCGATGCGCCGGCACGGCGTGCGGCGCTTGCTGGTGATCGGCGACGACGGCCAGGCGGTGGTGGGGGTGCTGTCGATGGACGACGTGCTGGGCGTGCTGGCCGACTAACTGGCGGCGCTGGCCGGCACCCTCAGGTCCGGCCTGGCGCGCGAGGGCGAGCCCCGTGGCGAGGCGCGCGCCGGGCATTGAGCCTGCGGCGCCCAGCGCGCCCCAATGAAAAACCCCCGCGGGCCGGACGGACCGCGGGGGTTGGGAAGGTGGTGCCGGAGAGAGGAGTCGAACCCCCGACCTTCTCATTACGAATGAGCTGCTCTACCAACTGAGCTACACCGGCGAAGCCCGGCATTATAGCCAAGCGGGCGGGGCCTGGGCCGTGGCCGGCGGCTCAGGCCTCGCGGTGGTATTGGGTGACGCGCTCGACCTCGTTCTTGCTGCCCAGGATCACGCTGACGCGCTCGTGCAGCTTGGAGGGCTGGATGTCCAGGATGCGCTCGCGCCCGTTGGTGGCGGCGCCGCCGGCCTGTTCCACCAGCCAGCTCATGGGGTTGGCCTCGTACATCAGGCGCAGCTTGCCGGGCTTGTCGGGCTCGCGCTTGTCCCAGGGGTACATGAAGATGCCGCCGCGCGTGAGGATGCGGTGCACGTCGGCCACCATGCTGGCGATCCAGCGCATGTTGAAGTCCTTGCCGCGTGGGCCTTCCTTGCCTTGCAGGCATTCGTCCACATAGCGCTTCACCGGGGCGTCCCAGTGGCGCATGTTGCTCATGTTGATGGCGAACTCCTTGGTGTCGGCCGGGATGCGCACGTCTTCCTGCGTGAGCACGAAGGAGCCCTGCTCGCGGTCCAGCGTGAACATGGCCACGCCGTCGCCCACGGTCAGCACCAGCGTGGTCTGCGGGCCGTAGACGCAGTAGCCCGCCGCCACCTGCCGGTGGCCGGGCTGCAGGAAGTCCCCCTCGTCGACGCCGCGGTCGTCCTCGGGCATCTTCAGCACGCTGAAGATGGTGCCGATGCTGACGTTGACGTCGATGTTCGACGAGCCGTCGAGCGGGTCGAACAGCAGCAGGTACTCGCCCTGCGGGTAGCGGTTGGGCACCACGTAGATGCTGTCCATTTCCTCGCTGGCCATGGCCGCGAGGTGGCCGCCCCATTCGTTGGCCTCGATCAGGACCTCGTTGGCGATGATGTCCAGCTTCTTCTGGACCTCGCCCTGCACGTTCTCGCTGCCGGCGGTGCCCAGCACGCCGCCCAGCGCGCCCTTGTTCACCGCGTGGCTGATGCTTTTGCAGGCGCGCGCGACGATCTCGATGAGCAGGCGCAGCTGCGAGGGGATGTGGCCGTCGACGCGCTGCTTTTCGACGAGGTAGCGGGTGAGGGAGATGCGTTGGCTCATGGTCGGGGGTTTCTCAGTCGTCGGACAGGGCGCGGGTCACGACCTCGCGCACGTCGTTGCTCAGCTCGGTCTGCGCGGCCACGCGGGCGATGGCCTCGCGCGCGGCGCCGCGGTAGGGTTCGGCGAGTTTCCTCCAGCGGTCCAGCGCGCGCGCCAGGCGCGCGGCCACCTGCGGGTTGAAGCGATCGATCTCGATGACGCGCTCGCTCCAGAACACGTAGCCGGCCGCGTCGGCGCGGTGGAAGGCGCCCGGGTTGGCGTTGCAGTAGCTGAAGATCACGCTGCGCGCGCGGTTGGGGTTGCGCGGGTTGAAGTCGCGGTGCGCCATGAGCTGCTTCACCGCCGGCAGCACGTTGCCGCCGCGGTCGGGCGCGCCGGCCTGTAGGGCGAACCACTTGTCCAGCACCAGGGCCTCGTCGCGGAACATGGCGTGGAAGCGGGTGAGCGCTTCGCGCGCCAGCGGGTGGTCGGCCACCACCAGGGCCGACAGCGCGTTGAAGCGATCGGTCATGTTGCCGGCGTCCTTGAAGCGCTGGTAGGCCTTGCCGGGCCAGACGGTGTCGCCCGAGCGGCGCGCCTGCAGGCACAGCATGGCGAGCGCCAGTCCGGCCAGGGCGCGGCGGCCCGCGCTCAGCGGGTCGGGCCGGTAGGCGCCGTTGTCCTTGTGCGCTTCGTAGGCCCAGACCCAGTCGGCCTGCAGGGCCGTGGCGAGCTGTTCGCGCATGGCCTCGCGCACCGCGTGCACGCGCTGCGGGTCCACCACCTCGAGCTGCTCGGCGATGTAGGTCTCGCTGGGCAGGGTGAGGGCCAGTTCCTTGAAGGCCGCGTCCAGGCGTTCGTGGCGCAGCACGGCGCGCATGGCCTCGATGAAGGCGGCGTCCAGCGGGGCGTCCACCGCGCCGGGGGCGGCAATGGCCGCGAGCGCGCGGCGCAGCGCCAGGCGCTGGCCGGCTTCCCAGCGGTTGAAGGGGTCGCTGTCGTTGGCGAGCAGGATCAGCAACTGCTCGTCGCTGTAGTCGCATTCCAGCACCACGGGCGCCGAGAAGCCGCGCAGCAGCGAGGGCACGGGCTCGCTGTCCACGCCGTCGAATACCAGCGACTGGCTGACCTCGGTGAGCACGAAGAGGCGCTGCTCGGGCGCCAGCGGCAGTTCACGGCCCTCGGCGTCCAGCAGACCCAGCGCCACCGGGATCACGAAGGGCTGCTTGAGCGCCTGGCCCGGCGTGGGCGCGCAGCGCTGCGTGAGCGACAGCGTGTAGCGGCGGGCGGCGGCGTCGTAGTGGCCCTCGGCGCGCACGCGCGGCGTGCCGGCTTGGCTGTACCAGCGCTTGAAGGGTTCCAGCAGGCGCGCCAGCGCGCTGTCGGGGTTGGCGTCGGCGAGGGCCTGGGCGAAGTGGTCGCAGGTGACGGCCTGGCCGTCGTGGCGCTCGAAATAGAGCTTCATGCCACGCGCAAATCCCTCGCGGCCGACCAGGGTCTGCATCATGCGCACGACCTCGGCGCCCTTTTCGTACACCGTGACGGTGTAGAAGTTGTTGATCTCGACGTAGCTGTCGGGGCGCACTGGGTGGGCCATGGGGCCCGCGTCCTCGGGGAACTGGGCGGTGCGCAGCACGCGCACGTCCTCGATGCGCTTGACCGCGCGCGCCGAGGCTTCGGCGCACAGGTCCATGCTGAACTCCTGGTCGCGAAAGACCGTGAGGCCTTCCTTGAGCGAGAGCTGGAACCAGTCGCGGCAGGTGACGCGGTTGCCGGTCCAGTTGTGGAAGTACTCGTGGCCCACCACCGATTCGATGTTGGCGAAGTCGGTGTCGGTGGCGGTGGCGCTGTTGGCCAGCACGTACTTGGTGTTGAAGATGTTGAGGCCCTTGTTCTCCATCGCCCCCATGTTGAAGTCGCTGGTGGCCACGATCATGAAGCGCTCGAGGTCCAGCGGCAGGCCGAAGCGGGCCTCGTCCCAGGCCACGCTGGCCATGAGCGAGTTCATGGCGTGCTCGGTCTTGTCCATGTCGCCGGGGCGCACGTAGACCTGCAGCAGGTGCTCCTGGCCGCCGCGCGAGACGATGCGCTGCTCGCGCGCCACGAGCTGGCCCGCCACCAGGGCGAACAGGTAGCAGGGCTTGCGGTGGGGGTCGACCCACTTGGCGAAGTGGCGGCCATCGGCCAGTTCACCCGACTCGACCAGGTTGCCGTTGGACAGCAGCACCGGGTAGCGCTGCTTGTCGGCGCGCAGCGTGACGGTGTAGCTGGCCATCACGTCGGGCCGGTCGAGGAAGTAGGTGATGCGGCGGAACCCCTCGGCCTCGCACTGCGTGAAGAAGGTGCCCTGGCTCACGTACAGGCCCATGAGCTGGCTGTTCTTCTCGGGCGCGCAGGTGGTGAAGATCTCCAGCGTGAAGGGCGCGTCGCCGTGTTCCTCCAGGCTTGGCAGGTTGTCCAGCACCAGCTGGCCACCGTCCATCTTGAAGGAGCAGCCGGCGCCGTTGACCAGCACGCGCGCGAGGTTGAGCTCCTCGCCGTCCAGGCGCAGCGGCTGCGCGGGCACGGCCGGATTGCGGCGCAGCGCCATGCGGTTGAGCACGCGGGTCTTGGCCGGGTCGAGGTCGAAGGTGAGTTCGACCGTGTCGATCCAGTAGGCGGGCGGGGCGTAGTCTTCGCGGCGCACCACCGTGGTGGGGCCTTCACGCAGGGAACTCATGGATCACACCCCTTGTTTGAGCGAGGCTTCGATGAAAGGATCGAGGTCGCCGTCCAGCACCTTCTGGGTGGCGGAGATCTCGACGTTGGTGCGCAGGTCCTTGATGCGGCTGTTGTCCAGCACGTAGCTGCGGATCTGGTGGCCCCAGCCGACGTCGGTCTTGGTGTCCTCCAGCTTCTGCTGCTCTTCCATGCGCTTGCGCATCTCGTGGTCGTACAGGCGCGAGCGCAGCCGCTGCCAGGCCAGGTCGCGGTTGCTGTGCTGGCTGCGGCTGTCCTGGCACTGCACCACGATGCCCGTGGGCATGTGCGTCAGGCGCACGGCCGAGTCGGTCTTGTTGATGTGCTGGCCGCCCGCGCCGCTGGCGCGGTAGGTGTCCACGCGCACGTCGGCGGGGTTGATGTCGATCTGGATCGAGTCATCGATCTCGGGGTAGACGAACACCGAGGCGAACGAGGTGTGGCGCCCGCCCGAGCTGTCGAAGGGGCTCTTGCGCACCAGCCGGTGCACGCCGGTTTCGGTGCGCAGCAGGCCGAAGGCGTATTCGCCCTCGATCTTGATGGTGGCGCTCTTGATGCCGGCGGTGTCGCCCGGGGTCTCGTCTTCCACCGTGGTGCTGAAGCCCTTGCGTTCGGCGTAGCGCAGGTACTGGCGCAGCAGCATGCTGGCCCAGTCGCAGGCCTCGGTGCCGCCGGCGCCGGCCTGGATGTCGAGGAAGCAGTTCAGCGGGTCCGCCGGCTTGTTGAACATGCGGCGGAATTCGAGCTTCTCCACCTCGGCCTGGATCTTGGCGGCCTCGTTGGCGATGGTCTGCAGGCCGGCGTGGTCGTCATCGGCGGCCGACATCTCATGCAGCTCGGTGTTGTCGGCGAGCTCGACGCTGAGCCGGTCGAGCACCAGCACCACGTCTTCCAGGGCCTTCTTTTCCTTGCCCAGGTCCTGGGCGCGCTTGGGGTTGTCCCAGACGGTGGGGTCTTCCAGCGCGGATTCGACTTCTTTCAGCTTCGATGCCTTGGCATCGTAGTCAAAGATACCTCCGCAACTCGACCACACGGGTGGTCAGGTCATCGAGTTGCGTGCGGATGGCGTTGATCTGTTCGGCGTCCATGGCGGTTCCTGCGTGTGTTCGGCAAAAACCTTGATTTTCTCATGCAGGGGCGGCCCTGGCGATGGCCGTGCCGCCCATGGCCCCGCTGGTGCGTCAATAGCGCCAGGTGAAGCCGAACATCAGGGCCGCGGTGCCCAGAATCTGCACTTCCAGGCCGGCCTTGTCGTTGAGGCGGTAGCCGATGGCCGGGACGATGGCGGGCGAGAAGCCGCCGACGTTGCCGGGCACCTTGTTCTTGTACTGGCCCACGTAGCCGTAGAGGACGCCGGCGCTCACCTGCGCGTAGACCTGGGGCCAGCCGTCGATGAGGTCGTTCCAGCGCTTGCCCGCGTAGAGGTAGGCCGAGGGCTGGCCGAAGGAGTTGCGGAACAAGGACAGGCCGCAGAAGCGGTCGTCGGGCAGTTGGCGGTTCAGCGCCAGGGCGAACACCGGGCGGTGTTCCGGGTCGTTGGACCAGTGGTGGGTGTAGGGCGAGGCGAAGAGCTCGTAGCGCGACTGGCCTTCGGGCAAGGGGTTGTCCCAGCCGGGGCAAGCGTTGAAGGCGAAGGCGGGGGCGCAGAGCAGGGCGGCCGTGGCGGCAAAAGAATGGAGCGGTCGCATCGGCCAAGTATGCCTTCCTGCCTGTTTCGGGAAGGTCGGGGTATGCAAGAAAACGTGACTCAGCCGCCGCGCAGGAAGTCCTCGATCAGTGCCGCCAGGGCCTCGGGCCGGTCGTGGTGCATCATGTGTCCCGCGTCTTCGATCAGGGCGTGGCGCAGGTTCGGCACGTGCGCGATGCGCTCGCGGAATTCGTCCAGCGTGTAGCGGCCCTTCCACCACAGGCCCAGGCTGTCGTCGCTGGCCACCACGCACAGCGTGGGCGCGGCGATGCGGCGGTAGACCTCGATGGCTTCCTCGGGCCGGAACAGCACGGCGTTGGTGACCTTGTGCGCCGGGTCGCCCAGGATGGCCCAACGGCCCTCGGCATTCGGCCGCGCCCACTGTCGCGCCAGCCAGTCGGCCTTGTCCGGCGGCAGGCGCGGATTGGTTTTCATCAGGCGGCGCGCCACGCCCTCGGCGTCGGCGTAGTCGCTCAGGTCCATGTCGCCCCGGCGCAGGGCGCGGATCTCGTCCAGCCATTGGGCGTAGCGCTTGGGCGCCTGCTCGGGCGGGGAGGCCGGCATGCCGAAGCCTTCCAGGTTGACCAGACGGCGGATGCGCTGTGGCCGCGCGCCCGCGTACAGCGTGGCGACGTGGCCGCCCATGCTGTGGCCCACCAGGTCCACGGGCTGTTCACCGGCCAGGGCGTCGAGCAGGGCGTCGAGGTCGCCCAGGTAGTCGGGGAACCAATAGCTGTCGGGGGCGGCGCCGTTCCATGTGGTGTCGCCGTAGCCGCGCCAGTCGGGGGCGACGATGTGGCGGTCCTCGCGCATCGCGTCCACCACGAACTGCCACGACGCGGCCACGTCCATCCAGCCATGCACCAGCACCAGCGGCGGGCGGCCGGCCTCGGGCGTGCCCCAGTGGCGCAGGTGGTAGCGCCAGCCGCGGATGGGGAGAAACTCGCTGCGTGAGGGGCGTCGTGCTTGGTACATTCGCCCGATCATAGAGAGCCCCCGGTCGCGGGGCTTGGAGACAAAGGCATGCCCCACGCCGCCCGCCGCCCAGGCCGTGACACCGCGATCGACCACTATCCCGCGCTGCACGCGGACTTCCGCTGGCAGGTGCCGGCCGAGTTCAACATGGCCGAGGTCTGCATGCGCCGCTGGGCCACGGGCGCGGCCAGCGGCCGCCGCACGGCGGTGATCGCCACCGCTCCCGGCCAGGCCGACCGCGAGCACAGCTACGCCGAGCTCTTCGCCCAGGCCAATCGCCTGTCCAACGCGCTCGACGCCCTGGGCGTTCAGCGCGGCGACCGCGTCGCCATCGTGCTGCCGCAGCGCTTCGAAACCGCCGTGGCCTACATGGCCGTGCTGCAGATGGGCGCGGTGGCCATGCCGCTGTCGCAGCTCTTCGGTCCAGAGGCGCTGGAGTTTCGCCTGCGCGACAGCGAGGCCGTGCTCGCCATCTGCGACGCCAGCACCCTGGCCGCTGTGCAGGGCGTGGGCGCCGCCTGCCCGCTGTTGAACGAACTGATCGCCGTCGACGCGCCCGAAGGGCCCGCGCGTGGCGGCGCGCTCGACTGGGCGCAACTGCTGGCGCAGGAAGAGGAAGCCTTCGAACCCGCGCACACGCGCGCCGACGAAGCCGCGGTGCTGATCTACACCAGCGGCACCACCGGCAACCCCAAGGGCGCGCTCATTCCGCACCGCGCGCTCATCGGCAACCTCACGGGCTTCGTGTGCAGCCAGAACTGGTTCGGCTTCGACCCCTTCGACACCAGCCGCCCCAGCGAGGCGGTGTTCTGGTCCCCCGCCGACTGGGCCTGGACCGGCGGCCTGATGGATGCGCTGCTGCCCACGCTCTACTTCGGCCGGCCCATCGTGGCGCACAACGGCCGCTTCAGCCCGCAGACCGCCTTTGAACTCATCGAGCGCCACGGCGTGACGCACAGCTTCCTGTTTCCCACCGCGCTCAAAGCCATGATGAAGGCGTACCCGCGCCCCAAGCGGCAGTTTCGCTTCGTGCTGCAGGGGCTGATGAGCGCCGGCGAGGCCGTGGGCGACGCCGTGTTCAGCTGGTGCCGGGACGAGCTGGGCATCACGGTGAATGAAATGTTCGGCCAGACCGAGATCAACTACATCGTGGGCAACTGCGCGCGCCTGTGGCCGGCGCGGCCCGGCAGCATGGGCAAGGGCTACCCAGGCCACCGGGTGGCGGTGATCGACGACGACGGCAAGGAATGTCCCGTGGGTGTGCCCGGCGACGTGGCCGTGCACCGGCTGGACGTGCACGGCGAGCCCGACCCGATCTTCTTTTTGGGCTACTGGAAAAACGAGGCGGCCACGCGCGGCAAGTTCACCGGCGATCCCGCCAGCAGCTGGTGCCGCACGGGCGACCTGGCCGTGCGCGACACAGACGGCTACCTCTGGTACCAGGGCCGCGCCGACGACGTGTTCAAAGCCGCGGGTTACCGCATCGGGCCGAGCGAGATCGAAAACTGCCTGGTCAAGCACCCGGCGGTGGCGAACGCGGCGGTGGTGCCCAAGCCGGACCGGGAGCGGGGGGCGGTGGTGAAGGCCTACGTGGTGCTGTCGCCGGGACATGTCGGCAATGCCTCGCTGGTCGCCGAGCTGCAGTCGCACGTGAAAGGGCGGCTGGCGCCCTATGAGTACCCGAAGGAGATCGAGTTCATTGACGCGCTGCCCATGACCACCACGGGGAAGGTGCAGCGCCGCGTGCTGCGCGTGCAGGAAGAGGAGCGCGCGCGCCTCGCCTGACGCGCCGGGCGCAAAAAAAGCCCGGCGGTTGCCGGGCTTGAGAGAGCGGTGACAGCAGTGATGGGTCAGCGCTGCGCGGTACTGGCCGGCTCGGCCACATAGATTTCCACGCGGCGGTTCATGGCGCGGCCCTGGGCCGTGCCGTTGTCGGCGATGGGCTCGCGCGAGCCGCGGCCGTCGGTGCTGATGCGCGTCGCCGCGACGCCCCGGCCCACCAGGTAGTCGCGCGTGGCATTGGCGCGGTCGAAGGACAGCGGGTTGTTGATGGCGTCGCTGCCCGAGCTGTCGGTGTGGCCGATGATGGTCACATGCGTGGCCTGGTTCTGCTGCAGCGTGGTGGCGAACTGGCCCAGCACGCGCACCAGCGTCGGGCTCAGCGTGGAGCGGCCCGACGCGAAGCCCGCATCGGCCGGCACGTCCAGCTTCAGCCGGTTGTCGGCCGTCTGGCTCACGCCGATGCCGGTGCCCGCGGTGGCCGCTTCCATCTGTTTCTTCTGCTCTTGCATGCGCGTGGACCAGATGTAGCCCCCCAGCGCGCCCGCGCCAGCGCCCAGCACGGCGCCCTGGGCCGCGCCCTTGGAGCCACCGGTGAGGCCGCCCAACACAAGGCCCGCCGCCGCGCCGATGCCAGCGCCCTTGGCGCTGTCGCTCTGCGTCTCGCTCATGTTCGCGCAGCCGCTGATGGCCAGAGCCGCCGCCACGGTGAGAACGGTCAGGCCACGCGTGGTGTGGGAAACGGTGTGGGACATGGTGGAACTCCTCGTTGTTGATGGGGAAAACAGACCCCGCCTGGCGCAGCCGGCGGTGGACAACTCAGCGCCTAAACTTATACCCCTACGGGGATATTGACCCCGTAGGAATTCTCTGACGTTACAAATCCTTGCATGAACCCCGTCGCACTTGGCCAGAGCCCCCTTCAAGTCACCCCGATCTGCCTCGGCACCATGACCTTCGGCGAGCAGGTCGATGAGCCGACCGCGCACCGCATCCTGGACCGCGCCGTCGAGCGCGGCGTGGACTTCATCGACACGGCCGAGATGTACTCCGTGCCCGCGCGCGCCGAAACCTTCAGCGCCACCGAGACCATCATCGGCAACTGGTTCGCCCGCCACCCCGGCCAGCGCCAGAAGCTGGTGCTCGCTACCAAGGTGGCCGGGCCGTCGCGCGGCATGCCCTGGATCCGCGGCGACAACGCAGGCCTGAGCAAGGCCGAAATCGTGAAAGCCTGCGAAGGCAGTCTGCGCCGCCTCCAGACCGAGGTGATTGACCTCTATCAAATTCACTGGCCGGCGCGCAACCTGCCGGCCTTCGGCGCGCTCAGCTTCGACCCCGCCAAGGACAAACCCTGCGCCTCGATGCTCGAACAGCTCGAGGCCATGGCCGAGCTGGTGAAAGCGGGCAAGGTGCGCGCCATCGGCCTGTCCAACGAAACGCCCTATGGCGTGCACGAGTTCGTGCGCCTGGCCGAGCAGCACGGCCTGCCGCGCGTGGCCACGGTGCAGAACCCCTACTGCCTGATCAACCGCAGTTATGAGAACGGCCTGGACGAGACCAGCCACCGCCTGGGCGTGTCGCTGCTGGCCTACTCGCCGCTGGGCTTTGGCCTGCTCACCGGCAAGTACGACGGCACCGGCCTGGTGGGCGGGCACGGCCGCCTGGCCATCTTCGAGAGCATGCGCAAGCAGCGCTGGGGCCGGCCCGAGGCCCTGGCCACGGCCCAGCGCTACAACGCGCTGGCCCGCGAGCACGGCCTCACGCCCGCGCAGCTGGCGCTGGCCTTTTGCTACAACAACTGGCGCGTGGCTTCCACCATCATCGGCGTGACCACCGTGGCCCAGCTGGATGAGTGCCTGGACGCCTGGGGCACGCCGTTCACGCCCGAGCTGCAGGCGGCGGTGGACAAGATCCGCTGGGACAGCCGCGACCCCGCGCAGTAAAAAGCAACACCCCTGCCGCGCTTCGCGCGACCCCCTCATGGGGGCGATGCCTGCGGCCCGGCAGAGCCGGTTCCGCGGCATCTCTGGACAAAGCCCTGGTATGCCCAAGCCCCGACATGTTTCCGAGACACCCGCCACGGCCTGGCTCAAGGCGAACGGCGTGGCGTACACCGAGCATCCCTACGAATACCTGGAGCACGGCGGGGCGCAGCACAGCGCCCAGGTGCTGGGCCTGGACCCGTTCGCGGTGGTGAAGACGCTGATCATGCAGGACGAGGCCGCCAAGCCGCTGGCCGTGCTCATGCATGGCAACCGCACGGTGTCCACCAAGAACCTGGCGCGCCAGATCGGCGCGAAGTCGGTGGAGCCCTGCAAGCCCGAAGTGGCGAACCGCCACAGCGGCTACCTGGTGGGCGGTACCTCGCCCTTCGGGCTCAAGCGCGCCATGCCGGTGTTCGTGGAAGCTACCGTGCTGGAACTGCCGCGCCTCTGGATCAATGGCGGGCGGCGCGGCTTCCTGGTCGGCATCGAGCCGGCCGTGCTGCTCGGTCCGCTGGGCGCGCAGGCGGTGCGGTGCGCGCTGGCAGAATGACGCGCGCTCCATTCCGACCATAAGAACCCTTGACCGAGGAGATGCCCTTGCAAGCGCTCTATCCCGCGCTGGCCACTCTGGCCGCCTACCTGATCGGGTCCCTGTCCTTCGCGGTGATCGTCAGCCGCCTGATGGGTCTGTCCGACCCGCGCACCTACGGCAGCAAGAACCCCGGCGCCACCAACGTGCTGCGTTCGGGCAGCAAGGCGGCGGCCATCGTCACCCTGCTGCTCGACGCGGTGAAGGGCTGGCTGCCGGTGTTCGTGGTGGCGCACTGGGGCGAGCCTTTCGGCCTGGGCGCGGGCACGGTGGCGCTGGTGGGCCTGGCGGCCTTCCTGGGCCACCTGTTCCCCGTGTTCTTCAAGTTCCAGGGGGGCAAGGGCGTGGCCACGGCGGCCGGCGTCATCCTGGGCTTCAACCCCTGGCTGGGCCTGGCCTCGCTGCTCACCTGGCTGATCATCGCCATCTTCTTCCGCTATTCCTCGCTGGCGTCCATCGTCACGGCGGTGTTCGCGCCGGCCTACTACCTGCTGGGCGGCGGCGTGGCCTGGGAGGCGCCGGGCGTGATGGTGCTGAGCCTGGCGGTGATGGCGGTGCTGCTTGTGTGGCGCCACGCCGAGAACATCAACCGCTTGCTGGCCGGCAAGGAAAGCCAGCTCGGAGCCAAGAAAAAATGAACCAGCAAGGCATCCAGCGCGTGGGCATGGCCGCGCGCTACAGCGAAGCCGCCGTGTTCAACGGCATCGTGTTCCTGGCGGGCATGGTGCCCGAGCGCGGCGACACCGACATCCGCGGCCAGACCGCGGACGTGCTGCAACAGGTGGAGCAGCGCCTGAAGGAATGCGGCAGCGACAAGTCGCGCATCCTGCGCACCGAGATCTTCCTCACCGACATCCGCGACATCGCGGCCATGAACGAGGTCTGGGACGCCTGGGTGGTGCCCGGCGCCGCGCCGCCGCGCGCCACCGTGCAGGCCGCGCTGGCCAACCCGGCGTACCGCATCGAGATCGTGGTGACGGCCGCGCAGGCCTGAGTCAGTAGCGCCGCTCCAGCGTCAGCTGGTCGTTGTTGCGCTGCATCTGGAAGCGCGTGAGGAAGCTGTTGCCCAGCAGCACGAAGGGCATGGGCTGTGGCAGCACGATGGCGGCCACGGCATGCACCTGGGCGTCGCCCACGCGCACCGAGTCGAGCGTGACGCGGGAGCCCGGCGCGGTGCCGTTGGCCGTCTGCACCGTCACGCGCTGGCCGCGCTGGTAGTCCAGGTTGATGCGCTTGGCCTCGGACTCGCCCATGATGATTTGTGTGGCGCCGGTGTCCACCATGAACTGCACCGCGCGGCCGTTGATCTGGCCTTGGGGCATGAAGTGGCCGCTGCCGTCGGCCGTGAGCACCACGCGCTGGGCGCCGCCCGCCTCGGCCCCGCCGCCGCCCAGGCTCACCGGGGCTTCGCCCAGTCGCAGGGTCTGGCGCTGGCCGCCGATCTCGACCACGGCCGATTCGCCTTGCACCGACACCAGGCGAACGCCCTGGTGCGCCTGGCCAGCCGCCAGAAAACGCGGCGCGGCGCCGTCGATGACGACCAGGGCCTTGCTGCCGGAGATGCCCGACAGCGACACCGACTGGGCATAAGAAAAGCCGGTGGAGCCCGCCCAGAGGCCAACCAGCAGCGCGCGTGACCACCGCCACCCAGAGGCGCCGCGGAACCGGCTTTGCCGGGCCGCAGGCGCCGCCTCCTTGAGGGGGGCGCGCGAAGCGCGGCGGGGGTGGTCCACTAGTCTCTGAAGTTGTTGAACGAGAGCGGCAGGTCCTTCATCTCGTTCTTGATGATGGCCATGGTGGCCTGCAGGTCGTCGCGCTTGGCGCCGGTCACGCGCACGGCGTCGCCCTGGATGGCGGCCTGCACCTTGAGCTTGCTGGCCTTGATGGCCTGCTGGATCTTCTTGCCGTCTTCGGTGGCGATGCCGTTGCGCACCTTGGCCACCTGCTTGACCTTGTCGCCGCCCATTTTTTCGACCTTGCCCATGTCGAGGAAGCGCACGTCCACGTTGCGCTTGGCGAGCTTGTTGCGCAGCACGTCCTCGATCTGCTGGAGCTGGAAGTCGGCGTCACCGGTGAGGGTGATCTCCTTGTCCTTCAGCTCGATGGCGGCGCTCGTGCCCTTGAAGTCGAAGCGCGTGCCGATCTCGCGCGCGACCTGATCGACGGCATTCTTGACTTCAACGAGATCGGCTTCTAGGACGGTGTCGAACGAGGGCATGGCGAGGCGGCGGTGGGTGAGAAAATCGCGGCCATGATAGTCGAGAAGCAGGTGCCTCTACAGGCCTACAACAGCTTTGGCATCGTGGCCAAGGCGCACCGCCTCGCGCGCATCCGCGCCGAGGCCGACCTGGCCGCGCTGCGGGCCTCGGACGACTGGCCGGAACTCACCCGCGAGGCCCCGCCTTTCGTGCTGGGTGGGGGCAGCAACCTGGTGATCACGGGCGATGTGAGGCCTTTGGTGCTCAAGGTGGAGATCGCGGGCCGGCGCCTGGTGGAGGAAACGCCCAAGGGCTGGCTGGTGGAGGCCGGCGCGGGCGAGAACTGGCACGCCTTCGTGCAGTGGACGCTGGAGCGGGGCTGGCCCGGGCTGGAGAACCTGGCGCTCATCCCCGGCACCGTGGGCGCCTCGCCGGTGCAGAACATCGGCGCCTATGGCGTGGAACTGCAAGACCGCTTCCATTCGCTGGACGCCATCGACCTGCGTTCGGGTGAGGGGTTCACGCTGGACGCCGCGCAGTGCGGCTTCGGCTACCGCGACTCGGTGTTCAAGCACCCACCCACGGATGCGCGCGACTTCGGCCTGGCGGGCCGCGCGCTCATCGCTCGGGTGCGTTTCTGGCTGCCCAAGGCCTGGAAGCCGGTGCTGGGCTATGCCGACCTGGAGCGCAAGATCGCCGAAACCGGCAACACCACGCCTGACGCGCGGACGATCTTCGACTGGATCTGCGCCATCCGGCGCGCCAAGCTGCCGGACCCGGCGGTGATCGGCAACGCGGGCAGCTTCTTCAAGAACCCCACGGTCACGCTGGACCAGTGCGCCGACATCATCGCGCGCGAGCCCAAGGTGGTGCACTACCCCATGCCCGATGGCACGGTGAAGCTGGCCGCGGGCTGGCTGATCGACGCCTGCGGCTGGAAGGGGCGCGGCGTGGGCAACGCGGGCGTGTACGACAAGCAGGCCCTGGTGCTGGTGAACCGGGGCGGGGCCACCGGGGGCGAGGTGGTCACGCTGGCGAAGGCGATCCAGACCAGCGTCTATGAGCGCTTCGGCATCCGGCTGGAGCCGGAGCCGGTGGTGATCTGAACCCAGGAGGCATGCCATGGCTGGCCACCCCGTTTTCTCGATGAAGTTCGCCCAGCTGTACCCGCTGTACGTGCAGAAGGCCGAGCGCAAGCAGCGCACCCGCGAGGAGGTGGACCAGGTCATCGGCTGGCTGACGGGCTACGACGCGGCGGGACTGCGCCGCCAGATCGAGCAGGGCAGCGACGTCGAGACCTTCTTTGCCCAGGCGCCCGCGTTTCACCCGAACAGCGCACGGATCACGGGCCTGGTGTGCGGTGTGCGCGTCGAAGAGGTGGACGACCCGCTGATGCGCAAGATCCGCCAACTGGACAAATTGGTCGACGAACTGGCCAAAGGCAAGGCGATGGACAAGATCCTGAGGCAGTGAGCGGGCCCGGGCCCCGAACACTTGGCCATTTCCCAACCCGGAGGTCCCACGGAAGCCATGAAACCCACCGAACGTGAACAGCTGCTGCAAACACTGAAGACCCGGTTCGAGAAGCACCCCAAGCGCCACAAGGGCATGGCCTGGGACGAGGTGCTGGCGCGGCTGGGGTCGAACCCCGGCGCCCTGTCGTCCCTGCACCGGATGGAGGCCTCGGGCGGCGAGCCCGACGTGATCGGGCGCGACAAGGCCTCGGGCGTGATCCTTTTCTGCGATTGCGCGGCCGAGACGCCCACGGGCCGGCGCAGCCTGTGCTTCGACCGCGAGGCGCTGGACGCGCGCAAGGAGAACAAGCCGCAAGGCAGCGCCATGGAGATGGCCGCCGAGATGGGCATCGAGATGCTCGACGAGGCGATGTACCGCCGGCTGCAGGAGTTGGGCGAGTTCGACCTGAAGACCTCCAGCTGGATCGCCACCCCGAAAGCCGTGCGCGCGCTCGGCGGGGCCCTGTTCTGCGACCGCCGCTATGGCCAGGTGTTCACGTACCACAACGGCGTGCAGTCCTACTACGCGTCGCGCGGCTTTCGGGGGCTGCTGCGGGTCTGATCGCGGCGAAGGCCGACGGTGATCAAAAAAAAGGGCCCGCCAGATGGCGAGCCCTTCGAGCGCAAGCGGTGGACCTGCTTCAGTCCTTGCCGAGCTTGAGCATGTCGGTGCCGTCGCCGCTCGTCAGCAGGCCGGTGCGGCTGTAGACGCCCAGTTTGCCGCGCGTGTCGGTGATGTCGAGGTTGCGCATGGTCAGCTGGCCAATGCGGTCCAGCGGCGTGAAGGGCGCGTCCTCCACCTTCTCCATCGACAGCCGCTCGGGCGCGTAGGTGAGGTTGGGGCTCTCGGTGTTGAGGATGGAGTAGTCGTTGCCGCGGCGCAGCTCGACCGTCACCTCGCCCGTGACCGCGCGCGCCACCCAGCGCTGGGCCGATTCGCGCAGCATGATGGCCTGCGGGTCGAACCAGCGGCCCTGGTAGAGCAGGCGGCCCAGCTTGAGGCCGTTGATGCGGTACTGCTCGATGGTGTCTTCGTTGTGGATGCCGGTGACCAGGCGCTCGTAGGCGATGAACAGCAGCGCCAGGCCGGGGGCCTCGTAGATGCCGCGGCTCTTGGCCTCGATGATGCGGTTCTCGATCTGGTCGCTCATGCCCAGGCCGTGGCGGCCGCCGATCTCATTGGCCTTCATGATGAGATCGACCGGGCTGGCGAAGCTCTGGCCGTTGAGGGCGACCGGTTGGCCGTCCTCGAAACGCACCGTCACCTCTTCGGGCTTGACCACGGTGTCTTCGCGCCAGAAGGGCACGCCCATGATGGGGTTGACGATGCGGATGCCCGAGTTCAGGTGCTCCAGGTCCTTGGCCTCGTGCGTGGCACCGAGCATGTTGCTGTCGGTGCTGTAGGCCTTCTCCACGCTCATCTTGTAGTCGAAGCCGTTGGCGATGAGGAACTCGCTCATTTCCTTGCGGCCGCCGAGCTCGTCGATGAAGCGTTGGTCCAGCCAGGGCTTGTAGATCTTGAGGCTGGGGTTGGTGAGCAGGCCGTAGCGGTAGAAGCGCTCGATGTCGTTGCCCTTGAAGGTGGAGCCGTCGCCCCAGATGTGGACGTCGTCTTCCTTCATGGCGGCCACCAGCATGGTGCCGGTGACGGCGCGGCCCAGCGGCGTGGTGTTGAAGTAGGTGATGCCGGCGGTGCTGATGTGGAAGGCGCCGCACTGCAGCGCGGCGATGCCCTCGTGCGCCAGCTGCAGGCGGCAGTCGATCAGGCGGGCCTTCTCGGCGCCATAGGCCATGGCCTTGCGCGGGATGGCCTCGTAGTCGTCTTCGTCGGGCTGGCCCAGGTTGGCCGTGTAGGCGTAGGGCAGGGCGCCCTTCTTCTTCATCCACAGCAGGGCGGCGCTGGTGTCCAGGCCGCCGGAGAAGGCGATGCCGACTTTCTGTTGCGTGGGCAGGTGTTGCAGGATGGTGGCCATGTCGGTGTCCTGTGGTGGCTCAGCCGAAACGGCAGATGTAGTGGTAGGCCTCGCTCACGCGGATCTGGAAGCTGCTGTTGCCGGGCACGCTGAACTGGTCGCCCGGGCCGTTTTTCACCCAGGTGCTGCTGCCGGCCAGCAGGTATTCGCAGCCACCGGCCACGCATTCCATGACCTCGGGCGCGCCGGTGTTGAAGGTCAGCGTGGCGGTCAGGATCACGCCCACCGATTGTTTCGTGCCGTCGGCCAGGGTGAGGCTGTGGCTCACGCATTTGCCGTCGAAGTAGACGTTGGCCTGGGTGGCGACGGTGACGCCGCTGATCTGGGTGGTGGTCATGGTGCTGGAGGGCGTGGAGAAGGCAAAGCCGCGATTTTAGGTCGCGGCCCTGGGAGGGCGGTCGGGGGGCGGGCTGCGGCTCAGCGCCGGGCGGCCCAGTCGGCCGCATCGAAGCCCACGGTGATGGCGCCATCGCTCCACCGCACCACGGGCCGCTTGATCAGGCTGGGCCGCTCGAGCAGCAGGCGGCGCGCGCTGGCGCTGTCCACCACGGCGGCGCGGCTGGCCTCGTCGAGCTGGCGCCAGGTGGTGCCCTTGCGGTTCACCAGGGTCTGCCAGCCCGCGCTGGCCAGCCAGGCGTCCAGCCCGGCCTCGGGCACGCCGAGCTTCTTGAAATCGTGGAAATGGTGTTCGCGGCCGTTGGCGTCCAGCCAGGCGCGCGCCTTTTTCACCGTGTCGCAGTTCGGGATGCCATGCAGCGTGATCATGGGCGGGATTGTCCGCCAGCCGCGTCGGGCCAGGGGGCGGGTGGGACAATCGCGGGATGCTTGAGATCCCCGTTCCCGATCACCCCGTGACGCTGGCCGACTGGCTGGCCCACGCCGAGCGCCTGCACCCGCAGGCCATAGACATGGGCCTGGAGCGCGTGATGACCGTGGCGCGGCGCATGGGCCTGCAACTGAGCTGCCCGGTGATCACCGTGGCCGGCACCAACGGCAAGGGCAGCACCTGCGCCATGCTGGAGTCCATCTACACCCAGTCGGGCTACCGCACGGGCGTCTACAGCTCGCCGCATCTGGTGCATTTCGAGGAGCGCTGCCGCATCGCGGGCGAGGTGGTGTCGGCCGACACGCTGGTGCCCGCCATGGCCGAGGTGGACGTGGCGCGGCGCGGGCAGGGCGGCGAGCCCGAGGTGAGCCTGACCTATTTCGAGTTCACCACCCTGGCCATCCTGCGCACCATCGCGCGCGAGGCGGTGGACGTGGCCATCCTGGAGGTCGGCCTGGGCGGCCGGCTCGACGCGGTCAACATCCTCGACGCCGACTGCGCGGTCATCACCAGCATCGACCTGGACCACATGGCCCTGCTGGGCCCCGACCGCGAGAGCATCGGCCGCGAGAAGGCCGGCATCATGCGCACCGGCCGCCCCGTGGTGGTGAGCGACCCGGCGCCGCCGCAGAGCCTGATCGACCACGCGCGTGAGATCGACGCCGAGCTCTGGCGCGTGGGCGTCGACTTCCACGTCGCGGGCGACCAGCAGCAGTGGGGCTGGGCCATGCACCCCTCACACGGCGGGCGCCGCTACAGCGGCCTGGCCTACCCGGCGCTGCGCGGCGCCAACCAGCTGCTCAACGCGGCCGGCGCGCTGGCCGCCATCGAGGCCCTTCGCGGGCGCCTGCCGGTCACGGCCCAGGCCGTGCGCACCGGCTTCGTGCTGGTCGAGCTGCCGGGGCGCTTCCAGATCGTGCCCGGCCGGCCCGCGCTGGTGCTGGACGTGGCGCACAACCCGCATTCGGTGGCCGCGCTGGCCGCCAACCTCGACGCCATGGGCTTCTACCCGCGCACGCACGCCGTGTTCGGCGCCATGGCCGACAAGGACCTCGGCACCATGCTGGCGCGCATCGCGCCGCTGATCGACCGCTGGTACCTGACCGACCTGCCGCTGCCGCGCGCCAGCCGGGCCGCCGACCTCAAGCCCCTGGTGGAGGGACTGAAGGGACCCGGGGGGCGCGACGCCAGCCTGCACCGCGACCCGCGCGAGGCTTTGACCGCAGCCCTGAGCGCGGCGGACCCCGCTGATAGAATCCTCGTCTTTGGCTCGTTCTACACCGTCGGTGGTGTGCTGCAGGACGGATTGCCGAAGCTCGCGGCACCGCATCTCGCCGCCTGAACCGTGCCGACCAAGGCCCTCGCGACCCCATGATCAGCTCACGCTCCGGCTCCCAGGGCGGCGCCAACGCATCGCCTCCCACCATCGAAGCGGTGCGTCGCCGGGCGCGCCACCGGCTCATCGGCGCCAGCATCCTGGTGGCCGCTGGCGTCATCGGTTTTCCGCTGCTGTTCGACAGCCAGCCGCGCCCGATCGCGGTGGATATCCCGATCGACATTCCGGGCCGCGACGCCGCGCCGCCCCTGGCCAGCACGGCCCGGCCCGCCCCGGCGCCCAGCCCGTCGCCGGCCCAGGCCCCCTCGCCGGCGCCTGCTCCCTCGCCGGCGCCTGCTCCCTCGCCAGCACCGGTGCCCACGCCGGCCCCCAGTCCGGCCCCCGCGCCGAGCCCGGCACCGGCGCCAGCGCCCACTCCAGCACCCGCACCCGCGCCCGAGCCGCCCAAGCGCGACCCCGCCGAGGCCGCGCGCGCCCAGGCCATCTTGCGCGGCCAGGCGCCGCCCGCCGCCGCCTCCACCGCGAACGAGCGCGTGGTGGTGCAGGTGGGCGCCTTCGCCGACGAGGCCCGCGCCCGCGAGACGCGCCAGAAGCTCGAGCGCGCCGGCCTCAAGACCTACGTGAACGTGGCCCAGACGGCGGAGGGCAAGCGCGTGCGCGTGCGGGTGGGCCCCTTCGACAGCCGCGCCGAGGCCGAGAAGGCCGCCGCGCGCGTCAAGTCCCTGGGCCTGCCGGCCGCCATCCTGACCCTCTGAAAGGAGGGCCGCCATGCTGCTGACCGACTGGGTGCTGCTCACCTTGCTGCTGCTGTCGGTGCTGCTGGGCCTGTGGCGCGGGCTCATGTTCGAGGTGCTGTCGGTGCTGGGCTGGGTGGCCGCCTTCCTGTTCGCCCAGGCCTTCGCTGACGACGTCGTGCCCTGGCTGCCGATCGACAAGGTCGCGCCGCCGCTGCAACTGGCCATCGGCTTCGCGCTGGTCTTCATCGCCGTCGCTTTTCTCGGCGGCGTGCTGGCCTGGCTGGTGCAGAAATTCGTCAACACCGTGGGCCTGCGCCCGGTCGACCGCGTCCTGGGCGGCGCCTTCGGCCTGCTGCGGGGCCTGGTCATCCTGCTCGCCGTCGCGTTGGTCATTGCCATGACGCAGATGCAATCGGCCGCCTGGTGGCAGGACTCGCCCACCGCCAACGCACTGAGCGGCGCGCTTCGCCAGGCCAAACCCCTGCTGCCCGACCCGCTCGCGCGCTACATCCCCTGAACTTCTGAACCCAAGGACACCATCATGTGTGGAATCGTCGGCGTCGTCAGCCAGACCCCGGTGAACCAGCTCATCTACGACGCGCTGCTGCTCCTGCAGCACCGCGGTCAGGACGCGGCGGGCATCGTCACCCAGCAGGGCCGCAAGTTCTTCATGCACAAGGCCAAGGGCATGGTGCGCGACATCTTCCGCACCCGCAACATGCGTGCCCTGCCGGGCAATTGCGGCCTGGGTCAGGCGCGCTACCCCACGGCCGGCAACGCCTACAGCGAGGAAGAGGCCCAGCCCTTCTACGTGAACGCGCCCTTCGGCCTGGTGCTGGTGCACAACGGCAACCTAACGAACGCCCAGGCGCTCAAGCAGGAGCTGTTCCAGACCGACCACCGCCACATCAACACCGAGAGCGACTCCGAGGTGCTGCTCAACGTGCTGGCGCACGAACTGGAGAAGTGCACGCGCGGTGAACCGCTCAAGCCGGCCGACGTGTTCGCCGCCGTGCGCGGCGTGCACGCGCGCGTGAAAGGCTCCTACGCGGTGGTGGCCCTGATCGCGGGTCACGGCCTGCTGGCCTTCCGCGACCCCTACGGCATCCGCCCGCTGTGCATCGGCCGCCAGGACGGCAGCGTGATGGTGGCCAGCGAATCGGTGACCCTCGAAGGCACGGGCTTCCACTTCGAGCGCGACGTGCTGCCGGGCGAGGCGGTCTACGTCAGCCTCGACGGTGAGATGCACGCCGAGCGCTGCGCGCCCGACGCCGTGCTCAAACCCTGCATCTTCGAGTACGTCTACCTGGCGCGGCCCGACTCCGTCATGAACGGCATCTCGGTCTACCAGGCGCGCCTGAACCTGGGGACCACGCTGGCCAAGCGCGTCATCTCCACCGTGCCGCCGAACGAGATCGACGTGGTGATCCCCATCCCCGAGTCCTCGCGCCCGAGCGCGATGGAGCTGGCGCGCCTGCTGGGCCTGCCTTACCGCGAAGGCTTCGTGAAGAACCGCTACGTGGGCCGCACCTTCATCATGCCGGGCCAGGCCGTGCGCAAGAAGTCGGTGCGCCAGAAACTCAATGTCATCGGCAGCGAGTTCAAGGGCCGCAACGTGCTGCTGGTGGACGACTCTATCGTGCGCGGCACCACCAGCCGCGAGATCGTGCAGATGGCGCGCGACGCCGGCGCGCGCAAGGTCTACCTGGCCAGCGCCGCGCCGCCGGTGCGCTTCCCCAACGTCTATGGCATCGACATGCCCACGCCCGGCGAACTCGTGGCGCACGGCCGGTCGGTGGAGGAGGTGCGCGAGATCATCGGCTGCGACGCGCTGATCTACCAGGACGTGGACGGCATGAAACAGGCCGTGGGCTCGCTCAACGCCCAGCTCGACGGCTTCGACGCCTCCTGCTTCGACGGCGTCTACGTCACCGGCGACATCACGCCGCAAGACATCGAACGGCTCAACCAGGGCCGCCCGCAAAGCGAGGAGGGCGAAGAAGACACCTCCCGCCTGGCACTGCCGAACGCCCAGGAGGCCTGAGTTGGACGACGCGCTGAGAAAAACCCTGCACCGCGACACCCTGGCGGTGCGCGAGGCCGTCGATCGAAGCCCCTATGGCGAGAACTCCGAGGCGCTGTACCTCACGAGCGGCTACGTGCAGTCCTCGGCCGAATCTTCGGCTCGCCGTTTCGCGGGCGATGAGGAGGGCTTCACCTACGGCCGCTACGGCAACCCCACGGTCACCAGCTTCGAGCGCCGCCTCGCCGCGCTGGAAGGCAGCGAGGCCGCCATGGGCACGGCCTCGGGCATGTCGGCCATCCTGCTCATGTGCCTGGGCCTGCTCAAGGCGGGCGACCACGTGGTGTGTTCGCAGTCCATGTTCGGCTCGACCATCAAGCTCATCGGCAGCGACCTGGCGAAGTTCGGCGTCGAGTCGAGCTTTGTCCCGCAGACCGACGTGGGCGCCTGGAAGGCCGCGCTGCGCCCGACCACCAGGCTGCTGTTCGCCGAGACGCCCACCAACCCGCTCACCGAGGTCTGCGACATCCAGGCCCTGGCCGATCTGGCGCACAACGCCGGCGCGTTGCTGTGCGTGGACAACTGCTTCGCCACGCCCGCGCTGCAGCGCCCCATGGATTTCGGCGCCGACATCGTCATGCACTCGGGCACCAAGTACCTCGACGGGCAGGGCCGCGTCATGGCCGGCGCGCTGTGCGCCAGCCAGGCCCTGGTCACCGAGAAGTTCCTGCCCATCATGAAGAGCGCGGGCATGACGCTCGCGCCCTTCAATGCCTGGGTCATGCTCAAGGGCCTGGAGACGCTGGACATTCGCCTGCGCGCGCAAAGCGCCAACGCGCTCGCGCTGGGCCGCTGGCTGGAGGCGCACCCCGCGGTGGCGCGCGTGCACAACCCCGGCCTGCCCAGCCACCCGCAGCACGCGCTGGCCATGAAGCAGCAGAGCGGCATCGGTGGCGCGGTGCTGTCCTTCGACGTGAAGGCCTCCAACCCCGAGCAGGCCCGCCAGCGCGCCTTCCACGTGCTCGATTCGCTGCGCGTGCTCTCGCTGTCCACCAACCTGGGCGACACCAAGACCCTGTGCGCGCACCCCGCGAGCACCTCGCACGGCCGCCTCACCGAAGCGCAGCGCCAGGCGGCCGGCATCGGCCAGGGCCTGATCCGCGTGGCCGTGGGCCTCGAACACATCAACGACATGCAGGCCGACCTCTCGCGCGGCCTCGACACCCTCCCGTGAAAGTCCGCACCCGTTTCGCGCCGTCGCCGACCGGCTTCATCCACCTCGGCAACATCCGCTCGGCCCTGTACCCCTGGGCTTTCGCGCGCTCGCAGCAGGGCGACTTCATCCTGCGAATCGAGGACACCGACCTGGAGCGCTCCTCGCAGGCCGCGGTCGACGTGATCCTGGAAGGCATGGCCTGGCTGGGCCTCGACCCCGACGAGGGGCCCTTCTACCAAATGCAGCGCATGGACCGCTACAAGCAGGTGCTGGCGCAGATGCAGGCCCAGGGGCTGGTCTACCCCTGCTACATGAGCGTGGCGGAGCTCGACGCCCTGCGCGAGCGCCAGATGGCCGCCAAGGAAAAGCCGCGCTACGACGGCACCTGGCGCCCCGAGCCTGGCAAGACCCTGCCGCCGGTGCCCGAGGGCGTGAAGCCCGTGCTGCGCTTCAAGAACCCGCAGGGCGGCGTGGTGGCCTGGGACGACAAGGTCAAGGGCCGCATCGAGATCCGCAACGACGAACTCGACGACCTCGTGATCGCACGCCCCGATGGCACGCCCACCTACAACTTCTGCGTCGTGGTGGACGACATCGACATGGCCATCACCCACGTGATCCGCGGCGACGACCACGTGAACAACACGCCGCGCCAGATCAACATCTTCCGCGCCCTCGGCCAGGAACCCCCGGTGTACGCGCACCTGCCCACCGTGCTCAACGAGCAGGGCGAGAAGATGAGCAAGCGCAACGGCGCCAAGCCCGTCA